>Ga0315283_10004371_pt1 | contig 12304 bp, 9 predicted proteins | sample YL17G09_0_MG_FD_204541 | JGI IMG/M metagenome (GOLD analysis project Ga0315283, IMG submission 204541) | Sediment microbial communities from Yellowstone Lake, YNP, Wyoming, USA - YL17G09_0 | ecosystem: Environmental > Aquatic > Freshwater > Lake > Sediment | place: USA: Wyoming | collected...
CCGACCAACATCGTGATGCTCAGCAACGGCGGCTACTCGGACCGCTACGCCAACTCAGTGCTGGTCGATCCCCGTGAACCTGACCCAGCGCGACGCTACAAGATGGCGACCTATGATTTCACGATGGGCGAGGACGGGGTCGAGCGGCCGGGGCTGGTGGTGGCCTTTTCGCCGGACGGCATCCACTGGACGAAGCACCCGAACGCGCCGTTGATCCGCACGTCCTATGCCGGGCATCTGCCGACCCCTTACGAGGATGAGCTGGGACGGCCATGGCACGTCCCGTTGACCATCTCGGACGCCATGGACGTGATCTATGATCCTCCGCGGGATCGCTTCGTCATCTACAGCAAGATGTGGCTGGATGGGCCTGACGGTCGCATGCACTGGAAGCACGCTATGGGCCGCACCGAAAGCCTGGACTTCATCCACTGGACGAAGCCGGAGTTGGTACTCGCCCCGGACGAGTTCGATCCGCCCTGGGTTGAGTTCCATCACTCGCCGGCCTTCTTCTACAACGGCTGCTACTTCGCGCTGCTCCAGATCCTCCATCGGGCAGAGCGCAGGGGGATCATGGACGTCGAGCTGGCAATCAGCCGGGACGGCCTGCACTGGTCGAGGCCGTTCCGCGGGAGCGCAAGCGGCGGCGCAAACGGCGCCTTCTTTCTCCCGCGCGGGCCGGAAGGGGCGTTCGACAGCGGCAGCATCCTGTCCAACGGCGCGCCGATCTTCCTGGAGGACGAGTTCCAGTTCTACTACGGTGGCTACGCCCAGGGCGCCATCTCACAGAGCGAGTCGGGCTTCGACTTCGCCACTGGCGTTGGGCTGGCGACGATGCCTCGTGATCGCTTCGCCAGCCTCCGGCCGGTGGGCGAGATCGGGCAGGTGACGCTGCGGCCGCTCGACTTGACCGGCTGCCGAGACATGACCGTGAATGCTGATGCCCCCGGAGGCGCCGTACAGGTCGAGGTGCTGACCGCCGACGGCTACCGCGTGCGCGACTTCGCTCGCGAGGACGCCGTGCCCATCACCGGCGATGGCCTGCGCCTGCCGGTACGCTGGCGGGAGAGGGCCCTCGCTGAACTGCCCGCTGGCAGTTATTGCCTGCGCGTGTTTCTGCAGAATGCCGATCTGTATGCAGTGACGTTGATTTGAGTAGGGGCGAAGCATTCCAGGCACGTCCGTCGTAATGCAAGATTGCGCCTCACCTGAAAAAAACCTGGTTAACGGTAAGCTTCTCTAGGAATGCTTCGCCCCTACAGTTTCTGTTGCTAGGAGGAAGACCATGACAGACACACCCATTTCCCGTGCAACTCTCGAAGAATTGCGCGACTTCGACACCGCGCTCATCGCCAACACCATCGGCTACATCGACCCCACGCCCGCGCACGAGTGGTACATGGGCGGCTCCATCCGCTCGGTGACGCCGTCGCTGGGGCCGACCGTCGGCGTTGCGGTGACGATCAAGCTGGACACCAGCACGCCGTACAACCAGGCCGCCACGGAAGACTATTGGCAGCAACTCGAACAGATGAGTCAGATGGACGCGCCAGTCGTCTGGGTGGTGAAGATGGTCGGCTCCCGGCCCGATCATGAATGCGTCCTCGGCGACGGGATGGCCAAAACCCTCTGCTCCGTGGGCTGCATCGGCGTGGTGACGGACGGCGGCGTACGCGACGTCGCCGGTCTGCTGGCGACGCAGTTCGCCGCCTACTGTCACGGCACGACCATCCACCACTGCGCGCTCCGCTTCAGCCATCCGAACGAGCCTGTGGAAGTCGGCGGGATCATGGTGCATCCGGGCGACGTCATCCACGCCGATGCTGAGGGCGTGATCAAGATCCCGCGCTCTTGCCTCGGCGAACTGGCCGGCAGGGCGGTGCAGATGCGCGCCTTCGAGCACGAAGCGCACCTGGCGTTGCGCCGGGCCGATCTGAGCCTGGCGGAGAGGCGCCGCCGCCTGGCCGATGCGCTGGCGAAATATGGGTTCGCAACCTCGCATTGATGAGGGAAAACAGATGATCACCACCTTTGCCGCAACGCCGATCACCGTCAAGGATGAGGCTGTCCTGTTCGCCTTCGACGACCATTCCATCCCTCTGCAAGACAACCTCTTCCTCACCTTCAAGCAAGTGCAGAAGCACCCGGCGAATCCCGTCTTGCGCGCCGGGCCGCCAGGCAGCCCGGACGACCGGGGGTGCATCATCTACGGCTCCGTGCTGCCGGTGGGCGGCAAGCTGCGGATGTGGTATCTCGCCTGGCCTCGGGCCGAGACCGCGCCGGAGGAGAGCGGCCGGCCGATGGCCTACGCCGAGAGCGCCGACGGCGTGCACTGGGAGCGGCCTAACCTGGGCCTGGTCGAGTGGCAGGGCAGCCGGGACAACAACCTGTGCCTGATTGAGCCGAGCATCTGGCCGGTGGACGACTACCTCTGCGTGATGCATGACCCCGACGATCCTGACCCGGCGCGGCGCTACAAGCTGGGCTACATCTTCCGCGCGCCGGCCTCGGCGTTGCGGCCAGTCGGCAACGACCCGCACCGCCTCGCGCCCGTGATGGCCACCGCCGTCAGCCCCGATGGCTTGCACTGGCAGCTCGTGCGTCCCGGAGAAATGACCATCGCCGAGAAGTTCGAGGTATCGGGCATCTACAAGTTCGGCGGGATGTACCACGCGTCGGGCCAGCAGCTCAACCCCTGGGCATGGCTGCCCGACGGCCGGAAGTGCGGCCGCGTGATGACCGTCTACCAGTCGGCCGATTTCGAGCACTGGTCGAGCGCCCGCTCGCTGGCCTTCGTCCGCCCCGGCTACGTGCCCAGGACGCCGTCGGAAGGGGAAGAGGTGCACATGGGCGCAGGCTTCTGGAATCGGGGCAACGTGCTGGTCGGGCTGTACGGTCTCTGGCACGGCGCGACGAACGCGACCACCTGGCCGCAAGATCGGCTGGGCGGCGTGCGGCTTGACCTGGGCCTGGTCGTCTCGAACGATGGCTTGCACTTCCGCGAGCCCGCGCCCGATTTCGCCGTGATCCCCCGCGGCGACTACGGGGAGTGGGACTGCATCGGCATGCTGCAGGGCCACGCCTTCGCCAATATGGGCGAGCGCACGTGCATCTGGTATTCGCAGTGGGACACCACCGGCGGCGGCCACCTGGAGGAGATCGGGCTGGGCACCCTGCGCCGCGACGGGTTCGCCCACTTCTCGCGCTATCACGCCTTCGCCGAGGGGCACTTCGTGACGTGTGCGCTGCAAGCCGACGGCCCATTTCGCCTCAGCCTCAACGCCGATGATGTCTCGTCTGCCAGCCCGCTGCTGGTCGAGCTCCTGGACGAACAGGTCCGGCCCATCGCCGACTACACGGCTGCGGACTGCCTACCGGTGACGGAGTCCGGGCTGCGCGTACCTGTGCGCTGGAGATCGCGCGAGACGATCCCAGGACTGGCAGGACGCTTCAAGGTGCGCGTGATCCTGGCCGCGGGCGGCGAAGAGCAGCAGAAGGTGTATGCAGTGTATCTGAGGGAAGGAGAGCAGGATGTACGCGATTGATGTCAGCACGGTCTTCGGCACGGCGCCGACCTGGAACCCCGGTTACGGCGTGGACAAGGTGCTGCGCCGCATGGAGAGCCACGGCATCGCGGCCGCCCTGGCCGTGTCGCTGCGCGGGGTGCATGACGATCACGTCTCCGGCAATGCCGAGACGTTGGCCGTTTGCCGGGCTAATCCCCGCTTGATCCCGGTCGCCACGATCAATCCGCTGCGCGGGTATGGGCTGGGGGAGGACGTGGCGCAGATCAAGGCCGGGGGGTTCAAGGCCGTCCGCCTGTTCCCCGGCATCATCTTCCAGGATTGGTCGGCCGCCTCCCTGTCGGCGGAACGCGTGCTGAGGGCCATTGCGCCGCTGGGGCTGCCGATCATCGCGCCCGGCAACAACGTGGCGCACATCGGACCGCTTGCACGGCTCACGCATGAGCTGGGACTGCCGCTGGTGCTGGTCAACACCTTCTACTACACCCAGGCCGAGGTCGAGGAGGCGCTGCGCCGCTTCCCCAATGTCCACATCGACACCGGCCATCTCGGCACACCGGACGCGATCACGCTGCTCGCGCAGGAGTTCGGCCCGGAGCGCATCCTCTACGGCTCGGACGCACCGGTGATGGGGCCGCAGGCGAGCATGAACATGGTCTTCCGTGCCGATCTGTCGCCGCAGCACAAGGAGCTGATCCTGGCCGGCAATGCCATGCGTCTCTTCGGGTTGTCGGCGTCCTCGATCATCCCCGCAGCCGAGGAAGCCTGCTTCCGGGCTTACCCCGGCCCGAAGATCGACGTGCATGCGCACTTGCACGCCAGCGTCTACCGCTTCCCGATGAGCCCAGCCGGCGCCGACTTCGTACTCGACTCCTGCCGTCGCTTCAACATCGAGACGGTGATCGCGTCGTCGGCGCCGGGCATCTTCTACGACATGGCTTCGGGCAATGCGGAGATGAAGGCGCTGATCGATGGGCATCCCGAGCTGCGGGCCTACGTGGTGGTCAATGCGAACGACCTGGCGGGATCGCGCGAGCAGCTTGAGCATTACTACAAGTTCGACAACTTCGTCGGCGCCAAGATCCATTGCGAGTACTCCGGTCAGCCGACCGCCAGCCCGGCCATTCGCGCGCTCTTCGCCGAGATCGCGCGCCACGGCCGGCCGGTGAAGATCCACAACAACGGCGGCGGCTGGGAGCAGGCGCTTCATGACCTGGCCGCGACCCATCCGAAGCTGCCGATCATTCTGGCGCACGGCGGCGGATTCGGCACGCCCAAGATTATGCAGGATGTGTCCAACGTCTTCTTCGAGTTCGCGGGCAGCGGCATCAACTGCGAGGTGATCCGCAACGCGCTCGATGTGCTCGGCCCGGAACGGCTGTTGTTCGGCACCGACCAGGATCTATTCGACGCCGGGTTCGAGCTGGGCGGCTACTGGGATGCGGGCTTCACGCCGGAGCAGGCCGAGATGATCATGTACACGAATGCGAAGCGGGTGTTTGGGTTGTGAGTGGCAAATCGGCAAATGGCAAATAGCAAATCGCAAGCAGCAAATGTGCGCTTTGGCATCTGCTATCTGCAATCTGCAATTTGCCCACAAGGAGGCCATCATGGTGAAGAACTCTTTCGACAAAGGCCCTGAAGCCTGGTGCTCATACGACTATCACGCCAGCATCGTGGATGACGGCGTGAACGTCTTCGTGCTGGCGGTGTGGGCGAAGACAGGCGGGGTGAATGACTCCGGCTACATCTGGACCAACCACCGGCGGTGGAGCGCGGACGTGCCGGAGAACCCGGTTTCGATTCTGCCGCTCATCTTCTATCAGCGCTGGGCGGGCGCCGACCCGGTCGATCTGCGCGGGGCCGAGGTCTCGGTCTATCTGCGCGGGGATGGCTTGCAGCTCCACGGCGCATCCTGCTACTTCTGGGTCATCGCGGATGGCACGCGTTGGCATCTGACAAGCCACCCGCTCACGATCTCGGAAGGACGGTGGGCGGTCGAGCCCAACCGCTTCACCCTGCGCAGCGATGAGGCGGCGTGGCATCGCAGTTGGGCTGGCAACCCGCAGAGGCCCGCGCCGCTCGACCAGGTCTTGAGCCATGTGGAGAGCTACGGCTTTTCCTTCACCGGCTTCTCCCGGGAGGTGAGCGGACGGCTGTCAATGGACGAGTTCGAGATCAGGTAACGAGAACGCGTGACTAAAGGAGGTGTCGATGGACACCACAGACATCGGGAATCGGCGCGTCTTCTGGTTCAACGGGCAGGCCTTGGTGGAGAGCAGCCAATATCTGCGCATTCTGCAGAACCGGCCGGTCAAACACCCGGACAACCCTGTCGTGACGGCCGATCAGCCGTGGGAGGGCACCTGCATCCAGCTCTGGACGGCGGTGGATTACGACCCGGCTTCAGGCCAGTGGCAGATGTGGTATGAGGGCCATCCCAAGGGCGTGGTGATGTGCACGGCCCTGTCCGGCGACGGCATCCGCTGGCACAAGCCTGACCTGAACCAGGTGGCATACGACGGCTCGGCGCACAACAACATCTATCTGGATACCAGCTATCGCGACGCCCACTCGCCGGCGGTCGTCAAGGCGCCAGCGGGCGGCGATCCGGCGCGGCGCTACCTCATGTACTACTGGGTGGCGCCGGAATGGCACTGGATGGGCGAGCGCGCTGAACATATCGATCCCCGCCTGCGCCCCTATCGCGTGAACGGCCATTACCTAGCCACCTCGGCGGATGGCCTGCACTGGACGCCGCAGACCGAAGCACCCGTCCTGGCCGGCCGGCAGGGCAAGAACGCGGCCTGGGGCGACCGTTCGCCTGCGAACGGCGACCGCACGCCCGCCAACGAGAACGACCTCTGGATGACGATCGGCGACACCAACGCGGTGTTCTTCGATGAGCAGACCGGCAAGTATCGCTCGTATCACAAACTCAACAAGATGAACCCGGGGTGGGATCTGCGCCGGCGTTGCGTGGGGACAGCGGAGAGCGAGGATGGCGCTCACTGGAGCCGTTCGATCCCGATCCTTGACCCGACCGAGGAGGACGATGCCTGGGCACGCGCGTTGGGCGGCATCCGTGCCGAGTTCTACGGGCTGCACGTCTGGCCGCAGAGCGGCTTCTACCTGGGGCTGCTATGGATGTTCCAGGTGACCAAGACCGGCGAGCCGCCCTTCGGCCGCGGCTGGGACGACGGGCCCATCACCCCGCACCTGATCTACAGTCTGGACGGGCTGCGCTGGGAGCGGCTGCCCGTGCGCGAACCGTTCATCCCGCTCGGGCCGGCCGGCAGCTTCGAGGCGGGCACCGTCTACAGCGGCGACCGTCCGACGGTGGTCGGTGATAAGTTGCGCTTCTACTACCACGGCGTGAGCTACACGCACGGCGCGACCGACCCTATCGAAAGCCCCAACTACCTGACGGGGATCGCCTTCGCCACCCTGCGTCGCGACCGGTACGTTGCGTGGCAGGGCGGGACCATCCCGGGCGTGCTCGACACCGTCCCGTTACGCTTCGCAGGTCGCGAGCTACGCCTCAACATTGATGCCGCCCACGGCGCGGCGAAGGTGGCGCTGCTTGCGGCGGACGACAGTTCGCTGCCGGGATACAGCCTGGAGGAGTGCGATCCGATCACGGCCGACAGTCTCGACCAGGTCGTGCGCTGGCGCGGCTCGAGCGACCTGTCGGCCCTGCAAGGCCAGGCTATCCGGCTGCGCTTCTTGCTGCGGCACAGCGCGCTGTACACGTGGCAGTTTACTTGAGCAGCTCCTCGGATTGCCGAGAAGCCATGATCACGTGCCAGGCACTTTTCGGAAGTGCCTGGCACGTTCGCCTCAAGTTTTTGAGAAGATACGCTTAATGAAAGGAGATCAGTTCATGGGATCGAGCAAGCTCAACGCCACCACCCTGAAGGGCATCTGGGCCGCGGTGACGCTGCCCTGGCACGAGGATCTTTCGCTGGACGAGGCCGCATTCCGGGAGAATCTGCGGCGGCTGATCGCCGCACGGGTGCACGGCATCTACACGACGGGCAGCACCGGCGAGTTCTACGCGCTCGACTGGGACGAATTCCGGCACATGGTCGATCTTTTCACGGAGGCGGTGGCCTCCAGCGGCATCCCCGTCCAGGTCGGCTGCGCGGCCGACGATACGCGCGATATCTGCCGGCAGATCGAATACGCGTTTCACGCCGGGGCCGACGGCGTGCAGGTCGTGCTCCCTTACTGGATGGAGCTGACCGACCGGGAGATCATCCAGTTCTTCCGCGATGTGGCGGCCGCCAGCGCGGGCCTGCCGATCATCCACTACAACATCACGCGGGCCAAGAATTACCTTGGCGCCGAAGACTACCGCCGCATCCTGGAGGTCGCGCCCAACCTGATCGGCGTTAAGTACGCCTTCGCCGGCACCCACTTCGGCCAGCTCCAGAACGCGCTTCAGATGTGCCCGGAGATCGCCTTCTTCGTCGCCGAGAACCTGCTGGTCACCGGGATGCAGATGGGCATCCGCGGCTCCTACAGCTCGGTGGTCTGCATGAACCCACCGTACATGCTCAAGATGTTCGGCCTGGCGGAGGCCCGGCAATGGGACGAGGCGGTGGCGATGCAGATGCACCTGGTGCGTTTTTTCCGTGAGTTGGGCGGCGTGCTGGACGAGCTGGGGGCGGGCGGCATGGACCCGGTGTGCGACAAGGGGATGTCGGTGTCCTCCGGTATGTTCACCGGCCATCAACGCACGCGACCGCCCTATATCGGGTGGAGCGACGAGCAGGTGCGCCATTTCCGGGCCTGGCTGGAGCGCGCATACCCCGATCTGTTGGCGCCGAAGGAACTGGTCGGGGCCTAAAGCGATGTGGACAGGGATCTGACAGGAGATACAGGATGAGATCCACCCTCTAATCCTGTGCATCCTGTTCATCCTGTCCGGATTCAATTGGAGCGCACCATGACCATTGAACTGCACGCACGCGGCGTGCTCTGCTCTGCCAGCTTCATGCCCAGTTGGGTGAAGCCCGTCGCGGCGGACCCGCGCGCAAGCGCAGCGGAGATGCGAGAGCGGGCCGCGCTGGGCCGGACGCTGGGTGACCAGGCACGGCACGGGATCGAAGCCCAGGGCTCTCCGATCTACCAGGTCGTGCTCGATCTGAACGAGCGGTTCGGCACACCGTCCTACGCGCCGCGGCCGGACGGTGCCCAGGCGCCGCCGTTCTGGGGCGGTTGGAGCTGGAAAGAGGCTACGGTGATGATCGCCACCAGCCTCGGCGCGCCCGAGCCGCCGTGGGACGAGACCACACACAGTTGGTGGTTCAACAAGAATCACGGGCTGTTCGACTGGGTGAATACACCGGCGGACGTGGCGAAGATGCGCGTACCGGATTGGCCCAAGACTCCCCAAGTCATCGCCATGCTGGAAGCGCAGGCCCGCTGGCGTGAGGCGTTCCCCGGCGATCCCGCGCCCTTTGATCAGCTCTACCCGGTGACGACCCCTGGCAACCGGTGGGTGATCGGGGCTGGCTACCCATCCTTCATTGATACAGGCATCTGCCTGCTGGGGATCGCCAATTTCCTGGCAATCCTGGCGGGCGACCGCCTCCTGGCAGACGCGCTCGAGGACAAGTGCTTCGAGCTGATCACCAGCTATGGTGATTTCCTGCTGGCGAGGGCAGAAATGAAGGTCGAGGGCTGGCTGGGGTTCGGCGGCGACGTCTCGGCGATGCTCTCCCCGCGGCTCTACGAGCGGTTCGGCAATAGCTTCGACGTTCGGTTGTTCGATTACATCAAGCGGGAGCACAGCGCTCCCGATGACGCGCCGTGGAACCTGCACTCGTGCGGTCCCTCGGCCCACCTGTACGACGTCTGGGCTCGCCACCCCCACCGGATGAACATCACGATGATGCAAACACGGCTGATCCCCGGCCAGGTCGCCAGACTGCGCGCCGCACTGCCCGTGGCACGCCTCGACGTGACCGTGCACCCCGGCCACTTCGATTTCGCCTCCGCCAGCCCGGAAGCCGTCAGCCAGATGATCCGACGGACGGTCATGGATGCGGCATGTCGGGAGGTGGGCATCCACATCTTCGCCGTCGCGCACGCGCCGTCCGATCTCCAGCGCCTGGTCGAAAACCTCCGAGCGTGTTACCAGACGATGGAAGAGCTGGAGAGGACTTCATAGAAGAGCGCGTCTACCCCCAAGCCGACCTGGCCCCGGAGCAGCGGCGCAACCTGCGGACGTTCTGGATCGAAGGCGCCATCTGGGGCGCCGCCGAAGCGCTCACCGCGCCGTTCATCAGCTTGTATGCGCTCTCGTTTGGGGCAAGCAGCTCGCAGATTGGGCTGCTGAGCTCGTTCGCGTCGCTGCTCACCGGCCTGGGGCTTTGGCCTGGCGCTTACCTGGGAGGCCGCTGGGGCCACAAGCTCGTCGCCATCCTGATGTACAAAGTTCTGTACATCCTGATGCCCGCGACCATGGCACTCCTGCCGCTCGTCTTCCACGGCGAGGCGATCGTCTACGGCGTCATCGTTCTCTACGCGTTCCAGCTCTTCTTTAACTCCGCCGGACTGCCGTCGTGGACGGTGGTCGCCGGGGCCATCGTGCCGCGGCACATCCGGGGGCGCTACCTCTCCTTTCGCTCGTCGCTACAGACGTTGGCCGCGCTGATCCTTGTACCGATCGCCGGCGCGCTCATTCGTGTGCTCCCGTCCCCGGCCGGCTACCAGATCGCATTCATCGCGGCGGCCATCATAGGTGTGATCTCCACCGTGCTCTATGCGCGGCTGCCCGAGCCGGAGCGCGCGGCAGACACCGGGACGCGCACCGGCGGCTTCTGGCGCGCCGTCCGACAGGATCACGACTTCCTGCTGTTCATCTCCGCGGCGGTCGCCTGGGCCCTGGCGCTGACGATAGCGGAGCCGTTCTACAACGTCTTCATGGTGCGCCAGCTCGGGCTGGACACCGCGGCCATCGGCATCCTCGCCAGCATCACCACGGCCAGCCGATTGGTCGCCTTTCGCGTCTTCGGCCCATTGAGCGACCGCATCGGGGAGAAGCGCACCCTGGTCTACGCCGGGCTGCTGGCGCCCTTCGGTCGCATCGCCTTCCTCTTTGTCGAGTCGGCCTGGCAGATCATTCCGATCAGCGCGTACGCAGGCTTCTTCCTGGGGGGATTCGATCTGATCGCGTTCAACACATTCCTCGCCGTCGCGCCCGTGGATCGGCAGGCGCAGTACAGCGCGCTCTACCGCACGTTGGTCGCCGTCGGCAGCTTCACTGGTCCGCTGATCGGAGGCGTGCTCTATGCGCGTTTCAGCTTCAGAGCAAACTTGATGCTCTCGGCTATCGGGCTGTTGGCGACAGCCGGGGCGTACTGGATGGTGGCGGTACGGCGGCGAGCCTAGCCCCGCTGGCCCCTATCGATCTCCAACGCCTCCCGCAATCCATCGCCCAGCAGGTGCAGTCCCAGGATCGCCACCGCGAAGGCCAAAGCGGGCATCACGGTCAGCCACCACCAATTGAAGATCTCCAGCCGCGTGCCCGCCAGCATCGCCCCCCATTCCGGAAGCTTCAGAATCGGCTGCTCGCCACCCAGCAGGCTGCTCATCGTGACCTGACGCGTCGCGCCCAAGAAGATGCCGAGGAAGCCGAGCTCAGCGAGGAGTAGCATCGACGCCGCGGCCTCCGAGACGGCCACCGGAATCAGGGTCGGCAACAGGTTCGGCAGCAGGTAGTAGCGCGTCTGTGACCAGCGCGTGGAGCCGATCGCCTCCGACGCCAGCATGTACTCCTCGGCCTGGATGCGTTGGATGCCGCTGTAGACCAGTTGCGTCCAGGGCGCCCAACCCGTCAGGCCCATCGCCAGGATAAACAGGGCGGGGCCGCGCGTCGGTCCGACCGTGACGATCACGAGGTAGGCGAAGAGGAGGCTGGGGATGGTGGCTGACAGGCTCGCTATCAGCAAGGTATTCCGCCTTATGTCACCTCGATAGAACGCGGCGGCCCAGCCCAGGCCGGCCCCAAGAACGATCCGGAAAATCGCCACCGCCACTGCGACCACAAGCGTGGAGCGCGTTCCGTGGATCAGCCGACTGAGGAGGTCGCGCGCCTGCGGGTCGGTGCCGAGCGGGTATGCCTTCCCCGGCGGATAGGGAGGCGCCGTCCACTGCCCGTTGATCTCCTGCATGGCCGGCCCTCTGGCTTCAGGATCGCGGGGCGCGAGCGCCGTCGGAAAAAGAGCGGCCATCAAGATGACGACAAGGATGGCCGCGCCGATGAGGAGGCCGGGGTACCGCAAGATGCGTCGGATGCGTCCCCAGGGGCCAATGCGACGCCGCGTGCCGACGCTCGTGGCGGCCGCAACGCTATACATCGCGCGTTCTCCCGCTCAGCCTGGGATCAGCGCGAGCGCGCAAGTAGTCGACAGCCAGTACCACAAGAACGTAGGTGATACCGATGCTCGCCAGCAGAAAACTCACGTAAGCGGCCGCGGGAACCCCTGGCCGCGGGCGGGCGACGATGCCGTAGAGAAGCTGCTGCCCGACACCGGGCCAATTGAAGACAAACTCGACGATGGGCAAGGCGCTGATCGAGAAGAGCAATGCGACGGGGATGCCATCCAGAGCGACTGGCAAGACGTTGGGCCAGATGTGCCGGAACACCACCAGCCGCTCGGTGAGGCCCTTGCTGCGCGCTGTGCGCGCGTAATCACGCCCGGCCTGATCCCGGCTTGCCGCCGCGATCGCGCTGGTGAAATACGCCAGCGGTCGCACGGCCAGCGTCA
>Ga0315283_10004374_pt1 | contig 12301 bp, 11 predicted proteins | sample YL17G09_0_MG_FD_204541 | JGI IMG/M metagenome (GOLD analysis project Ga0315283, IMG submission 204541) | Sediment microbial communities from Yellowstone Lake, YNP, Wyoming, USA - YL17G09_0 | ecosystem: Environmental > Aquatic > Freshwater > Lake > Sediment | place: USA: Wyoming | collected...
CAGCACCTGCGTCGGGTGTTCGCCCCAGCCGTCGCCGCAGTTGATGATGGGCACCGAGGCGTGCTTCGCCGCCTCGGCCGGCGCGCCGAGCTGGAAGTGCCGCATGGCGATCACGTCGCCGTAGTACTCGAGCATGCGCACGGTGTCCTTGATGGACTCCTGGTAGAAGTCGCCGGCGCGGGTCATCTTGGCGTCGGAGAAGCCCAGGACGTGGCCGCCGAGGCGGTGCATCGCGGCCTCGGTGGACAGGCGGGTGCGGGTGCTGGGCTGGTAGAACGCGGTCAGCAGCGTCTTGTCCGCGCACAGGTCGGTGTTGCGGCGGTTGTGGGCGTGCGGCGCGAGCTTCTCGCACACCTCGAAGATGCGGGTGTAGTCGTCGCGCTCGAAATCCTTGAGCGACAGGATGTCACGTCCGGTGAAGCTTCTCATGGCACCTCTCCCAGATTGGTGGGTCGTTCACGGTCGAACCCAACGCCGACCGTGTCTCCAGCTTCCTTCGCTACCCCTCGGGGAACAACGCATCGAGCACGCCGGCGTCCGGCGGGATGAGCCGCGGTTCGCCGGCCGTCTTCATGGCCGAGGCCACGTCCTTGAGTCCGTTGCCGGTGATGAGCGCCACGATGCGCCAGGCCGGATCCACCAGGCCCTGGCGCACGGCCTCCTGGAGTCCAGCCCAGGAAGCCGCCGCCGCGGGCTCGGCGAACACGCCCGCGCCGCGCGCCACTTCGCCGATCGCGGCGAGGATCGCGGTGTCGCTCACGGTGACGCCGAAGCCGCCCGATTCGCGGATCGCCTTCACGGCCGCGTCGCCATCGCGCGGCAGGCTCACCGAGATCGAGTCCGCCACGGTGTCCCCGGAAACCGGCCGGATCACGCCGTCGCCGGCCGCGGCCTTGACGATCGCGGCACTCCCCTCGGCCTGCACCGCCAGCAGCCTCGGCAGGCGGTCGATGAAGCCCAGGCGGTGGAACTCGACGAAGCCCTTCCACACACCCGAGAGGATGTTGCCATCGCCGACCGGCACGACCACCAGGTCCGGCACCTGCCAGTCGAGCTGCTCGCAGAGCTCGAAGGAGACCGTCTTCTTGCCCTCGCGTGTGTACGGGTTGAAACCGGTGTTGCGGTTGTACCAGCCGAAGCGCCGCGTGGCCTCGAGGCAGAGATCGAAGGCCTGATCGTAGGTGCCGTCCACCGCCAGCACCTCGGCGCCGAAGGTGAGCAGCTGCGCGATCTTCGCCCGCGGCGCGGTCTTCGGCACGAAGATGCGCGTGCGGATGCCCGGCGCCGCGGCGAGCACTGCGGTCGCCGAGGCGGCGTTGCCGGTCGAGGCCCCGGTCACGAGCGTGCGCCCCAGCTCCTGCGCACGCCGGAGCGCCACCGAGCTGGCGCGGCACTTGAACGAGGCGCTGGGATTGCGCCCGTCGTCCTTGAGCAGCAGCGGCTGCGCGAGCCCGAGCTCCCGCGAAAGCCGCGGTGCCGCGACCAGCGGCGTCCAGCCGACCGGCGGGCCCTCGAGCCGGGCGCTCACGGGCAGGATGGGCAGGTAGCGCCAGAGCGTGCGGTCGCCGCTCTTCGCGAGCGACTCGCGCGACCAGCTCTTCTTCAGCGCGTCGAGGTCGTACTCGACCAGCACGTTCGCGCCGCACCCCGGGCAGACGTAGAGATCGTCGGCGACCGGCGCGAGCCTGCCGCAGGCGACACAGCGCAGGCCGACCGCGGCCCCGGCCCGGACGCTCACGCCACGATCCAGGTGCCGGACTTGCCTTCCAGTGCGGCCACCAGGTGCTGCGGGTCGGTGATGAGCGCCTGCTTGCCGCCCGACTCGAGGAACTCGATGATCGCCTCGACCTTGGGCTTCATGCTGCCCGGCGCGAAGTGGCCCTCGGCCACGTACTTCTTCGCCTCGGCCAGCGTCATGCGGTCGATGTCCTTCTGGTCGGGCTTGCGGAAGTTCAGGCAGACCTTCTCGATCGCGGTCGAGATGATCAGCAGGTCGGCCTTGAGGTCCCGTGCGAGCATGCTGGTCGCGAAGTCCTTGTCGATCACGGCCGCGGCGCCCAGCAGGCGCCCCTGCTCGTCCTCGATCACCGGGATGCCGCCGCCGCCCACCGCGACCACCACGATGTCGTTCTCGAGCAGGCGGCGGATCGCCTCGAGCTCGATGATCCGCACCGGCTTGGGCGAAGCCACGACGCGGCGGAACCCGCGCCCGGCGTCCTCGACGATGTCCCAGTGGTCCTTCTGCCGGTGCTCGTTCGCGGTCTTCTCGTCCATGAAGGAGCCGATCGGCTTCGAGGGCTTCTTGAAGGACGGGTCGTTGCGGTCCACCAGCACCTGCGTCACCACGGTGGCGACCACCGGGGGCTGCGGCCAGTCCTTCATCTCGTTGTACATCGCGCGCTGGACCTGGTAGCCAATCGCGCCCTGCGTGTCGGCGCCGCAGGAGTCGAGCGGCACCTGGTGCAGTTCCTTGGCGGCCAATTCGCTGCGCCGCAGGATGAAGCCGACCTGCGGGCCGTTGCCGTGGGTCACCACCACCCGGTAGCCCGACTTCACCAGGCCCGCGATATGCCGGCAGGTCTCCTCGACCGCGGCGTACTGGTCCTCCACCGACTTGTGCGACTCGTCCAGGATCAGCGAATTCCCGCCCACCGCGAGGATGGCGAGCTTCTTCTCGGTCGTCATGTTCTCCACTCCATCCGCGCCCGGGCGGGCGCGATCGATCGTTGGTCCGTGAGACGCGGAGCCGCCCGCAGGCGGCTCCCGTCGGCGATGCGCAGCGCGAACGCTAGGCGAGCGTCTTGAGCAGGCCCGTGCGCTCGTTGAACTGCTGGATGAGCCGGTCCCAGTCCTCGACCTGGGCCCAGGTCTCGGTCCAGAAGTCGGGCTCCCACAGGGCGGCCAGATCCTCGGAGGTCTTGCCCTGCTGCTCCACCCAGGTGAAGTACTTGAGGTTGTGGAGCCGCTTGCGGTCCTGGTAGCCGAGTTCCTGCAGATAGTCGGTCCCGGCGCCCTCGAGGTAGCGCGCGAAGTCCCGCGCCGCGCGCTCGCGGGTGTACGGACCGTGCTCGTCGCGCAATTCCTGCTTGCGCGACTCGTAGAGGTCCATCGAGTCGGTGAGCGGCGTCACCATGACGTCGCGCCCGTCCAGCTCGTAGTGCTTCGCCACCTTGATCGCCGCCACCAGGTTGCAGATGCCGGAGATCCCGACCAGCGGCAGGAGCTTGAGGAAGTCCGCCTTGAGGCCGCTGGCCGCGAGGAACTTGACGCCCTCCTCCTCGTTGAACAGCCGCAGCAGGCTCATGGTCTGCTCGTCGTCGATGGCCGCGACCATGTCGGTGTTGCGCACGTTGTGCACCCAGGGCACGTGCTTGTCGCCGATGCCCTCGATGCGGTGCGCGCCAAAGCCGTTCATGAGCAGCGTGGGGCACTGCAGCGCCTCGGTCGCCACGACCTTCACCTGCGGGAACTTGGTGCGCAGGTAGTCGCCGGCCGCGATGGTGCCGGCCGAGCCGGTGGCCGAGATGTAGGCCGCCAGCCGGCTGTCCGGCTTGCGGATCTGGCCGAAGACCTCCTCGACGATCGAGCCGGTCATGGTGTAGTGCCAGGCCGCGTTCCCGAACTCCTCGAACTGGTTGAAGATCGAGATCTTGTCGCCGCGCGTCTTCCGCAGCTCCCAGCACTTGTCGTAGATCTCCTTGACGTTCGACTCGGTCCCCGGTGTGGCGATGATCTCGTCCGTGCCGATCTCGCGCAGCCACTCGAAGCGCTCCTTCGACATGCCCTCGGGCAGGATGGCGATGGCCTTGCAGCCGAGCAGCGCGCTGTCGAAGGCGCCGCCGCGGCAGAAATTCCCGGTCGAGGGCCAGACCGCCTTGTGCAGCTCGGGGTCGAACTCGCCGGTGACCAGGCGCGGCACCAGGCAGCCGAAGGCGGCGCCGACCTTGTGCGCGCCGATCGGGAAGTGCTTGCCGACCAGGCCGACGATGCGGGCCTTCACCCCGGTCAACTCGGACGGGAACTCGATCCAGTTGCCGCGGTTGAATAGCCCGCCCTGCTCCTTCGGCTCGTTCTTCCAGGTGATGCGGAAGAGATTGAGCGGATTGACGTCCTGCATGCCGACGCCGGCCAGCCGCTGCTTGATCGGCTCCGGGACCCGGCTCGGGTCCTTCTGCTCGGCGAAGGTGGGGATGATGATCTTGCGCTCGCGGCAGCGTGCCGCGGTCTTGGCAAGAACGGCCTCGTTGATCTGGGGGGTAGCCCGCATCCGACGGCTCCTTCTCGGCAAAGTTCTCAGGTTTCGGTGGGAACGAAGACAATAGCCGAGGCCGCAGCCGCAGGGCAAACGCGGGGCCCGCACAAACCCTTGACGTGGCGGATCCGCGTGGCGCGGGCCCGTCAAGCCACTGGAGAACGCAACCCGGGTTGAACGAGTCCCGGCTCAGCGCCGGCCGCGGAATGCGCGCGGGCGCGCGCGCCAGCAAGTGTCTTTTCGCCCCGCTGCACTCGGCGCTGGAGGAGCGCGTGCTGGATCCCCATCGCGGGCGCCGCCGGGTGCTGCCCGCCCTCCTGGGCGAGCGCTCCGGCGTGATCGGAGCGGGTCTGCTGGCGTGCGAGGAGCTGGGTCGAACCAGAAACCGCGCTCCCCGGTGGCGCCACGGGCGCTTCACTCAGCGTCCTACAAACCACCGCGTGGCGAGGTCGGGGATCTGGCGCACCACGAAGCCCTGCCAGAAGCGCATCACGTCCAGGGCGGCGTGGACGAGGAGCAGGACCCATCCCACGGCGGCGCCCATCCTGCGCGCCGGGGCCACCAGGGTTGCCGCAAATCGGGCCCACGCGCCCAGCAGCAGCGCTGCCGCGAGGATGCATCCCAAGCCGAAGAGCGGGCTCAGGAAGCGCATGTTCTTCTGCGAATACATTGCCGCGACCAGCGCATAGAGCAGCACGAACCCGGCCACGCCGCGCAACGCGCGTCGCGCCCCGTCGGCCGCTCCTTCCGCCATCAGCCAGCGCGGCCGCGCCAACGCCAGCGCCGTGCCCACGACCGCGAGCGAGGCCGTCACCGGCTGGGTGAGCAGCAGGCCGGTGACGTAGAGACCGGGCCCGCCCATCTGGTAGCGCCGCATGTAGTCGTTCATCGTCGCGGAGGAGAAGAGCAGCCGGTAGGCGCCCACCACGTTCTCGACGCCCCCCACCGCGAGCAGCGTGGCCACCGCGGCCAACCCCGCCAGCGCTCCGGCCAGGACGGAGATTGCGGCGTCGCGGCGCGATCGCGGCCAAGCTTCCCAGGCGAGTCCAGTAATGGCGAGCGCCAGAATCACCATGCCGGTCTCCTTGATCAGCATCGAGTAGGCGGCCAGGGCCAGACAGACGGCGCGCGCCACCCACCCGGGTGGACGCCGCACGGCGCCCACGAAGGCCCAGGCGACGCCCAGGGTCACCGCGGCCTGGGTCGCGTCCTGCCAGCCGCGGCGCGCGATCGCGAGATCCAGCGGAGAGCTGGCGAGCAGCAATATGGCCAGCGCGGCGCAGGGAGCGCCACCGATCTCCAGCGCGATCGCCATCACCAGGAAGAGTCCGACGACGCTGGAGACCAGCGACAGCAGCGCCAGGGTCTCGGGAGATCCGACGCCGGTAAGCCCAATGGCCCCCACCGCGAGCCACAGGTAGCCGAGGCGGGTCGGGGGCGCGGTCTCCTGCCACATGGCGGGGGTTGCGGAGTAGTGCTGCAGGAGGCTGGCGAAGCTTGCCTCGCCGTTCGAGAGGTGCACGGCATAGTAGGCGTAGTAGAGCTCGTCCGGCGTGCGCTGGGGCACATCCATCACGACCAGGCGTAGCAGGATCCCCAACGCGAGCGCGAAAACAACCGCCGCTGCCGCGGGGAACCCGAAAGCAAGGGGGGTCGCCAGCGGGGCGGCGGGAGCGCGCCGCGCCTTCACGGTTCGGGCGATCCGGGGCCGGACCATGGCGTACGAATAGGGACTCTCATGCGAGTGAGCCTGAGTCTACGGCCGGCTTCGCCTCCCGACAAGGCTATTCTCGGCCACGAGCCCTCGTCCGACGAGCCCCACGGTCCCCGGAGCCCCTCCACCGCACCGCACCGGACCCCGTCTGCGCCCCGCGGCGCAGCAACGCGGGCAGCGTACCCGGGCGCCGCACCACGTCCACGATCTTCTGGGCACAACTCAAGGCATGCACGCCAACCATCGCAGACCATGCCCGCCACCGGTATTGGAATCATACGCCTCGCCCACAAAGGAGAAATACAAGAGCCCGCGGTGGCGCCGCGCACGGGCGATGGCCGCCCATCCGGTTCAGTCCGAGCGCGCGACGGAGCGCTGGCGCACACGACTGGCCCGTGCCACGCACGTTGCCAGGCACGCAGGACAGCGGGTACGATGCTCTAGCCGTTTTCGTGACTGTGGCCGTCCGCGGCTTGCCTCTCCCTCGAGCGCGGCGGCCACCAGACGATGCCATCCGCCATCCCGAGGCGCCGGCCGGGACCTTCGAGGGGTCCGCCGACGCCCGCACCCGCAAGGAGTCCGCATGAGTCCCGTGACGTCCCTCCCGCCGGTCCCCGACCACGCGGCGCTCGAAGCCCTCTTCGGCAAGAGCCTGCTGCTGACCCGCGACTGGACCACGCACGAGCTCGAGATCCTGATGGCGGTGATCGGCCGCTTCGCCGGACTCGACTACGCCGGCAAGTCCACCGCGCTGTTCAGGGACGAACTGGGCTGGGCCCTGTTCTTCGACCAGTCCACCCGCACCAAGTCGGCCTGGGCCGGCGCCTGCGCGCGACTCGGCCTGGACCCCGTCATCGTGGACGGCAGCAGCACGCAGGTCTCGCACGGCGAGACCGCGATCGAGACCGGCGCGATGCTGGGGATGAATGCCCACGCGCTGGGCGTGCGGCACGACCTCATCATCGGCGAGGGCAACCGCTTCATGCGCGACGTGAAACAGGGCATCGACGATTACCTCGCCGCGACCCAGGACCCGCGCCGCGTGCCGGTCGTGAACCTGCAGTGCGACATCGATCACCCGACCCAGACGATGGCCGACCTGATGTGGATGCGCGAGTGCAACCCCGGCGGCCTCAAGGGCAAGAAGATCGCCATCTCCTGGGCCTACTCGCCCTCCTACGCCAAGCCGCTCTCGGTGGCGCAGGGCTGCTCCATGCTCTTCACCCGCTTCGGCGCCGAAGTGGTGCTCGCCCACCCCGTGGGCTACCACCTCATGCCCGACACCATGGACTTCGCCGCGGCCAGCGCGAAGGCCTCGGGCGGCTCGTTCAAGGTGGTGAACTCGATGGACGAGGCGTTCCAGGGCGCCAACATCGTCTATCCCAAGTCGTGGGGCCCGTACGACCTCATGCTGCAGCGCGTCGACGCCAACAAGGCCAAGGACAAGGCGCGGCTGGGCGAGATCGAGAAGGCGGCGCTGGCAGGCAACGCGCAGCACAAGGACTGGATCTGCGACGAGCGGCGCATGGGATTCACCCGCGGCGGGAACGCGCTCTACATGCACCCGCTGCCCGCGGACATCGGCGACGAGGTCTCGCACGGCGTGATGAAGCAGCATTCCGTGAACGTCGCGCGCCAGGCCCAGTACAAGATGTACGCGATCATGGCGCTGCTCGCGGTGGCGAAGGTCCCGAACCTCGCCCAGCGGCTGGAAACGCTCGGGAAGTAGTCCGGTGAGCGAAGGCACCGCGCGCGGCGCGCTCGACGCGAAGATCGCATCGGCCGCCGCGCGTGACCTGCCGCTCGCGGCCGCCATCCTGCGGGAGGCCATCCGCATCCCCGCCGACCACGTGGACCGGCCGGTCGGGGCACCCGCCGGGGCACCCGCCGCAGGCGGGGCACCCGCCGCAGGCGGGTCCGGGTCCGGGTCCGGCGGTGACCCGCTCTGCGGCACCAGCAACCACGAAGGCCCGCGCCTGGAGTACCTGCGACGCGCGATCCTCGAAGTGGGCGCGGTCGCGCATCCGGACGACGTCGGCTTCGACGCCTTCGGCAACCTCAACTGGGTGCTGGAGGACCGCGGCGACGGGGTGCCGCACCACGAGAAGCGCGTCATCTATCTCGACGGCCACGGCGACACGGTCCGGCCTTTGCGCGCCCAGTGGCACGAGAAGACCGGCGGACTCGATCCGTTCCTCGGGCTGGTGGACCCCGCGCGACTCGACCGCGACAGCCTGCGACAGGGGCTCGGCTGGCTTCCGCCCGACGACGAGTGGCAGCATCTGGTCTTCGGCCGCGGCGCCGCGGACCAACTCAGCGGCGTGGTGGCGCAGATCATCGCCTCGCGCATCCTGCTCGAGCTGATGCCCGAAGGCGCGCTGCGCGGCGTGGTGGTGCGCAGTTACGTCACGCTGGCGGAGGAGGACAACGAGGGCGGCGGGCCGCGCTATCTCACTCAGCGCCTGTTCCCCGGCGCGCCGCCCGCCCTGCTCCCCGACGTCGTGGTGCTCACCGAGATGTCCGGCGACGCGACGAACGGCGCGCTCGGCATCCGCCGCGGCCAGCGCGGCCGCATGATGATCGAGGTCCGGGTGACCGGGCGCTCGTGCCACGGCTCGATCCCGCGCGAGGGCCTGAACCCGCTTGAGCACGGCGCTGCGATCCTCGCCGAGGCTGCCGCACGGCACGAACGGGGCGAGGGGTTCCTGCACGACCCGCTGCTCGGCCCCGGCTCGCGCACCGCATCGTGGGGCGAGGTCGAAACGCCGAGCGACTGCTCCGTGCCCGAACGCTTCACCTTCCGCCTCGATCGCCGGCTCACCACCGGCGAGTCACCCGAGCAGGCGTTGCGCGACGTCGAGTCGCTCGAGAGCGTGGGTCGCGCGCGCGCCGCGGGCCTCGCGGTCGGGATCGCGGTGCCGGTCTACGATCAACCCACCTGGCGCGGCTACGTGCCCGGCAACGCGCAGGTCTACCTGGCGTGGCAGACGCCCGAGGAGCACCCCGCCATCCAGGCCGCGCTGGCGACCTACCGTGGCGTTGTGACGCCTCACGTGGACACGCGCCGCGAGGATGGCGGCTCCTTGCGCCGCGAGCCGTACGTGGACCGCTGGGTGTTCTCGACCGACGGCGTCGGCTGGCCGGTGCCGGTGAGCGAGCGGGCGCTGGTCGTGCCGGAGTCGAAGCGCTGGGTCACCGCGGGCGGATACCGCCACCCGGGCATGTTCGGCTTCGGCAGCGGCATCATGCAGAACGCGCACCAGATCGGCGAGGTGCTGGACCTGCGCGAACTGCAGCACGCGATCGCGTTCCTGGCGCGCTATCCGAGCGTGTTCGCGGCGCGGTAGGCTGAACGGGAGGGGTCGTGACAGGGGCTCAAGCGGACCACGCGGCTGCCGACACTCATGAGGTGGATACGTGCGACATGACCGGGGTCGCCCCGGACGGCCGCCCGATCCGACGGTTGCTGCGCCGCCACCATCACAGGGGTCACGACATCAAGAAGAAGACCGACGCGAAACCATCTCCCGTGAACACGAAGAACGAAGACCGGCGCCAGGCGGTCGAACCGGGGATCATCCGCCTCGGACTGAATTTCCTCGAGTAGGTCGGCACCGGCCGCCGACCACGCTACGCCGACCAACCGAAGCGCCGGAGGGTGCATCGCCCCCTCCAGCGCTTCGTACGCAGACCCGATCCCCGGAACACCACCCACGATGGCGCAGCCCGAGCAAAACGTACCAATGGATATGCGAATCAACCTGTTGAAGCTCAGCAGGTTCGTGGACAAGCGCACGTCCGAGCGGATGGCCAACCCGCAGCCGGATAAGCTGCTGGTGCTGATCGACATCAACCGCAACATCGGGTCCGGGCTATCCTCCGCGATCCCTTGAGCGACCCGTTTCCGGCAGGGAAGTCCGCAACTGTTGCCGTTCCCCCTAAAGTCCGTCAAGCGGGGACCGATAATCCGGGTAAGGCCGAAGCGGCAGGACCACCAGCAGGGTACCCCGCCCTGCCGGGTGGGTTTCCGGCCCGGCACCCCGGCCTGCAAGCGAGAAGGCCATGACCATCCAACCGACGAAGCCAGGCTCGACGCCCGCCACGGGCACCGGCCGGCTCGACCGGAAAGCACCGCTCTCGCCCGCGCGTCCCGCAGACACCTCGACTTCCGAGGTGGCCAAAGCGACGCCCGACAAGGTCCAGATCTCGAATGCCGCGCGTGGTCTCCAGGAACAGCTGCAGAACCGGCTCGAGCTGGTCGCTCAATTGCCACCTGGACGCCTTCGCGAGGTACTCGAGCGGCTCAACAACGGGTTCTACGACCGTCCCGAGGTCCGCAGGGCCGTGGTCGAGTCCATCGCAGAAGAATTGAACCCACCGAAGGCCCCCAGCAAGCGCTGAAGGGATGAGCGGGAACCTTCGCAGGCGATCGCCATGGATGGCGCGGTCCTCTGGGGAACACCGAATGGACGCTGAGGGGACAGGTGCGTCCGCGGCAAGCGTGGGCGAGTCGTCCCGGGACGTCCTATCCCGGGGAGCCCTCCAAGGCCTCACGTATCCTTCCGGTCAGCTCCTCGATCGTGAATGGCTTGTGCAGGAGCGCCGTGGCGGTGACCGGCAGCTCGTCCGTGGTCTCGACCTCCCCGGCATCGCCTGAGATGCAGAGGATCCTCATCTGCGGGTGGATCCCCCGGGCCAAATCGGCGAGTGCGCGACCGCCGAGCCTCGGCATGGCGAGGTCCGTCACCAGCAGGTCGGGCACGGGATCCAGCGGGCCCTGGAGCATCTCCAAAGCCTCCTGCCCATCCGCCGCTTCCAGCACGCGGTAACCTTGCTCGCGCAGGACGCAGACCTCCAACTCGCGGACCGCCGGCTCGTCCTCGACCAGCAGCAGGGTCTCGGTGCCGCGAGGAAGACCGGCGCCGGGAGCCTCGCCGGCCACAGCCTGTCGCTCCTGGTCGAAGGCCGGCAGCCAGACCCGGAAGACCGTCCTCTTCCCGGGCCTGGCCTCGACGGCCAGCTGCCCGCCGAGTTGCTCCACGATGCCGCGCACCGCGACGAGGCCGATCCCCGAGCGCTCGCCGCGCGGCGTCATCCCGGCCACGGGATCGAGTCCACGGGACCCCGGCGCCACGGCCGCGTCAGGGCTCGAGCCCGTCACGACCAGCAGCGCGTAGCGGCCATCGCGCGGCAGCGACAACGGCGTCAGGGCCGTGGCGGCCGCGGCGGACCATCGCGCGGTCTCCACGCTGATGCAGCCCGCACCCCCGATCGTGTCACGGGCCTCGACGATCAGGTTCACGGTCACCTGCTCGAGCAGGCCGGGATCGGCCTCGAGCCGACCGAGGTCGGGCGCGATGGTCGTCAATTGGTTGTTGAAGTCGTGGGCGACCTCGCCCGCCGGTCTCCCGACCTCCATCATCCTCTGGGAGTGGCGGCGCTCTTCCTCGAGCCTCGCCCGCGGAGTCAGTTCGGGACGGGGCGGAAGAAGTGGTGCTGGCCATTGTCCCGGCGGGAGCCTCCGCCCCCGCAACGTCCTTTCATAGGAGTGGGCCAGCCTGGTCGCAGCTGATGAACCAGCCACTCCTGCGCGCTGCTGAGCGCGGCGCGCTCACCTCCGCCGAGGCACAGGCAGCCGTAGGCCTGAGTGGGGGTCGCGATGGCGACGACCAGCTGCACGCGCGATGACGGTGGCATGCCGAAGACCTCGGCACTCGCATCCAGCTCGTGAAGCCGGGGGTCGCGCCCTTCGACGAGGTCGCGGAGCAGGTCCGTGACGGTCGGATGCGCCTCACCCTTCCAGGCCTTCCTGACTGTGCTCCCGGACACGCCTGCCTGCAGGAAGGAGGTGCCCTACGCGCTCAGGAGCCCGGCCCATGCGTGGTCCGCACCTGCGGTCCGGCGCGCCGCTTCGCAGAGCCCGCGCAACAGGCGGAGTACGTCGCCGCCCCGGCCAGTGGGACGTGAAGCGGTTGATGCCGGCGCGTTCTGGGGCAGGAGGTCGGGGCTACTCCATCCGGTCCACAGCTCGGCCAGAGTCCTGGGGATGGGCCGTGCACGCCATGCCCGTCCAACCGATGTGCCATCAACCCCATCGGGGTCTGAACTCGGCCATCGGCAGCACATCATACGGAAATCGGCTGCCGCGTCGCCCGAGCACGTTCTGGCCGAGCGCATGGTGCCTCTGATCGGTCAGCCCGTACGATTCATGAAACGCCAGCCGAGAGTGCGAGATGGGGCGCGGCTACAAGGCGCGCGAGCGGGCTGCACCGCAGGCGTGTCATAAGACACGCTGAGGAGCACCCCGGTCGCGCAACGCAGTAGCCGTGCTCCAG
>Ga0315283_10004375_pt1 | contig 12301 bp, 5 predicted proteins | sample YL17G09_0_MG_FD_204541 | JGI IMG/M metagenome (GOLD analysis project Ga0315283, IMG submission 204541) | Sediment microbial communities from Yellowstone Lake, YNP, Wyoming, USA - YL17G09_0 | ecosystem: Environmental > Aquatic > Freshwater > Lake > Sediment | place: USA: Wyoming | collected...
GTTGGCCTGGTAGACGCTGATGCTCATCGATGCCGCGCCGAACGTCTTTCCGTCGCTGACATTGAGCGTCACGGTGTAGGAGCCGACGACGGTGAACGTGTGCGTTATGACCTTTCCGCTCCCGTTCGTACTGTCCCCGAAATTCCATGAGAACGTGAGGGTGTCGTTGTCCGCATCCGTCGTTGCGGAGGCGTTGAACTCCACGAGCTCCTCGTTGGAGGCGTTCTGGCGCGTGACATTGAACTTCGCCACGGGCGCGCGGTTGGCCTGGTTGATGCGGAGCTCTATCCTGTCCATGCCCGTCTTCTTGCCGTCGCTGACAGTGAGGGTCACCATGTAGCGGCCCGGAAGCGCGTATGAATGGGTGGTCGTGTTGCCCGTCGAATTGATGCTGTTGTCCCCGAAATCCCATTTCAGGGTGATGGCCTTCTTCTCGGGGTCCTTGCTCTGGTTGCCGTCGAATATTATTACGGTGCCGGTATCGAACACGCTGCCGGTCGCAGGTGAGCTTATCCTCGCCGTGGGCGGCTTGTTGACCGCGGGCTTGTTCTCCCCCAGGCAGGCCGAGAGCGCGGTGGCTATCAGCATCGTTCCGATTATCAATATCAAAACACGCTTGCGGATTCCCGACATATCATCACGTCCTCGCAGTTCCTTGCTATCGGGTTAACTATAATGGTCTAGGTACATAAAACCGTTGGCATGATTCTTTTCATTGGTCGAGGGAAACCGGGGAGGCCGGAGTGCCCGGATGGCTCCGCACAGCAGGGAGGCCGGGGCGCCCGAACAAAACCATCGATGCTCGGCATGGAACATGGGCGACAAATGGCATTGCAGGCCTACTTTGCTTGCCTGAACCAGGGAGGCAGCTCGCGGTACCGGTAATGGTCCTTTATCTGCGATTCGTATATCTGGGCGTAGAACTCGTTGAACTTGCGGACGTGGTGGACACCGGCCTTCGTTATCCGGATGCGGTACCTTTTCTCGACATCATCCTTCTCGATGGTGATGAGGCCCTCCTCCACGAGCGCCGTCAGCACCTTCTCGGTCATGTTATGGTTGGACCTTATCTCGTGCCGGATGTCCGCCTTCGTGACGACCGCGGCCTCGTCCTGCTTTGAGAGTATCTCATCCAGCTTGCCCTCCAGGTCCTGCTGATAAAGGTCTATACCGAGGGCGGAGACCAACCGGTTGAGAACAAAGCAGCTGTATATCTTGTGGTCCTTGTACTGCTTGGAAGTCTCCTCGGGCATCCGGTCTCGGTTCCCCTAGGGACCCAATGGAGAATAATGTTATCGTTACCTTATATGGTCCAGGGCGAACGAGCCGATGTTGAGGCCCTTCTTGGTGTAGTTGTACTGGATCCACGTTCTTGACTGGACATCGCTGAGGCCCTGCACGGTCAGGAACGTCTTCACACCGTCGGTCTTGAACTCGACGGAGCCGTCCATCTGGTGGGCAAGCGTCTGGATATCGGTCTCGCTGTGCATGCCCCTGTCCATGGTGTACATGGCCACGACCTTCGCCCTCTTGGCGCGGCCCGTGACCATCTGCAGGAACTTGTAGGTCGACGTAGGGTCGGAATAGGTGACGAGCGTGGATATCGAGCGGACCGCCATTCGGTACGTCTCGTACTTTTCCTTGAAGCCCTTCGTTATCAGCTCGATGGCCTTCGATATTCCGGTGTAGTCCGTCGGGTGGTCGACATACATCGTGAAGGGGTCCTCCTCTATCATGCCCATGCTCTTGGAATAGACATCGACGTAGCGCAGGAGGCCCATCTTCTCGAAGTTCTCCACGCCGGGCGCTATTGCGTTAATCTCCTCCCGTATTTCGATGGGGGAGATATCGGTGGTGACGATGAGGGCCGGAATTCCCTTCTGGAGACCCTCGATGAGGAAGCGGTTGATGAGGACCTCCTTGCCTATGAACGCGGGGCCTATGATCAGCAGGTTGGTGCCGAACGGGATACCTCCCATCAGGAGGTCGTCCAGCCTCGCATTTCCGGTCTTGGCCTTCTCCGTCTGGATCTCGAGCCTGAGCTCCTCCTGCTTGGACTCGATGTCCTCGGAGATGGCCTTGGATTCTCTTATCCTGAGCTCTTCCTCCTTCTTGCGGAGGTAGGTCTCGCGGCTCTTGATCTCCTCCTCCTTGTTCTTGATGGCCTGCTCGAGTATCTCCAGCCTCTTCTTCAGATCAGTTTCCTCGACGGTGGCCTGCTCCTTCCGTGCCTCCTCTATCTTGAATGACTCGCGCTTGTTGAGCTCCGCCTGGTAGCGCAAATCCTCCTCGCGCCTCATGAACTCCGCGTCCTTCATCTTGACCCTGTCGGACATCTTGGCGTAATCGGCGTCCTTGAACGCCAGTTCGTCGCGCAGCTTCCTGAGCTCCGCCTCGACCGAGGCCGGCACGGACGCTGGCGCCATGAAGCCCCTCTTTGAAAGCTCCTGCTCGCGCTTCCTGAGCTCGTCCTCCTTCTGCTTGAGCTCAGTGCGCAGAAGATTCAGCTCCTCTTCCTTGAGCGCAAATTCCCTCTTGATGTCCTGGAGCAACTTGCCGTCGCGGAGTTTCTTCTGGATCTCGCCTTCGAGGCCCCTTATCCTGTCCACGAGGGCCTGTTCCTTAGACGATATCAGCTCCTCCTTCCTCGTTACTTCTGACTCGCGCGACCTGAGCTCCTCCTCGAGGCGCTTCACCATCTGGAGGTCCACGCTCTTGCTGCCCGCCACCTTCTCGATCTCCGCGCCCAGCGCCCTCTGGCGGGCCGCCAGGCTGGCCTCCTTCTTCCTCAGCTCATCCTCGACGCCCAGCCTCTTCTGGATCTCGTTCTCGAGGGCCTTCCGGAGGGCCTTGAACTCCTCCTCCTGCTTCTTCTGCTGGAGGTTGGTGATGTACTTCATCATGGCGATGGAGCCCTTCTTGACGTTATCCAGCTCAGATTTCAGGTCGGCCTGCTGGGTGCTGTCGTCCGCCGACTTCCTGAATTCCTCGAACTCTTTCTCCTTCGCCGTGAGCCTGTCCTCGCTCTGCTTCAGCGCCTCACCCTTGACATCGAGGCTCGTCCTGAGGCGCAGCGTCTCCTTCTCGAGGTTCTGGAACTTCTCGTCCATTGCACGGTCAATCACCGGGACCTTCACTTCCCTGACGCCCCGCACATCGCCTGACTCTATCTTCTTCTTCAGCTCGTTGAGCTCCATCTCGCGAGCCTTCATGGTCGATTCCTTGTCGGTGATGTCCTTCTCGCGCTTGAGAATATCCTCGTTGGATTCCTCGCGGCCCATGTTGAGCTTGCGGGCCTCCTTGCGCAGGTTGTCTATCTCCCGCTCGTACTTTATCCTCTGGAGCGCAAGGGAGTTCTTCATCTTCGTGGCATAATCGTTCTTGATGCGGTTGAGCTCCTCCTCCTTGGCCCGGAGTTCCTCCTCCAGGTTGGTGCCGCCGCCGTTGGCGCCGGCGCCCCCGCCTGCCCTGAAGGACTTGAGCTCATCCTCGGCCTTGTGCAGGCCCTCCTCCGCCTTCTGCCGCCTCTTGACCTCGCCTTCGAGCGAGGCCCGGAGCTCCTCGTCATGGTGGACGCCCGGCTGGCCCTCGACGGCCGTCTTGCGGGAAGGCTGGCGCCTGGGCGCATGGCGATGGTGCTTCAGAACTGCGAGATAGCGGGTGAGCTCGCTGGGCTTGCCCGGAGCCAGGAGCGCCTGCTCCTGCCGCTTTAAGTTGACCCTTGTCACCCGTCCCACCACGGCTCCACCTCAATTCCCCATATATTGTTATTTAATATTGTGAGTAGGTTGTCTATTTTGATGATATTTAGATTTTTCCTCTCAGCCCCATACACGCATCCCTTTGAGCACCTGGAACTTGCCGCCCTTCAGATTGTACATGGTCTTGGGCTGCTTGAGGATGAGGCCTGCGAGCTTGTTCAGCTCCAGCTGGCCCAGGAAATCGTCTCCCTGGCCGGACTCCTTGAGGGTCACGATGCCGTCAGCCATCGTATCCGCTCCGGTCTCGGGCTTCTCTAGCACGAGTACCACGTTGGCGTTCCGGGCCACCACCAGGTCCTCCTTGAGGAGCTGTGCGAGCGCTGGCAGAGTTATGCCGTACCTCTCCGCGAGCCTGTCGGCCCGGTTGAGGACCACGAGCGTTGAAGCTGGCGCCACCGCCGAGACCCCCTTGTAGACCGTGATGATCTCCTTGGGCTCCTTTGCGCCGAAGGTCTTCTTGAGATTGCCCAGGTCCGGGCCTGAGAGTGCGGCCGGCTGGGGTGCCGCTGTCTCATTCGGCTCCGGTGGAGACGGCGCCGTCGGGATGTCTCCCAGTATCGACTTGAGAAGGTCCTTGGCGCTCTTGACCTTGGCCGCCTCCTCGGGTCTCTTGGGCTTCTCTGGCGCAATGATCCTCGGCGCGGGCGCCTGTGGCGGTGCATCCGAGGCCAGCACCTTGTCGCGCGCCTCGTTGACCTTGAGCCACGGGAACATTTCGTTGAGGCCGGGCTCCGGCGGCTTCGTGCTGACGATGAAACAGTTATTGGTTGGCCCCACGGTCTCCGCAAGGCCAAGCACGAAAAGGGTCTTGCCTACACGCGTCTTTCCCTTGACCAGCAGAAGCTTGGGTCCTCCTGACTGGAAGAAACTCACGAGCTCCTTGGGGAATGGACCCGCTATGGCCAGCTCACCCTCGGTCTGCTCAGGCATGGTTGACCGTTATGCGGCATTTCCCATATTAAACTTGCCGGATTTCTCTTTTGACTCCATTTCGCGTATTTTCACTTCTTCAGCGGGATGTCACACGCGGGGCAGATGGTCCATGTCGGGTCGGCCTCGAGCCCGCAGGAGGGGCATTTCAGCTTTTCAGCCCCCTCATTCTTCCCTTCGGCAGGCAGCTCCGGCTTGACATCGGGTGCACCGGTCTTGCCCCCGTCGCTCCCCGATGCATCGCCCTTAGGCTCGTCGGATTTCTCCCCGGGCTTGGCCTCGCCCTCGCCATCCTTCGGCGCAGGCGCATCCTCCGTGCCTTCCTTCGGCGCACGCTCGTCCTTTGCGTCTTTTGCCCGGGGCGCCGCCCCTTCTCCGCCGTCGGGCGACTCGTTCAGTTTGATGTTGCAGCTCGGGCACACGACCCATCCGGCCTCGATATCCTCGCCGCAGTTGGGGCACTTGCCGGCCGCGATGGCTGCTTTCCAGTCATCCTCATCAAGCTCGACCGTATCGTCTTCCTCGGCGCCCACGGCGGCATTTTCCCCGGCGGTTTCCGCGGCGCCTTTCGCCGCATCCTCCGCGTCCTTCTCCTTGCGTGCGGCCTGTGCGGCGTCGACCATGGCGCGGTCCTCGATGTCGTCCATCAGCTTGCGGGACTTGCGCATGTACTGCGCCGAAACGGACAGGTTGCCGGAGAGCGCAAAGCTCTCGGAGAGCTTGAGCATCTTCTCGGACTGCGTGGTGCGGAGGCCCTCGCCCTTGGCCTTTTCGATGCGTTCCCGCAGTTCCTTGCCCAGCTCCTTGAGCTCTGCGGGGGACGGCGGCTTCGAGCGCTCCCTCTGGTCGCGGGCGTTCTTGCGGGCCTTGGAGGCGAACTTCATGGCCTCATCGTACTTGTCCTCGTCGAACAGCAGATGGGCCATGTCGAGGTCTCCCTCGAGCTTGGTGATGTTCTCGCCGGATTTCTTCAGGTCCAGCATCAGCGTCGTTGCGGCCTCGATCTCCGCTTCCACGGCCAGCCTGCCCTCGGCCCCTTCCTTCAGCTTGGGCGGTGCGCCATCCTGGCCGCGCAGCTTCAGCTCGTCCAGTATCTTGCGCACCTTCTTGGAATATTTCATCCCTGTGACGTAATTGCCCTCGGCCTGGAAAGATATGGACAGGCCGTACAGCTTCCTGGCCTGCCTTACGTCCATCTTCTGGGATTCGGCCTCGTCCATGAGCTTTCCAGTCTCGTTGATGAACTTCTTCGCGGTTTCCTCGTCAACTTCGGATTCCTTGCGCTCCTTCTGGTCCTTGGAGAGCTTGACCGCCTTCTTGGCATACTGGGATGCTGTCTCGAGATTCCCGTCTGCGAGGAACGATTCGGCCAGTCCTATCATCTTCGCCACGCGGGCCGTGTCTATTCCATCGGCCTTGATCTCATCCATGGTCTCCTTGGCGGCGGCTATCTGTGTCTCCACCTCCGTGGCGGTGAGAGGCACCGCTGGCGGCGGGGCCGGTGTCGAGGAGACCGGTTTTATCCCGGATGACGGTGCGGCCGTTTTGTCCCCTGCTTCATTCTTCTCGCCCTCGGAGGCCTTGGCATTCTGTGTCTTCTTCCTCTTCGTCATTACGAAGTACAGGGCGCCGACCACGCCTGCGACCACGCAGACCGCTATCAGTATCCAGAGGAAGCCCATGTTGAACTGGGTGGGCGCATCGCTGACGGCGATGGTCATCTCCTTGGTGACGTTGTCCAAGCCGTCGTCGGCATAGAGCGTGACCTTGAACTTGCCTCCCTTTGCATACTTGTGGGTCACCTCGGCGGCGCCGTACTCCGACTTCTTGTCGCCGAAATCCCAGGTATATCTTATCGTGTCGCCGTCGGGGTCCGTGGATATCGCACCGGAGAAGGTTATCTTCTTCCCCGCTACAAGGCCAGTGGGCTCGAAGAAGTTGGGCACGGGCGGCCTGTTGATCCTCGTGACGTTCCCGGGATCGATGTAGTCGGATGTGGTGTTCAGGCGGTCCCGGACCCTGTACCTGAACTTGTAGACATTCCCGGCCGTCGCGTTGAACAGCACAGGGTCGGCGCCGGGCTTCGAGTCGCCCCAGTCTTCCGAACCGATCTCGGTCCATTTCGACCAGTCGCCCAGCTCGCGGTTGCTCTGCACGCTCGCAAAGCGGTATTCGAGGTCCGCGTCCGCGAAGCCGGCGTTGTTGGGGTCGGTCGATTTCAGGAATATCTCGATGGTGTTCTCCTTCTGGGCCTCGTTCGGATAGGCGATGCCGGGCACAGGCATCTTCAGGCGGACGTTGATTCCGTCCGAGTTCAAGAGCCGGGACCATGTTCCGGCGCCGTTCTGGGCGCGCACGGTCCAGTAATACCTTGTGCCGTTCATGAGCGTCAGGCCGGTGACGGTGATGTCGCGCTGGTCCGTGACGATGGGTCCCTTCGTGTCGTTGTTGCCCTCGCCTGGCGCGGTGCCGATCCAGTATTCGTACCTCATTATGTCGGATTCGGAATCGGTGAACGAGAATGAGGCATGCAGCTTGGTGTAATCGCCCCATATCTCGCCATCGTCCGAGACCGTGCCAGTGGGCGGCGTCGTGTCGATGCGGGTGCATGTGTCACCCTGGCCCATCATGTAAGAGCCCACATTTCCGGCCTGGTCCCGTGCCCTTGCCTGGAAGAAGTATGTCTTCCCGTGCTCGCCTGTGAAGGTCCCTGCGCTCTCGTTGATGCCGAGCAGCCAGTCCATCCAGGGAGCGTTGTCCTTGTCCTTGAACTGGATATCGAATGTCAGGTTGATGGCCAATCCGGAGCCCGGGTCGGGGTCCTCGCCGGTCCAGTTCACGGAAAACTTGGTTGTGTTCACAAAGGGCGGAAGCTGCGTGACCTTGGCGGTCGGCGCCCTTGTATCGAGCCGGAAGCTTCCCCATTCCGAGGCGCCGGACCAGACCATTCCGTCCCAGACGTATGCGCGCCACTGGTACTCCCCGTCGACCGTGAGCTTGTCGTAGTCCGCCAGCCTGTACGTGGCAACATCGCCCGGCTTGTAGGTGCTCTTGTCCCAGCCGTCCGTCGTTGACAGCTGGTTGTAGGCCTTGAGGGTGGTGAAGTTGTTCTGGCTGAGCTCCAGCTTGAACTTGAGGTCAGACGTGTCGTTGTCGAAGCCGGTTATCTTGAACGAAGGGGTCTGGGTGGTGATGAACACGCCGTTGCGCAGGTTCTGGAGCGCCGGCGGCTTGGGGGCCAGGTCGTACTGCACAGTGAGATTGCTCAGCCTGAGCCGTCCCAGCGAGCCCGCGGAGACGGCGAACTCGACCAGCACGGTCCCGTTCGCATCGGGCTCGAGGCCCTGCAAGGTGGCGTTGAGCCTCTCCGTGAAGTCCACGACGGCGGGCAGGTCGTCCGCGCCGAACGGGCCCGTCCTGTTCCATACAGGAGTGCCGAGCCCACCGATGTCGAGCGCCGGACCGTTCGGGTAGCTCCTCATCCTGTAATGTATCGTGATGTTTTCGAAGTACGGTGTGGAGTTGAGGAAACTGGAGGTGAGCGACAGGCGGTACCCCAGCGTGTTGCCCTGCCCGAAGAACGTTATGGTCGAGCCGGATGTGGCGCTCGTCCATGTCGAGCCGCCGTTGTTGGTGACATCGACCTTGACCGTCTGGTTGGTGGCCGTCTCGGTCAGGTTCCAGAACGGTGTGGCCTCCACAATCTCGTAGGGGCACTTCATCATGACGGAGGAGTAGTTGCCGGTCAGTTCCGCGTTGAACACCTGCCTGAAGATGCCCATCGAGTTGGTGATGTCGTTGCATTCCACGATATCGTTCTTGCCGTCGGTGTTGAGGTCGCCGACCGCAACGCCCGCGGGGCCGGAGCCCTGCCCTGTGTTGTAGGCAACCTGCGCATTGAGGGTCCCGTCCGTCTTCTGGGTGAACACACCGACGCTGCCCATCCCGTTGGAGTTCATGTTGCTCACGATGACGTCCGTGCGGCCGTCCGAGTTGACGTCTCCCGTGGTCACCAGATATGGTGAGGTGCCCGTGCTGTAAATTACCGCCGAGGTGGCCATGGTGCCGTCCGCGTTGCCGAGATATACCCCCAGCGTGTTGCCCCCGCCGTGGACGGTCACGATGTCGTTGACTCCGTCGGAGCTGACATCGCCCACAGCGACGCCTATCGGTGCGTTTCCGGCGGAAAGGACGATCATGGGGTCAAGCACACCGGAGACATTCTGATAATACATGCCGAGGTTGTCGTCATTCTGGTTCGACACGACAAGGTCCGTGCGCCCGTCGTTGTTGATGTCGCCGGCGGCGATCCCGGTGGGGACGGCGCCGCAGGAATAATTGATGGGTCCGTCGAAGCCCCCGCTGGAGGCGTTGTTGTAGAAGACGCTTATGTTCTTCTCCGTTGATATAAAAGCGCCATGATTGGCGGTAACGAAGTCTATGAGGCCGTCGGAATTGAAGTCGCCCGTTGCGACCATCGCCGCCGCTACCCCGAGCGGATATGCGACCCTGGTGTCGAACGTTCCCTGCGTGTTTGCCATGAAGACGGAAACCTCGTCGTCGTACCAGCTCGTGGTCACGGCGTCCGTCCTGCCGTCGAGGTTGAAGTCCCCGAATTCCACATCAACGCAGCCGGTGGACGCCTGATATCCGACGGCGGCGTTCATGAGGCCGTTCTTGTTCTGGGTAAAGACCGAGAACTGGTTGCCGTTCCACAATGCCACGCCGAAGTCGGTCATACCGTCGCCGTTGAGCTGGCCGGTGTCCACGCTGTGGGGCGATGTCCCCGAGTTGGTGGTGACCACCGCGGGCATCGTTCCCGGGGCGGTCGGCCTCAGCGCCAGAACTCCTACCGTGCCGTCGCCGTTGTTGGCGGCGCCGACGTCCTTCTTGCCGTCGTAGTTGAGGTCCGCCACGATGACGGCCTGCGGATTGGTGCCGACCGCATATGTATCGGGCTCCGTGAAGGTGCCATCCGTGTTCTGGTAGAACAACGAGACATTGTTGATGGACGGGATGGCCACCACGATGTCGTTCCGGCCGTCGTAGCTGACATCTCCGACCGCTACCGATGACGGTGCCGCGGCCAGCGCCATTCCGACCCGTGCGTTGAGCCCGCCCGTCGAGTTCTGGGTCAGGATGCCTATCGATGTGCCCGCCGACTCCGCGACAACCACATCAAGCCGGCCGTCCTGGTTCACATCGCCTATTGCCATCGACACCGGCGTCGTTCCGGTGGCATGCGCCTCGAGGAATTCGAGGCCCTTGGACATGTTGTAATTGTAGACGGAGATGTTGGAATCCCCCTTATTGAGGACGATTACCTCGTCCGAGCCGTCGAAGTCTATGTCCGCGGCGGCCACGACCCACGGCGTTGCGCCCGTCGCGACAGTGCAGTTGAGCTCGAGGACCGCAGTCATATTGTTCTGGAGGAACAGCGAGACCGTGTTGGCTCCCGAATTGGCCACGACGGCATCCTTCCTGCCATCCTTGTTGAAGTCGCCTATCGCAACGGAGCGTGCGCCGTTCCCGGCCGGATAGGCCGTCGCAGGCGTGGCAAGAACGCCCGAGCTGTCCTGGTAGAACACGTTGAGCACGCCCGCTGCGGAGCAGGCGACCGCCACATCAGCTCTGCCGTCGAAGTTCAGGTCCCCTATGGCCGCACCCTGGGGCGAATTGCCGGTGGCATAGGTAACCTGGGCCTCCATTTTTCCAAGCGAGAAGTTCTGGATGAACGCGCCTATGTTGTTGCTGCCGCTGTTGACGGCGACCAGGTCGGTCTTGCCGTCCTTGTCGATGTCGCCCGCAACGACCGCCACCGGCGCGTTGCCGGCCGCATACGACCTGTGGGCGACGAACGGGCGCAGGTACAGGCTCCCGTTGGCGAGGCTGAGGTTGGACAAGATGCCGGGAGCGAACTCGGCGGTGGTATCGTTGATGGTGAAGTCTTCCACGTCGAGGAGCTCGCCCCTGACCTGGACCGTGGCGCTCTTGAGAATCGCGGTCTTGGGAATCTTGAGAAGGGTCGAGTTGTTCTGACCCGCGACCATGAAGTCCTTTACGACCTCGGTGGAGTTGTCCGCGAACTTGTTCAGCGTTGTGAACATAGCCCTTCCGGATGCGGGACCGTCCCCTCCACCACTGACGGGCGGAATGGCACATGCAACCAACAGAACTATGATGCCCAATGCGAACGTTTTGCGGCTCATTATCTTCACTTCAGGCGCATAAAGTGCCTGACCGTATATATATTAATTGGTATCATTGATAAGACGTAACATTAATCTCAAAATTTCGGGGAAAATAATTGAAGTTTCACACCCGAAAAATGCCCAAATCTTTTCAAACACGGATGGGCCCGGAAAAATTGGGATGTGGGCCCATCCGGATTTGAACCGGAGACCTCCTCCGTGTCAGGGAGGTGTCATACCAGCTAGACCATGAGCCCACGGTTGGTATCCCTGTTCTCAGGACTAAAATGTGCTTCCTATTGAAAACCCTTTCGGGAGAGATGGGCGATTCGCCCGAAAGTCGGAATCAGATAGGAACCCGTCGGTGCGCTCACGGTTTCACGTATATCGTTATCGGCTCCGCCTTGACGGTGCCTGTCCAGTGGGGCATTACCCCCGACTGGCTGATGGGCTCAGAGTAATACTCACCCATGACCTGATAGGTGTGGTTGGCCTGTATGTCCCAGCTGTGGGTCATATTCCTGATGAGCGTCGTGGATTTGAGCGTGGCGCCCGGCTCGAGGACGGTCATGTAACTGTTGTAGTCCGTTGGGCCTCTCTTCATCGTCATGTAAGGCGGCCGGAGGTAACGGACCTCATTCCCGTTCTCATCCACGAGGTAGACGTTGAAACCGGCGTCGCTGAAATATTGGAGCACGCGCAATCTCTCGGAGCCGCTGTTCTTCAGGATGACCGTCGCGTTAATGCTCTCTTTGACATTCATCTCGGTCTTGTCGAGTGCCATCGAGATGGTCAGGGTCCCGCTGGCGCCCCAGGTGAAAGGCTCGGAGTAGAAAGCGATCACCACGATGCACGGGACCAATATCGCCACGGCCGCTATCCCCGCGAACTTCTTGTTCGACATCCTTTTCTGCGGTCTGTCCATCACATCAGCCTCCCTTGCCCCCGCCTCACATCACATTGTTACCGTGAACGGCTGCTCTTCCGTCTTCAGCGAACCTGCCCAATGAGGAAGCGTCGGGAAACCCTCCGTATTCGAGCAGGAGCACGTCCCGATGACCTTGTACATGTGGCCGGCCTGGATGTCGAAACCATCCGGGTATTGTCCCTGGTAGCGGTACTCGTAGCGGGAATTGTTGGGGTCAAACCCGGAATAATTATGGATACCGAAGGACTGGGTCATTACCGCGCCCGGCGCCAGTTCCTTCATGACATTGCCGCTGGAATAACCGGGGGCAACCGAATAGTCCTTCATGGGCATCATGGAAACCGACCTAACAGCGTTGCCGTTCTCGTCCGTGACGCTTATCTGGAAACTGGTATCGTCCTCGGATACCCTGACCTTCTGGTTGCCGGTGTTCTTCAGCGTGAGGGTGACGGTCATGCTGTCGTTGATGCCCATGGTATTCTTATCCATGG
>Ga0315283_10004376_pt1 | contig 12299 bp, 8 predicted proteins | sample YL17G09_0_MG_FD_204541 | JGI IMG/M metagenome (GOLD analysis project Ga0315283, IMG submission 204541) | Sediment microbial communities from Yellowstone Lake, YNP, Wyoming, USA - YL17G09_0 | ecosystem: Environmental > Aquatic > Freshwater > Lake > Sediment | place: USA: Wyoming | collected...
CTTCGTAAGCCAGCTTAGTAGTGGAATCAATAACCACTAATGTATGTTGCGCCATACTATCGGCAGATCCAGATTTCAGTTTATTCAACTTCGAATCTGTAGTTGTATCTTTGCAGGACACAATTAGCAGCATTACAGAAATTAAGAAGCAGTGAAACAAACTCAGTGATTGTAAAGGTTTCATTATTCACCTCTTATTTATGCTTATAAAGACTTTCTATTGCTTTCCTTACAGCTTTATTAGTTCTAAGTTTGTGCTTAAATGTAAGAAAAATACAATTAGTTTTAGCCTGATCATTTACAAAATTTCTTCTTTTTGGTGGGAAGCAAAAAACAAAACAAATTTCCTCAAATCTGCACTGCACTGTCCTGTCATAAAGCTAAATCCTTTCTTATTTTAATTTTGTCAATATCGTATCTGTCTGTCCATCTGTTGTCCCTCGTCAAAATCCCATCCGCGCGCAAGATAGCGAATCCGAACCGCAATCGCTACTTTGTTCTGGTTCAATGAACAGGACAAAGAGCCTCGATGATCAGCTCCTTCCTCTCGTTTTGTCTTTCGCTATTCAAATCAACATCTCAAGTCCGACTCGAGAACATCTTTCTCCGAAAGCAGCTGGAAATACTCGCTCACACGTCCACGAGACCCCGACTGCGATCTTCCGATAGGTTGTCCCTCGTCAAAATTCCATCCGTGTACGACACAATAGCGAATTGCAATTGAAATCGATACTTTTGTTCCGTGTCAGGGATCCGATGATTCGCGATGCAGTTCTAGTCGGAGGGACTGTTGAAGAGGGATCAACCAGGAGATCAAGAAGAAAGAGAAGTGGCTTCCTATCGTTGAAGCCTCTTGAGTGGTTTAGAGTTGTGACGATTACTCTTTATAAACCGTCTCATACCGCCAGGGCCCCTGGGAATTGGTTGCTGCACCGCTTGGTTCCTGGACAAGAGCGATCTAGGACCTATCGAAAACAGACCACAACTGACCGATTCTCGTGCACGAAGTGCAGAAAGTGCGCACAATTCGCGCACAGTCGTACTTCCAATAACCTCAAAACTGCCCTTTTTCGTCGGGGCGGGGGGATTTGAACCCCCGGCCTCTTGGTCCCGAAAAAAGCAACTACCCCTCAATCCGGCGAAAATAGGGCACTATTCCCAGAATCTTGTCCACCAAGTGCATCGAGTTACACAATTCCATTACAGCCTGGTTACAGTACCGCGCGCACTGCATCCCTACAATTCTGGACGGCAGGACCTACGAATCGAAAACGTCAGAGGGGTGAACTGCGATCTGCACGAGGTGCGATTTGCAGGCCGATCGCCGCCCGGTGTATTCCGATTTCTTATCATCCATCTCGTGGTCCCCTCCTCCGACCCGTGCAGGCTCATCTTGGTCGAGCAGGTTAACACCAGCCGATGGGCGGCAACCGTTAAGGCGAGTGAAATGAAGCAGCGCCGGCTTGTACTCCGAGCCTGTCTATACCCTATTAACCACAATCGTCACAGGAGGAGGAGTCGCTTGGACTCTACAAAGTCCCCCGCCCTCAACCGGTAGAAGTACACGCCGCTCGATAACCCTGAGCCATCAAACTGCACCTGGTGATACCCTACATCCTGCTCCCCATGCTGGAGAAGATCAACCTGCTGGCCGAGTGTGTTGAAGACCGTAACGGTCACGTGCGAACGATTGGTCAAGCCGTAGCGGATCGTGGTTGAAGGGGTTGGGGAAGTTATGCTGCAGCACGAACTAAGATGGTCGCTGCTGCTCGTTCTCAACATCAGTGATCATCTCCGACATCGGCCGATGCCACACGGCGCGACCAAGAGTGCCTGCAAAGAGACCCGTGGCACTAAATCCGAGAGTATAGATTATGATACCCGTCAATCCGGCATTCGCCGCAGACCAGCTCGTACCGTTATTCGTAGAGAGAAAGATACCATTAGCGGTTCCGGCAAAGAGATTCGTCCCGGTCACCGTAAGGACATAGACAGAAGCGTTCGTCATCCCGGTATTCGCCGCTATCCAGCTTGTGCCGCTGTTCGTGGACAGGAAGACCCCGCTGCCGTTTGTCCCGGCAAAGAGATTCGTGCCACTCACTGCAAGGGCAAAAACAGTAAGATTGGTCAGTCCGGTACTCGCCGCAGCCCAGCTTGTTCCGTTATTCGTGGAAAGAAAGACGCCGCCGTTGTACACCCCCGCAAACAGATTCGTGCCGCTCACCGCAAAGCAGCAGATGTACCCCCCGTAGGACCGTTGGTTTGAACCCACTGTCCCGAAGCACTAATAGCTGAAGCCGTCATTAATCTCAGCAGGAGAAGCACCCGCGCTATCATCCCTCATCTCCGTCGTTGCATGTACTGCATATGTGGGACAACTATATTATGATTACCAACTTTCCGGTCGCCGAGTATTCCCCTGCCGACAACCGAAATATGTACACGCCGCCGACCAATCGCCTCGCAGAGCACAACCCTGGCAATGATGGGTAATCGACGTCGAAGCGTGCGGCTGAGGGAGCTTCCCGGGGTTGTCATGTCGCGGGGAACAACGCCGATACAAAGGATGGGAGGGAGGAGGAAGAGCATCCGCCCGGCTTGCACGATGTCCTGGACTCCCTCCGTGTGGGCAGAGAGAAACGGGCTCCTTCTGTCGCGACAGTCCCCAGGCTCCCAGCAAAACACCGAAGCCGGTGGCGCCCTCAGGGACACAGCATCGACGATGATGACTCTCTCGCGATGGAGCATCGTGTTTAAAAGTACCAAGCCTCCCGTTCCCCCGTCAATGAGTTCGATGCGGCGTGTCAGCCTCTGTCGTCCGAGGGCGCGAACGACGTGAACACCAATTCCTTCATCCGACAAGAGGATGTTCCCCACACCGATGATCACAACCGGGGGAATGGTCTGATGATCGCGTACAGACGGACAGATCACAGAATTCGGAATTTCTTCACCGCCTTTCCGGGTTCACAAATGTGGACCGCACAGGCTATGCACGGATCGAAGGACCGTACAATCCGTGCAAGCGGGAATGGATTCTCCGTATCCTCTACCGTGGTGCCGATAAGGGCCTGTTCGATCGGCCCCGGCTGACCACGGTCGTCGCGTGGAGATGCATTCCAGGTCGTCGGTACGACCGCCTGGTAACGCGAGATCTTTCCATTTCGTATCTCCACCCAGTGGCCGAGAGCCCCGCGTGCAGCACACCAGAGCCCCATCCCTTCTCCGTTCTCCGGTATCGTGTAGGGGACACAGACAGGCTCCTCCAGTTTCACCTGCATGATCATGTCGCCGAGCCCGTCGGCCACCAGTTTGCATTCGATCGCCCGCGCAAGGTGGCGGCCCATAACTGACGACAGATGTGATGATTCGAGTTGGAGGTTGCGCAGCGTCTGATCCACGAGTTCCTTCCCCTTCGGGTGTGCTCCATTGGATTGAATCATGGCAATGCGGGCGAGCGGACCGACCTCGTACACCTTCCCGTCGTAGCGGGGGGACTTGAGCCAGCTGTACGCGCCCTTCTTCTCCAGTTCGGGGAATGTCACCCCCTTTGACGGATGGAGATGTGAGGAGGAACTGTACCAGGACGACCGGACATCTTCAACAATTGCCTGGGGATTAACGTTCTCCATTTTGCCATCTACGATCCTTCCCATAGGAAACAGCCGCTTTCGATGTGTCACATCCGGTTCCGCATCCAGATCGAACAACCCGAAGGACAAGTAGTTCTTCGGCCCGACGCCGATGGAGAAGTAGTCGCGGTACACCTCCGCAAGCGTGATCACGTCAGGCAGGTACACAGTATTGATGAAGTCCGTGAGTTCTTTGAGCCGCCAGAGCGAAGTGGTGATATTGTCGATGCGCGGTACAATACTCACACCACCGGGAACGATGGAAGCGACATGAGGCATTTTCCCCGACCAGATGGCAGAAAGCTCATGTGCCTTCAGGCGGATCTGGTAGGCCTGAATGTAGTGTTGAAGTAAGGCTTCCTGCAAGCTTTTCGGCACGCGGTAGTCGGATTCGTAGCGCGGGATAAATGGCGGCACGTCGGGCCCGCGGAAAAAGTCCAGCGACGCAAGATGATAAAAATGCAGCACATGCGATTGGACGTAGTTTGCCGCCTGCATGATGTTGCGGATGATGCGACCATTGTTCGGCGGCATGATGCCGAACGCGTTTTCCAATGCCTGCGTTGAAGCGATGGCATGCGGCGTCGGGCAGACCCCACAGAACCGCTGAGTGATCTGGATGGCATCAACGGGATTGCGCCCGATAAGGATTTGCTCGAACCCACGATAGAGTGTCCCTTCCACTCGCGCGTCCACAACTTTCTTGTTTTCGACATCGGCTTCAATCTTTACATGACCTTCGATACGGGTCATCGGATCTATCGCGATGGTTTTTCGGATGGTTTCCATGTGCGATCACCTCCTTTGATAAATAGGTGAGTGGGCATCGGGGAAACCCTTCTCTGTGCATCCGATGCACGGGGCGCCCGCGTTGATACACCAATTCACACTGCCGTTCCAGAGCCGGATGGGACAATCGGCATTGGTAAACGGACCCTTGCAGCCAAGCTCTAGCAGGCATCCTTCCTGACCAAAGGTGCTGGCAAAGATCCCTTCGTCTAGATAGTCCCGGTTGATGCAACGATTGTGCACAGACCGTCCATAGAACAGTTTCAGACGTCCCTGTTCATCGAGTTCCTTTGGCTTGGGCATGCCATACAGAAGAATCTTCGCGACAGTGCCGATGAACCAGTCGGGATGGCACGGGCAGCCCGGAATGTTGATTACGGGCGTGGTGATCCCGAGGTCGGTGAAGACCTCCGAGACACCTTTGCTGCCCGATGGGTTGGGCGCAGCCGCGGATATTCCGCCATAGGCTGCACATGTTCCCACCGTGAGCACCGCCATGGCATCTCTTCCAAGAGATTCCACCCATTTCATCATTGTCACGGGGTGACCATTCTCTTCGCCGAGGATGCCGTACCGCCCGGTTTTCGCAGTGGGAATGGCCCCTTCAACAACCAGGATGTATTTCTTCTGATACTTCCGGGCCGTTGCGCGTGCAGTTTCAACCGAAAGCGATCCTGTCGCCGCCATCAGCGTGCCGTGATAGGCCAGAATCAGCTGGTGGCCGGGGAGCACTTGCTCGAGGATCACGTTTTTGATGCTGGGGTGAATCGTGTTGATGACCGACACCGAACAGCCACTGCACGTGGAGGCCTGAAGCCAGATGATGGGATATTCCTTGACAACGTCCTGAAGCGCGGCGGCGAGCTTCTCCGGAAAACTCTCCATGAGGCTCAGAGCTGCGGGTGCCGCGACAGCCCAACGGACAAAGTCCCTGCGAGATATTCCGTGGCGTGGAGACATTGCGTGGTCCTTTCGCCTTAGGTCACTTCAAAAGGGCCAATGTGGGGAGAGAGAAGAAGACGTACGAGTGAAATCCGAAAACGCTCGAGCGTTCGCTCACTCCTACATCGAGCCAATGCGTGAGGTTCAAGAAACGGTCACTGAGGCGTAGGGATTACCAACCAAGGGGTCGTCGGGGTGGGCTCTACAACGAAGGAAGAGGGTCCAGAGCGGCGGCCCAGAGGCTGAGGGAGCCATCGGGCGCACCAGTGTGTAGCGGCAATATGGTAATCCACCAGGCAATTGTCAATATGGCAAAAGTCAACAGTATCGAAGCACAATCCACTCTCCTCAATCCGACTGTGCCCCACTCTTCAGGTTTTCCACATACTGGTCGTGCTCCTGATCCTGAGTCTCTAAGTCCTCCAGAATAGTGCTCTCCCGCCTTTTCCAACCGGGGCAGCATATTCACTGAGTTTCTGTCGATGGTTGTTGAATAGGTTGCAGAGGGGCTCTTGTGAGGGAAGAGAAGCGATCGTGCTTGGGGGGGAGTCAACGAAAAAACCGAGCACCTTTCTGGGGTGAAAGGCCCTCTTGGGCGTTTCAAAGTTGCGACGTTTTGTATCTTGAATCCTCAAAACTGCCCTTTTTCGTCGGGGCGGGGGGATTTGAACCCCCGGCCTCTTGGTCCCGAAAAAAGCAACTACCCCCCAATCCGGCGAAAATAGGGCACTATTCTCAAAATCTTGTCCACCAAGTGCATCGAGTTACACAATTCCATTACAGCCTGGTTACAGTGCCGGTTGCACTTCATCCGTGCAGTTATGGACGGCAAAGCCCACGACACGAAGACGACGGAGGTGTGAGCTGTATTTTGCACGAGGTGAGAATTGCGGGCCGGTTTCCGCCCGGTGTATTGCAGGTCTTCTCCACATCTCTTCAGTCTTCGCTGAAGTTCAACGAAGTAAAAGCAGCCTGCGCGTCTCGACAAACTCCCCCACCCTCAACCGGTAGAAGTATACTCCGCTGGAGAGATTCTTTCCGTCAAACTGCACCTCATGATATCCTGCTTCCTGCTCCCTCTGCACAGGTTCCGCCACTTGCTGGCCGAGTGTATTGTAGACGGTCAGGGTGACGTGCGATCGTTCGGGCAGGCCGTAACGAATCGAAGTTGAAGGATTGAAGGGATTGGGGAAATTCTGGTCAAGGACGAAGTCCTGTGGCAACTGCTGCTCACTCTCAACACCCGTTATCATCTGTGACAACGGTCGTTTCCAGACGCCCCGAGTTCCATAAAAGATATTTGTGCCTGAGAGGGCAAGCGCATTCCTGTATGGTTGGTCGACTTCCGTGTCCGTCAAGCCGGAATTGATGGCTGTCCAGCTTGCACCATTGTTGGTGGAAAGAAAGACGCCGCCACCAGTCCCGGCAAAAAGACTTCCTCCGGAGACGGCGAGAAGAGCATCGACAGTGGGATTCGTCAAGCCGGAATTGACTGCAGTCCAGCTTGTGCCATTGTTGGTGGAAAGAAAGACGCCGCCTTGATCAGTCCCGGCAAAGAGATTTCCTCCGGAGAGGGCAAGAGCTTCGACATTAGTATTCGTCAATCCGGTATTGATTGCCGTCCAGCTTGTGCCATTGTTGGTCGAATGAAAGACGCCACCGCCCCCAGTTCCAGCAAAGATGTTCGTACCTGAGACGCAAAAAGAACTAACAGCAGTATTTGTCAAGCCAGAATTGACCGCGTTCCAGCTTGTGCCGTTATTGGTGGAAAGGAAGACGCCATCATAGGTCCCGGCGAAAAGATTTGTCCCGGTGACGGCAAGTGCTCTCACATCTCTACCTGTCAAACCGACATTGACTTTAGACCAGCTTGCGCCATTGTTTACGGAAAGGAAGACACCCAAGCCAGTGCCCCACACACCAGCCGTACCTGCAAAGAGAGCCTTCCCGATGACAGCAAAACACGTGACATATGAATCCGCATCCACATGAAAATTGAGTCGAGTCCAGCCACTGTCATTGTTGGTCGAACGAAAGACCCCTCCAGTTAGGTCTCCTGCAAAAGCACTAGTGCCGGACACTCCGAGTGCCTTGACATAGTTGTTCAGCATCCCCGTGTTGACCTCGGTCCAACTCGTGCCATCATTGGTGGAAAGGAACACGCCATCCCCTCCAGTTCCCGCGAAGATACTCGTACCCCAGACGGCAAGCGCGCCAACAATTCTATTCGTTGGCAAACCGGTATTGACTGCAGTCCAACTTGTGCCATTGTTGGTCGAATGAAAGACGCCATCCCCCCCAGTTCCAGCGAAGATGCTCGTACCTGAGACCGCAAGCGACCCAACAGCAATGCGCGTACTATCCAGCATGCCCGTGTGGACCGGTGTCCAGCTTGTGCCGTTGTTGGTGGAGAGATAAACACCCAAGCCCCAAGTTCCAGCGAAGATGTTCGCAGCTGAGACGGCAAAAGCGCTAACCCCTGTATTCGTTGGCAAACCGGTATTGACCGAAGTCCAGTTTGTGCCGTTGTTAGTGGAGAGAAAGACGCCATCCCAGGTCCCGGCGAAAAGATTCGTACCTGAGACGGCAAGGGCACTAACCCCTGTATTCGTTGGCAAACCGGTATTGACTGCAGTCCAGCTTGTGCCATTGTTGGTCGAATGAAAGACACCACCGGTCCCAGTTCCAGCGAAGATGTTCGTACCTGAGACCGCAAAAGCATCGACATTCGTGTTCGTCAAGCCGGTTTGTGTCCAGCGTGTGCCGTTGTCGGTGGAAAGAAAAACACCGTCCCAACCTCCGGCAAAGAGATTATCGCCAGAGGTCGTGAGACAAGCAATGGAACTCTCTGTCAGACCGGTTTGAGTCCAGTTTGTACCATTGTTGGTGGAAAGATAGACACCGCCCCACCAAGTTCCAGCAAAGATATTTGCCCCACTTGCAGCAAAACAATCCACAGGACCACCGTATGGTCCGTTGGTTTGTACCCACTGAGACTGCGCAGGGTGGCATAGCAATACGATTGCCAGTGCGAGACAGATGGATTTGGTTCTCATCTTGTCCTCCTTTCGAGGCAATTGCTCCAGGGCAGAATTAGTATGATGCGATGCTCGCAACCAGGGGGTTGTCAGCGTGGGGTCTGCGACCTGTTTTCGCATCAATCAGACCGTCATCTGAGTACGATGAGTTTCTTCGTCTGCATAAAGTTTCCAGCCTCAAGCCTGTAGAAGTACACCCCGCTCGCCAGTCCACTCGCGTCGAAACTGACAGAGTACGATCCCGGTGCTTTTCGTTCATTCACAAGCGTTGCCACTTCTCTGCCGAGAAGATCATACACCTTCAGCGTCACGTACTCTGTTCCCGGTACCCCGTACCCTATTTCTGTGCTCGGATTGAACGGATTTGGGTAGTTTTGGAACAATGACATTTCAATTAGGCATTGGGACAGGCTCACCTCCGTAGTAGGCTGAGATAGTTCCTTCGTTTTCAAGAAGTTCCATATTTCTGCACTTGCATTGATATCTCCGTTTGTTCTACCAATATCACCCCAACTTAGAACAAGGTATCGTTTGTCACCGCCCGGCCAGCTATGCCCACCGTTTAATACTTTGTTGAAAATCACCCTGTGATTGCCGGATGAATCCGAGAATCTGATTCTCTGAACGGTACATCCATCTGAAGCATCTATGTCCGGCAACGATGTTGTGTCAGATTTGGAACACTGATTATGGGTAGTCCAGAAGCTCACGGTCTGTTCTACCGAATGATAACCCGATCTACCGGCATAGGGGACAACGCCATCGGCCGTACCATTGACGATCAAGACCGGCATGGGATGACTACAATTGCAGTTACTTGCGGTTGAGTACGAGATTACACCAGCAACAGATGCAATAGCCGCAATTCTCTTGCTGAGTTGACATGCTAGTTTGAAACTCATGAAACCACCATTGGAAAAACCACAAGTATAAATCCTCTTCGTATCAATGGCGTAGCGTTGAGCCAGAGTATCGATTAGGGTACTCAGGAATCCAACGTCATTTATGTTTGGATTCGGAGGAGCAATCGGACTATCATAGATTCCGCTATTCCACGTTGTCTCTGGCGTGACAGCATTGGGGTACACAACAACAAATCCTGCTGTGTCAGCTACCAAATTCATCTGAGAATAGTCCAACTGCTGCTGGGCCCACAGCGTGTAGCCGTGCAAGTTGAACACAAGCGGGATCTTGGTGACACCATCATAGTTCTGCGGGAGGAAAACAAGGTAGTTCCGCATCCTTCCCTCGAATTCGAAACTGCCTCCTTTGATTTCGGCCAGGGAAATTATTGGACCCAGAAGCAGAACAATAGGTAGTGCGATTAGTGAACAAACAGTCCTCTGCAGGATCCTAGAGAAAAGAGTCGAAGGGTTCACAATGCTGATTGTCATTGTAGCCTCCTCTGCAACTGCCTCTAGCGTCGATTTGTCTCTGTTGTTAGCATTCCCAACATGCCTGCCGAGAACGCACGTCATGTATGTCTCGATGATCTCCAAAGAACACGAGTGCCAATGAGGCAGGGGGGGATGTTTTGTGATGGCTCTAAGGTAAGATCTAGGCGGCGGGCTATCTACCAGATTTCTGTCAATTACTTACACTTTCTTTGCGCTATCGGCAAACTTGTGCTGATACTGAGATGGTGACATCCCAAATTGCCTCTTGAAGGCCTCAGAAAAATAGGCGGGATTACTGAATCCGACCTCAAATGCTACTTCCGAGAGATTCCCGAACTGTTGTTCGATGAGGTCTGCGGCTTTCTTAAGCCGTATTCCTCTGATTAATTTCCCGGGCGTCTCTCCAACCAGGGACACGATCTTCCGATGTAGAACAGATCGGCTTAGCCCGAGACTTTCAGCAACAGATTCAACATTCAACGAGCTTTCCGAGACCCTATGCATCACCAAATCATAGACCTTCTGGAGAAACCTTGCATCAACAGGTGTGATCTTCTCTTGTTCTATGTCTAACAATCCATGTTTTCTGAAATGCTCGTGAATTCGTTTCCTTTGTTCAATGAGATTTCTTATTCTCGCCTTAACTTCTTCCGGTTCAAATGGTTTCATTATGTAGTCATCCGCACCCGTGCCATATCCTTCTATCTTATCCTGACTTGAAGCCTTCGCTGTAAGCAAGATGACAGGTATGTGGCTTGTTCTCTCATCTGTCTTGAGTTTATCACAAAGCATGAATCCATCCATTTTTGGCATCATGACATCGCTTACAATCACATCAGGCATGTGCTCAATGGATTTCCTCCAGCCATCTTCTCCATCTATGGCTTCCAGAATTCTATAATCTTGACGCATATTACTCTTTATGTAATTTCTAACATCGGCATTATCTTCCACGATCAGCAGTAATGGTTCCTCTGTTTCGGTGATTGCATCAATCCCAGGTTTTTCCACTTTGGTTTCTTCATGGGAGATCATCTCCTCCGGGACAAAAGAGCCCTGTCCGCCGGCAGAGTGGATCTTCTCTTCACCCTTCTCGGGTTCGCATATCTCTTCCGGCTTCAGGTGCTCTTTCCCCAAAGGAATACGAACCACAAGCGTTGTTCCCTTACCCTCTACACTCTCGACTTCGATTGTTCCTTTATGCAATTCAACCATTTCTTTTGTCAATGACAGTCCGATTCCCGTTCCTTCCCGTTCTCTGGTATGGCTTCCGTCCACCTGGTAGAAACGGTCGAATACTCTGGGTATCTTGTCGGCCGGAATCCCAATCCCCGTATCCTTGATACGAACAGTTACGTAGCCTTCCTGCCTCGTCGTGACAATCGAGTCTAGGCGGGAATCTTCTGTTACATCGACTTCGATTCTACCCCCTTCCGGAGTGAATTTGAATGCATTCGAGAGTATGTTCGTAATGATCTTCTCAATCTTATCCGTCTCTATGTATGCAAATATTTGATCTTCTCCTGAATTGAATGTCAATGTAATTCTTTTCCTTTCTGCATACGAGGTAAATGAGAGCGTCAGAGCTTTCACTAACGGAACAATGTTTTGATGAATCGCCTGAAGCTTCATGGCGCCCGATTCAAGCTTAGATATATCAAGCAACTGGTTTACAAGCCCAAGCAGTCTGGTCGCATTCTTGTGGACAACTCTTAGATCATCTCTGGTGTCATCCTCTTTTGTTCTTTGGATAATTTGCTTTATCGGTCCCAGTACCAAAGTAAGCGGTGTTCTAAACTCATGGGATATGTTTGCAAAGAAGCGCGACTTCATTTCATCCACTTCGTGCAGCTTTTCTGCTTCGAGCCTGCCCATTTCGTATTCATGGGCCATTCTCATTCTCTTCACCTGCATTCTCCAAGTCATATACATCCCACTCAGAACCAGAAGCGAATAGAGAATGTACGCCCAGGTGGTTTTCCACCAGGGAGAAGAGATGATTATTGAGATTGAAGTGCCGGCGTCATTCCATACCCCATCATTATTTGAGCCCTTCACCCTGAACACATACTCGCCCGGTTCCAGGCCCGGATAGGATGCATAGCGCCGAGTCCCTGCATACACCCAATCCCTATCCAATCCTTCCATCTTATAAGCATACTGGTTCCTCTCCGGACTTACAAAGCTTAGCGCCGCGAATTCGAATGAAATGAAATTGTCATTATGTGATAACCGGATCCCATGAGAGAGCGGATAGGGTTTGTCAAACGTCCTAACGGATGTTATGACTACCGGCGGAATGAACGCGTTGTCTTTGATACTGTCGGGATGAAAACGTGTAAAGCCCCGTGCACCCCCAAAATACATTTCACCGTTTCTTGTCTTACACCCCATTCCGTAGAAAGCATCGGCCGCCAGTTCCAGCCCATGCGACACATCATAATTCCTGAAATGATTTGTCTCAGGATCGAACTTCGAAATGCCTTTGGTGGTATTGAGCC
>Ga0315283_10004378_pt1 | contig 12295 bp, 5 predicted proteins | sample YL17G09_0_MG_FD_204541 | JGI IMG/M metagenome (GOLD analysis project Ga0315283, IMG submission 204541) | Sediment microbial communities from Yellowstone Lake, YNP, Wyoming, USA - YL17G09_0 | ecosystem: Environmental > Aquatic > Freshwater > Lake > Sediment | place: USA: Wyoming | collected...
CCCCCCCCCCCCCCCCCCCCCCCACCCCCCCCCCCCCCCCCCGCCCCCCCCCCCCCCCCCCCCCCCCCCCCCGCCAGCACAGGAATAGATTTCATTTGTTGATTTTTGTTTTTCGGAGGTGTCTCTCACCGCGCCGGCGGCGGCGCGCCCGCGCCCGCACCGGATCCACGCCCAGACGCAGACCCACCATTCCCGCCAGGCGCAGCGTCGAGGCCTAATAGAGAGCGGGAGGCCATCTGGTCCGCCGCGTCCGCCGCCGCCCGCCGCCGCAACTCTTTGAGCTCGGCGGAGGAGGCCGACGCGACGGGGGCCAGGCCAGCCCCGGAGCGGGAGGCGGACAGGGGCGGCAGTGGCAGGGCAGACACGTCGGCGGCGGGGGGCGACAGCGCCCGCTCGGGCGACCAGGCGCGCGAGCCGGGCGCCGACCACCCGCCGCCCGACCCGCCACCGGCGGCGGCCAGGGCGGCCAGAGACCCCCGGGCCGAGGAGGCCGGGGCCGTGGAGGAGGCCAGCGGGGAGGCCACGCCCCCCGACGACCCCAGGGACATGGCGGACCCGCCGCCGGCCGGGGAGAGGAGGCCGCCCGTGGGCGCGCCGCCGCCAGCGCCGGCCAGGTCGAGCGCAGAGAGCGCGCCCGCCACGCCGCCGCCGCCGCGGCTGCTGATCGGCAGGCCCGCCAGCCCCGCAAAGGGGCTGGGCGGGTCCCGGGCCATCCCGTTGAAGCTGCTGAAGTGGCCGGTGTCGTGGAAAGGTCGGTGGTCGGCCGCACCGGGCGCCGCCGCCGCCGCCGCAGGCGACAGCGTCGGGAAAAGAGGCCGCTCGGACTGTTCGGCGGGCGGCGACATCAACACCGGGTGGGAAGCCAGGCGGGGCGCGCCCGGCCCGCCCCCCGCCCCGCCCGCGGCCAGGCCGCGCAGGTTGTCCATGAGGCGGGCGATGGGCGGGTGGGCGGCCGCCGCGGCGGCCGGGTCGGTGGGCGGGTCGGCCGGGAGGGACGCGCCCGGGCCAGCTGCGGGTGGGGGCGGGGCGGGCGCAGCGCCGCCGGCGCCGGCGCCGGTCGCGGGCCACCGGGCCGCGTCCGCCGCCGGCGCCCAACCACCCCGCCCCCCGCTCGCCCCGGAGACGGGTCCCACACTGACGGCGGAGGGCAAGGACGAGGAGGGCGGCCCCGAACTGCCGGCCCCGGACCCGCCCGACCCGGGGCGGAGGTGGGCGGCCGCGGGGCCACCCAGGGCGGGCACCGAAATGTGAGGGGGCGGCGCGCTGCCCCCCCCACCCCCCCCGCCGCCGCCGCCGCCGCCGCCGCCCGCCACGGGGGCCAGCTGGTGCGCGTACTTGGCCGCCGCCCCCCCGCCCGCCGCGCCCAGCAGCAGCCCGATCTCCTCCCGGATGGCGGCCGCGATGGACAGCGCGTCCCCGTGGGAGAGGGCCAGGTCGTCCACCATCTCAGACGCGACCGAGAGCGCAGTGTCCGCGCCCAGGTCGAACCCAAACTCGACGGTCTGCGGGGGGCCGGACGGCGGGGCGATGCGGAGGCGCAGGCACAGCGTGTCCGGCGCGCCCGGCGGGGCGGCCGCGGGGGGCGGGCGGAGCTGGCCCTTGACGCGGAACTCGCGGCCGCCGGCGCCGGTGACGGGCGCAGCGTGCGGGGAGGACGGAGGGAGGGCGGGCTGGGTGGGGTTGAGGCCGCCGCCCGCCTCGCGGCCGCCGCCGCCCGGGATCGGCATGGATTGGTGGCTACCATCGTCCGACGCGTCCGAGCGCAGGGTGCCCGACCCGCCGCCCCGGGGGGACAGAGAGGTGAGCGGCGGGCGGCGGAACCCGCCGGCCGCGGGCGGCGGCGTGGGCGCGCGCGCGCCGGCCGCCCAGGCCGCGTGCGGCGCGCCCGCGGGCGCGCCCGCCAGCCCGCCGCCGGGCGTGCCGGGCGGGCGGTGGCCCGTGGTGGGGGTGCCGGCCGCGGAGCCGCCGCCGCCCGCTTTACCGCCCTCCCCGCCCGCGGGCTGCTCGTCCGATTCCGAGTCGGCTTCCGGGACGGCCGCCAGTTGGGCCGCCAGGTCGCCGCCCCAGTCGGCGCCCGCCGAGGAGGCGCGCGAGATGGAGGCGGCCGACCCGGACGGGCCGAGCAGGCCGCCGCCGCCGCCGAACGCGCCCGCCGGCCAGCCCGCGGGCCCGCCGCCGCCGGCCGCCTCGGCGAAGAGCAGGTCGGCGGTGGAGCCGGAGACGCCGCCCAGGGCGCCCGGGCCGACGCCGGCCGCGGCGGCCGCGGCCGGGCCGCCCGCCAGGGGCGCCGCGCCCGCCGCCCCGCCCCCCACCCCCCGCGCCCCGCCGCCGCACTGCTGCTCCGCCCGCAGCTGGGCGCGCACGCTCTCAAAGTAGGGGTGCTTCAGCAGCTGGCGCGCGCGGGGGCGGCGGGCGCGCGGGGCGATGCAGGCGGAGATGACGTCGGCCAGCTCGCGCGAGGGCACCCGCGCCAGCCCCGCCGGGCGGATGCCGAGCGTCACTTTACGGTAAATCTGGGCCGCGTTGCGGCACTCCGCGTACGGGTACTCCATCGTCGCCAGCTCCAGCAGGCACATGCCGAACGAGTAGACGTCCACCCGGTCATCGTACTCCTCCTCGTACAGCTCGGGCGCCATGAATTCGGGCGTGCCCAGCACGCTCTGGGGCGCCGTCCGCGCTCGCAGCAGGGTGGCCAGCCCCAGGTCCCCGATCTTGACGACGCCCTCGCTGCCGTTGATGAAGATGTTGTCGCACTTCAGGTCCCGGTGGATGATGGGCGGGGTGTGGCCGTGCAGGTACACCAGGCCGCACAGGATCTGCCACGCCCACCGCTTGAGGACTTCGTCATCGATGTGGCGGTGCCGCTTGCGGTACTGGCGCAGGGTGCCGCTGGTGAAGAGTTCGGTGATGAAGTTGACGGTCGCGGCGTCGGGGTCCAGCCAGGAGTCGTGGAAGGTCATGATGTTGCGGTGCTTCAGCTGCTTGAGCACCCGGATCTCCGCAAACAGGCGGTCGCGCTCCTCGCCCGACCCCGACGCCTCGCGCACGAGCTCGGCCACCCGCACCTGGTTCCACGCGACCTCCGTCCCCTCCTCCTCATCGAACGCCTTGTACACGGTCTTGAAGGCGCCCCGGCCCAGGATTTGGTCGTACTGCGGGAGGGTGTGGCGCGGGGAGAGGGGGGGGGGGGGAGAGAGAGAGAGCGGGCGGTGTGTGTGAGAGGGTTTTGGGCGGGGCGGGGGGCTGTGGTGGCTTGGTTTTTCCCGCGAGCCCGTCTCCCTCGAGCAGCATGCGCGGCGCCCGCCCTCTCTCTTGGCCGCCCGCCGCGCGCATTTAATGCCACTGCCACGCCCCTCTGACACGCCGCACGCATGCATCAGCCTTGGGCCTGCCCAGCCCCGGGAGGTCCGGGCCAGGTTGGGAGCGGGGCGTGGTGCGGGGCGGGGGAGAGGGCGCGGGAAGGGCGCGGCGGTGCGTCTCCTCTCCGGCGGCCGCCATCGCTCGGCGTCCCTGCTCTCTGCCGGCCCGCCGCCGGCCCTCTCACTGCGCGGCGCCTGGCCGCCCTCGCCCCCCAGGCATGGACCAGGGAGGGTGCTCGAGACGCCTGCGTCGAGTACCGGGGAGGCACCGGCCGGCGCACCCGCCTCGTGCGCGCGTTCGCTTGCCACACCGCGTCGCCGCCCAGGGGGGGGGGCCCTCGACAGCGCGCCCACCTCTCCCTCCCCCCAATCCTCCTCCCAAACTCACCCGCGAGTACCGCCCGCTCGGGTCCGTCTCCACGACCGCCTGCTCCTCGGCCTCCGGTCCTTCATCCTCCTCTTCTTCCTCGGCTTCAGCCGCGGTGGGAGGCCGGGGATCGTCCGGGTCGGGGTTGTCCGGGAGGGGCGCCTCCTCTGGCGGCGGCGCCGACGGCGCGGCGGCGGCGGCGACGTTCATTGCTCGGGTGTCGAGCGCGGGGCTGCGCGATCTCCGGACACACACAAAAAAACTCGGGCGCGCGTGAGTATGCTCCCCAGGTATGGAACGCGCGTGCTCTCTCAGGAAGAGGGCGCGGGCGGCGCGTATGTGAAAAAACTAGCTCTGCGCTCAAGCGGTCGACGCCGGTGCTGCACTCATTCTCTCTCGCGCGCGCGGAGAGGGGCAAGAGGCGGGCGGGGCGCGACTGACGCGGCGTGTGGGGCTAGCACACGCACGTACACACACGGAGAGGCAGAAGTGGTGGGCCCCGGTAGCACAGGCGCGAAGCGGCGCGCGCGCTTGGGTGGGGCGGAAAGGAATGCGAGTGTGTGTATGGCCCGAAAATGTTTTTGCTCAAAAGCTAGCTTGTTGCGACCCGTGTTCCCCCCACGCGCCCGCGCCGCCGTGCGCCCGCCTCTCTCTGCTCACAAAACTAGGCCCGCCAGCGTGTAGCCCATCCCCCGCTGTACACACACTCCAGCGCCATGCAGGTCACACCGGTCTCCCCGCTAACCCGCCTCCCGCCAGGCGCAGCGGCCGCCGCCGCGGCTGCCAATGCTGGTGCCCGCCCGCCACCCTCCCTCGCCCTGGCCGCCGTGGGCGACGCCCTGGATGCGGGCGGGTCCGAGGACGGCCTCCTCCGCGGCCACGGCACCATGGCGCTCCACCCGCCAGGGGAGGATGGGGCGGCCGGCGGGGGTGGGGCGGCCGACCCGGCGACGCTGTCCCCCTCGGCTGGCCTGGTGGCGACCCTCACGGGCGCCGTCGCCCGCGTCGACCGCCTGGTCTCCGTGCGCCCCCTGGCTGCCGGCAGGTATGCGGCCGATCTGGGCGACGTGGTGGTGGGCCGGGTGGTGGAGGTGGCGGGCAAGCGGTGGCGCCTCGACCTGGGCGGGCGGGCCGAGGCCGCCCTCCTCCTCGCCGCGGCGGGCGCCCTCCCCCGCGGCGCGGCGGCACGGCGGAAGACGGCCGCCGACGAGGCCTCCATGCGCGGCCTGTTCGCGGAGGGCGACCTGCTGGCCGCGGAGGTGCAGGCCCTGCACGGCGACGGGAGCGTCCTCGTCCACACGCGGTCCAGAAAGTACGGCCGCCTGAGCGGCGGCCAGGTCGTGTGCGTGCGGCCGCCCTCCATCAAACGGCTGGGCCGCCAATTCAATGCCGCGCCGGCCATCGGGGTGGAGCTCATCCTGGGCGTGAATGGGTGGGTGTGGGTGGGGCCGAGCGGGACGGTGGCCGGGCTGGCGGACGGCGGCGGGGGTGGGGGTGGGGGTGGGGCCGCGGCCCCCTTTGGAGCCATCCTGGGGGATGATGAGGGCGAGGGAGAGGAGGACGAGGCCGCCGCCATGGACGCGGACCGGCCACCCGTGGACCCGTACCCCGCCCCCCCTCCGCCGACGCCCGCCCAGCGCCGGGCCGTCGCCCGGGCGGCGGCGGCGGTGCGGGCGCTGGGCGGGTGTGGCCTGCTGGTGGACCCTGCGGCCATCGAGGCGGCCGTCCTGGCGGCGGATGCGTTGGGCCTGGCGACGGCGGACATGGACAGTGATGCGCGGTTCCTGGGCGGGCTGCTGGGTGGGTAGAGGAGAAGGTTTGTAGTGTGCCGGCGTGCGATTCAGTTTTTTGCTCGCCATGCCCAGGCCGATAGGTCGGGAGGATTTGTTCAGTCACTCCAATTTGCTGTGCGCCGGCACTCTCTGTCTTTCTCTCGGTGCGCGCGCGCGTTCGCACGTTCTCTCACCCGCCTCACACGCACGCGCCCTGTCCCCATGTCCATCTGGGCCATGCTGGGCGCGGCGGCGGCCCGCGGGCGGCGCGTCCCGCGCCTGGGCTGGGCCACACTCACGTCCAAGATCGGGCCAGTCGGTTTTTACAAGGGGCGCGGGGTCAAGGCGACTGGGAAGCACACGCGCAAAGGTAATGGTGGTGGACATGGTGGGGTGACTGTTGTGGGGGGGCACATATGTCAACGCATGGAGCGAGTGACGCTGCGAGTGACCCAGGCGGAGTCGGGGGCGCGGCTGGGGGGGAGACACGCGTTCCAACCCGGCCCCAGGTCTCTGACCCTGACCCTCAACCTCACCGACCCTCAAAACCTCATCGCTCTCCCCCTGCCGTCTCTCTCTCCCTCCACTCCGCCAAGGTGCCTACCAGGTCCTGCCCGAGCGCCGCCCTCGCTACATTGTGCCCGACCTGTCGGCGTGTGAGGTAAGAAATGAAAGTGAATGGAGAGGTGGAGCGCGGAAGTGCGCTTTGGCGATGTTGGCGTGCATTGTTTTACTAGACTCCTCAAATTTCTTACTCGCCTCTCTCTCCTTTTCTCACACCACCAGTTGAAACCGTACGTGGCGATGGACCCGGCCTTCAAGGGGAAAGGAGTGTGAACACACAGAGAGGGGAGGAGAGAGTGTTAGCGCATTTAGTTTTTTCTTTTGTCAAGGCGCGGAGCGCATTTAGTTTTTTCTTTTGTCAAGGCGCGGAGTTGACATATTTCGGCTCTCACACACCTCAATCGCCCTCTTCCGCACCCCGCGCCCCTCTGTAATCCAACGATGCTGGCCCTCCGCTCCCGCCCATGCCTGAGCCTGCGCCAGCCCCTGCGCGTGCCCTGCGTGGTGCGCCCTGCGCGGGCCCGCGTCGTGCTGGCCCCCGTGCGCGCGGCTGAAAAAGGCGCTCGCGAACCTGAAGAAAGCGACAACACAACCCTCCAACTCGTCGCGGGCGCGCTCGGGACGCCCGCCGCCCTCTTAGTCTGTTACTCCGCGTACTTGCTGGCCACGACGGGCGATGGCCTACCTCCCGGCCCGGGCGGCGCGTACGGCGCGGCCGAAGGCGTTTCCTACCTGTCCGTTGTGGGGGTGGTCGGCTGGAGCGCCTACACAAAAGCTAAGACAGGGTCCGGCCTCCCCGCGGGTCCGGCCGGCCTGCTCGGCGCCGCGGAGGGGCTGTCATACTTGGCCCTGCTGGGCGCCATCGGCGCATTTGGCTACACCGCGGCGACGGGGACTATTCCGGGGCCTTTTGGGCGGTGAACTACTGAGAGTGAAAGGGGGAGGGGTTTGGGTTTGGGGGCACCTCGCGCGTGCGCACACTCTCCCACTCTCAACCTTCACGCGCGCGCCGCCCCGTCCCTCTCTCTCTCTCTCCCTTTGTGTTGGGAGACTAGCGTGCCTGTGTGTGCGTGTGCGCGTGTAAGAGCCTCATGCAACGCGCACCCATTTGCAACCACAACGCTCTCCATTTGCTCCCTCACTCCACGCCCACCATCTCGACCTCGGCCGCCCCGCCGCCCGCCCGGCGCTGGCGCAAGCCCCGGCTGGTGCCATTCCCGGCTGCTGCATCACCATTCCCGTTCGCCGCCGCATCGCCCAGCGGGTGGAAGCCGCCTCGGTAGGGGCGGGCGGGCACCCCGCCCTCCGCCCGGGCCGCCTGCGCCCAGCCGACCACGGATTCCAGGGTCCGGACTGTCACCCCCCGCACAACTGGGCCCGCCTTGGCGGCCAGGCTGATGCAGCCCGGCAGCAAGCCCCGGCTCAGCTCCTCGTCCACGCCCAGCTCCACGTAGACCGTGCGGGCAAAGAGGAGGGCGAGGAGGATGAGGGCCAGGCGGAGCGGGGAGCGGAGGGCGGCCAGCAGCTCGTCCGCGCCCAGGACAGCGATCGCGACCACCGCCCACAGCGGCGGGGCCCCCCCGCGCGCGGCCGCCCGGGCCTCCACCGTGGCCAGCGCCTGGCGGACGGCCCGGTCGGCCGCGGTCTGCACCGCAGCCCAGGCGGCCCGGACCTGGTCCGGGGTCAGCAGGACGGCGGGCGGCGGGATGAGGGCGGCCGGCCAGGCCGTGGCCGAGGCGAGGTCAAAACAGGGCGACCCGGCCACTGCTGCCGCCGCGCCTGGCGGCCCTCCGCCGCCGCCGCCGTCCGGCAGGGCGCCCTCCGCCACGTAGGCGACCACGGCCCGGTCAATGGCGTCCGGGGTGGTGATCTCCGGCGCCGTGCCCTCCCCAGCCGGCAGCCGCAAAGCAGCCAGCGCGCCCAGGAGCGCGGCGGCAGCGCCGCGCGCGCCCGCGGCCGCGGCCGCGACGTCCGCGCCGGGCGCCCACGACCGGGGCAGCCCCGCCTCATCCCGGGAGAACACATCCGCCCACCGTTCTTTCAGGCGCGGGATGGCCGCCCGGGCGGCCTCCCGGGCCCGGGCCTCGACCACGCCCCGCCCAAAGGACGCGACCCGGGCGCGGAGGGCGCTGACTTCAGAGGCGCCATGTCCGTACCCGCCCACCGCCTCCACCGCCCGGTCCGACGCGGCGCCCACGGCCGCGCTGTACAGGCGGGCCAGGCGAGGCCACAGGTCCGGCGGGGCCGCGTCGAGCAGGGCGGTGGCGGGCGCGGTGAGGGCGTCCCGGGTGGCCGCGCCCGCAGCCGCCTCGGCGTCTGCCAGCGCGGCCGCCGTCAGGTGGGCCGCCAGGGACGCCACATCCTCCTCCAGCGCTTCCCGGGCGGGAGACACCGGCCATGCGTCCGCCGCGATGGCGGCCAGGGCTGGGTCGGAGGAGGTGGGCGTGGCCGGCCAGGCCGCGGCCAGGGCGGCCGCGTCAAACGCTGCCAGCGCGGCCGCGGCCGCCTCGGCCGCGCGCGCCGTGAAGGGCCGCCCCCCGTCGGCCTCGCTGCTGCCGACCATCAACGCCGCCCGCGCGCCGTCCAGGGCACCGCACGCCGCGGCCTCCAATTGGCGCTCGTGGGCGGGGGCGAGGGCGGCGGTCGCGGCCGCCGCCAGGTCGGCACGCCGGTCCGCGGCGGCTCCCGGCTCGAAAAAGGCGGCGTCCGCGTCGTAGTCTGACAGCGCGCCCGCCACCAGCCACGCCGCGCGGGCGCCAAAGTCGGGCAGGGGCGACCCGGACGCCGCGTCGGCCGTCAGGGCGATGTAGGCGGGCGAGGCCGTCAGGGCGGCCAGGGCGGCGTCCCCCAACTCCGCGCACCGCAGGTTGGCGACCATGACCTGCATGAAAAGATGAAGTGATAATGAGAGAGAGTGCGTATTTTGTTTGTGTGTGTGCGTCTCTCTCCCCAAGCCCCTCTCGCTTACCTTGTGCGCCGGCAGGTTCAGATCCCGCTGCGACTGGACTACCTCCCACATCGTCTCCAGGGACAGGGGCAGGGCGGACCCGGGCAGGCGGTCGGATGAGGAGCAAGGGGAGGAAGGCGAGGCAGGCCGGAGCGCGCCCGGCGCCCGCCCGTCGAAGCGGGCCCGCAACGCGGCCGCCTCCACCCTGAACGCCTCCTCTGCGTCCTCAAAGTTGGGCAGGGCCGTGTATTGGACGTCGAAAAAGTCGGACAGGGCCGCGGACGCCAGGCCGGCCGGTTTGGCGAGCCCGCCCCAGAGCGCCTCCAGGTCGGCCGCCCAGGCGGCTGCCAGCGTGGGCAGGGGCGTCCGCGTCCGGTCCCGGAAAGCGAATAGAAGGACCTTCTTTGGTGGCTTGGACGGCGCGACAGCCACGCCCGCCGCTGCAGCCGCCGCCGCCGTCGCGGCCGCCGCCCGGGCGGGCACGCCCGCCGCCGACGCCGCCCGCAGTTTGAGGTCGACCCCGAAAATGGTGCGCAGGAGGGGCTTGCCCGCCCCGGCCTCCCGCCCCACGTCCTTCGCCCACATGTTGACCACCAGCACGTCCGCCACCGCCATGGCGAACAGCGCGGTCTGGCGCTCAAAGGAGGCGTCGTCCTCCCCGCGCTCCCGGCCGTCGGCGCCCTCCAGGTCGAGTACCAGTGTGAGCGGAGGGGAGGGCGGGGAGGCGGGCGCGCCGCCGCCGCCATTGCCGCCCTCCCTTGCTGCCGCCAGCCAGATGCCGCGCGTGGTCTGGGACCGACCGGCCAGGGCGTCCATCTCCTCAAAGGTCGTGCCGAACTGTGTGCGGTGGCGGGGGTGGTGGAGAAAAATGATGGGGGAGTGGGAGGATGGAGAAGGAAGGGGGGCGCCCGTTTCGGACGAGCGAAGAGCGCGCGCAAACAAACACGCGCGCAAGCGGCCTTGGCACGCCCCGGCCCGCTGACAAAACTGTACCAGGCCATGCATAGACGGACGGGACGTCCAGACGTGTGCAGGGTGCCTCCTTCATTCGGGCACCCCTCTCTGCTGTCTCCGCTTCTCTCCTCACCAGCGCATTCAGCAGGGTCGACTTGCCGCTCGACTGCGGGCCCATCACTGCGACGACCTGGTACCCCTGGCCGGCGGACGGGAGGCCAACGGCGGTAGAAAAGGTGCTGAGCTCGGGGGCATTGAAGCCGCCGTCCGCGTCGACGAGTTGAACGACGGAGGAGGTGGGACGAAACGACATTTTTTTTCTCTACTTTGGACGAAAGTGAAGTGGGTCATGTACGAAGCGAAAGCTTTTTGCGAAACTCTTTTCTCTTCACTTCTTATTTCTCCCCCCCCCCCTACCCCCCGCACCCAATCACATGCTGCTCCTCTTCGAGTCCAGCGCCGGGTACGCCCTCTTCAAGGTCCTGAAAGATGGGTCGTTCGAGAAGGCAGAGGTATGGGAGAATGGGAGAGAGAGAGAAGAACGAGGAGGGGGGCGGCCAGCGGCGGCGGCCGCCGGCCGGCGCTGCGTTTTTTCTTTCACCCCCGCCTCCCTCTCACGCCCTCTCTCTCCATCTCTCTGCCTTCCACTCAACGCTACTAGGACTTGCACAAGGAGTTTGAGACCCTGGACTCCGCGCAAAAGGTGGGGAAGGAGAGAGAGGAGAGAGGCGAAAGAGGAGAGGGATTGGGGGCGGCGGCCGGCCCGGGGGTGCTGGCCGCTACTCGCGCCGTCCTCTTTCTATCACGCCCCCGCTCATCACACCCCCCACCTCTTCCTCTCCCTCAGATGGTCAAACTGAAAGCCTTTGAAAAGTTTGAGACGACTACGGACGCACTGGCCGCCGCGACGGCGCTGGTCGACTCGAAGCTGTCAAAATGTGAGTTTTTTTTTTTTTTTTTTTTTTTTTTTTTTTTTTTTTTTTTTCTGCGCCGCATGCTAGCCGCCGGCCGAGTCCTTCTTTCTCCGCCGCCTTTGCGTCAACCCCCACATCGCGCCCGCGCCGCCCCAGGCGCATGCTCTCAGAGTGTGAAGTGGCGTACCAGCCGTATTTGGACACCGGTTGATGGGTCAAGGAGAGGAGCGCTGGACGGCCTCCCCTCTATTGCACGCCCCTTCGCTCTTTTCTCATCACTCCCACCCAAACCTCGACCCGCTCCGCTCCATTCCCACATTCTTCAGCCCTGAAAAAGTTCATCAAGAAACATGCGGCCGACGAGCCGCTCGCCGTCCTGGACGCCAAGCTGGGCGGCCTCATCAAGGAGAAGCTGGGCGTCGCCTGCGTCTCCAACGCGGGCGTGGCCGAGCTGGCCCGGGGCGTGCGCGCCCAGCTGTCCGGCCTGGTCGCGGGGTTGGCGGGCGCCGACCTCACGCCCATGGCGCTCGGCCTCTCGCACTCGCTCTCCCGCTACAAGCTCAAGTTCTCGCCGGACAAGGTCGACACCATGGTCGTCCAGGCCATCGGCCTGCTGGACGACCTGGACAAGGAGCTCAACACGTACGCGATGCGGTGCCGGGAGTGGTACGGGTGGCACTTTCCGGAGATGGCAAAGATCGTGAACGACAATGTGGCCTACGCCAAGGTCGTCGTCCTCATGGGCTCCCGCGAGGCCGCGCCGTCGCTCGACTTTTCGGGCGTGCCCCTGGAGGAAGCCACGGAGGCGGCCCTGAAGGAGGCGGCGGCCGTGTCGATGGGCACGGAAATCTCCGGGTCCGACCTGGCAAACATCCGCGCGCTCGCGGCCCAGGTGATCGCCCTGGCCGAGTACCGGGCCCAGCTGGCGGACTACCTGCGGGCGCGCATGGCCGCGATCGCGCCCAACCTGACGGCCCTGGTGGGCGAGCTGGTCGGCGCCCGCCTGGTGAGCCACGCCGGGTCCCTCGTCGCCCTCGCCAAGCAGCCCGCCTCGACCGTCCAGATCCTGGGCGCGGAGAAGGCGCTCTTCCGCGCGCTCAAGACCAAGCGCGAGACGCCCAAGTACGGGCTCCTCTACCATGCCTCCCTGGTCGGCCAGGCCCCGCCCCGCCACAAGGGGCGTATCGCCCGCATGCTGGCGGCCAAGTGCTCGCTGGGCGTGCGGGTGGACGCGCTGGGCGATGGCGACGACGCGGCCGTCGGCCTCGACGGGCGCATCAAGGTGAGGAGGGGTCTGGGCGAGAGGAGAGCTGGGAGGGAGAGAGGCACGCACGGGGGGGGGGGGGGGGGGGGGGGGGGGGGGGGGGGGGGGGGGGGGGGGGGGGGGGGGGGGGGGGGGCGGGGGGGGGGGGGGGGGC
>Ga0315283_10004380_pt1 | contig 12292 bp, 11 predicted proteins | sample YL17G09_0_MG_FD_204541 | JGI IMG/M metagenome (GOLD analysis project Ga0315283, IMG submission 204541) | Sediment microbial communities from Yellowstone Lake, YNP, Wyoming, USA - YL17G09_0 | ecosystem: Environmental > Aquatic > Freshwater > Lake > Sediment | place: USA: Wyoming | collected...
GTTGGGCAGCGCCTTTGTCATCTTGAGGCCTTCGGCTGCTGGAGAGAATTTGTCGTGGGCGCCCCACAGCATGAGCGATGGGCAAGCAATCTCGCCAAGACGCGGAAACAGATCCACGCGCTTGGAAAGTGCCTCTGACTGTCGCGCCATAGCCTCTGGCCCCATGTCCTTCGCCATGGCCACGAACTGATCCCGTGCAAAGGCTCCCCTGGGTCCGGCAAGGTGTGAAACCATGTCAGCCATTTCGCCGATCACATCGGAAAACTCACCGCCCCGCAGGCGTTCCGTGCGCCGCACGCCGGCAACGGGATCAGCGACCCGTCCTGCTCCCGCGCCAATGACAACCATGCCCGCAACGCGAGAAACAGCCACGAGGGCCGTCTCCAGCGCCAGCCTGCCCCCGAAAGATGTTCCCAGGATCACGAATTGTTCAGGCGCCTGTTGCAGCACCTGCTGGCAGCAGGTGGCGAAATCTGGCTGGTCCGCGGCAATGACAATGACGTTGGCGTGGGGTGCCAGGGCATCTGCCGTATCGGCATAGAATCGTCGATCGCAGCCCATGGCCGGAAGCATCACAATATTCAGCATAGTTCACGCTAGGTCGAAACCAACAGGACTGCACGATATAAAAATGAAATCATCCGCAGCAAGGGTGATGGCGAGAAGTCCCGCCAGAACGATGCTGCCCTGTGCCATGGAAAATAGTGACCGTGGTGGTTCTGTTGCCGGTGATCGTGAAGTCACTGAAATCGTCCGCCACGCTGGTTGCAAAGGAGAGATGATCAAGGGCGTCTTCATAGTCCTTGATCCTGTCATTGCCAAGGGCCGAGAATATCAAAGCGGAACCTGTCTGCACCTGCACCACCAACGAAAGTATCATTGCCATCACCCCCATCAGGCATATCGGCACCGCCAAGGCCGCACAACATGCCGTCACCGTCCATGCCAAGCAACGTTTCATTGTCGCTGCTGCCGCTCAGCACATCGGCGCCCGCCGTTGCGATAATTGGACAAGCAGGCTGCAGATTGAAGATGATCGCCGCGCGGTCGAAGGTCACACCGCCCCTGAAGGACAGGGCTTCGATGCCAATACCCCATGCAGGGGTGGCCAACTGATTGGCAACCGTGATGGTTTCACCCGTGGCCACTAGGATGATGCGCAGGTGATTACCCACCTAGTTGAGCTCAACGTCCACTTGCGTCAATGTGGGCAAGCAAGATTGTATCATTCTCCGAGGCACTGGTGGAAATGTCGCTGATGGTGCGGTTGCCATCAGCATAATTCCAGACATGCCAGTCGTTGCCGATACCCACCCAGCAAGATATCGTTGCCGCCCAGGCCCATAAGGATATTGGCCCCCATGTTAGCGGCTATCAGGTTGCCAGGTGCGTTGCCCGTGCCATCAATGGTGTTGATGCCCCATAGCATCAGGTTCACGGCCGCGTCAGTCAGCGCGGCAGACACCGAGGACTGGATGGCATCGCTGTTTACGAGGTCAACTTTGACATTGGTTGTCCCCAGATCCCAGGTGACCCCAATTGTTCCGGTCAGCGACCCGCCGGTGAAGGCAATCCCCACCAGTCCCGTGGTCGTCGTTGTATCCAGGCTGAAACCGCCAGATCCTCACATGGCTGTGGAGGCAACCAATAGGGCAGCGGAATAGACAACTGCAGAAATTCCGCCATCGCCTTCGCCGATTGAATAGCAATCATTGTTGTCGGTGTCATGTTAGGCAACACCCGTCACGAAATTGTGAGTGCCCGAATAGGCAAAGCCTTGCGTCACCATTTCCGCATTGAAATTCGCGCCGCTGGTGAATTGCCCGGTCTGTGCACTGATCCCGGTCTCGTTGAAACCGTCGTTGAGGATATTCTTGCGATGACCCGAACTCAGGAACAGGATCTGGTGTAGCTAATAGATCTCGGCATTGGCATCGAGTGTTCCAGTTGTGCCAACCCACGCAATGTTTTCATCCCAGGACCAGTTTCCCGTGAATGAATAGCCGGCACTGCGCATGCGGTCATCGGGTTGAAAACCATTTACGCCGGCGTGTGAAAAGGTGTCAGTATTCAACATCCACGACATATGCGCCTAGGATGCATCATTCAGCAGTAAGTTAAAGGTGAGAACTTGCTATTGGGTGCCTGTTAGCGTGCCCAAGTCCGGCATTGAGGTCGCTGCCAAAGCGGGCGGCATCTGCCAAGGGATCCATGCGCGCGCGGTTCACCAGTTCTAGGAAAAGTTGCTCCTGGGCGGTTGGCAATATCATGTGAAAAGACCTTCGTTTGCAGACTCAAATGAAGGCTGAGGGATAGTGGCGCGACTTTGCACATGGGCTAAGCCACAGGCTAGTATTTTAGACAATCTGGCCATGCTAAACAACGCTTAAAAAAGGCGCGGAGGGAATAGCCCTCCGCGCTCTAATCATGATGAGTGAATGGTTAAGCCTGGTTTGCGTCGCTGGTTTCTTCCTGCGGTGCGGCCTCTGCCTGCTGCTTCGACAGGTCTTCGCCGGTGACCTGGTCGACCTGCTTCATCGACAGGCGAACCTTGCCACGGTTGTCAAAGCCCAAGAGCTTGACCTTTACAGCATCACCTTCGCTGACCACGTCAGAGACCTTGTTCACGCGCTTGGCGGCAAGTTCCGACACATGGACGAGGCCGTCCTTGGCGCCGAAGAAGTTCACGAAGGCGCCGAAATCGACAACCTTCACGACCTTGCCGTCATAGATGGCGCCGACTTCTGCTTCCGAAACGATCGACTTGATCCACTTCATGGCAGCATCAATGGCGGCACCGGAAGAAGAAGCAACCTTAACCGTGCCGTCGTCCTGAATGTCGATCTTCGCACCCGTCTTTTCGACGATTTCACGAATGACCTTGCCGCCCGTTCCGATGATTTCACGGATTTTGTCGGTTGGAACCTTGATCACTTCGATGCGCGGCGCATGTTCGCCAAGGCCCGAGCGTGCTGAGGTCAACGCCTCTGCCATCTTGCCGAGAATATGCAGGCGACCATCCTTGGCCTGCCACAGAGCGGTCTTCATGATCTCTTCGGTAATACCAGTGATCTTGATGTCCATCTGCAGCGCGGTCACGCCATTGGCAGTACCTGCCACCTTGAAGTCCATGTCGCCGAGATGATCCTCGTCACCGAGAATATCCGAAAGAACGGCAAAGCGGTCGTCTTCCTTGATCAGGCCCATGGCGATACCGGCCACCGGAGACTTGAGGGGAACACCAGCATCCATCAGAGCCAGTGAGGCACCACATACCGAGGCCATCGACGAGGAACCGTTGGATTCCGTGATTTCCGACACCACGCGAATGGTGTAGGGGAACTGGTCTGGCTGCGGCAGCATCGGATTGATGGCACGCCAGGCGAGCTTGCCGTGGCCGATTTCGCGGCGCCCCGCTCCACCCATGCGGCCCACTTCGCCCACCGAGAAGGGAGGGAAGTTGTAATGCAGCATGAACTTGGCCTTGTACATGCCATCGAGCGAATCAACATATTGCTCGTCTTCACCGGTGCCGAGGGTTGTCACCACCAGCGCCTGGGTTTCACCGCGGGTAAACAGCGCCGAGCCATGGGTGCGTGGCAGGACCGAAGCTTCAGCCACGATCTGGCGGACAGTTTTGGTATCGCGGCCATCGATGCGAAGGCCTGTATCAAGGATGCTGTTGCGCACGATGTCCTTCTCAAGGTGCTTGAAGGCTTCACCGACCTTTTGCGGTGTGGGTGATGTATCCTTGTCGGGATCGACCAGCGCACCCACAACCCTGTCACGGGCCTTCGCAACGGCTTCCTGGCGCGCTTCCTTGGCGGGAATGGCGTAGGCAGCACGGAGGTCCTTCTCAACCGACTTCTTGACGGCCTTGAACAGCTTCTCATTGTCGGGAGCCACGAATTCACGGGGCTCGCGCGACGAACGCTCAGCTAGGCGGATGATGGCGTCGATCACCGGCTGGAATCCGGTGTGACCAAACATGACGGCACCGAGCATCTGCTCTTCCGACAGTTCCCTGGCTTCCGATTCAACCATGAGAACCGCATCGGACGTTCCGGCGACCACGAGGTCGAGGTCGGAGGTCTTCATCTGGTCCTGGGTTGGGTTCAATACGAACGCGCCATCAATGAGTCCAACGCGCGCACCACCTACCGGGCCCATGAAGGGAATCCCGGATATGGTGAGAGCCGCAGAAGTCGCAATGAGCGAAACGATATCGCTGTCGTTTTCAAGATCGTAAGAGAGAACCGTGGCAATCACCTGGGTTTCATTGCGGAAACCTTCGGGAAACAGCGGGCGGATGGGGCGGTCAATGAGACGGGAAACTAGGGTTTCCTTTTCCGTGGGCCTGCCCTCACGTTTGAAATAGCCACCAGGGATCTTGCCGGCAGCATAGGTCTTTTCCTGGTAGTTTACGGTGAGCGGGAAAAAATCAATTCCGGGTTTTTCCGAGCGTGCTGCAACGGCAGTGGCAAGAACGGTGGTTTCACCGTAGGTCACCAGGACGGCGCCATCGGCCTGGCGTGCCATGCGACCGGTTTCAAAGCGAAGGGGCTTTCCTGCCCATTCCAGTTCTTCAACATCTATCTTAAACATCACATTTCCTTAAAGCTCTTCACCGCCACTTGCGTTCACCCACTTGGACGGCATTCCCATTGAGCAATCAAAACCCGGCCCTATTGCCTGGTTTGTGAAAAGGGAACGCGGGCGGCAATTCGGTGATCCGCCCGCTCAATCAGTTGATCAACCGCTGAACCTTAGCGGCGGATTTCGAGACGCTTGATGAGGCTCTGGTAGCGGGCCTCGTCCTTCGACTTCACATAGTCGAGTAGGCTGCGGCGCAAGGCCACCATTTTCAGCAAACCACGACGGGAGTGATTGTCCTTCTTATGGGTTTTAAAATGGTCGGTGAGACCATTGATGCGCTCCGTGAGGAGGGCAACCTGCACTTCAGGCGAGCCAGTGTCCGCAGGTTTTGTGCCATAATCTTTCATGAGCGTAGCTTTACGCTCGGCTGTCATCGTCATTCGGCCATCTCCAAGATGTCTAAAGGTTAAACATGCGCCTCGGTTTGAGCGATCCCTGCTCGATGCTGCAGATACCGAGGGGTTTGGAACCCCACGTCACCAACACCGCATCGCGCGCGACGGGAGCGTTCACACCTCTGAGCAGGACCGGCTGACCCTGCTTCAGGCGCTGGGCTTGCGCATCGCTCAGGGCCAGTGCCGGGATGCCGTCCAGCGCGGTCTCAAGCGGGCGAAGAGCCCCGTTTTTGGCATTATCGCCAAGCGGCTTATGGCTCAATTCTTCGAGGCTTTCCAGCGAAATCATATGGGCCTCGATAAAAGGACCCACTGCCACCCGGCGCAAGGCTGAAACATGGCCAAGGCTGCCGAGTTTCCGACCCATGTCGCGGGCTAGCGAGCGCACATAGGTGCCCTTGCCGCAAGTGACTTCAAAGGTGGCGTGGTTAACATCCGGGGCCATCACCAGGGCGAGTTTCTCGATGCTGACCGGCCGTTCCAACATGTCCACCGCTTCTCCCGCCCGCGCTAGGTCATAGGCTCTTTTGCCAGCAATTTTGATAGCCGAGAAGGCCGGCGGCGCTTGCTGGATAACCCCCTGAAATTGCGGAAGTATTGCTTCAATATCGGAACTAGTCGGACGCAAGGTAGACTCTGCTGTGATCTCGCCTTGCATGTCATCGGTGGAACGTTCCGTCCCCCAGGTCACGCCAAAGCGGTAAACCTTCCGCCCTGCCATGGCCCACTGCACGGTCTTGGTAGCCTCGCCCAGCGCTATGGGCAAAAGTCCGGTGGCCAGCGGATCAAGCGTACCGCCGTGGCCAGCCTTTTCCGCATCGAAAATTCGCCGGATTTTCCCCACCGCCTGGGTGGACGTCATGCCCAACGGCTTGTCAAACACCACCCAGCCATGCACGCGAACACCACGCTTCTTCATCGGGCCAACATACCAACCAACCCGCGGTCGTCATTTTTTCCTCTCCCCTTGAGGGTGAGGGAGCAGTTAAGCGGGGGGTGAGGGCTATGGTCCAGCACACCTGCTCTATCCAGAACCGGCCCCCTCATCCGGCGCTATCGCGCCACCTTCGCCCTCGCGGGGAGAAGCGAAAATTAATTGAAGCACAACATCGAATATCGGAATGGATGTGGAGAGTTGGGGAGAAGCAAAACACCCTCAATCCTTGTGCTTCAGGTCCGCAACCACCCTGGGGTCAGCCAGCAACGCGTCAATCTTGGTGGCGTATTCCAGTGCTGTATCGATGCGAAACCGGATAATGGGCATGTATTTCGCGTCCAGCCGAGGCGCCACCAGCCCGCGGATATACTTGGCATTGCGTTGCAGCGCCGCCAGGATCTGCCGGTCCTGCCCAGCAATAAGCCCACGCACAAAAGCCGTGGCGATTTTCAGGTCAGGCGACATCTGCACCTCAACCACACTCACGGCAAGGCGTTCCAGTTCCGGATCGCCTGTATCACCACGCAGGAGGATATCGGCCAAGGCATGGCGAATAAGCTCACCTGCCCGCAGCTGGCGTTGGCTTGGCCCCGCTGTTCCCTTGGTTGGTCGCATGTTACATCCTCAATCCAGCTTGCGCTGAATCTTTTCCACCCGGAAGCATTCGATCACGTCGCCGGCGCGCATGTCCTGGTAGCCTTCGAAGGCCATGCCGCATTCCTGGCCGGTCTGCACTTCCTTGACTTCATCCTTGAAGCGCTTGAGCGTCGACAGGGTTCCTTCGTGGATAACCACGTTGTCACGTACCAAGCGAACCTTGGCACCGCGCTGCACGTTGCCTTCGGTGACGAGGCAACCCGCAACCTTGCCGACCTTGGTAATGTTGAACACCTCGAGGATCTTTGCGTTGCCCAGGAAGGTTTCACGCAGTTCCGGTGCCAGCTTGCCCGACATGGCAGCCTTGATGTCGTCCACAAGATCGTAAATGATATTGTAATAACGAATTTCGATGCCAGCCCGCTCGGCAGCATCGCGTGCCTGACCGGAGGCACGCACGTTGAAGCCTAGAACGACAGCGCCTGAAGCTGTCGCCAGCCCGATGTCGCTCTCGTTGATGCCACCCACCGCATAATGCACAACACGCGAGCGGATTTCGTCATTGCCGATCTTTTCCAGTGCCTGGACAATGGCTTCGGCAGAACCCTGCACGTCAGCCTTGACAAGGATGGGGAACTCCTTGCGGCCAGCTTGTGATAGCTGGTTCATCATCTGCTCGAGCGATGAACGCACCACTGTCGTGCCGCGGCTGTCGCGGCGCTTGCGCTCACGATAGTCAGTGATTTCGCGGGCGCGGGCTTCATTCGGCACCACGTCAAACTGGTCGCCCGCTTCCGGTGCCGAGCTCAGGCCCAGCACTTCAACCGGAGTTGAAGGTCCGGCTTCTTTGATATGCTCACCCTTGTCGTTGATGAGGGCGCGAACCCGGCCCCAGGCAGAGCCTGCCACAAAAATGTCGCCGAGGCGCAAGGTGCCGCGCTGAACCAGAACGGTGGCCACTGGCCCCCTGCCCTTATCGAGTTGTGCTTCCACCACAAGGCCGGAAGCCTCGCGGTTGGGATTGGCCTTAAGGTCAAGCACTTCGGCCTGCAGCAGGATTACATCCAGCAGCTTGTCGAGATTTGTACCCTTCACGGCGGACACTTCGACATCAAGTGTGTCACCGCCCATGCCTTCCACCACGATTTCATGCTGCAGCAATTCGGTGCGCACCCGCGTGGGGTTGGCCGTCTGCTTGTCGATCTTGTTTATCGCCACGATAATGGGAACACCGGCCGCACGGGCATGGCTGATAGCTTCCACCGTTTGCGGCATCACGCCGTCGTCGGCTGCAACCACGAGAACAACGATATCGGTCGCCTTCGCACCGCGCTGGCGCATGGAGGTGAACGCTTCATGGCCCGGTGTATCGATGAAGGTGACCAGACCATTCTTGGTGGCGACCTGGTAGGCGCCGATATGCTGGGTAATGCCGCCTGCCTCGCCGGAGACCACGTTGGTCTTGCGGATGGCATCGAGCAGTGACGTCTTGCCGTGATCGACGTGGCCCATGATGGTGACGACGGGTGGACGCGATAGCAGCTGTTCCGGCGCATCCGTTTCAGCCGACAGTCCTTCAACGACATCCGACTCGGACACGCGCTTCACGCGGTGGCCCAATTCTTCCGCGATGATCTGTGCAGTATCCGCATCGATCACATCGTTGATGGTGTGCATCTGACCCTGCTTCATCAGAATCTTGATGATGTCCACGGCACGTTCAGCCATGCGGTTGGCCAGGTCCTGGATGGTGATGGCTTCCGGAATGATGATTTCGCGCGTCATCTTTTCAGTCGGCATCTGGAAGCCTTGCGCCTGCTTTTTCAGGCGTTCGGTACGGCGCTTGAAGGCCGCCACCGAGCGTGCACGGTCTTCATCATCGGCCAGCGCATTGGCAACCGTGAGGCGGCCGCGGCGCTTGTCGGCATCAGCCTTGGTGCGCGTGGGTGCTGGAATTTCAATCTTGCGCTTGACCACGCCGGCACTGCCGCGTGGCGCCTTAGATCTTGCTTCTTCTTCCTCTTCACGGTCCACCTGGGCGGCGCTTTTCGGCGCCAGCTTCTTGGCCGCCTCTTCGGCCTTGCGCCGGCCATCTTCCTCGGCCTTGTGGCGCGCATCGTCCTCAAGTTTGCGCTTGGCTGCCGCTTCGCGGTCCTTCAAGTCCTTCGCTTCGTGCTCCCTGCGCCGCTCGGCTTCTTCTTCCTGGAATTTACGTTCTTCTGCTTCGCGCACGCGCGACCCAGCAAGGGCACGATCACGGGCTTCCTTCTCCTCAGGCGACAGGGTGCGCAGGACAACGCCTGGGCGCGCACTTGTCGTGGGCTTGGGGGCAACGGGCGGCGTTGCAACCTTGGGCTGGACCTGGAACAGTAGCTTTGCAGCAGCGGCTGCAGCCGGCTTGTCGTCGCTAATGCGCTTGCGCTTGGTTTCCACCACGACGGTCTTGGTACGCCCGTGCGAAAAGCTCTGCTTGACCTTGCTCTGCTCGTTGGCCGAAGGCCGCTTCAAGGTCAAGGTTCCGCCGCCAGTCCTGCCCGCGCTGCTCTTGACATCATTATTATCGTTTGTATCGTTCATGCTCTCTCTTCAGTCACAGGGCGCTCCAAATGAGCGTCATACATCTCTATCCGCCGCACGGCTAGGAGAAGCTTTTCAGCCAGCCTACCCCGTGCCACCGCAGCATGTATCACATTTGATCGCCCAAAAGCTAAATCCAATTCATCAACTTGAAAAATATTAATGACTTTCACATCCGGGGCGGCCAACTGGTCAATTTTGCGCCGTCCGTCGGGGGCTGCTTCGGCCGCATGCAGGATGAGCTGGGCCCGGTTTTTACTCACCATCTCCTCCACCTTGCTGTTCCCGGCCACCGCCTGGCCTGCCTTCTTACACAGCGAAAAGGTCGAAAGCGCCGTTTTTCGCAGTAAATCACCCACCAGGTTCGGCAAGTCTGGCCGTGCTTTGGTGTCCGCCGCAAAACCCTTGGAAAACAGGTTTTTCCCTATGGCCTCACGCAACCGCTCCCGATTTAAGGAAACCCAGACGCCGCGTCCAGGCAACTTGCGCTGCAAATCGGGCACAACCTCAGCAGCGGGACTGCGTACAAAGCGGATCAGTGCATCCTCATCCTGCACCTGGCGGGTGACGATGCACATGCGTTCCGTCAAAACAGAATCCGGTTCGGCGTCCATGGGCCTCCTGTCTCAAGCCTCGACCGCAGCTTCAACCTCTGGTCCAGCCTCGATCCAGCCCATTTTCACCCGCGCGGCCATGATTAGGGCCTCGGCATCGGTGGCAGAAACATCCATACCGGAGAAGGCCCCCTTGTGCTTCACGCTCTCAGTTCCCTTGCGCTCTGTCCAACCGGTGAGGTCATCGGTGGCACAATCGGCGAGATCCTCAAGTGTCTTGATGCCGGCCTCGCCCAGCGCCACCAGCATGGCAGGGGTCAGGGCTTCGAAGGACTTGAGATCATCGGACACGCCAAGTTCAATCCGGCGGGCATCCTGTTCGGTGGCCAAGCGCTCGAGATACTCGCGCGCACGGTTCTGCAGTTCCTCGCCGGTCTGCTCGTCAAGACCTTCGATGGAGGCAATGTCGCTGAGGTCCACAAAGGCGATTTCCTCGACCGTGTCGAAACCTTCCGACGCCAGAAGCTGGGCCAGGGTTTCATCCACATCAAGAGCATCGATGAAGCGTGCTGTGCGGACAGCAAATTCCTTCTGGCGGCGCTCGGATTCTTCCGCTTCCGTCAAGATGTCAATGTCCCACCCGGTCAGCTGGGAGGCGAGTCTGACGTTCTGCCCGCGCCGGCCGATCGCTAACGACAGCTGATCATCGGGCACCACCACTTCAATGCGTTCTGCCTCTTCATCAAGCACCACCTTGGCGACCTCGGCAGGTGCCAGGGCATTCACCACGAAGGTTGCCACATCCGGCGACCACTGAATGATGTCGATTTTCTCACCCTGCAGCTCGTTCACCACGGCCTGAACGCGCGATCCACGCATACCGACACAGGCGCCGACGGGATCAATCGAGCCGTCCTTGGAACGCACTGCAATCTTGGCACGGCTGCCGGGGTCACGCGAGACCGACACAACATCCACAATGCCATCATAGATTTCCGGCACTTCCTGGCCAAACAGCTTGGACATGAATTCTGGATGGGTGCGCGACAGGAATATCTGCGGGCCCCGCTGTTCGCGGCGCACGTCGAACACGTAGGCCCTGACCCGGTCACCGGGACGGAAGGTTTCGCGCGGCAGCGCCTCATCACGCCTGACGATGGCTTCACCTCGGCCGAGGTCAACAATTACGTTGCCGTACTCAACGCGCTTGACTGTGCCATTGACGATCTGGCCGATACGATCCTTAAATTCATCGTACATACGCTCGCGCTCGGCATCGCGTACTTTCTGCACGATCACCTGCTTGGCGTTCTGTGCCGCAATGCGGCCGAAGTCGATGGGAGGCAGGGGTTCGGCGATAAAGTCACCGACGGTCGCCGCCGGGTTGCGGCGGTTGGCTTCAGCAAGGCTGATTTCGGTTGCCTCGTTTTCCACTTTTTCGGAAACCAGCAGCAGGCGGTTCAGCCGGATCTCGCCAGTCTTGGCATCGATCTCGGCGCGAATTTCATTTTCAGCGCCATAGCGCGCCTTGGCAGCCCGCGTGATGGCCTCCTCCATGGCCTGCAGCACAATGGACTTGTCGATCACCTTTTCCCGCGCCACCGCATCGGCGATCTGCAAGAGTTCAAGTCGGTTTGCACTTACTGCTAGTTCAGCCATTTTCGTCACTCCCGTTTTCGGAAACTTGTGTTTTCTCGTCGGTCCATTCACTGCCATCGCCCAGTGCCTTGGTGGGCAGTCTTGCTTTCGCAGCTTCAATCAATTCGTCGGTCAGCGTGAGCTTAGCCTCGCCGATATCGGCAAAGGCAACGCCGATCAGCAGGGGTTCGTGGCCACCCGCCGGGTTGTCAATGAACAACCTCACTTCGCCGTCAGTTACACCTTCAAGGTTGCCCTTGAAGCGTTTGCGGCCAGCCACAGGATGGGCCATTTCAATGCGGACCTCATGGCCCCCCCAGCGCTCGAAGTCTTCCTGGCGCACCAGCGGCCGATCAATGCCGGGCGATGAAACCTCGAGTTGGTATTTGGTGGACACTATGTCGGCCACATCCAGCATGGGTGAAATCGCCCGGCTGAACATCTCGCAGTCATCGATGGAGAACGTGCCATCCGGCCGTTCAGCCATGATCTGCAGGGTAGTGCCCGACAGCTTCACGCGCACCAGTCGGAAGCCCATGCTGTCCAGCACCGGCTCGACAAGCGCTGCAACCCGCAAGGCAGGTCCAGTTTCCCGTGAAATTCGAGTCGTATCCATCTCTTCTCTTCAGGCAATAAAAAAAGCGGGCTCCAATGTGGAACCCACTCTCAAAATCTTGCGAGTGAACTTAAGTTAAAGGCTGTATACGCTCGTGGAAGGCTTTCTGCAAGAGGCTGCAAACCGTCAGGCGTGGTCCAGCGGCAGCGCCGTCGTTTCCTTGATTTTTTCCATGACGAAACTCGAGGACACATCCGACAGCGGAATTCTCGCAATGATCCGCTTGTAAAGCCGGTCATAGCCTTTCATGTCCGGGACCACCGCCTGCATGAGATAGTCGGTTTCACCGGTCGTGCGGTAAACCCCCACGATTTCGGGGAAA
>Ga0315283_10004384_pt1 | contig 12288 bp, 5 predicted proteins | sample YL17G09_0_MG_FD_204541 | JGI IMG/M metagenome (GOLD analysis project Ga0315283, IMG submission 204541) | Sediment microbial communities from Yellowstone Lake, YNP, Wyoming, USA - YL17G09_0 | ecosystem: Environmental > Aquatic > Freshwater > Lake > Sediment | place: USA: Wyoming | collected...
TACGCCATCGGCATCGCGCAGCCGATTTCGGTCAAGGTCGACACCTTTGGGACGGGCGACGAGAAGGCCGCGGTCGAGTTCGTGAAGACGTTCGACTTCCGCCCGCGGGCGATCATCGAGCGGCTGAACCTGCTGCGCCCGATCTACCGCCAGACGACCAACTACGGGCACTTCGGCCGCCCGGGTCTGCCCTGGGAGGCGTAGGACGCCAGTTCCTGCCACATCCGGACCACCGACGCGCGAAGCGCCGCCGTGTGGCGGTCGTAGCGCGTGGCGGCGGGCTCGGCGGCGGTGGCCTCGGGCAGAAGCGGCGCCCCGAACTGCAGCGCCGATCGGGTGCGGGACCACGGGAGCAGCCGGCGCCACCGCAGGGCCTTGCCGCGCGGCCAGACCTCGAACACGCCGTGGATGGCGACCGGGACAATCGGCACCCCCATCTGTAACGCCGTGATGGCGGCGCCCTTCTTGAACCGGCGCGGGGCGCCGTCGGGGGACCGCTCGCCCTCCGGGAACAGGACCAGCACGCGGTTGCGCCGAAGGCCGAACGCCCCCGCCTGCATCGCCTTGACAAGATTGGCGTCCGGATCGACCGGGACGATGCTCCACAGTTCGGCGAGCTTCCGCGTGAACGGCGTCTGGAAGTACTCGCTCGCGCCCACGAAGTAGAGCCGCTTGAACAGGGCGTAGGGCAGGGCGCCGACCAGCAGGAAGCCGTCCAGATAACTCTGGTGGTTCGGGCTGAGCAGGAACGGCCCGGCCGGGGGAATGCGCTCGAGGCCGCTGATGCGCAGGCCCATCAATCCCCGGGCGAGCACACTCACCAGTTTCATCGACGCAAACGCGAACGGCGCGAAGAGCGGCTTCGGCCGGAGGATGGCCTGCAGCGCGGGGTCGCCGGTGTCGTCGTGCAGGAGCCGCGTCCACGGATCCGCCTGCGCCGGCTCTGCCGGTCCTCCCGACGCCGACGGGCGCGTCGCCTCGACGAGATCCCGGACGGTGAAGATCCGTTGCGCGGCCTGGTCGGGGACATCGGCGCCGCACGTCAGCTCGAGGTGCGACAGGAGTTCAACCCGCTCCAGCGAGTCCAGGCCGAGGTCCAGTTCCAGGCTGGCGTCCGGCACCATAGCCGCCCTGTGCGTGGCGACGGCCCGAATCGCGGCCAGCGCCCGGGACACGTGCGGGTCGGAGGCCCAGATCCCGTCGGCGTCGCTCCACTCGGCGGGTTGGTCAGGCTGCTCGGCGCGCGTCGCGCGCTCGCGGTAGCGCCGTTCGATCTCAAACCGCTTCAGCTTGCGGGTCGTGGTGCGCGGGAAGTCCTCGAGCCAGATGTCGAAACTCAGCACGCGCTTGTGGTGCGGCAGGTCAATCGACAGCCCTTCGATGTCGAAGCGGATGACTTCGCGGAAATTGACGATGCGCCGTTCCTTCATGACGTCGAGATTCGGGACGACGACCGCATGGAGGCGCTCGGCGGCGGGCTGGTCGGGCAGGGCGATACCCATCACGCAGAGCTCTTTGATGAACGGCGACGTCAGGTAGTGCGCCTCGACCTCCTCCGGGTAGATGTTCTTGCCCGAGGCGAGCACGATCACCTCCTTCTTGCGGCCGGTGATGTAGAGGCGGCCGTCCGGGTCGAGGTAGCCGAGGTCTCCCGTGTGGAGCCAGCCGTCTGTCAGCGTGACCGCGTTCACCTCGGGCCGGTTGTGATAGCCCGCCATCACAATCGGGCCCTTGATCAGCACCTCGCCGTCAGGGTGATCCCGGTCCCGCCCGTCAGCAGGTTCCGCCGCGATGCGGATCTCCACGCCGTCGAGGGGCTGCCCGACCGCGTCCACATGGTGATCGCCTTCGTGGGTGACCGTCGCGGCGCCCGAGCACTCGGTCAACCCGTAGGCCTGCAGAATGTTGAAGCCCATCCCGTAGAGATCGAGGCCGATGCGCGGATCGAACCGCGACGCTCCGGACACCAGGACCCGCATGCGTCCGCCCAGCGCCTGGTGCGCCTGGCGGAACAGCGTCCGGCCGGCGTTGAGGCCGAGGTGACGGCGCAGCCGGGTGTTGACGGCAAGCAGCGTCCGGAACAGGGCCCGGACCGGAAACGGGGAGGCCGCCACGCGCTCCATGATCCGCTGGTGGAGCAGGTAGTAGAACTGGGGCACGACGCAGAACGCCGTGATCCGTCGCTCCGTGAACGCCCGCATCACCTCGGCGCTGTTCACCGTTTCGAGGTAGACGACCCTGGCGCCGACCGTGAGGGGGAGCAGGAGGTTGGCCATCTGGGCCAGGGAGTGGAAGAGCGGCAGGACCCCGAGGATCGCATCGCGTTCGTCGACATGCACGACCTTCAAGGCTGCCGCTTTCTCCGCGATCAGGTTGCCGTGGCTGAGGACGACACCTTTCGGATCGCTCGTCGTCCCGGAGGTGTACAGCGTCACGGCCGGATCGACGGCCGTCGCCGGGCAGGTCGGCGGGACAGGCACCGCCAGCGCGCCCGACAGGACATCGTCGAGCGACACGCCATCCGGCGCGCGGCCGGAGGTCAGCACGAGGCGGACCGGCGCCGGCAGACCGCGGACGGCGTCGCGGGCGACATCGGCGTATGTCGGCGAGACCAGAATCAGCGTTGCGCCGCAATCGCCGATGACGGTGCGCACCTGGGCCGCGCGATACGCGGTGTCGAGCGGGACCGCGACGGCGCCCAACCGCAGGACTCCGAGGTAGGCCCCCACCCATCGCGCCCCGTTGTCGGCGAGGATCGCGCACCGGGTGCCGGGGCCCGCGCCCATGTGGAGCAGCAGGCCGGCCACCTGGCCCGAGAGCGCCTCCAGGTCGCCGTAGGTCAGGATGTCGACGCCCGACCGATGGCAGACCTCGATGGCGGGCAGCCCGCTGAAGCGGCGGGCGATAGCGCAGAAGTCGTCGAAGACGTTCGTCATCGGGGCTGGTTGCCGATCATACCAGCAGACGGCGCGAGACGCGTCGCGACTCGGGCAGGCAGGCAGGCGGGGCGAGGCTACGGCGACAGGTAACTGGGCGTGGGGGTTTCGCGATCGGCGCTGAGCCGTTTCCGTTCGCCCTTGTCGCGATACATCCGGTGGTCGGCCACCGCGATCACGTTCTCGGCGCTGTCCGCCTCGTCGGGGAACGTGGCGGCGCCGACGCTGACCGAGAGCGGTACGCGGCGGCCCGGCACGGGTTCGACCCAGAGCGTGGCCACCGCCCGCTGGAGTTCCTGCCGGCGGTTCTCGGCCTGGATCGTATCGCACTCGCCGAGGACGACCACGAACTCGTCGCCGGCGAAGCGTGCGCACACGTCGTAGACGCGCAGGCTCCCCCTCAGGACGTGCGCGACTTCTCTGAGGGCGCGGTCGCCGGCCTGGTGGCCGAACTCGTCGTTGATCTGTTTGAAGCCGTCCATGTCGAGGACCAGGACCGACACCTGCCCGCCGTGCCTGTGAACTCGCGCCAGTTCCTGCGAGAGCTGGCGATCGAGATACCGCCGGTTGGGCAGGCCCGTGAGCACGTCGGTCAGGGACTGTTCCTGGGTCTGCTCGAAGACGACGGCGTTGGCAATGACCTGGGCGGCGTGATCGGCGACGCGGGTCAGGAGCCGGTGGTGCTCCGTTGTGTACACGTTGCGGTCGGCGTGATAGATGGCCAGCGCGCCGACAATCCCCGTCTTCGTCTCGAGCGCGCAGACCATGACCGACTGCTGACGCACGGCGGCGCTGGCGGCTGCGGCGGACGTGCCCTGGTGGGCCGGCAGCAACTCGCCGAGGCGGTCGATCGTCGAGGCGGTGACGCCTCGGATGGCCTCCTGGTTGGCCCCGACGACGTTGGAGCAGAGGAGGAGTTCGGACGCGGCGTCGATCAGGAACAGTGCGCACGAGTCGAGCGGCATCATCGACACCAGCCGCGACGAAATCAGAGACAGCGTGTCTGAGATTCGCAGCGAGGCGCTGAGCGTGTGCGCGATGTCGCGCAGCATCTGTTCTTCGCGGTACGCCACGGCGATGTCGGCCAGCGCCGAGACCGGGACGTCCTGCGAGAGCGTCCGCTCGTGGATCGGCTCAGCCAGCGGCGTCTGGAGCGCGCTGTGCATCCGCGACTCGATGGTGGGCAGCACCTCGATGAACCGCTCGACCAGCGTCGGGTCCAGCGCGGATCCGCCGTTTTCTCGCAGCGTCGCGATGGCTTCGGCGTACGTGCGCGGTGGACGGAACGGGCGATCAGTCAGCATCGACGTGAAACAGTCGACCACGGCGATGATGCGGGCGCCGAGAGGAATCTCCTGGCCCTTGAGGCCGACGGGGTACCCCCGGCCGTCCCAGTGCTCGTGGTGCGAGAGCACGAGCGGTGCGACCGGGTACGGAAACGGAACCGATCGGATGATCTCGGCGCCGACGCGCGGATGCAGCTTCAGCCGCTCGTACTCGTCGTAGGTGAGGCGCCCCGGCTTGGACAGGATGTGCTCCGGGACCGCGAGGTTGCCGATGTCATGGAGCAGGGCCGCCATCTTGACGCCGCGGATCTCCGGCTCGCTCATGCCGATCGCCTGGGCCAGCCCATCGCAGTACACCTGCATGCGGCGGAGCTGTTCCTGCGACGTGTTGTCCTTGGCCTCGATCGCGAGGGCGAGGGCTTCAATCATCGCGAGCTGGACGTCGGCGAGGCCCTTGATCTGCCGCTGCTCCTCGGCCATGCGATCGATGCTGGCCCGGTAGCTGCGATAGATCAGATACACGGGGAGCCCGAGGACGAACACCCACCAGATCCGGTCCTGGTGCGCGAACTCGACGGCCACCAGCGCGACCGCGGCGCCGAAGCCGTAGCTCGGGGCGCTCCAGAGGAAGGTGTTCTTCCAGACGCGCCGCAGGGTATCGCGGGAGGTGACGACCAGAACGGAGCCGACCAGCCCGGTGTTGAGGAGGTAGTAGACCGAGGCCGCGAAGAAGCCCGCGACCCAGCGGGCCCAGATGGCCGGCGGGAGCGCCGCCACGGCGGCCTCGAAGACGAGGCCGGATCCGGCGACGGCCACCGCCAGCGTCCCCATGCTGAACGACGTCTGGTGCCAGCGGGTCTTGCCCTTCACGCGGAACGTGCACTGGCTCCAGCCGCCCAGCGCCGCCACCGGTGCGCTCGCCCACGGCCCGACCAGCATCGCGGAGCCGAGGTTCACGATGTAGGAGAGCGACACCGTGGCCCCGCCGTGCCCCAGCGGCAGGGTCATCCGGGCCGACGAGGCGAGCGCCGACAGCGCCATCAGCGCGAGCAGCAGAGGCGCCTCGTGCAGATTCAGACGCAGCAGGCCGAAGCCCACGCACACCAGACCGAACCCGCAGACCACACCCACGAGGAACTGCGCGGCGCGGGGGAGGGCGCCGAAGTCGTGGTCGGCGGCTGAGCGGGTCCCCGAGGGCGTCGGGGCGGGGATCATGGCGTCTGTCATGCCCGGCCCCCTGCCTCTGACGACGTCCCGGGGAACATGCCGGCGACCGCGGCGGCCTCACCGGAACCGAATGTCCCGATTTCGTCGAGCCGGCCCTGCGCGGTGCGGAGCAGGTCGCGCACTGAATCGCCATCGAACGGGCTGCAGGCGAACGCCAGCCGGATTGGCGACTCAAGAGCCGGGGGCGGCACGATGGTGTCCGGCACGGCCGCGACAATGCGATCCATGATCAGCCGGCCGGCGCTCGGATCGCAGTCGGGCATGAGCACGACCAGCGAATCCTCTGCCGGTTTGAAGATCAGGTCGGCGACTCGCGTGGCCTGACTGACGGCTGCCGATGCATGCCCCATGATGTCCGGCGAGCCGGCGACGCGCACGCACAGCACGCCGAGCGTGCGGCTGGACCCGCCCAGCAATCCCCCTTCGCGCGCGACCAGGGCGTCCAGCACGCGGCCGTTGGGCGTCGACGTCAGATCGGCTCCGAGATCGTCGTGGAGCACGGCATCGGCGCGGATCGCATGGCTGAACGCCTCGGCTACCGGACTGCTGATGAGTTCGATCGCCTGGCGCTGCTCCTCGCGGAAGGCGTTGGCCTGGCTCGAATACAACGTGACGACACCGACGGCGTCCTCGGCGATGATCAGCGGAATGCTGAGGACGCTCCGGAACTTCGGGTCGAGGCTGTCGAGGCGATCGCCAAGGTCGAGGGCGGAGTCGGCGTTGATGACGGACCGGCCGTTCGCGGCGACCCACCCGCTGACGCCATGCCCGACGGGCATCCGGACGTCGTGCACGAGGGCCTCGCCGAATCCCGACGCGAAGACGGCCGCCATTTCGTCGGTCGCCTCGACGCGGCGGTAGAACACCACGAGGCCGGCCGGCGCCAGGCGCAGCAGGCAACGGGACACCATCTCGCAGATCTGCGCGATCCCGGCGTCGTCGCCCAGCGTCGACAGCTGGTCGTAGAGCCGGAGGAGCATCTCGGTCGCGTAGACGCGCATCTCGAGCGAACCCACGGCGGCGGCCGGCTCGGGGCGGCGCGTGTCGCGCGCCGCCTGCGCGAAGCGGTCCAGCACCTCAGGCAACGGTTCGTCGACCGATTCAGCTTCGATCTCGGACTGGACGACCCGGAACATGTCCACCACCGTCGGGTCGTACATCGAGCCCCGCTGTTCCTCGATGATGGCCAGCGCCGCGGCAGGCGACAGCGCCCGGCGGTACGGCCGGTGCGAGCGCAGCGCGTCGTAGCAGTCGACCACGGACAGCACGCGGGCCCCGATGGGGATGTCCTCCTGGCTGAGTCCGTCCGGGTAGCCCGAACCGTCCCAGTTCTCGTGATGATGGCGGACGATCGGCACGACCGGGTACGGGAAGTCGACGGCCGACAGCATGTCCGACCCGAGCGGTGCGTGCAGCTTCATCCGCTCGTACTCGTCGGGCGTCAGCTTTCCGGGCTTGTTGAGGATGTGCTCCGGAATGGCGAGCTTGCCGATGTCGTGCAGCAGGGCGGCCGCCTCGACGGCGCGAAGTTCCCGCTGGTCGGTCACGCCGAGCTGCCGGGCGAGCCGCAGCGCATAGGTCTGGACGCGGCGAATGTGCCCGTGCGTCACCTGGTCCTTGGCGTCGACGGCGCCGGCCAGCGATTCGACCACCTGCAGGTAGAGGCGGCTGACCTCGCCCAGGTGGCGGTTCTCGTCCTCCAGCCGTCCCATCGACGACTTGAACGTGAAGTAGGACACCAGCACCAGGGGCGCACTAGCCAGGACGCTGACAAGGACGCCGTCCTTCGTCGTATTGACCGCGAGCAGCACCGCGAGCGACGCGCCACCGAAGTAGTTGAGCGACACCCAGACGAAGTACTTCCGCCAGATGGTGATGGGTGACGTGCCGGTGTCGGTCGCCATCGCCAGCGCGTTGAGGACGCTGTTGAAGAGGAAGTAGACCGCGCCCATGGCCAGGGCCGCCAGGCCAATCGCGGTCAGCGACGCTGGCGCCTCCGCCAGGGGCTGCGCGCCGGAGATCAGGTAGTAGGCATGCGCCGCCACCCACGTCGAAAGGGCCGGTTCCGCGGCGTTGAACGCCACGTGCTTGATGGCCTTGTGCCCCCGGAACAGCGACACCATCAGGCCGTCGATGGCGACGATGGCGACCGCCGGGGCGGGGCCGAAGTAGATCACCAGAATGAAGAGGAAGGTCTCCGAGATGGACAGCGACGCGCTGAGCGCGGGCACCTTGACGGCGAGCAGGCCCGAGGCGACCACGAGGACGCCCAGGCCGAGATAGTTCAGGTACACGCCCAGCGGGACCGCCGACGCCTGCATCGTGTGCAGCGCGTCGAGCAGCGCCAGGACGCCGATGGCGAACACGATCGCCACGAAGGCCTGGTGCAGCCCCGGTCGCCGGCTGGAGACTGGATTCACGCGCGGCTTTCCTGCACGAGGGAGAAGTCGGCGATCTTGCGGTAGAGCGTCTCGCGGCTGATCTGCAGCACCTGCGCCGCACGCTTCTTGTTCCACGTCACGGCGGAGAGCACGCGGCGGATGTGTTCCTTTTCGACGTCGCGCAGGGGCAGCAGGATCGACGCGTCGGCGCGCGGCGCCTGGGCGGCCGGGTGCATGAACTGAAGGTCCTTCGGACGCACGATGCCGTCCAGGGCCGAGAGGGCCGCGCGGGACACCGTGGTCTCCAGTTCGCGGATGTTGCCCGGCCACGGGTAGGCCAGGAGCAGATCGAGCGCGTCCGGCGCCAGCTGCCGGGCGTCGAGCGGCAGGCCTTGCGCCGCGCAGTAGCGCTCGAGGAACCGATCCGCCAGTATCGGGATGTCCACCGGCCGCTCACGCAGGGCGGGCAGCCGGATCGTGAACGCATTGATGCGGTAGAAGAGATCCTCGCGGAAGGTGCCGTCCGCGACCAACGATTCGAGCGGACGGTTGGTCGCGCAGATGAGGCGAAAATCGACTTCGATGCTCGTGCGGGCGCCCAGGCGTTCGACCCGGTGTTCCTCCGTGACGCGCAGGAGCTTGGCCTGCGCCAGCGGCGAGAGGTCGCCGATTTCGTCCAGGAAGAGCGTGCCGTGATTGGCGAGCTCGATGCGCCCGGGCTTCCGCTCGTAGGCGCCGGTAAAGGCGCCGCGCTCGTAGCCGAACACCTCGGATTCGAACAGCGAGTCGGGGAGGGCCGCGCAGTTCACGGCCTGGAAGGTTTCCTGCTGCCGGCTGCTGAGTTCGTGGATGATCCGCGCCACGACTTCCTTGCCGGAGCCGGTGGGCCCGAGGATCATCACCGAGAGGTCCGTCTTGGCCACCGTGCGGATCGACTCGAAGATCATCATCATCTTCTCGTCGCGTCCGATCATTTCGCGGAAGCGCTGGACCGACGACGACCGGTCTTCCGTCGATTCGCCAGGCCGATCGGCCAGGAAATCCTCGACGAACTGCGCCAGGTCTGGATCGACGGGCCGGGCGAACTGATACAGAAGCTCGTGGGCGCCGGACGCGCGCACGACGCCGGCGTTCACCAGCTCCCGCAGGCAGTTGTCGACATCGACGCGGAGGCGACCGAAGGTCTGCATCACCGCCTCGATGTCGTACGCCTCGTGGGGCCGCGCGCCCAGGTACCGCAAGATGCCGGCCCGCAGAGGGGACTGGACCAGCGCCTTGAAGCGCATCCGCAGGTGGCCGGTGGCGCGGCCGCCGTCGATGAGGGTGACGTGGCCCGGAGCAGGAGGTGTCGTGGCTCGATTCAGCATAATTTCGCCTCGTTCTGTGGCGGAGTGTCTCAAGACTCGTGCCGGGGGTCGTAGAACGAGACATGTCGGGAAATCCCGAGCGAAAACGCGTAACCCCGGAATTCGGCCGGGTGTGCGGAGCTACGCGGAACGAGGCACGATCGGCCAAACGCTACAAGAAGTGTGACGTTTCGTGACACGGGCGCCACGCGCGTGTTCGAGGGTGGGGCAGTCCGTTCGGGCGGGCGAAAATGGAGACTGTTGGGAGGGGCACAGCGCGCCGGAACCAGTGCCGGACTCGCTCAGGGGTGCAGTTCGATGGCGGCGCGCCCGATCAGCTGTCCGGCGGCCGTGCAAACGTCCAGGCGGAGCGACCCGGAGGTGTCGGCAGGACCGAGCGTCACGGCGCTCCAGAGGCGGAAGCCGTCCGTCCGGCCGCCCACGACCTCGTGGGCGCTCGACGCCCAGAGCAGCCGGCCGTCCAGATACCAGCGCAGCTCCACGCGATCGCGCAGGCCGAGGGGCGCGCGGACGGCGGTAGACGCGAACACTCGGCGTCGCGCGGCGTCGGGCGCCGATGGCATCGCCCCGGTCACGCGGAACCGTCGGCGGTCGATGCCCGACCCGAACTCGGTGGCCAGCAGGCAGAGGGGCGCCGGAGGCACAAACGGGCGAGCGGCTTCCGCGACGAGCAGCACCGCCAGGGCGCCGCCGGCCACCCACACCCAGGTGGTCCCGCGCCGCAGGCGTGACATCCGCCAGGCCAGCGTCACGAAGCCGCCGACGGCGGCAACGGCCGCCACCCGGAAGGCGTACGCGTTGCTCAACCCGAACAGCACGGGCAGCGCGAGGTTGACGACGGCGAACACGTTGAACGCGAAGAACCAGGCCGCGAGGTTTCGTCTCACCGACAGGACCCGGTCGTACACGATGTCGAGCGTCGAGAGGACGGCCGAGAGGCCCAGCACGATGATGAAGATCACGTTGCCGGATCGAAACGTCGTGCTGCCGGCGTAGATGGGGAGGATAAAGAACAGCAACTGCTGATAGCAGTTCTTGTTGACGTAGTTCACCGCGAGTCGGGCGCGGGACCACCAGACCCCGTCGCGTCGGTTGACCACCTCCGCGAGAAACAGGCTCGAGATCCAGATGAACACGAGATAGAACGCCGAGAATCTCAGCCACGCGTAGTGGCGGGCCCCGAGCCACATGACCAGCGCGCCCAGGCCCAGCACGTAGAGGCTGTGCAGCCACCACAGCAGGGTCTCGTGCCGCGCGACGAATGCGCGCACGCGGGCCGGCGGCGTCCACCACCGCCGGCCCGCGTCCTGTGCGTCCGACTCCACGTGCCCGTTCGGCATCGCCTCGTCCGCTACCGCTTGATCGGCAGCGGCGGCGGCGGCGCCAGGGTGACCGGGTTCCTCTTGAGCTGGTCGAGGATCACCTCGATGGCCTTGTTCAGCTGCTGATCCTCCCCGGCGTACTCGCGGGCCGGATCGTTGTCGACGAAGATGTCCGGCTCGACGCCCGTGCCCTCGATGGCCCACGTCTTCCCGGTGATGTCGTACCGGGAAAACTCGGGCCGGTTCAGCACGCCGCCGTCCAAAAGCGGCAGGGTGCCGCGGATGCCGACGACGCCGCCCCACGTGCGCTTGCCGATGACCGGGCCCATCTTGTAGGTCTTGAACCGGTACGTCACCAGGTCGCCGTCCGAGGCCGAGAACTCATCGGCCAGCAGCACCTTCGGCCCGAGGATCATCGCCCCGGGATTGGCCTGCGGGCTGCCGTTGCGGGCGATGTCGACCAGCACCAGTTCGCGCCGCAGCCGCTCGATGATCATCGGTGAGACGTTGCCGCCGCCGTTGCTGCGGACGTCCACGATCATCGCGGCCTTCTCGGTCTGCGGATAGAAGTACTTCGCGAACTGGTTGAGCCCGGCGACGCCCATGTCGGGGATGTGGATGTACCCGACGCGCCCGTTGGTGGCCTTGGAGACCTTCGCGATATTGTCCTGGACCCAGGTGAAGTAATAGAGGCCGCGCTCGTCCTCGACGGGCACCACGACGGTGTCCCGGGCGCCCTGCGCGGTCGGCGCGCCGTTGAGCGTCAGCGTCACCTGCTTGCCAGCCTTGCCGACCAGCGCCTCCCAGACGTCAGTCAGGCCCGCGGTCGACGTGCCGTCGATGGCGACAATGTAGTCGCCGGTCTTCGCGTCGACGCCGATGTCGGTGAGCGGCGACCGCAGCGAAGGATCCCAGTTCTGGCCTTTGAAGATCCGGGTGATCCGGAAGAACTTCGACTGGGGATCGCGCTGGAGCAGGGCGCCGAGCAGGCCCATGGGCACGCGATCGAGGCGCGGGAGATCGCCGCCGCCGACGTATGCGTGGCCGACGTTCAGCTCGCTGATCATCTCGCCGATGACGTAGGTGAGATCGGCGCGGTGATTGACGTACGGGATCAGGGCTTCGTACGTCCGCTTCATCGCCGGCCAGTCCACGCCGTGCATGTTCGGGGCGTAGAAGAAGTCGCGCATCTGCCGCCACGACTCGTTGAAGATCTGGCGCCACTCGGCGTGCCGATCGAGGGTGACCTTCAGATCGGCCAGGTCAAGCCAGTCCTTCGGATCCGCTTTGCCCGTCGGCGTGTCGATGATGGCGTAGCGGTTCCCGCTCTGGGACAGGATCATCTTCTTGCCGTCCGCGGAGATCTCGTACCCGGCGCCGGAGGCGATCTGCGTTTCAGCCTGGCGATCGAGATCGTAGACGTACACCGCCGCGGTGTCGCGCGTGCTGGCGCGCCCGTAGTAGAGACGGCTGCCGACCGACGTGAGCGAGCGGTAGTTGCCCGGCGGGGCCGGCAGGACGCCGATCCGATCCGTGAGGCCGTCCAGGTCCACCTTGACCGCCGAAGCGCCGCCCGCGGGCTTGGCGTCCGCGGGCTTGGGCTCCGCCGGCTTGACCTCCGCGGGCTTGGCCTCCGCGGGCTTGGCGCCCGCCGCCTTCGGGTCGACCGGCTTCGCGTCAGGTTTCGCGTCCTCCTTGAGCTTGACTTCGTCGCTCTTCGGCGCGAAGGGCGACTTCGTGTCCTTCGCGAGCGTCACGAAGTAGATCCG
>Ga0315283_10004385_pt1 | contig 12286 bp, 15 predicted proteins | sample YL17G09_0_MG_FD_204541 | JGI IMG/M metagenome (GOLD analysis project Ga0315283, IMG submission 204541) | Sediment microbial communities from Yellowstone Lake, YNP, Wyoming, USA - YL17G09_0 | ecosystem: Environmental > Aquatic > Freshwater > Lake > Sediment | place: USA: Wyoming | collected...
GGTAGAAGAACGACGCGCTGCCGGTGTAGCGGTTGCTGCCGCTCTTGGTGATGAACCGGATCTGCCCGGCGCTCGCGCGGCCGTACTCGGGCATGTAGTTGGCCGTCAGCACCTGCACTTCCTGGATCGCGTCCACGTTCTGCACGCCGATGATCGTGCCGGCCGACCGCGTGCGGATGGCAATCGCCCCGTCCACCGTGATCGTGTTCTCGTCGGTGCGGCCGCCATTGATGCTGAAGCCGCCGTTGGAGAACGACGCGAAGCCGGCGTTGTTGAAGTTTCCGCCGATCACGCCCGCCTTCAGGGCCGGCACGCCAATCGGGTTGCGGCCCGAGAACGAGAGCAACTCGATGTCCTTGGCTTCGACGGTCTTCCGAATCGCCACGTCGGTCTGGATTGGCGTGGACTGCGCCACGACCGTGACCGACTCGGCGATGTTACCCGTCTCCAGGATGAACTCCACCCGGATGGCGGCTCCACCGTCGAGCTGGACGCCCGAGCGGCTCGCCTTCTTGAACCCCTGCAGTTCGGCGCTGACGTCGTAGCGCCCCGGCCGGAGCGCGGTCATCGTGAAGTACCCGCTCGCGCCGGTGACCGTCGTCAGCACCTCCTGCGTCTGCAGGCTGGTCGCCGTCACGGTGACACCCGGGACGACGCCTCCTTGCTGGTCCTTGACGATGCCGGAGATGGTGCCCCGGTCCTGGGCGGCTGCCGGCGTCGCCAGCAGCAGCACGCACACGATCCCGAGAGCGCATCGACGCCACGAGAGCCTATCGAAGTTCATCCTGCACCTCCGCAAGAAGACGAGTGTGACGGGTTGCCGGGTCATGACCGGTGAAGCTCGACGCCGCGAGGTTATGCCCGTGCGCGCACGGTGTCAAGGGGGGGCGTATCGCGGGGGGGCGTATCGCGGGGCGTATCGCGGGGTGTATCGCGGGGGCGTATCGCGCCATGTCAAGCCTCGATAGAAATGTCCCCTGAGGAGGTTGACGATTACGGGCTTGTGGAAATGTGGGAGTCTCGCGCTTTTCGCGAGGTTTCCAAGGCGGGCTGGACGCGCGTTCATGGCTGCCTGCTGCGCGCGCCGGCGCCAGGCGCCCGCACCATCGCGTCGACATCGTCTGTGGCGTGCGCGACGATGGGATGCAGCCGGGCCGCCGCCCGATCGACGGCGGGTCTACAGCGACGCGAGATACAGCAGCAGCGCCTTCGCGACCACCTCCTGCCCCGTCGTGTTCAGGTGGCCGCCGTCGCTCGAGTAGGCCGGCGCCATGGCGCGCACGCCGCCCACCATCACGGTTGAGCCATCGGGCGCCGTCGACTCCACGACCGCCAGATCGAACAGGGGCTCGACGCCGCTGAAGGCCTGCCGCATCAGGCTGTTGAATCGCTCGCGCACCGTGTTGTCCGCGCTGCTGCCCGTCGTCAGCGGGACGGTCACGTGAACGAACCGGACGCGCGGATAGCCGGACTTCAGCGCGGCCATGTGCGATCGGTAGTCGTCGAACAGCGCGCCCGCGTTGCTTGTGCTCGTCACGTCCACGTAGCAGTACTTGAAGAACGCGATGTCCGCCGTGCCGCCGACGCCCGCACGGATCGTCGCCTCGAACGCGTCGTTCTTCCCGCCCGGGTCGCCGTTGCTGCCGTTGCTCGCGTGCGCGAACACGCCGGCGGGAAGCGCCGAGGCCGACGAGGTTCCGACAACCCGCAGCGTCGTGCCGGGGTTGGCGGCGATCTGCGCCTGCACGCCGCTGATGATGTTGGAGCCGACCGACTGGTGGCCGAAGTAGATGGCCCTGGTCGCGAGCACCTGGAGGGCTCCTGCCACGGTGGCAGGCGCCGGGGCGGGCGTGGTCGCCGGTGCGGTGGGCGACGACGGGCCGGACAAAGAACCGCTCGCGGACGACGGCGCCGTCGGCGTGCTCTCCCCGCGACCGCCGCAGCCTGCCGCCAGGATCAGGCACGCGAGCAGGCCGACGACGCGGATCGTGATCACCATGGAAGGCCTCCTCAAAGGAGAGTCCTCGGATGACTTGCAAGATCGGTTCCGCCCGATCCACCGCGCAGACGCGGCCGAAACGGCCTCTTCCGGACCTCACCGATTACAATCGTGTCCCCACAACCACGTACCTCGCCACCCGCCGCGCGCCTGGCCGGCAGGTAACAGGTCAGGAAGGCAGCCGCCCAAGACGGCTACGGCACGACGCTCGATGCCAGGGCCAAGAGCGCGCCGCTGACGATTTCTGAGACGGCGACCCGGCGGCCGTGCGCAACCGCGGCCCCGTCAGCGTTTCTTTGTTTTGGCGCGACAGTCTTTCGAGTCCGGCTTCTGGCAGCAGGCAATCGCCTTCTTCGCCGCGCGCTCCGCGTTGTGCGCCGTCTGGAGAGAGGCGTCGTAGCCATCCCGGATGGACTTCCGGCACCGCGACGTGTCGTCACCGGTGAGATCGTCGCATCGGCTCAGATCCAGCTTGATGGCACTGGTCGCCTTCTGCGCCATCGCCAGCGAGGACTCCTGCCCCTTGCAGTCCGCCACGTACGGACTCTTCTCGAAGGTTGTGTTCTGAGCCGGCGTCGCCGCGGGCACCAGCAGTACGACGGCGATGCCTGCGGCCAGGGCGGTCACCGGGGCATGAACCAGCCTACGACGCATCACGATCCTCCGTGTCGGGTGGCGCATGCGGGCGTCGAAGCCATCCTCGACGGGGCCGGGACCCTCTGGCATGTCGGGGGCGGTGGAGACCGGCGTCAGGCCTTCGCGGCGAGCTTGCGCATGTAGGCGCCGAGCCGCTCGTTCTCGTAGGTCACGGTGTTGAGGAACAGGCTTTCCTGCAGATAGGCGCGCCGCTCCTGCTCGGTCATCTGACCGATCAGGTGCGTGATCTCCCGCGCCATCTCTTCGAACGACCGCTCGAGCTCCCGCCGCGCGGTCACCTCCTGGTAGAGCGTCTCCATCACGGTGAGCAAGTCGCCGTCGAGCACAATCTCGGCTCCGGTCGTGGTCTTGATGGTCCGCATGGCTACCCTTCGAAGCTGGCAAGCGCGGTCGCCTCGTCGGCGAACAACTGGATGAAGTTGTGCGCGCCGGTCATGGTCAGCATCGTCTCGACCCGCTTCTGCACGCCGGCGACCTTCAGCGAGCCGCCGGCGGCCACCGCCTGGCGGTAGAGATCCATCAGGCAGCCGATGGTGGCGCTGTCGACGTAAACGACGGGCGCCAGGTCGACGACGATCTTGCGCGTGCCGCCGCCGATCAGGGACACTACGGCCGTCGAGAAGTCGGACAGCAGCGGGTACATCAACCGGCTCTCGGCAACGCGGACGATGGCGATGTCGCGGACGTGGTCGATGCTCAGCTTCATGCTCATGCTCCGGAACGGCGGCCGGCATCGCCCGCCGTCGCCTGCGTGGGGTCACTACGGTCTCTGAGACGGGTAATCTGGCGCGCCAGTTCACTCCGCCCGCGGTTGATCCGGGACTTGACCGTACCTTCGGGCAGTCCCAGCTGGTCGGCAATCTCCTGATACGAGAGTTCCTGCAGGTCGCGCATCTTGACGGCCTGGACGAGTTTTTCCAGCCCCTCCGTCTCCATCTGCGCGAATGCGGACTTCAGCAGTTCGACATTGTCCCGCCGCTCCAGCGCCAGATGCGGCCCGACTTCGGTCGACACCGGCGACAGGTCGTCGGCGTTCACGTCGCGATCGATCGTCTCCCGCTCCTTGCGGACGCTGCGGTAGTGATCGATGCACAGGTTGCGGCTCACGCTGATGAGCCACGTCTGAAAGTTCGCGCGCCGGTCGAACGTCGCCAGCGACTTGAACACTTTCAGGAAGATGTCCTGCGTCAGGTCTTCCGCCTGATCGTGCCGGCCGACGAATTTGTAGGCGACGTTGAAGACCTTGCGCCAGTACTGGCGGACGACGGCCTCCCAGGCCTGCTGATCGCCCTTCAGGCACCGCTCGATGAGCACGTCGGGATCGGCCGGAATCGGCTCGGAACTGGTCGAGGTCATGCCGGTTAGGGCCTGTTAGCGAACAAAGGAAGCAACGGTTGTTTGCTTACAGGCCCTTATGGCGGGCCCGCACGATCGAAATGCCACGTTTGTTCATATACGGTGCCTTGAATGCAGCGTCACAGCGTACCGCAGGGTAGGGGGGGTGTCAAACGGCGAACCAGTCGGATAAGATCTTTCGATTGTGACTGGCATGACCTTCCAGCAGGGGTCGCTGCACTGCGACGGCGTGTCGGTGGACGCCATGGCCCGGGCGATCGGGACCCCTGTCTACATCTACAGCGGCGGCGCCATCCGCGCGGCGTTTGCCGGGCTGGACGGGGCGTTTCGCGAGTATCCCCACACCCTGCATTTCGCGCTGAAGGCCAATTCCACCCTCGCGGTGCTGCGCCTGCTGCGGGAGCTCGGCTGCTCGGCCGACGCCAACTCCGGCGGCGAGATCGAGGCGGCGCGGCGCGCGGGCTTCGAGCCGTCGCAGATCGTCTTCACCGGCGTGGGCAAGACGCGGGACGAACTGGACCAGGCCGTGGCCCTGGGCGTGAAGGCCATCAACATCGAGTCGGACGGCGAGGCGGAGCGCATCGACCAGGTCGCCCGCGCCCGCGGCGTGAAGGCGCGCGTGGCCCTGCGCGTCAACCCGGACATCGATCCGAACACCCACGCGCACATCTCGACCGGGCTGCGGTTCAACAAGTTCGGCGTGCCGCTCGAGTTTGCCGCCCCGTTATTGCGCCGGCTGGCGGCCATGCCCGGCCTGGATCCGATCGGCATCCACGTGCACCTCGGGTCCCAGATCGTGGACGTCGAGCCGCTGGGCCGCGCGGCGCAGGCGCTGGCCGATCTGGCGATCGAGGTGCGGGCGGCGGGCGTGCCCCTGCAGCACATCGACCTGGGAGGCGGCTTGGGCGTCGCGTACGACGGCGTGAGCGCGGCCGACCCGGTGGCGTATGCCGCCGCGGTGCTGCCGGCGATCAGGAAGACCGGGCTGCATCTGATCATCGAGCCGGGCCGGTATCTGGTGGCGCCCGCCGGCATCCTTGTCGGCAGCGTCGCCGACACCAAGGCCTACCAGGGATCGCCCCGCTTCGTCGTGCTCGACACCGGCATGACGGAGCTCATCCGCCCGATGCTCTACGAGGCGTACCACCGGATTGTCGCGGTGACGCCGCGGCCGGGCGCCGGGCAGCCGAGCGAGATTGTCGGGCCGCTGTGCGAGACCAGCGACACGCTCGGGCACGACCGGCAACTGGGGCCGGTCGAGGTCGGCGACCTGATCGCCGTGCTCGACGCGGGCGCCTACGGATTCGTGATGGCGTCCAACTACAACCGGCGGCGTTTCCCGGCGGAAGTGCTGGTGGATGGCGGCGTGTGGCGGGTCATCCGCCGCCGCCAGACGTTCGACGATCTGTTTGCGACCGAAGAGCACGCGTCATGACCGAGACCGGCATCCTCATCGCGTTCGAAGGCATGGACCAGAGCGGCAAGGAGACGCAGGCGCGCCTGCTCCGAGAGTGGTTCGAGGCGCGTGGCCGCGTGGTCGAGTCGCTCGATTTCCCGTACTACGACACGGCGATCGGGCAGGAGATCTGGAAGGGGCTGCACGGCGAGCGCGACTACGGCGCCGACACCATCCAGCTCCTCTACATCGCCAACCGCCACGAGTTCAAGCCGCGGATCCTCGAGTGGCTGGCCGCCGGCCGCGTCGTGATCTGCGACCGCTACACGGCGTCGAGTGTGGCCTACGGCGAGGCGCAGGGACTCGACGCGCACTGGCTGGCCTCCATCCAGGTGTATCTGCCGCAGCCGGCCGCGACCATCCTGCTCGACATCGCGCCCGAGGTGGCCGCGGCGCGCAAGTCGAAGGGCCGCGACAGGTTCGAGAGCGATCTCCCGATGCTGGGGCGGGTGCGCGCCAGCTACCGGCGCCAGGCCGCGGATCTCTCGTGGCTGGTCGTCGACGCCGCGCGGCCGGTCGAGATCGTCGCCGCGGATGTCGCTAGCGCCGTGGCGACACGACTCGGGCTGCGGTAAGCGCCCGTACCTCGGCCGCTCCTGCGGCGAGCAGCACCCGGGCGCAGGCTTCCAGCGTGGCCCCGGTCGTGCTCACGTCATCCACCAGCACGAGGACCTGTCCATCCAGCAACCGGGGACGGGGCGGGTTTCCCGTTTGCCGGGGACGGGGCGGGTTTCCGGCGCCCCGCACGCTGCCGGCGAGACGGAAACCCGCCCCGTCCCCGGCGAATAGGACCCCGTCCCCGGTGCCAATTGTCAGACGCCGCGTGAGCGCGAACGCGCCGTCGACGTTCGTGTGGCGCGTGCCGGCGGGCAGTTCGATCTGCGGCCGCGTGTGGCGGCGCCGGCGCAGCACGTCCCGCACCGGAAGACCGAGTTCCCGCGCCAGCAGCGCGGCCTGGTTGAAGCCGCGCGCGTACCGGCGGCGCCAGTGCAGCGGCACGGGCACGGCGGCGTCGGCGCCGGCGAGGATGTCGGCGCCGTGCTCACGCATCAGCGCGCCCAGGCGCCTGGCCAGCGATCGCCGCTGCTCGTACTTGAAGGCATGGATGATGTCGCGCAGGTGATGCTGGTAGGCGCCGATGGCGCGCGCGCGAACAATCGGCCGGGAGCCCCGGCGGCAGGACGGGCAGCGCAGCCCGCTGCGCGCCGGGCGGGCCGCGGGCATCGGCGCGTCCGGCGGCGCGAGGCTGCTGCGGACTGATGGCACGGGATCGCCGCAGATGTCGCAGAGGGGAGGCGAGAAGGGCCGGATGCTCTGCCAGCACGCGTCGCAGACAGGACCATGCGACGGCGCCGCCAGCATCTCGCCGCAGGAGGCGCACGGCGGGGCGATGATGACGGCGACAAGCGCGTCGAGGAGGCTATTCCGACAGCCCGATGCGCTCGGCGCTGCCCCAGAGCCGCTCGAGGTCGTAGAACCGGCGCAGCTCGGGCGAGAAGACGTGCACCACGAAGGTGAAGTAGTCGAGCAGAATCCAGTCGGCCTGCGCATAGCCCTCGACGTGCGCGGGTTTCAGCCCGAGCTCTGCGAGCGCCGCTTCGATGGCGTCCGCAATCGCCTTCACCTGCCGGGCGTTCTGACCGGTGCAGATGAAGAAGTGATCCGTGAAGGCCTGGGCCTTCCGCAGATCGAGCAGCACCATCGCCGTGGCTTTCTTGTCGGCGGCCGCCTGGGCCACCGACGCGAGCTCGTCCGGCAGGTTGGGCTGCGTGGTCGCGCGCGTGCTTGTCGTCTTACTCATGCAAATGACCGGCCACGGGCCTGCCCGGGATGCCGGCGCTGGCAGGAGCGCTGTACAACCCAAGGCGGCGGATGTAGGCATCGACTTCGGGCGGCAGCAGGCCCGCGAGCGGCCGCCCTGCACGCGCACGTGCGCGAACGTTGGTGGACGACACGTCAGGTGTCGCAGCGTCAAGCAGATACACGGACGGAGAGGGTGCCGCGGGCACCGGTTCGCCATCGGCGCCAGGCGTCACCATGCGCGCCGACAGCTCGGGCAGGCGAGCGGGGATCGAGGACGCCGGCATCCCCGGCCGGCTGCAGACGACGAAATGCGCGAGGTCGAGCACGGCCGGGTACTCGCGCCACATGGCAATTTCTGCGAACGCATCGGCGCCTATCAGGAAGAAAATCTGCAATCGGTCCAGGCCCGTGGCGTGCAGCGCGCGAAGCGTATCCGCCGTGAACGAGGGGCCCGGCCGGCTCAGTTCGATGTCGCAGGCCACCATCCGCGGATCGGGTTGCGCTGCCAGGGCGACCATCGCGAAGCGGTGGTAGATCGAGGCCGCCGGATCGACGGGCCGATGGGGAGGCGTGCGCGACGGCACCAGGAGGATCTCGTCCAGGTTGAGCAGACGGGCGGCGGCGGAGGCGACCGCGAGATGACCCTCGTGGATGGGGTCGAAGGTGCCGCCCAGGACGCCCGTGCGTCGCGCAGTCGTCACGGCGTGTCGTCGTCCTCTGGCTCGCCCAGTTCCGGTTCGCCGATCTCGTCGTCTTCCGGCTCTTCGTCCTCGGACTCGCCGTGTTCCGGTTCGCCATCCTCCGGTGCGCCGTCCTCCGGTGCGCGCGCCGCCGCCAGGAGGCGCCACATCTCCTCGACCAGCGGTGCCACGCCCTCGCCGGTGACCGCCGAGATGCGGTGCAGCGTGATGCCCTGCGCGGCCAGATGGGCCTCGAGCTGATCAACCAGGGCCGGGTCGCTCACCGAGTCGATCTTGTTGGCCGCCGCCAGCGCGGGCTTGTCGGCCAGCTCGGGGCGATAGAGTTCGAGCTCCCGCCTGATCGTGGTGAAGTCCTCGATGGGGTTGCGGCCCGAGACGCCGCAGATGTCGATCAGGTGCACGAGCAGCCGCGTGCGCTCGAGGTGGCGCAGGAACTGGTGGCCCAGCCCGAGGCCGCGGTGCGCGCCTTCGATCAGGCCCGGCACGTCGGCCACCACGAAGCTGCGATCGTCGCTCAGGGCGACCACGCCCAGGTGCGGCGTCAGCGTGGTGAACGGGTAGGCGGCGATCTTCGGCTTCGCCGCCGAGATGCGCGAGATGAGCGTCGACTTGCCCGCGTTGGGGAAGCCGACCAGCCCGACATCCGCGAGCAGCTTCAACTGCAGACGCAGCGGCTTCTCATCCCCCGGCATGCCCGGATCGGCGCGCCGCGGCGCGCGGTTGGTGGAGGTCGTGAAGCGGGCGTTGCCGCGGCCGCCCTGGCCGCCGGCCGCAATGCGCACCTTCTGGCCGTCGACGGTGAGGTCGGCCAGCTGGACCATCTCCCCGTCCCCGGCGCGTTCGAAGATGACGGTGCCGATCGGCACGTCAATCTTGAGGTGCTTCCCGTTGCGCCCGTGGCAGTTCGAGCCCATCCCGTGCTCACCGCGCTCCGCCTTGAACTCGGGATGGAACCGGAAGTTCACCAGCGTGTTCATGTGGCCGCTGGCGACGAAGAAGACCGAGCCGCCGTTGCCGCCGTCGCCGCCGCTCGGGCCTCCGCGCGGCACGAACTTCTCGCGCCGGAACGCAATGCAGCCCCGGCCGCCGCTGCCGGAGGCCACGCTGATGTCAACCTCGTCAACGAACATGCAGCATCACCGTATCACAACGCGGGACCCACCGGCCGCGGCCGGCACCGTCCCTCTCCCGCATCCAAAACGACTCCCGGAGTTGTTTCCGGACGCGAAATCACTCCGGGAGTGATTTCCCTGCGACCCGAGGACATCACTCCGGGAGTGATTTCGCAGGCACGGGCGGGGGGACTTGCCGTACAGACGAAAGCCACGGGCACCCAGGCGCCCGTGGCCGGTTGGAACCGACGGACCTCGCCGGCGAGGCCCGGACGCCTTACGCCTGCTCGGCGACGGGGTGGATGCTGATGAAGCGGCCGCGGCGGCCGTGATCTTCAAATTTCACGACGCCGGAGATCTTCGCAAACAGCGTGTCGTCCTTGCCGAGGCCGACGTTCAGGCCCGGCTTGAACTTGCGCCCGCGCTGCCGGACGAGGATCGATCCGCCCGTCACGATATTGCCGCCGAACCGCTTGACGCCCAGGCGCTGCGAGTTGCTGTCGCGGCCGTTCCGGGAACTGCCCTGTCCTTTTTTGTGTGCCATGGCCGTGCTCCCTGACTACGCCTGGATGCTGGTGATGCGCACGCGCGTCTGGTCGGCGCGGAACCCGTGGGTCCGGCGCTCCTGCTTGCGGCGCTTGCTCTTGAAGACGCGAATCTTCGGGCCTCGCGGGTGATCCTCGACCACGCCGACGACCTTGGCGCCGGCGACGTACGGGGTGCCGGCCACGACGTCGCCGTCGTTCGACACCAGCAGCACCTGGTCGAACGTCACTTCCGCGCCCGCCTCATTCGCCATGCGGTCGAGCGTGACAATGGTGCCGGGCTCGACTTTGACCTGATGTCCGCCGTTTTGAACGATCGCGTACACGAGTGCACTCCTTACAACCGGTTTCACAACCCGTTCGCGCGGGAGGTATCAGCCGCCATGCGCAGGTTGTGGAACCGTCCCCAGTGAAACCGTTTCGCCGCCCGGGACCCCAGACGAGGCCGCTACAGGCTGACGGAACCATTAATACTAGCAGAAAGTCCAGCCGGAATGCCAGCCGGATGCGGCCTGCCGGTCAACCGCCCCTACCATATCAGCGGAGCAGGACGCGGGTGCCCTTGATGGTCTGGCTGCTCAACGTCGACAGGAACGACGGGAGCAGGCGGTCCATCAGCTCGAAGTACGACGACAAGGCCGGCGTGCTCTGCTCGGTGTTGTAGAGAATCTCTTCCCGGTACGTCTCCGAGTAAAGCGTCTCGCCGGTCTTGCCGTCGATGAACAGGAACTTGGGCTTCAGGATGAACCCCTTGCGGTCCATGTAGGTGCGTACGGGAACGACGCTGCGGCGGCCGAAGGAATCGTAGACTTCCGCTTCCTTCTGCACGTAGCCGGATCGCTGGTACGGCACGAAGATGACCGAGCCGGTCACGATGAGCGCGCCCTGGTACTCCTCGCCGACACCCTTCCAGTACTCCTTGTCGGCGAAGATCTTCTCGTAGGGCAGCATGTCGCGCTCGTCACGGATGGCGAGCCTGGGCGCGTCACCCGGCGCGGCCGGCGCGGTGCCCGGCGCCGCAGGGCCAGGCGCCAGGCCGGCGGCCTTCACCGCCAGGTCGGCCAGCGGCTGCACGTCGGCCTCGATGACCCGCAGCGACGATTTGTTCTTCAACTGGCTGCGCAGCAGGCGGACCGTCTCGAGGTTCGTGTCGACGTCCTCGGTGCCGCCCGCGATGAACCCGGCCACGTAGACGCGCGCGAACTTCGACGCGTCCAGCTTGGGCTTGATCGGCGTTTCGACCGACACTTCGACAATCGACAGGCAGCCCGCGGTGCCCATCGCCACGACGAGGCTAGCGAGGAGCTTGGCGGTTCGCACGGTCGTTGATTTCCTTGAACAGGTCGAAGTTCTGCTTGATGTAGATGCTCTTCGGGTCGAGTTCGATGGCTTTCTCGTACGCCTGCTTGGCCTTCTGGAACTCGCCGACCGTCTCGTACGCGATGGCGAGGTTGTTGTACGCGGCGGCGTAGGTGGGGTCGAGTTCGACCGCCCGTTCCCAGCGGTAGGTGGCCTCGCGCCAGAGCCCCTGGCTGGCGACGCGGATGCCGAACTCCACCTGGTTGCGGGCTTCTTTGCGATCGCCCGCACCGGCGGCGGTGGCAGAAATTGCCACCCCAACCGTCGCCCAGCCGATCACTTTCTTCAACGTGGGCATAGACACCTCGAGTGCGACACGACGCGCGAGATTCTCGGAAGGCAGGGTCTGGCTTCACTATAGCGCTCGCGCCGATGGAGGCGCAAGCCACTTGGTACGGTCTTCGCAAGGGACAAAGCCGTGCTGACCAGGCTCGACGCCATCGCCCTCTCCCTGCTCTGGACGGAACAGGCGGCCCGCAAGCCGGCGCGCCAACGGGAAGCGCCTCCCCGGGCGGGGGTGCTCCCGGCTGGACTCCGCCTCGGAGACGCCGCTTCGCTCGAGGAAGTCATGGAGGGCGGGGAGGGCGCGTCCGACCTGGCGGCGGTGCTGCGATCGCGCGCCGGTGCGGCGATGCTGGCCGCAGACCGTGCCGGGCTTGGCCTGGTCGCGTTCGGCGACCAGGCGTATCCGGCCCTGCTCGCCCAGATTCCCGATCCGCCGCCGGCGCTCTGGGTGGCCGGGTCGCTTCCCCCCACCGACGCCACCGTCGCCATCGTCGGCTCCCGCAACGCCACCCCGCATGCCCTCCAGGTCGCGTGGCGGCTGGGTGAGGATCTGGCGCGCGCCGGGTTGTGCGTCGTGAGCGGCCTCGCGCGCGGCGTGGATGGGGCGGCGCACCGGGGCGCCCTGCGTGCGGGCGGGCCGACGATTGCGGTGCTGGGTTGCGGCGTGGACGTCATCTACCCGCCGGAGCACGCCACGCTGTCCCGCGAAATCGCCGCACGGGGCGCCATCGTCAGCGAGTTTCCGCCCGGCACGCCGCCTCGCGGCTGGCATTTTCCCAGGCGGAACCGCATCATCAGCGGCCTCTGCCACGGCGTGGTGGTCGTCGAGGCGTCGGACCACAGCGGATCGCTGATTACGGCGCGCTGCGCGCTGGCGCAGGGGCGAGAGGTGATGGCGGTTCCCGGGGGCGTGCTCAGCGGACGCAACCGCGGCGCGCACGGCCTGCTGCGAGACGGGGCGGCAGTGATCGAAGGGGTGGAGGACGTGCTCGAGGAACTTCACTATACGGGCC
>Ga0315283_10004386_pt1 | contig 12286 bp, 3 predicted proteins | sample YL17G09_0_MG_FD_204541 | JGI IMG/M metagenome (GOLD analysis project Ga0315283, IMG submission 204541) | Sediment microbial communities from Yellowstone Lake, YNP, Wyoming, USA - YL17G09_0 | ecosystem: Environmental > Aquatic > Freshwater > Lake > Sediment | place: USA: Wyoming | collected...
CGTGCCGAGGCTTTTGAGCGTTTCGTTGGCCTACAAACCGCTTGGACCAGTGAGCTGGAGGAGGCCGAAGGTACGCAGAACTTCCTTAACGCGACGCAGAACTATCCATTGCTCTCGGGGATGAAAGCCAATCTCTACAAGTGCTTTATGCCGCTGGGTTGGCGGCTCGCTAGCGGACAGGGAGTTACCGCGCTACTGCACCCGGAGGGGCCGTATGATGACCCGAATGGAGGGTTGCTCCGAGAGAGTGTGTACGCTCGACTGCGAGCGCACTTCGGCTTCATCAACGAGCTGAAGCTGTTCGCCGAAGTGGATCACCACACGAAGTTCAGCGTCAATATCTATGGTTCGCCCCGACCCGCCCCGGCGTTTGATCAGATTGCGAACCTGTTTGCGCCAGCCACCGTGGATGCCTGCTACTCACACGATGGTAGCGGCGCCGTATGTGGTTACAAGAACGCAGAAGGCCAATGGAACACCACTGGCCACCGCGATCGCATCGTGCGTGTAGATGACGGCGCGCTCGCGGTGTTTGCCAAGCTCTATGACGAAGCTGGCACGGCGCCTCGGCGTGCGCGTCTGCCTGCGCTGCATGCGGGTTCTCTAAATGGCGTCCTCGGGAAGCTCGCGACGTACCCGCGTCGGTTGGTTGATTCGGGCGGCGAGTTCTTCAGCACTCAGCATTGGAATGAGAAGCTGTCGCAGGACGACGGTACCATCAAGAGACGCGCAGTAGGTGACGACGGCTTCGTGACCGACCCGGCTGACTGGGTACTGTCTGGGCCGCACTTCTATCTGTCTAATCCCTTCAATAAGACGCCGCGGCGCGTCTGTACTCAGAACAGCCACTACGACCCTTTGGACTTGAGTGTGCTTCCAGAAACATACCTGCCTCGCACGGTCTACTCCCGCGCGTGTTCCGAGGCGGATTACTACTCCAGAGCCCCGAAGGTCACGTGGATAGATCCCGGGCGAGATGCGCGGCGGTCAGTCCTCGACTATGTTCGCCTTGTAAACAGAGAGATGGTCGGACCGTCGGCCGAGCGGACGCTCGTGTCGGCGCTGATACCTGCCGGGTGCGCGCATGTGCACACGATTCTCTCTAGTGTCTTTCGAAGACACTCGGACTTGCTGGACTATCAGAGCTTTTGCCTTTCGCTCCCCGTCGACTACCGCGTCAAGAGTACCGGCGCAGCGCACGCGAACCCTTCCATCATGGCGCAGCTTCCGATGTTGGAAGACGACGCGCCGAGTGAAATCAGAAACGGCCTCCATGCAAGGGCCCTCGCCCTGAACTGCCTCACCACCCACTACGCCCCCTTCTGGAGCGAGGTGTTTGATCTGGCCTTCAGCGATCAGTCGTGGAGCCAGCCCGACAACTCCCGCCTGCCCCAGGACTTCTTCGTCAAGCTCTCGAGCGATTGGACACGCGACTGCGCCCTGCGCACCGACTATGCCCGTCGCATGGCGCTCGTCGAGATTGACGTTCTGGTGGCGCAGGCACTCGGCCTTATCTTGGACGAACTACTCCTGATCTACCGTGTGCAGTTCCCGGTGATGCAGGGGTACGAACGCGACACGTGGTACGACGCCCAGGGCCGCATCGTGTTCACGAACAGCAAAGGCTTGGTCGGCGTCGGGCTTCCCCGCAACGCCAAGGGGGCCGAGAAGTTGACGCTCGTCGATTCAGACGGTGGCCGCAAGACGGGTGCCTGGGGTTGGGACGACATCAAGAGCATGGCCCGCGCCGGCACGTTGCCCGACGGCACACGAATAGAACGCGTGGTCACCGACGATACGCTCCCTGGTGGTCCCGTTCAGCGAACCCGATCCTGGGTTGCGCCGTTCGCCCTCGCCAGCCGGGAGGACGATTATCGGACAGCCTGGGCGTTCTTCGCTGGCAGGCAAGACCCCTCGTCGGCTGCGGCATCGGTTCCGATTGCGAGTCACGGTGAGGTGAATGGCAATGGCTGAGCGGGGACAAGAGACTGCGCCGAAGGTGCCAGACAAGAAGCTGACGCTGATGGTGTCGTCCACCGTGTATGGCATCGAGGAGCTCCTGGAGCGTGTCTATGCTGTGCTGACAGAGTACGGTTACGACGTCTGGATGTCGCACAAAGGCACTCTTCCGGTGACTTCCACCCGCAGCGCGTTCGAAAACTGTCTGCACGGTGTGGAGCAATGTGATTTGTTCCTGGGACTCATTACGCCGCACTACGGCTCCGGCCGGGAAACGAAGGCTGACCTTTCAATCACGCACGAGGAACTGCTAAAGGCCATCGAATTGAACAAGCCCCGGTGGATCCTGGCGCATGACCATGTCGTCTTCGCCCGCACGTTGTTGACGAAGCTTGGCTTCGAAGGGGCCAGACAGCGAAGCACGTTGAGACTGACTCCGAGCCCGGTGATTGATGATTTGCGCGTGATCGACATGTACGAGGCGGCCATTCGCCACGACGTCGAGTTCGCGGACCGCAAAGGCAATTGGGTGCAGAAGTTCGTCAGCAAGGACAATGCGCTGCTCTATGCCAGCGCACAGTTCTTTCGCTACCAGGAGGCAGAACAGTTCCTCAAGGAACACCTGGGCAATCCCAGTGGCGTCTCAGCCCGATTGAGGGAGGGGAACAAGTCATGATTCCCGAAACCATCAAGCTGCAGATCAGCCAGGGCGAGAGCCTCCACACCGAGTTCAAGCGGGACGCTGAGGGGCTGGACGCGGTCGCCCAAACGGTGTGCGCATTCTTGAACTCCGAGGGCGGGTCGGTGTTTTGCGGCATCGACGAGGCTGGCGTCATCGTCGGTGTCGTCGCTACCGAAGGCCTGGCGCGGCGCATGCACCAGCATCTCCTGAAGGTCATCACGCCGACGTCGTTGGTCACAGTCAACGTGGACGAGGAGGACGGAAGGCACTTGCTTTCGGTCGAAGTGCCAGAGGGAAAGGACCGTCCCTACGTCTGCGCCGGCAGTGTGTATGTACGGCGAAACAGCACCACCGTGCCCGCGGACTCCCAGACCTTGCGCGACATGGTACAGGCCAAGGCCGTCGCCCCCGAGCGGTGGGAGCGGCGTCTCTCGATGGCCATGGAGGATAGCGACCTGGATCGCGACGAACTGGCCCGGATGGTGACTCAGGCCAGCGAGTCCGGACGCTTCAGATTCGAGGCGCCTGCTGATGCGGTTGCTGTCCTGCGGTCGCTGGGTATGTACCTCGCGCAGGGATACACGCAGGGGGCCGACGTGCTCTTTGCCCGTAACTCGGCGCAGCGTCACCCGCAGACGCGGGTACGGCTGACGCGTTTCGGTGAAGGCAAGGTCGGCGATACGTACCTCGACGACCGGCAGTTGCAGGGTCCGCTGGTGAAGGTGTTCGAGCAGTTGTTCGAGGTAACCTCCGGGCACGTGCGACGGGAGGCGAGGTTTCAACCTGGTCAGGCGCGGCGGGACGATCGACCGGCCTATCCGCTCGAGGCGATTCGCGAGGGCCTGATCAACGCTCTGGCGCACCGAGACTATGCGGGCTTCTCGGGTGGCGTGGCGGTGGGCATCCACGACGATCGCATCGAGATCTGGAATTCGGGGCGCCTTCCCGAGGGAATCAAGGTCCGAGATCTGCTTCACAATCATCCCTCGCTACCGACGAACCCGGACATCGCGCAAGTCCTGTACGTGCGGGGTCTGATGGAGCGCATCGGTCGCGGCACACAGAAGATCGCCCAGGCGTGTCGCGACTGGGGCTTGCGTCCGCCGAAGTGGGACGATCGGCCTGCGGGCGTCACCTTGACGTTGTTCGGACCGGTGAACCTCGAGGAAGCTCAGGCAACGCTCAACTCGCGTCAGCAGGCCCTGCTCGAGCGCATTGAGCCCGGTGAGCGGCTGCGCCCCGCGGAGTATCGCGAGCGCTTTGCCGCGGACGTGTCGGAGCGCCAGGCCCGTCGCGACCTCGTGACGCTCGAGCAACTAGGGTTCCTGGTTCGCGAAGGTGAAGGCGCCGCCACGGTTTATGTCCGGGCGAACCGGACATGATCCGGCCATGGTCGCGACACGTGCCGCGGTCGCTCGTGACGATCTAAGTAGTTGATTCTATTGATGAAAACGGCCGAATCGCCATCTTCAAGACCTATGGGAATTGCGCCGAACCGGACATGAACCGGACACGCGCCGACTTTCAGGACCGATCGATTTGATTCGTTCGGGATGCTCGTTCACTGGGGCGATACCACATGCTTCCGTCACTCCTCGCACGAGACATCCAGAACGGGATCAAACAGTTCCTCGTCACCGGCTTCGAGCCCTCGGACGAGTTCTTTCACGGGTTGGTAAGCCGGTTCGTGGACAAGGAAGCCGCCTGGATGAAGGGTCCCTTTCTCCAGGCGGGTTTGCCGTTTCGGCCAGGGCCTGCCGGCAGGCTGTTTTTCGAGGGCTTCGAAACCCAGAATCCTAGCTACGCCCATCAAGAAACAGCGTGGACTCGGCTCAGCAGCCAGACGGGCCCGGTTAACACCCTGGTGGCGACCGGCACGGGCAGCGGGAAGACCGAGTGCTTCCTGTACCCGGTGCTCGACCATTGCGCGCGAACTGTAAGGCGCGGCGAGCGAGGCATCAAGGCGTTGGTGATCTACCCAATGAACGCGTTGGCCACCGATCAGGCGCGACGATTTGCCGAGGTGATTGCCACGACGCCGGCATTCGCTGGGCTACGCGTTGGCCTGTTTGTGGGTGGGCACGTCGGTAATCCAGGTGCGGGCATCATGATGTCGCCCACCGGGTCGATCACCGACCGCGACGCGTTGCGCAAGAACCCGCCCGACGTTCTTCTCACGAACTACAAGATGCTCGACTACCTGCTGCTGCGCCCGAAGGACCGGCAGTTGTGGTCTCGCAACTCTCCCACGACTCTTCGCTACGTGGTGGTGGACGAGCTACATACGTTTGACGGTGCTCAAGGCACCGACCTTGCGCTGTTGCTGCGCCGATTGCGTGCACGTTTGCAGGTGCCAGCGGGTCAGCTGATCTGTATCGGGACGTCGGCGACGCTGGGTGGCACATCCGACACAGGGCCGCTGCGCGAATACGCCAGACAATTGTTCGCGGCGCCGTTCCCTGAAGCGGCAGTGATTACGGAGGACCGCCGGTCGGTAGCGGAATTCCTGGGTGACGCCACGATTGAGCACGTGCTGCAGCCTCGATCGGATCTCGCCGAGGTGCTCGACCCGACCCGTTACCAACGGCAGGAAGACGCGGTGGCGCGGTGGTTCGAGGTGTTCTTTCCCAACGAGCCCGCACCGCACGACGTCGGCGATGCCGCCTGGCGCGTCGTCCTCGGAGAGCGGCTGAAGAGACACCTGCTGTTCGTGAACGTACTGAAGCTGATGAAGGGCGGCGTGGCCGACTATCCAGACCTGCTGCAGCAGATGCAGGGGCCACTGCCGGCGGTTGCGCGGCCGCACATTCGCGAGGTGCTTGATGCCCTGCTCGTGCTGGTGGCCTGGGCGCGCGCGCCAGAGGGTGATGGCCGGCCGCTGGTGACGCTGCGTGTGCAGGTGTGGATCCGGGAACTCAGGCGTGTGGTGGCCAAAGTGGCGGCCGATGGCAAAGCGGTGGACCTGCGGTCATCAGCCGATCTCAACGCAGCGCCCGGAGCTCTCTACCTGCCGTTGGTGCAGTGTAGCGAGTGCCACACGACGGGGTGGCTCTCGCGCCTGGCGCCGGGGAGCAACAAGCTCTCAAACAAGCTCGACGAGATCTACAACACGTGGTTCGCCCACCGACCGGAGACGGTGCGCCTGTACCCGGGCCGTGGCTTCAAGCGGCCACAGGTAGAAGGGCTGGATCAACACCTCTGCACGTCGTGCGGGAACCTGCAGAGTGACGCAAAGCAGTGCCAGGCGTGTGGTCACAACGAGCTTGTGCGTGTGTTTCGCACCACAGGCACGCGAAGCAGCACGCGCGGCAACACGGCCGCGACGTGGCATGACGGCACGTGCCCGGCCTGTGGCGGCCGGGATCGGCAACTGCTGCTTGGTGCGCGTAACGCAACGCTGGGTTCACAGGTGGTGGAGCACAGCTGGGCGAGTCCATTCAACGACGACAAGAAACTGATCGCGTTTTCCGACTCGGTGCAGGATGCAGCGCATCGGGCCGGCTTTTTCGGCGCGCGCACATACAGCAACACCGTTCGCACGGCGCTCGCGAAGGCCATAGACCACCTGGCCAGGCCATCGGTGTCCTGGACTGACTTCCTCGCCGGACTCGAGCGGCTGACGACAGAGCCTGGCTCGCCCCTGCAAATGACGCCCGAAGAACTCGTCGCTGAGTTCATCGGGCCCAACATGATCTGGCAGCGAGACTGGGCGGAAGAGTTGGTCGCCAAGGGCGCCCTGCCGCGGGGGAGCCGCCTGCCCGAACGCGTCCGAAAACGTCTCGGTTGGCAGGCCGTCTCGGAATTCACCTACCTCAGTCATCGCGGGCGCAACCTGGACCGCATCGGCAAGGCAACCCTTGCGCCACCAATCACCTTGATTCAGCAAGCAGCGCAGACGTTGATGCCCGTGCTGCGCGAACAGTTCGGTTTGCACGCCGTGGATGAAGCGATCGGCGTGCAGTGGCTGTGGGGCTTCCTCACCTACCTGCGCCGCCGAGGCGCCGTGTGGCATCCCGAACTGACCGGCTACTCGAGGGATGGCAAGATCTGGGCACTGGTCAGCCTCCAGGGCCGCGGTGAATGGATGCCTCCCATGGGTGAGCGCACACCGAGGCCCGTGTTTCTCAGCTTGGGACAGCACCGTGATTTCGACCGGCTCGCGTCGAACCGGCAGCAGACATGGTTCGGTCTCTGGGCCGGCGCGACGCTCGGGCAGCAGACGCTGCTTGGCCAGGGTTTGCCGGAACAGCTATACCTCGAAGCCATCAACGTGTTCGAGGCGCTTGGCGTCTTCGTGCGCACGAACAGCGTGCTCGGCGACACGCTGGCGCTGTCTGCCGACTGCCTGAGACTCGAGACGGCGGTCTGTCACCTGAGTTCGGGACAGGGGAAACGCACACTGACCGTCCCCTCCGACGCCGCCGAGGCCTTGCGGGGCATGCCCTGCCTGGATGCCATTCAGGAGACCTACGATGGGGTCACACCTGCCGGTGGCTGGCTCGTGGACCGCTTCACGCACGGCGACCTGCGGCGAGTGAGAGCGGCAGAGCATACCGGCCTGCTGGACCGCGCGGAGCGAGAGGCGCTGGAAGTCCGTTTCAAGGCCAAGGAACCGAAACCCTGGTTCGAGAACTTGTTATCGGCGACGCCCACGCTCGAGCTGGGTGTCGACATCGGCGATCTGTCGTCCGTGCTGTTGTGCTCTGTTCCACCGAACCAGGCGAGCTACCTGCAGCGCATTGGGCGTGCTGGTCGGCGTGACGGCAATGCGATGGCCACGACGCTGGCGGATGGTAGCAGCCCGCATGACCTGTACTTCTTCGAAGAGGTGCAGGAAATGCTCGCGGGCGAAGTGACGCCACCCGGCATCTTCCTGAAAGCCGCTGAGGTGCTGCGTCGTCAGTTGTTCGCGTTCTGCCTCGACGACTGGGTGGGCAGCATCACCAGCCTCAGCGCGCTCCCCGATAGGACGTCGGTGGCGCTTGACGCCGTGGAGCGGGCCGACCAGATGCGGTTTCCGTACATCTTTGCCGATCACGTGCTCAAGAACGAGCCGCGGCTGCTCTTGGCCTTTCTTGACGTGCTCGGCGACGACATCGACGCAGTCGTGAGCGAGCGACTGACGCAATTCATCCAGGGAACGGGAGATGACGACGGTTTGCGACTGCGGCTGATGAAGGCCCTTGAAGAACTCGTGGACGAGCGCAAGCTGCACCGAAAACGTGCCGAGCAGATCAAGGCCCAGATTGCCGCCGTGAAGCAACAGCCTCAGGACGAGGCGACCAGAGCCGAAGCCGACCAGCTCAAGCGCGAGCGCGACAAGGCGCTTGAACTGGTCAAGGAGATCAACCAACGCGAACTGCTGAACTCGCTGACGGATGCCGGGTTGATTCCAAACTACGCGTTTCCAGAAGCCGGGATCGAGTTGAAGTCCGTGCTATGGCGCAAGAGAGCGGCCGACGATCCTGGCGACGGAGCCTACGTTGCGTTGCCGGCTATCAAGTACGAACGGCCGGCAAACTCGGCGCTCTCCGAGTTTGCGCCCGAGAACCGCTTCTACGCCAATCAGCGACGGGTCGAAGTGGATCAGATCACCATGGGGCTGGCCAAGCTGGAGTGGTGGCGGCTATGCCCCGCATGTCACCACATGGAGAACTTGGAGGTCCACGCTGACGCCCACGGGGTTTGTCCTCGCTGCGAAGAGGTCATGTGGGCCGACCAGGCCCAGCGCCGGCAACTGCTGCGCTTCCGCCAGGCGATCGCGAACAGCGACGATACGAAGGTCCGGATTGACGACAGCGCCGACGACCGCGAGCCAAAGTTCTTCGTACGCCAGTTGTTGGCGGATTACGACGTGAAGGAGATCAAGGAAGCGTGGCGGCTCACGGCGGATCTGCCCTTCGGATTCGAGTTCATCGCGCGGGTGACCTTCCGCGACGTCAACTTCGGCGAACTGAGCAAGCCCGGCGACACGTTCAAGGTGGCCGACCAGGAGACCACCCGACCCGGCTTCAAGCTGTGCCGGCACTGCGGCAAAGTGCAGACGCCACCACGCCGGAATGAAGAGGGCCCCGCGCAGCAGCATTCGTTCGAGTGTGAGAAGCGCGGGTCAGAGGACGCCGCCAACATCGTCGATTGCCTGTACCTGTACCGGGAGTTCACTTCGGAGGCCCTGCGGATCCTGGTTCCCTACACGCGTACAGGGATGGACGAGGAAGTGATCCAGTCCTTCATGGCCGCGCTGCAACTGGGCCTGAAGAGGCGATTTGGCGGCCGAGTCGACCATCTCCGCATGGTGCTGCAGGACGAGCCTGGCCGAGACGGAGGGCCCAGGCGGCAATACGTGATGCTTTATGACTCTGTGCCTGGTGGCACCGGGTACCTCCATCAGCTCCTGACACAGGAGGCCGGGACGCTCGCCGCTGTGTTGCGGATGGCGCTCGATGCGATTACCACCTGCCGCTGCAATGCTGATCCCGAGAAGGACGGCTGCTATCGCTGTCTGTATCAGTACCGGCTCGGCCGCAAGATGGAACTGGTGTCCCGTAACCGGGCCCGCGAGGTGCTGACGGAGTTGGTGGGCGCGTTGGGTCAGATGGAGAGGGTGCCGACCATTTCGGATATCTTCATCAACCCCAATTTCGACTCGGCTCTGGAAGCCCGCTTCATTGAGAGTCTGCGGAGGTTAGGTGGAGTCAATGGTTTGCCGCCCGTGAAGCTGGTGCAGGAGATTGTGAAGGGCAAGTCGGGGTTCCTTCTCGAGGTCGGCACCCAGCGTTACTGGGTGGAGCCGCAGCGCGACCTGGGCTCCAGCGAACAGGTGGCGGTGCCAAGCCGTCCCGACTTCATACTCTGGCCGACGCAAAGCAAATCGGCCAGGCGGCCGATCGCAGTGTTCTGTGACGGGTGGGAGTATCACAAGCACTCCCTCCGAGAAGATGCACGCAAGCGCAGCGCACTCGTGGCAAGCCGCGGGTTCTGGGTTCTCTCCGTCACGCACGAGGATGTGAAGGCGGCTTTGGCTGGTGACGCAACGACCGACTTGGAATCGCCACTGACCACGATGAATCGGCACAGTGGCGCTCAGGCGCCGCTCAGCTTGCCCAGAGCCGAGCAGCAAGCGTTCAATCGGAATGCAGTCGCGCACTTACTCAACTGGCTTGCGAGCGCCGCTGACGAACAGAACGATCCCGGCGCCGTGCAGTTGCGGCGTAATGCCGCGTGGGCGACGTTCCTGATGGTGGCCGAACCTGGCAAACCGGAAGCCGAGGCAGTCAAGGCACAGGCCCAGGTGCTGTTGGCGACGCTTCCGGAATGGATGCGAGAGTTGCCACAGCCGCATGCACCAGCCGCCAGCCGCGACGGATCACATCCCGCGGTCAACTTCTGGTGGCCAGCCGCGTTCGCAGGCGGCAAGTTGGATATTTCGCTGACGCCTGGATTGCTGGCCCTGGACGATGACGAAGCGATCGACGATCCGACACAGCACCAGCGATGGAGGCGATGGCTGGCGCTGTTCAATACCCTGCAGGTCTTGCCCGGCTTTGTGATGGCTACCCGGCAGGGGGTTCAAGGCGGAGACTGCGAGTTGCTCGCGCCTGTGCCGGAGGCGACTCCGTCTGTCGACGGTCCAACGTCTGCCGTTGCGGCCGCTTGGGTACGGATACTGGAACTCGTCGTGGATGCGGTGAGACCCGGGCTCGAAGTGCTAGCCAAGGCCGGCGTGGAACCTCCCGAGGTTGGGTATGAGCATGCTGACGAGCGGGGGAACGTTGTTGCCGAGGCCGAACTCGCATGGCCGCGTATCAAGACGGTGGTGATGCTGGAGACCCAAAGGGAGTTCGCGGAAGTCTGGGCGCAGGCCGGGTGGCAGGCGTTCCCACCCGTGGACGGGTGGGTTGACCGCATGCTTGCCAAAGCAACGAACTGAGTTCGGAGAAGCACCATGAGTCTGAAGCCGAAAGTCGCCTTGTCGCAGGAATTTCTGCTGAACCTGGCCAACCTGCCCTCGTCTGTCCACAGCAAGGTGTTGAAGTGGGCGATACGGTTTCAGAGCGATCCGACGTCGTCGGCCATTAACTACGAGAAGATCCACGCCGCACGGGACCCAAACCTGAAGTCGGTTCGCATCGACCAGGACTGGCGAGGCATCGTCTTCAAGCCCAGCCAGGGCGACGTGTACATGCTGTTGTACGTGGCGCATCACGACGAAGCCTACCGATGGGCGGAGAATCGCAGGCTCACGATCAATCCGGTGACGGGTGCGATGCAGGTAGTGGTTCTACAGGAGGTGATGGCAGAGAAGAGGCCCATCGACCAGCCCAAAGTCGACGAGGTGTCGCCACAGCGCCCATCGATGTTCGTGGGCGTCACCGACCATGAACTACTGAGCCTGGGTGTCCCTGAGGAGTCCGTTCCGAGCGTCAAGGCTATCGTTTCTGAGGCCGATCTCGACAACCTGCAGTCGTCCCTCCCGGTTGAAGCGTACGAGGGACTCTTCCTGGTTGCGGCTGGCGACTCGGTCGAGCGGGTGCTGAGCGCACGCGAGACCCGGTTGGATCGCCCGGTTGACGTCACGGACTTCTCGCGCTCCCTGGAAACGCCGGAGTCTCAGGCCAGGTTCGTCGTGGTGGAGGGCGACGAAGAGCTGACCGCGATCATGAATGCACCTCTGGCGCAATGGCGTGTGTTCTTGCATCCGACCCAGCGGAAACTGGCCACGGGGGACCGTAGCGGGCCGGTACGCGTTCTTGGCGGCGCAGGGACCGGCAAGACCGTGCTCGCCATGCATCGGGCGAAGTGGCTGGCTGAGGACCGCACGCCGGACGGGAAGAAGGTACTGTTTACGACGTTCACCAGGAACCTGGCGTTCGATATCGAAGACAACCTGAACTCCCTGTGCACGGCAGCGACCATGAAACGAATCGAGGTGCGCAATCTCGACGCGTGGGTCCAGGGCTTCCTGCGGGCGCATCGCTACGAGCACACGATCGTGTACGACCGCCGCAAGGAGGCAGCGGAGGCGTGGCAACGTGCGCTAGCCGTGAAAGACTCGATCCTGAATCTGTCTGACGGCTTCTACGAGGAGGAACTCGATCAGGTCATCCTGGCTCAAGGCGTGACCACAAGAGACGAGTATCGAACGGCCCGTCGCACCGGCCGCGGTGTGGTTCTGACCCGGAGCAAGCGCGACGGGATGTGGCCGGTATTCGAAGAGTATCGCGCCCAACTGGCGAGCCGAAAGCTCAAGGAAGTGGATGACGCCTATCGCGATGCGGCGACTCTGCTCTCGAAGGATCGAGCGGGTGTGGACGGCATCTACAGCTCGGTCGTTGTCGACGAGACCCAGGACTTCGGTCCGCAGGCACTGCGCCTGCTGCGCGCCATCATTTCACCAGGCGCCAACGACCTGTTCTTCGTGGGCGACGGCCATCAGCGGATTTATAGCCGCAATCGTGCCGCCATGAGCCGCTGCGGCATCGAGATTCGCGGTCGGTCACGGAAGCTCTATGTGAACTACCGGACGACAGAGGAGATCCGTCGTCAGGCAGTCGCGTTGCTCGAGGGCTGCGAGGTTGACGATCTGGACGACGGACACGATGAGACTCGTCGGTACAAGTCGTTGTCCCATGGCGTCGTGCCCGT
>Ga0315283_10004387_pt1 | contig 12285 bp, 12 predicted proteins | sample YL17G09_0_MG_FD_204541 | JGI IMG/M metagenome (GOLD analysis project Ga0315283, IMG submission 204541) | Sediment microbial communities from Yellowstone Lake, YNP, Wyoming, USA - YL17G09_0 | ecosystem: Environmental > Aquatic > Freshwater > Lake > Sediment | place: USA: Wyoming | collected...
CAGGCAATGAGTTCCGTAAGTTGGCCATATCTCTCTCTCACACCTTCACGGCACTACAGATAATGCGCCATCCCGGAAATCAAAGCAATTTCATGCAGGCCTACTTGCAGGTTTCTGGTTTCAGGAACTCGAGGTGGGTGAGTTTGCCGGAAAGTGCAAAATTCCCATAGTCCATGATGAGACCGGTGGAAACGCCGTTTTTGTACATGTCGAAGCTGATCTGATAGAGTGGAGTCTCTGAATTGTTGTCGTCCACGGGAAAGTAGCCAATGCTCACCGGCCATGAGGGTACGCCTTTCAAGTCTCTGGCATTGGGGTTGGAAGTGTCGTCCTTGCTGGTGCCGGCTGCGATCAGGTTGCCAATGGTGGTAATGGCACGCACCGGTTTTGCATCGTCTGAACCGTCATAGACCAGCGACACGTCGCGGGTTTCACCCTTCTCTGCTGCATCCATCAGGCGCAATTGGTGACGCATCGGGAAAATTGTTTCGCCAGTGATCGAGAAGTTCTGTTCCTTGGGCAGCGTGATCTTGCCCTGCCCAACACCGTCCTTTGATTCGCGCGAAACCATCAGACGCTTTTCAGAATCCTGCTTGTTATCGACGAAAGACTTCTCGCTGTAGTTCATTTCCTTGCCGTCACCAGTTTCCCAGGATGATGACTGCGTATCGATGAGCCGGGAGTTGCCTTCCTTGTATTCAAAATTGTTCACCAGGCGGAAGCTCACGGTCCAGCCGACACATTCGCTGCCGGTCACTTCATAGGCCATGCGACCAGTCACACCACCCAGATTGGCACCCTGGCTGGCCCGTAGCATCTGCAGCTCGTAAATGGCGCGGTGCGGCACCACCACGGCTGCTAAGGCCTGGCCGCTGAAAATCACGAAAACGCCTGTCAGAAAAAGTCTTTTCAACACCCTTGAATCTCCGTGTATGAGGTGGTCCATTGTCCACCGTAACCAGTGATTTGCGCAAGTAAAAATTAGGACAAGGTGAACATGACACAGCAGGCAAAACCAAGAATTCTGGTGGTTCACCGCCTGCCAGCTGAAGTGGAGACGAGACTTGCCCGTGACTTCGCTGCCGAATTGAACAGCGAGGATCGCCAAATCGGGGCTGCCGAGATCGTTTCCCGGGCGAAGGACTTTGATGCCCTGCTCATATCCTCGATGTTCAAGTGTCGCGCAGATGTCATCAATGCCCTGCCCGCCAGCATCCGCATGATCGCTACCTTCTCGGTGGGCACTGACCACATCGACATTCCGGCAGCCAAGGCCAAGGGTATTGCTGTTTCCAACACCCCGGACGTGTTGACGGATGCCACTGCGGACGTGACTCTCCTGCTTATGCTCGGGGCGGCGCGTGGCGCCAGCTGGGGTGACCGTATGGTCCGCGGCAACCGGTGGCCGGCACCGTCGCTGGTCAGTCCGTTGGGGCTTGATGTGAGCGGCCGCAGGCTCGGCATTCTTGGCATGGGACGTATTGGCCAGGCGGTGGCAGCGAGGGCGTGCGGCTTTGGCATGGAACTGCATTATCACAGCCGCAAAAGGCTCAGCGCATCTCTTGAACAGGGCGGCAAATTTCACGCGCGCTTCGAGGATATGCTGCCACATTGTGACTTTCTTTCGATCAATTGTGCTTCGACACCCGAAACGCGGGGAATCGTCAATGTGAAGTCCCTGTCCCTGCTGCCACCGGATGCAATCCTGGTGAACGCAGCGCGCGGTGATATTGTGGACGATGATGCTGTAATTGCAGCCCTTAGATCAGGCAAGTTGGCAGCTGCGGGGCTTGATGTGTTCAAGGGCGAACCCAATATCGATCCGCGTTACCGTGAGTTCGAGAATGTTTTCATGCTCCCCCATCTCGGCAGTGCTACCCGAAATACGCGCATTGCCATGGGCATGAAGGCAGTGGATAATCTCGAGGACTTTTTCAGTGAAAAAAACCCGCGTGACGGGTTGTAGGAGTGATACATGGGCATGATAGACAAGAAACTGGCTGAACTGGGGGTTGTGCTGCCCACGCCTATGAAGCCGGTGGCCAACTATGTCCCCTGGGTGCGGAGCGGAAACCTGGTCTTCATCTCAGGGCAAGGTGCGGTGATGGACGGCAAGATCCACTATGCCGGCAAGCTTGGCGGCACGGTTTCCATGGAGGATGGCGTGAAGTCTGCTAGGCTTACCTGCATCAATCTTTTGGCCCAGTTGCGCGAAGCCTGCGACGGTGATCTTGACCGAGTGAGGCGCATCGTGAAGCTTCTGGGCTTCGTGAATGCAACGCCAGATTTTGCCGAGCACCCCAAGGTCATAAACGGCGCCTCGGACTTGATGGTCGAGGTATTTGGGGAAAAGGGTCGACATGCGCGATCAGCCGTGGCCAGTCCCTCGCTGCCATTCGATTTGTCAGTTGAGGTGGAAGCCATCGTGGAGATTGAATAGTCCATGCGCTTTACGCCGCAATTGCGCGATCTCAGCTGGTTGGTGGCCCGTCCCATTGCGCACCGTGGGTACCACGACGGCAAAAACATCATCGAAAATACAGAAAGCGCCTTTGAGGCTGCCATCGACAACGACTACGCCATTGAATGCGACTTGCAACTTTCGGCAGACGGTGAAGCGATGGTGTTTCATGACGACGAGGTAGAGCGGCTCATGGATGCCAAGGGGTTGTTCCAATCATTCACTTCAAGGCAGCTCCAGGCGACTAAATTCAAGGCAACCGCAGACCGCATGCAAACCCTGGCCGAACTCCTCGAACGGGTGGACGGGGATAGCACCCTCCTCATCGAACTCAAGTCTCAATGGGACGGCAAATTGGACCTGGTGCGGCGGGCGTTGCGCGTCTTGGAGCGGTATGACGGCCCTGTAGCATTGATGTCCTTTGATCCCGGCATGATTGCCTGTGCCTGCGAATTGGCGCCCCACACAGTGCGCGGCATCACAGCTGACCGTGCGACAGGTTCCGCCTACAAGCAGTTGCCAGTGGGACAGCGTGTGGCCCTGCGCAATTTTGGGCACTTGGAAAAGACCTTGCCGCATTTTATATCCTATTATTGGCGAGACCTCCCATTTGAGCCCATGACGGAAATCCGTAATGCCGGCCATCCCGTAATTACGTGGACAATCCGTTCCCAAATGGAAGCGTCCCAAGCCATGCGCTATAGCGATCAGATCACATTTGAGGGCTATGCTCCTTGAAACTCTACACTGTCTCGAGTGTCATGGATGTCCCGGCGAAAACCTGGAATGCCTGCGCCAATCCTAACGGTTACAATCCCTTTGTCTCACACGCTTTCTTTGCGGCGCTTGAGAAAAGCGGCTCTGCCACGCCAAAAACCGGGTGGCACGGGCAACACCTGGTTTGCGAAAATATATCAGGTGTTATTGAAGGCATCGTGCCCTGCTATTTGAAAACTCACAGCCAGGGCGAATATGTATTTGACCATGGCTGGGCAGATGCGTTTCATAGGGCCGGCGGGCGCTACTATCCCAAGCTTCAGGTGTCGGTCCCCTTTACGCCAGTGACTGGACCACGCCTATTATCCCCACGGGCGGACGTCCGTAAAATTCTTTCCCAAGGACTGGTCTCCCTATGCGAACAGCTGAACGCATCGTCAGTTCACATCACCTTTGTGCCCGAAGAGGATTGGAAGAACGCAGATGCATCGCAATGGCTGCAACGCCAGGACATCCAGTTTCACTGGCACAATAACGGATATGCGACATTTGCCGATTTCCTGTCCAGCCTATCGTCGGCCAAGCGCAAGAATATCCGCAAAGAGCGGAATTTAGTCGCTGAGGCAGGAATCACTTTCGATCTGGTCAGTGGCGATGACCTTGAGGAACATCACTGGGACGCCTTCTTCGACTTCTACATGGACACGGGGGCACGCAAATGGGGAGCACCTTACCTCACGCGCAAATTCTTCAGCATCATCAACGAGAACATGGCGCAATCGATCCTGCTCGTGCTGGCAAGGCGTGAAGGTCGTATCATAGCAGGGGCCCTGAATTTTATGGGCTCCGATGCTCTGTACGGACGCAACTGGGGCGCCAGCGAGCATCAAGCAAACCTGCATTTCGAAGCCTGCTACTATCAGGCCATCGAATTTGCCATTAATCACAAGCTTGCGCGCGTCGAGGCCGGAGCCCAGGGACAGCACAAGTTGGCGCGAGGCTACTTGCCTCAGAAGACTTACAGCCTGCATCATCTTGCCCACCGGGGGCTTGCCAGGGCAGTTAGAGAGTACCTTGAACATGAGCGCTTATCGGTAGACAAGGACCAGGCCTTACTTGCCGAGCATTCGCCGTTTCGGCATGAAAAGGACGATTGATCAGGTGAGTTCATCATGACCTACGATCCGAATAATATACTCGCAAAAATTCTTCGCGGGGAAATTCCCTGCCACAGGGTTTACGAGGATGAACACACGCTGGCATTCATGGATGTCATGCCGCAGGTGGATGGCCACTGTCTTGTAATCCCCAAGATGGGCTCACGTAATATTCTGGATGCATCGCCTGTAACCCTGCCTGCCCTCATAGCCACCGTTCAGAAGGTAGCAATAGCTGCAAAGGCTGCGTTAAAAGCTGATGGCGTGCAAATCCGCCAATACAATGAGGGAGCGGCCGGCCAAACCATCTATCACTTGCACTTCCATGTCATGCCCATGATGGAGGGACAGCTCCTGCGGCCCCACACTGGAAAGATGGCTGACAATGGCTTGCTTGCGCAACTAGCGGCCAGGATCAAGTCGGCTTTCTGACCATGTGATCTCTGTTTACGCGTTTCGAGAAATTATGACCTTATTCTTTTCGTAGACGACAAGTGCGATGCCGGAGAGGATGGCAACGGAAGCCAGGATTAAACGTAAGGTTATAGGCTCAGCAAGCAGAACGATGCCTCCAAGGGCTGCAATAACCGGAACGCTGAGTTGCACCGTTGCGGCCTGGGTCGCTTTGAGGCCAGGGAGTGCCATATACCAAATCGCGTAACCAACTCCAGATGTCATCGCACCTGAGGCGACTGCATAGAGCAAACCGGCGCGATCAATGTTCTGGTGGCTAAACATCAACAGGCTGAATAACAAAGTGAGAGGAATTGTGCGCAGGAAATTTCCCGCAGTGACCATTGTAGGGTCTCCGGCGCCGCGTCCGCGTAGGGAATATATGCCCCAGGCTATGCCTGCCCCCATCATGAACAGGGAACTCATAAGGGGCGGAGCCGAAAGGCCAGGGAATACCAATCCCACCAGCCCACCTAGTGCCAACGTGAGCCCAGCAACCTGCGGGAGTTTAAGGCGCTCACCCTCCGACATGCCGTAGCCGATCATTGTTGTTTGCACGGAGCCGAAGAGCAGCAGTGCTCCGGTCGCCGCTGATAGGCTGATATAGGCAAATGAAAAGCCTGCAGCGTAGGCGAACAGGGCAAAAGCGGATGGCCAACTTCCCAGACGTGAACTGCTGCGGCCCATCAACCGGAGCAAGAGCCAGAGCGTGATGGCCGCCGCAATAAGTCTGATGGAGGTAAAACTTGCGGCATCAATCGGCGTGTTTTTCAACGCTTGCCGACACAAAAGAGAATTGCCGGCAAAAGCCAGCATGGCGAGGGTGGTCAGGCAAATGCTGCGTGCGCGTGTCATAGGCCTCCAACCCCGGCTCTCCCAACAGTCTCCTGCACGAGGCTAACGGGTTTGAAGACCTATGACAAACCTCACATCAGTTCATCGCAACCTTGGCAACATTGACACCGAGTTCATAGACAAGTTGACCACCGTAGTAGGCTGTCGTGGCGACCAGAGCTGAACCAGCAATGGCTGTAACCGGGAACAGAAAGGAAGCAATATTCTGAATTCGAAAATCACGCAACCACAGAACGGCGCGTATGGCGGCATAGATGGATGTTGCAATGGCAACCATCTCGCCAAGGCTTTCATGGATTTCCGCCACGTCGCTATGGAAGCCGCCGGCTTCTGCCACATCAAGGGCCATGCCGCCGAAGAAGAAGGTCGCCACTGCGAACAGGGCTGCAAACACCGCAAGGCTGGTGGAAATGTTTCCCGCCGTTGTGCGGCCAGTGACGCTGTGACCCCAGACCGTGGCCAGAAGGTCAAAGGCAGCAAGTCCAAATATGATGACTATGGGAAAATGCACGAGCATGGGGTGAATGTGCTGGACAGGAATCATAGGTGGTCTCCTCAGACGAGCGCCCAAACAGTTGCCACCATTGGCCCCTGCTGCGCTGGCCCTGACCTAGTCTGATTTGGCTGACAATTTACTGACAAAGTGTGCGTTGCAATATGAAATTTTTTTAATAATTCAATTAGTTAATTGTTATTTTTTTGCAGTTGCTTCCTTTTTTGCAACAGGTTTTGCCTTGGGCTCCGTCTTGGCTTTGGCTCGTGGCAATGACTTGCGCTCCGGTGGTTTAGGCAAAGACTTTTCTTCGTCCCGGCCGAGGTACTGGAACGAGAGCGCATCGCCTTTCAGCAGAATGCGTACGGTGCCGCCGCTTGCGAGCTTTCCAAATAGCACTTCTTCTGCCAATGGCTTCTTGATGTGCTCCTGGATCACGCGGGCCAGAGGACGCGCACCCATCTGCTGGTCGTAGCCCTTCTTGGCCAGCCAATCTGCAGCTTCGGTTGAAAGCTCGATATTGATCTGACGTTCCGAAAGCTGCGCCTCGAGTTGCAGGATGAATTTTTCCACCACTTTGCGGACGATTTCGGGTGGCAGGTGGCCGAAGGCAATAACCGCATCAAGACGATTGCGGAACTCCGGCGTGAACATCCGGGTAATGGCTTCATTATCGTCGCTATCACGTATAGTGTTTCCGAATCCGATGGAGGCACGTGCCATGTCGGATGCACCGGCATTGGTCGTCATCACCAGGATCACGTTGCGGAAGTCGACGGACTTGCCATTATGGTCGGTGAGCTTGCCGTGGTCCATGACCTGCAAAAGGATGTTGAACAGGTCGGGATGGGCCTTTTCGATTTCGTCGAGCAGCAGCACGCAGTGGGGATGCTGGTCAATACCGTCAGTCAGCAGCCCTCCCTGGTCGAAGCCCACATATCCTGGAGGGGCACCAATCAGGCGCGACACGCTGTGCCGCTCCATGTACTCTGACATGTCAAAGCGCAGCATGTGCACGCCCAACACTTCGGCAAGGCGCTTGGCAACTTCAGTCTTGCCGACGCCGGTGGGACCTGAGAACAGATAACTGCCAATGGGCTTCTCGGGCTCGCGGAGTCCGGCGCGCGCGAGCTTGATAGCCGAGCTCAGCGCATCGATGGCCTTGTCCTGGCCGAACACTAACCGCTTCAATTCGACGGTAAGGTTCTTTAGAACGGTCGCATCGTCCTTCGACACGGTTTTGGCTGGAATGCGCGCCATAGTGGCAATGGTGGCCTCAATATCTGCGACATCGATCACTTTCTTGCGCTTGCCGGCAGGCAGCAGCATGAGGGACGCACCAGTTTCGTCGATCACGTCGATGGCCTTGTCAGGAAGCTTGCGGTCGCTCATGTAGCGCGACGAAAGCTGGACAGCACTTTCTATAGCCTCGTCGGTGTAGGTGACCTTGTGGAACTCTTCGTAGTAGGGCTTCAAACCCTTCAGGATGGCAATGGCATCCGACAAGGATGGCTCATTCACGTCGATCTTCTGGAAGCGACGTACAAGTGCTCTGTCCTTCTCGAAATGCTGGCGATACTCCTTGTAAGTGGTGGACCCCATGCAGCGCAGGCTGCCCCCGGCAAGGGCCGGCTTAAGCAGGTTCGAAGCATCCATTGCACCGCCGGACGTCGCACCGGCACCAATGACAGTGTGGATTTCGTCGATAAACATGATGGCGCCGGGGCGCGCCTCGATTTCTTTGATCACGGCCTTGAGGCGCTCCTCAAAGTCACCGCGATAGCGTGTGCCCGCCAGGAGCACGCCCATATCCAGCATATAGATCGTACAATCCTTCAGCACATCCGGAACATCGCCATTGATGATCTTTCTTGCAAGGCCTTCCGCGATGGCTGTCTTGCCGACGCCGGGATCGCCTACGAAGAGTGGGTTGTTCTTGGAACGGCGGCACAGAATCTGTATGGTGCGGTTGACCTCGTTTTCACGACCAATCAGCGGATCGATCTTGCCGTCAGCCGCCTTCTTGTTGAGGTCGATACAATAGGCCTCAAGCGCGTCGGCATCCTTTTTCTTACCGCCATCAGCGCCCTCGCCCTCGCCATTGCCGCCGGTGCCCGCTCCTGGTTGCTGGTCCTGGTCTACGCCGCGTACTGGTCGGGTTTCATTCATACCGGCACGCTTCGCAATCCCGTGGGAGATGTAGTTCACCGCATCATAGCGTGTCATGTCCTGCTCCTGCAGGAAGAATGCGGCATGACTTTCGCGCTCGGCAAAGATGGCAACCAGGACGTTGGCACCGGTTACTTCCTCGCGACCGGAGGATTGCACGTGTATCACCGCCCGCTGGATAACTCGTTGGAATCCGGCTGTGGGCTTTGATTCGAGTACTTCGTCTGAAATGAGGTTGGCAAGCTCCGTGTCGATATAGGTCACTAGACTGCTGCGCAGTTCATCCACATTCACGTTGCAGGCACGCATAACGGCAACGGCGTCCTTGTCTTCTATCAACGAGAGAAGCAAGTGTTCCAGCGTTGCAAATTCATGATGACGCTCATTGGCAAAGGCCAAGGCGCGGTGGAGTGCCTTTTCAAGGCTGCGCGAAAACGTGGGCACGGTATGCTCCTTCTGGTACTTGCAGCTGAGGCTCCTGCATATGATCGACGGCACTACGTTAACTTACTGAACTAAGTCGTATTATATAGGCATTTTTCGCCGCTTGGGGAGAGGTCGATTGCAAAATGATCTAAAGGCTTATTTTTATTGGGTATTGCGAGATGTGCATGAGATGAATGTGTAGTTCAGGATGACTTCAGGCGGGCCGGGTAAGGTCGCCAATCTTTGAAACGCAAATCCGGACACTTGAGACCATGGCCAACGTCACCTTAGTCAATCGCACCTCCGCCCAGGAGGTGCCTTCGGCGGACGGGTTCCTGTCCTGCCTGTTACAAAGGCCTGATCAAAAAGTCGCCCGCATCAATCCGGATAACCTTTATGACCGCCTGCTACGCGGTATCGGCCATCAACACATCGACGCGATGAACGACTACTTCAGGCGTTGGGAAGTGGATTCGAAGGCGCAGGCTGTGCCCTATTCCTTTTCCATGGTACATTGCAAGGGCTGTTGGTGTTTCTTGGCAAAATCCATCACTTGGGTGACCTTGGTTTCGGCAATCTCAAAGGTATAAACGCCGCAGATACCAACTCCCTTCTGATGGACATGCAGCATCACGCGAGTCGCCTCCTCTGCCGACTTGCCAAAAAAGATCTGAAGCACGTGGACCACGAATTCCATGGGCGTGTAATCATCATTGAGCAGTAGAACCTTGTAGAGGCTCGGCTTCTTGGTTTTCGGTTCGGCGCGGGTGATAACACCTATCTGCCCGCCGCCCTCTTTGCGTGAGTCTTTCTGTCCCATGACGTTGATTATATATGCACTAATGGCAAAATTGGGAGGGGGTAGGACAAAAGTGATTAATAAGTCGGCCTTTTGTTGCTCTTTCACTGGTTTGGGGGGGCGTGGCCTGAGGCCTCCACGCGCTATTGTACCGGCATTGTGGGTGCCAGAGAAATGTAAGGGGCACTTGGGTTGAACATCTGGTCCCAGGGGGCTGGCACGGCCTCGCCCTGGTCCCCCAGGATTTTAAACTAGAGATAGACGATATGGGGATTAAGGCACTTCAGATAACCATCGTCCATGCCTTCACGTTGTACCACGGCATGGGGGTGCACTCTTCAGCTCAGCGCCAGCAGATAAGCGATGAACTCGCTTTCATTTTGGGTGCCCCCGGTGAGCCGCAGATTTGCCGTGTAGGTGGTTCCCCAGGGGCCAAGCCAGCCCCAGGATCCTGCCCTTTCAAGGGGCTGTTACGGGGTCGATTTTTCCGGCCGCCTGGCCGTATTTCTCAGTGTGACAGTTGTGACATCCCCCGATTACGGACGCATAGAGGCCGCGCTCTACAGAAGGTTCTTCAGCCATGACTATCCCAGGGGAATAAGCCCCAAGGCAATGGCAATGAAAAGGGTTTTGGCGCGTAAGTGCGCGTCCCTTCTGGTGAAAAAAGACATGTATGAATTAGCGTGGGCTGATCTTGCAAGATCAGCGCTTGGATTTTAGATATCCAACCCCTCTTCACTTACGAACTCCGCCCGCGCACTGATGAAGTTGAACCGCTCTTCAGGTTTGTTGCCCATGAGTTGCTCGACAATTTTTGCGGTTGAGGTTCGCTCGGCGTCCGACATGGTGACCTGCAGCAACAGACGTTTGGCAGGGTCCATGGTGGTTTCCTTGAGCTGGCTGGCCATCATTTCGCCCAGCCCCTTGAAGCGGCCCACTTCCACCTTACCGCGGCCACCAAACACGGATTTCAAGAGCTCCTCCTTGTGCTCATCGTTGCGCGCGTAACTGGTCTTGCCGCCCTGTGTCAGGCGGTATAGCGGCGGCACGGCGAGATAGAGATGGCCCTGGTCGATAAGCAGCGGCATCTGGCGGTAGAAAAAGGTGATCAGCAGTGACGCGATATGGGCGCCATCCACGTCAGCGTCGGTCATGATGATGACCTTGTCGTAGCGGAGATCATCTTCGCGATAACTGGTACCCGTGCCTGCGCCCAGGGCCTGGATCAGGTCGGAGATCTGTTGGTTGGCGGCCAGCTTGTCCTTGGTGGCACTGGCCACGTTGAGAATCTTGCCACGCAAGGGCAGCACCGCTTGGTTGACGCGATTGCGGCCCTGCTTGGCAGAGCCTCCCGCGCTGTCGCCTTCCACGATGAACAGTTCCGAGCCTTGGGCCTGGGTTGCCGAACAGTCCGCCAGCTTGCCGGGTAGACGCAGTTTGCGGATGGCGGTCTTACGGCCCACTTCCTTGTCGGCGCGGCGTTTCAAGCGTTCTTCTCCGCGTTCGATGATCCAGTCCAACAGGCGGTCGGCTTGCGCAGGATGGCCGGTCAGCCAATGGTCGAAATGGTCTCGCACCGCATTTTCAACGATGCGCAGGGCTTCCACGGATGCCAGGCGGTCTTTGGTCTGGCCCTGGAATTCGGGCTCGCGAATAAAGACTGATAGCAGTGAGCCGGAGGATGTCATCACGTCATCGGCGATCACGATACTTGCGCGCTTGTTGTTTGAGAGCTCGGCATAGTTTTTCAGCGACCGCGTGAGTGCGGTTCGGAAGCCCTGTTCGTGGGTGCCGCCGTCGCTGGTAGGGATGGTGTTGCAGTAGGATGATGAGAAGCCGTCGTCACCGCCAAACCAGGCGACGGCCCATTCCACGTTGCCGTGGCCACCCTCCTTGGTGATTTTGCCCGCGAAGATTTCATCAACCACGCGGGTTTTACCGTCAAGGCGTTCGTCAAGAAAATCCTTGAGGCCACCGGGAAAATGCAGCACGGCCTTTTCAGGCGTTTCCTTGTCCTTGATGTGGGAGGGATCGCAGGTCCAGCGGATTTCGACACCACCGAACAGGTAAGATTTGGAACGGGCCATACGGTAAAGCCTTGCCGCCGAAAACGCGATCTGGCCCTTGCCGAAAATCTGCCAGTCCGGCTTGAAGCGCACAGTCGTCCCGCGCCGGCCCGAAACCTTGCCCAGGTTTTCAATCTTCCCCAGCGGAATGCCGCGGGCATATTCCTGCTTGTAGAGCTGCTGGCCGCGCGCTACTTCCACGATGCAATGTTCAGAGAGGGCATTGACCACCGACACGCCCACGCCATGCAGGCCGCCCGAGGTCTCGTAGACCTTCGAATCAAACTTGCCGCCCGCATGCAGGGTTGTCATGATGACTTCGAGGGCGGACTTGTTCTTGAACTTGGGGTGTGGATCGATGGGAATGCCGCGGCCATTGTCGGTGACCAACAGATAGCCGTCGGCGCAATAGTTCACTTCGATCCATGAGGCATGACCGGCCACGGCTTCATCCATGGCATTGTCCATGACTTCGGCAAACAAGTGGTGCAAGGCCTTTTCGTCGGTCCCGCCGATGTACATGCCAGGTCTACGGCGCACCGGTTCCAGACCTTCGAGCACCTCGATATCGGCGGCGGTATATTTCTCCTCGCCGCGGGGTTTCGCGGCTGCCTTCGGTGCAGGTTTTTGGACAACTGGTAAGTCGCCAAATAGATCGTCTACGTTTTTGGCCTTGGCCATTGGTCATA
>Ga0315283_10004388_pt1 | contig 12283 bp, 16 predicted proteins | sample YL17G09_0_MG_FD_204541 | JGI IMG/M metagenome (GOLD analysis project Ga0315283, IMG submission 204541) | Sediment microbial communities from Yellowstone Lake, YNP, Wyoming, USA - YL17G09_0 | ecosystem: Environmental > Aquatic > Freshwater > Lake > Sediment | place: USA: Wyoming | collected...
AAAGAGGGAGAAAAAAAAGGGACTCGAAATTACAGATAGCACGACAGCGGCGGGTCCCGCGGTCTCCAGCTCGTCGACTTTGCTTTCGCCGCCGCCGCCGCCTTCGTTGTCTCGGCTTTTTCGCTCCGCGGCCGCTGCTGCGGCTGCCGCCTCCCCCCCCGCCTCTCCTCGCCGCCTCCTTCTCGTTCTCCGCCGGTCCCGTCGCTTCTCGCCGCGGCGGCGAGGAGGTCCGCGGAGACGGCGGCGGCCCGCAGCGCGACCCTCGCCGCCGCCGCGCCGTCCCTCGCCGAGAGCGCCGACAGCAGCCGCCCACGGCACGCCGCGGCCGCGGCGAGCGCGAACGGCACCGAGGCCGCATTCGCCGCCTTTCCGCCTCCCCCTCCCCTCCCCTTTTCCGCTCCTCCTCCTCCGAGGGACTTCCCCGTCGCCGCCAGGGCCCTCGCGAACTCCGCGAAGCTCAGGGCCCCGGAGCCGTCGGCGTCGACAGACCGGAGGAGCTCGCCCGCCGCCGCAGCCGAGGCCGCCCGCTGCTTTTGCTGCTGCTGCTGCTGCTGCTGCTGCTGCTGCTGCTGCTTCTTTTGGAGACCAAGGGGCGAGGACGCGGACGGCGGGGGCGGTGGAGACTCTTCGCGGTCGCCTCCGTCCCCGCTCCCGTCCCCTCGTCCTCCTCCCCGCCCCGCTCCCCCTTCCAGCAGCGCCAGCGCCTCGGCAAGCTCGCAGGCGTCGAGGCTCCCCGACCCGTCTCCGTCAATAACGTCGAAGGCGGCGCGAGCGCGGGCCTCGTCGATCCCAGAAAGCCGCGGCGGCGGCGTCTTGCCGCGGCGGAGCAGCCAGCAGTCGACCGCCGAGGCCCGAAGGATCAGAAGGCTCGAGGAGGTGCTCCTGTCCTTCTTGCTCTGTTGCTGAGAGGGAGGGGAAGAGAGGGGAGGAGGAAGAAGAGGAGAAGGAGGAGGAGAAGAATCGGTCGTCGTTGGTGCCTCCATTTTTTTGTTTCCCGGAGAGAGAGAAGAAGAAGAAAAAGTGAGACTTCTATTTTTGTTTTCGGCAGCGGAGGGCTGCTCTTTTTTTTTCGTTTTTTTATTCTTCTCTTTTTACATGGGACAACCGACACAGGCGAAGGTTTTCTTTCTTTATTCGCTCGTTTTTTCAGACGCAGGCAGAGACAGAGGGACAGAGAGACAGAAGAAGAGGAGAGAGGGAGATAGAGAGGGAGTCGGCTCTCCTATCAAACAGCGCCGTCGCCCGTGTTGCTGCTCTCCCCTCCTCCTCCTCCTCCTCCTCCTCCTCCTCCCCCCGCTCCTCCTCCCCCGCTCGAGCTGCTGCTCCCCCTCGCAATGATGGAGTTCGCCCCTCCCGCTCCCGCTCCTCCCGAGCCCGAATCCGTCCTCCAAGACACCTGCCGCGGCGTCGCCGGCGTACCGGAGGAGGGTCTCCTCCTCGGCGGGGGGAAGTAGTGCGGGGCAGTGATGCAGGGAGCAGGGGGAGGGGCAGGGGCAGCGGCAGCAGGCGAGGCGGCGGCGGCGGCAGCGGCGGCGGCGGCAGCCGAGGAAGTCGAAGGAACGACGCCTCCGACGCCTCTGCTGCCGCCGCTGCCGCTGTTCCCTGCTCCCCCCGCTGCTCCTCCTCCGACGGTGACGGAGGCGACGCCGTCCCACGACGCCCGGCCGAGGGGACGGAGCTGGGACCCGGGCTGCTGCCCCGGGATGCCGGGGGGCGCGGGGAGGGGCGGGGCCGCCGCCGCCGCCGCCGCCGCCGTGGTCGCCGCCGCCGCCGCCGTCGTCCCGCCGCCGCCGCCGCCGCTCTCCCAGACGAGCGCCGCCGGAATCGTCGACCTCCCCCCCCCCCACGCCCGCGGGGAGCTCGAGGGCAGGGACCGCGGCGAAGCCACGGCAGCGGCAGCCGCGGCCGCAGTAGCGGCGGCGCTGGCGCTCGCGCGGGGAGCGAGCGAGCTGCCCCCCGCGCCGCTCCCGAGCCAGCCCATGCTGCCCCTCGCGAGCGCCGCGGGCCCCGGCCCCGGCGCAGACAGCGCATGCTGCCTCGCCCTCCGCGCCGCCTTGGCCTCGACCAGCCTGTCGATCCGCGTGCACCTCCCGTGCGCCGCGTCGCGCTCGCAGGCCGCCGCCGTCGCCGCGGAAGCGTACGCCGCGAGGAGGGCGACGCACCCTAACGAGAGCAAGAGGAGGCCCGCCGCCGCCGCAGCCGCCCTCGCCGCGCCGGGCTCCGCGAGCCGCCGCAGCGTCCGCAGCGTCGCGGGGCGGCAGACGCAGGTCCTCGACCTCGCCCCGGGCACAGCCGTCATGTCTGCGCACAGGCTGGACTGGCAGACGCGGACGCCCTGCGGCGAGAGGGCGTTTGCGGCAGCCGCGGCGGCCGCCGCCGCCGCCGCCGTCGCGTTGCCGCCCGTCTCCCTCTCGGCGGCCAGCTGCGTCGCCTCGCGCGTCGCCCTCACGATCGGGCTCCCGGGGGTCGGGCTCGACCAGATCATGACCGCCTCGTCCTTCGCCGCCGCGTCGACCCTGGGGGGCTTTCCGCCGTCCTCGAGCCTCGCCGCCACGGCCGCGGCCCCTGCCTGCATCGCCGCCCTCAGGCCCGGGGACACGGACTCGTAGAGCTGGCTGATCGTCGCGTTGAGGGCGACGAGGGCCGGGTTGTCGATGTTGGCAGGGTCGCGCATCATGCTGCCGATGGCGTCGGCGCCGTCGAGGACGTCGGAGGCGACGGCGAGGGAGGCGGCGGTGCCGTCGGAGGCGCGGAGGGCCGCGGCGGCCATGTCGAAGTAGGTTATGGCGGCTGTTATTTTGGGGGGAGAGAGAGAGAGAGAAGTTTCGATTTTGTGAGCTTTTTTGTGAGATTTTTTTCCTTGCCCCCCCTCGCGGCGGAAAAATTCAAAGGGGGGGGGGATCTTTTTCCTCTCACCTGCTCCGTACGCGAGCGCCAGCCCGACCGAAGCGGTGGCGAAGGCCCCGCAGGCCAGGGCCATCAGGGCGCACGCGAGCTTCTGCGCGCGGTAGGCCCTCCTCCGCGGCGGGAGGGCGAAGGCGGCCTGAGGCGGCGCCGGAGCGTTGCCGTTGCCGAAGCTCCAGCCGGGGCCGCCGCCGCCGCCGCCGGGGAGGCTGCCTCCCAACGAGGAGAAGACTGACGGCGCCGCGCGGGGGTGCGACGACGAGTGCTGCAGCTGCAGGGAGGCCTTGGTGGGGCTGGTCCCCGCTGCCGCCGCCGTTGTGTTGGACGCCGTGCCGCCGAGGGGCGTCCCCGGCGCGGGGAGGACGGGAGAGGGTTGGGGCGCCGGAGGGCCCCTCCCGCACTGCGCGCGGAGGAGCCACGACAGCGGCGGCCACCGCCGGAGCCAGCCGGCTCTGCCGCCTCCTCCCGCCGCACTCCCTCCGCCGCCGCCGCCGCCGCCAAACTTCCCGTCCGCCCGAGCGGCCGCGTCGGCCCTGGCGGCACTCGCCGCGGCACCAACCACCGCGGTGGCCACGGCGGCGGCGACGACGAGCGCGACGGGCGCCGCGGCGCCGGCGACGAGCCCCGGCGCGCCGCCGCCGCCAGAGTTCAGGAGCTTGGCGAGCCGCCTCCCGGGCGTCGCCGCCGCGACCGCCGCGCCGACGTAGGTCAGCAGTCCGACGACCGAGGCGAGCCAGCCGCAGAGGGGGAGCCAGGGGAGGGCGAGGAGGGCGAGCCTGGCCCTCGCGGCGCGCGAGGGTGGGGGGGGGGGGGGCCGCGCCGAGGAGGAGAAGGGCGTCGGCGGCGTCGGCGGCGCCGCCGCCGCCGCGGCAGCGCTCTTCTGCGACGCAGCAGGGAGGAGCGCGGGAACGATGCCCGAATTTGGAGGCGTCTTAACCGGAGGCAGGTTTGGTGGGGGTCCCGCGTCGACGAGCGGCGGCGGCGGGCCCCCACCGGCGGTGGCGGGGGTCGCCATTTTCGAATTTCCTGGAGAGGGAGGGAGGGATGAGAGGAGCTGGAGAGGGTGAGGAGAGGGAAAAGAAGGCGACGACGGCGACGGTGGCGGCATGCGGCGCTTTTTTGTTTTGCGGATTCCGATGCTCTTCTCCTGTCGAAAGACCTGTGCATTGCCTCCAATTCGCATCTGGAAGGCTAGAACGTGTCGCGTATTCTCGATCGAAGGCTTGGCGAGGGCTGGGAAGGGCGAAGCAGAGCGGGAAAATACGGGGCTTCCATCGTTCAAAAGAGTTGTCCCTCTTTTCTTGACGTCAAGCCGCTTCTCCGATGTCGAGACGGTGGGTCGTCGTCGGGCCAATGCAGACTTTTCCAAAGAAACAAAGCTCGAGTCGCAGCCCGGTCCTTTGTGAACGCTTCTCACCTGTCGAGGTGTCGCGATGAAGCCTTTGGCTACAGGCGGTCTCAATCGTGCACCGAAGGAACGGACACGGAAACGCCCGGCAGGGCAAGCAGAGCAATTTGCTTCGGCGGCGTCGGCGTTCCAGAGCCGGCTAGGCAGAGAGAGGGAGAGGGGGAGCTCGAAGAAGCTGCACAGCGCGGGGTGTGTGGTTTTTCTGTCGCCTTTTTTCTGCTGTGTTCTTTCTTTCCCTCGCGCCCCCTCCCCCACTTCTGACGCCCCCCCCCCCTCCGCGGCCGAGCGACGGAGCGGAATTGATCAGTCGTTTGTCATCTCTTTCTCTCAATTTGCTCTGTTCTTATCTTACAAGGTTATGCTCCAGGCTGTCCGTCGTCTTCACTTCCCCGTTCTCACTTCGTTCGCTCCCGCTCTCCTTCTTTCCCTCAGCGCCTCCTCCGGCGTCCTCCCTCTCCTCGCGTCCCGCACCGAGGCAGTCTCCGGCGCGGCCTCCAGCAGCAGACTCATCAGCTCCTCGTGCCCCTGAGTTTTTGCATGTGATGAAGAGAAAGGAGAGCGGGAGGTGAGAGGGACAAGGGGGGAGGGGGGGGGGACCTCTCTTTCTCACTTTTTGCCTCACTTCAAATTTCTGCTAAAATAATTTTAGTTTTCGTGTCCCTCAGCGCGGTTTTCTTGTTCCGCTCGAGCGAGTATCGATTGTCATCCTCGGCAACAGGTAAAAAAACATGAAAGGGAAAAGAGGCGACTGACCTGGCTCGCCGCCTTGAACGCGGCGGTCTCGCCGTCGGCGTCGCCCCTCGCGGCGTCGGCGCCGGCCCGCAGCAGCAGCCGCGAGGCCTCGGCGTGCCCCGCGAACGCGGCCCTGTGCAGCGGCGTGGCCTTTCCCGCGGCGGTCTCGGCGTTGGGGTCCGCTCCGGCGGCCAGCAGCATCGAGACCGCGGCGGCGCTCCCCGCCCGGGACGCGTGATGGAGGGGGGTGAACCCGTCGCTCGAGCCTCGGGGCGGCGCCACGCCCGCCCGCGGGTCCCTGTCGATCATCGTGCGGAGCCTGGCGAGGTCTCCGGCGGCCGCGGCTGCCGCTGCCGAGCGGGAGTGGTCGAGCTCGGAGAGGGTCTGGTGTAGCGAAGAAGGCGCGGCGAGGCAGCAGGCGCAGTCTGCGCCGCCGGGGTGGTGGTGCTGGAGTGGAGGCGGCGGCGGCGGCCATCGCGGCCACGGCATCGTCGATCTGCTGCTGCTCCTCTTGTTTCTCCTCTCTTTCTTTCCTGCTTGGGATTCTTCGTCATTCACGCACGGTTCGGGCATGCCTTCAGAGAGGTCATACTGCGCGAAGAAAACGAGGGTTGGAAGGGAAAACCCGGCTGCTGAACGGAGAGGAGAGAAGGGGGGGAAAGGGAAGACAAAGACAAACCGAGTGAAGAAATGATTTCTTCACATTATTTTTTCGTTCGAGCGGAACAATCTTCCTCCCGTCGACCCGAGTTTCCGACGCCGAAAGCGCTCCAAAGCCGATGGCGTCCCCAGAGGCGAAGCAGACGGTCTCCGGCGACGCCCCGTGCATCGACCTGAGCGCCCTGAAGCGCGCCAAGCTGCTGTGGCCCTCGTCGAATGGGCCAGTTGCGCCGTCATCGACCCCACCAGCGCACCTCTTCACGCCCGGCGCCGTCCTCTGCCTCTACTTCTCCGCGAGCTGGTGCCCGCCGTGCCGGGCCTTCTCTCCGCGCCTCGCAGCGGCATACGAAAAGATGAGAGCAAAGTGCGCCGGGAACGCGAAGAAGAGCGACGGAGGCGGAGACGGCGGAGACGGCGGCAGAGACGGAGACCGCAGCGGCGCGCCTTCTCTGCTGCCGACGGCGACCGAAACCTTTCTCATCGGCTTCGACCGCACCCGCGCAGATTACGAGCGCTACGCTGCGCAGATGCCGTTCCCGGCCATCGCCTGGGACGACGAGGCCGGGGCGAGGGAGCAGCTGGCCGCCGCGGCGAGCCTGCGCGGCATCCCGACGCTGCTGCTGGTCCGCGGCAGCGACGGCAGGATCTTGCAGAGCGACGGGAAGACCCGAGTGCTTCGGGACCCGGGGCTCGAAGGGTGGCCTTGGGCGGGGATCAAGCCGGCGACCAACTTGCTGCCGCTGTGGCTGCAGTGGGTCCTGCTGGGGGTGTTTTATTTGGTGATGAAGTCTGTGGCGAAGAACTTCCGCGGATGGATGGGGTGGTGAGGGAAAGAAGGGGAAAAAAAACGTTTTTTTTTGTAGGTCGGTTTTTGAAGAAAAAACTACAAAAAATTAAACGAGAGGCCCGAATCTCTTTCTTTCTCTCTCTCTCTCTTTCGGCATTCTGAAACAATTTCGATGAGGGGAAAGAGCAGAAACGAAAAACCTCGAGCAGAAAAGAGGAAAGATTATCTTAAAGAATTTTAAGAAAGAATTCTCTCGCGACGACGACTCCCCACCACTTCCGCCTCTCCACGACCACGCCCTCACGCCGCGACGGCCGTGGAATCCACCAGCCCCATCAGCTCCTCCACCGTCACCTCGCTCGTGTCCCTCCGCACGGCATCCGGCTTCTCCAATTCCATCTGCTCCCTCGAGAGCGTGGTGCAGACGCCCAAGACCCGCATGCCGGCGGCCCGCGCTGCCGCGACGCCCGCGGGCGCGTCCTCTATGACAACGCAGCTCCTCGGGTCCGCGCCGAGGGCCTTGGCCGCGGCCAGGAACGCGTCGGGCGCTGGCTTGAGCCGCTCGAACGCGTCGGCGGTGACGACGGCATCGAAATAGTCCCCTCGGGGAACGAAGCCGACGGCATCCAGGCTCGCGTCGACCTTGACAGAGTCCGCGGCCGAGGCGACGGCGGTCCTGAGCCCGGCCGCGCGGCAGGCCGCGACGAGCGCCCTGGCGCCCGGGGCCGCGATGCGGTCGCCGCCGCCCTCTTCTTTGAGGGCTGTCAGATACTCGGCGAAGAAGAGGTCTTTCAGTTTGGCGACGTCGGGCTCGGAGACCCCGCGCTGCTTGGCGACGCCGGAGAGGAAATTTGCCTCTCCGGTCCCGACAAAGGGGATAAACTCCTCCGGGGAGACGCTGTGAGTGTTTTTTTTGTTGTTGGGTGGGGGGGGGGGGAGGGGTTGGAGCGAGAGGTGAAAAAGAGAGTGCGAGGTGAAAGAGGGCCAAGGAGCGAAGAAAAAGAAAGAAGAAAAAAAGACGGAAGAGAAGCTTTTCAAAACTCACTCTGAGAAGCCGTAGAGCTTCTGCATGACGCGGGACCCGCAGAGGCGGGACAGCTCCTCGGAGAGCGTCAGCACGCCGTCCATGTCGAAGAGGATGGCCGTGACGGGCGGGGCGGCGGAGGCAGCGAAAGCAGAAGAAGGCACCGCCGCCGTCCCCGTCGAGGTCGGGAGGGTCGGGGTCGGCAGATGCCGAGAGAAGCGATTCTGCAGAGGCGCCTGCGCCGATGCCGAGCCCCTCCTCCCCGCCGCCGTTCCCCCTCCGCGTCCCGTCGTACTACTGTTCCTGCGGCCGATCCATTTGACCGTGTCGCCAAACATCCACGCCCCCGTCATGTCTAGTTTTTTCGACGAATTGAAGAAGAGCGGAGGAGTGAAGAGAAATCAAAAGATTTGTGCTCAAATTCCCTCACTTTTTTTTTCGCTCGTCGCTTCTTCTTCTTCTCCTTCTTCTTTCCCTTCCCTTCCCTTTGCGTTCTCTCACGATGGCTGCCACGGTGCGTCCAATTGTTCAGATCCTTTGCAGCCAGGCCCCAGCGAGCCGCTAGCACCAGCAGCTCGTCCTCCGCAAGCAAGCTTCTCACAGGCTCTCCTCTTTAAACTCGAAAAAACTCCAATCTAGATCGCCACTCGCGCCTCCTCGATGGCGTCGACGTCCGCCTTCGCCGGTCGCCGCTCCGCTCCTGCTACCGCTACCCCTCGCCGCGCCGTCTCCGTGCGCGCCACCGAGGAGGAGAAGAAGCTCGACTTCCAGCCCAGCCAGCGCTCGGTGAGTAGTTGGTTTTGCTGTTTCTAAAACGGCTTGAAAGAACAAGTTCAGTTGCAAGCAGCGTCGTCGAGCGTCAGCGACGCTGCCGAGAAGAGAGAAAGAGAGATCGACGCTCGTGCCTCCTTGTCTTTCGGCGCCGCTCCTAGCATTCCAGCGATCTCTTGCATCCGCTCTCCGCGGCTGCGATATCTCTCCGGTCGCAGCTCGCGATTCGTCAAGTTGAAGCACGGAATGCGCAAGCGGAAGGCCTCGAATGGAGGATCGGGCTCAGGCAGCGCGACACGATTCTCTCACTTCTTCTCCTGCTCTCTCGCGCGTCGTACTAACCGTTGAAAACCCCAAAAACCTCTTCTCTCCCATTTCTTCTCAAAACACTTCCAGGGTCTCGGCTACACCGACGAGGACTCGGCGGGCCAGTCCAACATCTTCGCCGTTGAGGTAAGAAGAGAGAGCTGATGATCATTGTCGTTAGAGCGAGAAAGAGAGGGAAAAAGAGAGCACCTCTTTTTTAGCTGTCGCTCACTCGGGAAAAAAAACAAAAACTTAAAAATCAAAAAAACTCTCAACAGCCGAAGCAGTACGTCGCCGGCTCCTCGAGGGACAACGCCGCCAACTCCCAGTCCACCGCCGTCTACGCCATGTCCGCCGGCCTCGTTGGCCTCGCGGCCATCGTCGCCGCGTTCTCGCTCGGCGGCGCCAACGAGCGCGGCGCGGGTGTCGACGTCGCCGCGACCGCCGGCGCGGCGGTGCCGAAGGGCGCGCTCTCGATCTCCAAGTACGCTGCCAAGTTCACTACTGTGGCCACTCCCGCTGCTCCGGAGCTGGTGGAGTAGAGAAACGGTGAAGGGAAAGAGAGAGAGAGAGAGAGGGAGAGAGAGAGAGAGAGAGAGAGAGAGAGAGAGAGAGAGAGAGAGAGAGAAGATGATGAAGATGATGATGATGATGAATTTTTTCCCTCAAGTTTTTCCCTTTCATGTGAAATTTTTCCTCCCGCTTTTCATTTTGGGTTTTTTTGCTCAGTCCAAAGAAAGGGGAAGAAAGAAAGAGCAGGGCGCCTTGGCTTGTTCTCTCCTTTTTTAAAATCCCTTTTTTTCTCCAGCTAGGGCGCGGCCGCAGGTCCCTCTCCATCTTGCGCAAATGCCCAGCGAAGCAGGGCGGCGAAGAAGCGGCGTGCTCGACCTCGTTGCGTCGATGCCAGGCGCCTCGATTGCTTCGGCGTCGACCTCGGCGCTGTCCTCCTCCTCCTCCTCTCCAGCGGAAGCGCTCTCCTCCCCGAACAACAACAACTCCAAAGGAGGAGGTCCCCTTTCGTTCCTGCTCTCCAAAGTGACGGCCTTACCGCTTGGAGCCCTGGTCAGGGAGGCGTGGAGGCGGCGGCGACAGACGGTCGAGCTGTCGGGAGGCGCCGCCAAAGCGATAGCTGCGAGAGGTAAAAAAACGGATGATGATTGGTTGCTCGTTTTCTTCTGCTTCTTCACTGCCTTTGAGCGCATTCTCACTCGAATTTCGATGTCTAAGAGAAAGACGGTGTTCGAGATGTACTCAGCGAGCAAAAGCGGAGAATTCGAAAACTCGAAAGATAGCCCGCGAAGCGCGAACGAATTTGCTCGGCGTCAAGCGACTAGGCGAGACCATGGCGCTCTCGCTTTCTCAAACCTCTTTTTTTTTCCTCTCTCAACCAAAAACAGCCTCCACCGCCGCCCGCGCCCTCGCGGCAGCCACGGGCATCACCCTCGTCTCCTGGGTGCTCCCCGCCACCTGGGGCTGCGTCGACCTGCTGGCCATCGTCGCCCTCGTGCCCTTTGGAGCAGCGAGCAAGGGGGCGGGGGGAGCGGGAGGAGGCAGGCACGTCGCGCCACTCTTTCGGGCGCTCGCGCCCGCTTTCGCGCTCGCGTCCAGGGCCGGCAGGGCCCTCGCCCCGGCCGCGCTCGCCCGCACCCTGGGCGGCGCCGCCCTCGCCGCGGCCGCGCCCGACACCGCGCGCACCCTCAGGATGTGGGGCCAGTTCCTCCCCGTCTACCTGCGGTACCGCTGGACCAAGCACCGCTTCTCGTGCGACGCGCGTGGCGGCGCCAGCGGGCGGCTGCCGTGGTGCGGCGGGCAGCGGTGGCCCGAGGTGGAGAGCGCCTGGGACCGGAGGCACGAATGGGGCGCCCCGAGAGTGCACGGGATGCTGAGCTCGCTGAGCGGGTACTACGTCAAGGCGGCGCAGGTACGGAGAGGTGGAGATTCAAGAGAAAAGAGAGGGGAGAGAGAGAGGGAAAGAGTCTGAAGACGGGAAAAGAAAACAAAGTTTTTTTTAAACTCACCTTTTTTTTTCTTTCCGCATTTCCCCCCGCAACAACAGATACTCGCCAGCCGCGGCGACTTTGTCCCCAAGCAGTGGGTCCCCTTGCTCTCGCGCATGTTCGACTCGATGGACCCTCGGCCCTGGGGCGAGGTGAAAAGGGACATAGAGGCCGGGCTCGACGCCAGCCCGGCGGGCGCGGCCGCGAGGGCGCGGGCCGAGGCCGAAGCGGACGAGGCCGACGAGGAGGCGAGGAACCGTCGCCCCCGCCTCCTGGTCCGAGTCGTCCCCTTCGTGCGACCCGTGGCTCGCTGGCTCAGGCGCAGGAGGGCGCGGGGGACGCGGATCCGTCTCGACGAGGTGTTTCTCAGGGTCAACGACAGGCCGCTGGCAACGGCCTCGATCGCGCAGGTCCACTGCGCGCAGCTGGACGCGTCGTTCCGGGCCTCGCTGGGCTGGCGCTGGCCCGCTTCCTTGGGTCTGGGCCCGAGCGTCGTGCTCAAGGTCCAGAACCAGGCGATGCGCGGGCTGATGGACTCGGACGTGAGGAACCTGGGCAGGCTCGCGTCGTTCGTCGGAGACATGATGCCGTTTGACGTCGGAGGGGTACGTGCATTTTTTTAAGCTTTTCTCTCGCCTTTTTTTTTTCACCTCGACGCTCCTTTTTTTTCTCTTCTTCTTTCAAAACACACATCGTACAACTCGCTGAGAGACGTTTCGATCCGGTTGTTCAAAAAAAAACGCGAGTATGCTCACGAACAAAAAGCATCAAAAAAAAACATTTCACAGCTCCTCGGCGAGATGCGACAAACAGTCCCGAAAGAGTTTGACTTTATCCGCGAGGCCCGCCTCCAGTCCGCGCTCCGGGCCCGGCTGGGCGCCGCCGGGTTCGCCGACAGGATCGTCGTCCCTCGCCCGTTGCTCGCGGCCTGCTCCCGGACCTTGCTCGTGATGGAGAAGCTCGACGGCTTGCCTCTCTCTGCCGTGCTCCGCGACGGCGCGGGCGGCGAGCCCGCGAGGGCCGCCGCGCGGGAGGGCGTCGCGACGCTGATCAGAGCCTACGGCCCGATGATCTTCGGCGGCGGGCTGTTCCACGCCGACCCGCACTCGGGGCAGGTGCTGCTGATGCGTGGCGGGAGAATCGGGCTGCTGGACTACGGGCAGGTGAGAGAGAGAGAGAGAGAGAGAGAGAGAGAGAGAGAGAGAGAGAGAGAGAGAGAGAGAGAGAGAGAGAGAGAGTTCCATTTGAGAGCTCGAAGTGTTTTTTTTGTTGAGAGGAGTGAGTTCGGATGAGCGAGAGGGCGAGAGAGAGAGGGGGAGAGAAAGAGAGGGACGGAGAAATTTTGACGCGTTCTTTGAAAAATTATTTATTTATTCATCATCTTCCATTGTCAGTCCAACCCCAAAAAACAATGTCACCCCGCTCTCATTTTTTTTATCGTTATCTATCTCTTCTTCGTTGCTTGTAAATGGGCAATCTACATACCTCCAAAAAAAAAGGCAAACCTTCTTCTCGCTCGCCCGTTTCGCTCGCTGCCCCCCATCCCACGCCCCCCCATCCCCCCCACACACACACTCTTTTCCTCTTTTCTCTTTCCTCCGCGCCGTATTCCCTATCGCACGTCAAACGCAGCCACGCTCGCCTGGGCAGTCCTCCTCGACTTGGACCCGCCCTTTTCGGTATCACTCCCGTCG
>Ga0315283_10004389_pt1 | contig 12281 bp, 13 predicted proteins | sample YL17G09_0_MG_FD_204541 | JGI IMG/M metagenome (GOLD analysis project Ga0315283, IMG submission 204541) | Sediment microbial communities from Yellowstone Lake, YNP, Wyoming, USA - YL17G09_0 | ecosystem: Environmental > Aquatic > Freshwater > Lake > Sediment | place: USA: Wyoming | collected...
CGCCAAAAGCTTTTTCATCATGCCTGCCTTTCAAGTTGAGGACGTCTTTTGCAACGTTTAGGTAAATGGAAACAATTGACTCTATAAAAGATGAAGACGTTGAGTTGTCCCTTTTAAAAAACATTCCACTCGGCTTTGCAAAAAACAACCTGATATTCCCCATAAAAGCGCATGACTCGGAATTGATCTGCGCTGTTGCCGATGAAAAGGGATTGCTTGCATTAGCGGAAGTATCGAGAGCGCTCGGGTTGAAGCCCAGGGCGTTCAGAGCGCCCGCCGGGGTAGTCCTCGATGCGATCAACAGGTTCTATGGACAGATGGGCTCTGCCGAGGAAGTGATGGATACTATTGCGGGAGAAGACCTGTCATCGGTCGCCACGGAATTTGAGGCCCCGAAGGACTTGCTTGAATTGACGGAGGAGGCGCCTATCATCAGGCTTCTCAATGCGCTTCTTCTGCAGGCCGTTAAAGAAAGGGCAAGCGATATTCATATTGAGCCTTATGAGAAAGAGCTTGACGTCAGGCTCAGAGTTGACGGTATATTGCACAGGGTACTATCTCCTCCCAAGATCATTCAGGACGCCCTCATAAGCAGGATCAAGATCATGTCGAATCTCGACATTGCCGAAAAGCGGATGCCGCAGGACGGCAGAATAAGACTCCTTCTCGGCGGACGCGATATCGATATCAGGGTCTCGGTAATCCCGACGTCTCACGGCGAAAGGGCGGTCTTAAGACTGCTTGACAGGAAACAGGGACTCCTCGGCTTGTGGGAAGTGGGGTTCGGCAAAGAAGATGAAAAGAAACTTGAAGAATACCTTAAGAGGCCGGACGGGATCATCCTTGTCACAGGACCGACCGGCAGCGGAAAAACAACGACCCTTTATGCAGCGCTGAACAGAGTGCACACGGAAGAAAAAAATATTATAACGGTCGAAGACCCTATAGAATACCAGCTTAAAGGGATAGGTCAGGTCCATGTAAACTCCAGGATAGGTCTGACCTTTGCATCCGGTTTGAGATCAATCTTGAGACAGGACCCTGATGTGATTATGGTCGGTGAGATAAGAGACCTTGAGACTGCCGTAATAGCGATGCAGGCGTCTCTCACGGGACATCTTGTCCTTAGCACCCTTCATACCAATGATGCGCCGAGCGCCATTGTGCGGCTTATAGATATGGGTATCGAGCCTTTCCTTGTGGCGTCATCATTGACGGTTGTTCTTGCGCAAAGGCTTGTGAGGACGATTTGCCCGGATTGCAAAGAGTCATATGGACCTTCAGAGGTTGAAAGGTCGTATTTTTCATCTTTCATCCCTCATCCCTCTCCCTTTCTTTTATACAGAGGCAAGGGCTGCGGGAAGTGCAAAGAAAAAGGGTACCTCGGCCGGACGGGAATCTTTGAATTGCTTGTCATAGACCATGAAATCCGTTCGATGATTACGGAAAAAACGGATTCCCGGACCATAAAAAATCATGCTATCTCAAAAGGCATGAAAACCCTGAGGACGGACGGACTGGAAAAGGTCCTTAAGGGCATTACGACAATTGAAGAAGTGTTGAGAGTAACGCAAAAAGACACTATAGAAATATAAAATTTATAACGGTTTAGTTACGGGTAGCAGCGTTCAAAGAATCCCCTCCTTGGTAAGGAGGGGAAGGGGGAGGTTTAATTATATCGCATCAGAACCCTTCCAACCTCCCCTTGCAAAGGGAGGATTTAACTACCCATAACTGAAGGGATATTAATATTTTACAATTTAAATTATTCAATAAATATGCCGATTTTTCAATATAAGGGTTACAGGACGGACGGGTCGGAGGCTGCCGGGACTATTGAGGCCGACAGTCTGAAGAACGCCGCCCTGCGGCTTAAAGAGTCCGGCCTCTATCCGAAGAGCGTGTCGGAAGCGGCATATAAAAAAAGGTTCGGTTTTTCACAAAGATATGAAGCGGCGCTTCTTCCATCCATAACACGGCAACTGTCAACAATGCTTTCTTCAGGAGTAACGTTAATGGAGGCATTGCGTTCTATCTCTGAAGAACAGAAAGGTCTCTGGAGAAATATACTGGTAAATATCAGGGAGAATGTCTCGGCAGGCGCAAGTTTTTCAAAGGCCCTTGAAGCCTACGGTAGCGTCTTCCCCGAATTCTATGTCAATATGGTGGCCGCAGGAGAGGCAAGCGGGACTCTCGACGCCGTTCTTGGACGCATGGCTGATTTTCTGGAATCACAGGAAACCCTGAGATCGAAAGTAAGGACGGCGATGATATATCCCGTGTTTATGATCTGTATCGGATTCGTAGTCCTTTCTTTCCTTTTTGTTTTTGTCATACCGAAGATAACGAAGATATTCAAGGACACGCAGAGCGCCCTGCCTTTTATCACCGTTGTGCTTATCACCGTCAGTGATATTGTTCAGAAATACTGGTGGCTTCTCGCCGGGCTTCTTGCGGCAGGCATATTCGGATTAAAAAGACTGAAAGAGAACAACAGATTACTGATCGACCGCACCATTTTGCGGCTGCCCGGTAATGTCCTTCAAAGCCTTTACTATGGCCGCTTCGCAAGGACTTTGGGTTTTCTGCTTGAAGGCGGGCTGCCGGTGCTGAGGGCCCTCGAACTTGCCGCAAAGTCCATAGGCAATAAGGCGCTTGAGACAAAGGTCCTCGAATCCGGTAAACGGGTCTCCGAAGGCGCACGGCTTTCAGCTTCCCTTGACGGGTTCCCGCCGGTGCTGCTTCAGTTGATTTCGACAGGCGAGAAGAGCGGACAGTTGGCCGGCGTTCTGAACAAGGCTGCCGGCGCCTATGAAGAAGAGTTTTCGAGAACGGTGCAGAAGGCGCTTGCGCTCCTCGAACCGGTCATGATCCTGTGCATGGGGATAATCGTCGGACTAATAGTCCTCGCAGTCCTCCTGCCGATATTCCAGTTGAACCAGTTGATAAAATAAATCCGGAGGATAATCAATGAAAAATTATCAATTATCAATTATTAATGCAAAATTTAAAAAAAATAAAATTTGCAATTCCCCGATGGCGGGGTTTACCCTTCTTGAAATTATCGTCGTTGTGTTTATACTCGGTCTCCTTGCGGCTATTGTTGCGCCCAGGATTATCGGGAGGACGGATGATGCGCGTATTGCCGAGGCCAAGGTGCAGATAAAGAATTTAGAGACCGCACTCAAGCTGTTTAAACTCGACAACGGATTCTATCCGGCTACCGAGCAGGGACTCGCCGCGCTTGTCGAAAAGCCGGCAACAGGACAGATACCGCAGAAATACCGTGAGGGCGGCTATCTCGAACAAAAGAAGATCCCCTTTGATCCGTGGAACAACCCTTATATATATATCAGTCCCGGCCTGCACGGAGATATTGACATCGCCAGTCTGGGCGCCGACGGAAGAGAAGGCGGCGAGGGAAAAGACGCCGATATATTGAGCTGGGATATGCAATAAAAAACGGAATGCAAAATTATCATTGTAAACTCATCAGTTGTATAACCTGAAAGGCAGGCATGATAAAAAACCTTTTGAATGCGACAAAAATTGAGCCATATTCACCTGAAGGCACTTTTAACCTAAAGTGCATTTTAGATGTATGTTTGCTGCCATGTGTAAATAGTACATTATGGAGTCGCCAAAAGCTTTTTCATCATGCCTGCCTTTCAAGTTGAGAACGTCTCTTGCAACGTTTAGGTAAAATGCAAATATCATTTTACAATTTCAAAAAGGGGTTTTCTCTGCTTGAACTGATCGTTGCCCTCTTTATCGTTTCCCTTGTACTTGCTGTTGTTTTCCCGTCGTTTGCCGTTTTTGGAGAGAACAGGCTGAAAGCAGAGGCAAGGGAAATGGCTTCGATACTGAGGTATATGAACGACAGCGCTTCCTCGAGAAAAGAGACCTTTATCATAAAATTCGATCTCGATAAAAACAGGGTTTTCTGGAAAGGCCCCGAAGGCGAGAAGACAAAGGTATTTGAAGACCTGACCGGCGTGACAACACAGGCGAACGGAACGGTCAACAAAGGAGAATTGACTGTTTTCTTTGACCCGCTTGGGATAAAAGAGAATCTGAGCGTACATATGAACAGAGAGAAAAAAAAGGTCACCGTCACATTAAACCACCTTAGCGGGAAAGTCAAAATAAATTATGACGAATAAAACAGGGATGAAGGATGAAATAACGAATAAGGATGAGGGATGAATTATGAAGGATGAATTAAGAAAGAAACAAACACTTTACAAAAGGAAGTTTTTTTTCATCCTTCATCCTTCATCCTTCATCCTTCGCAATGCATCCTTCATCCTTTGTCGAAAGGGTTTCACCCTTCTCGAAGTCCTCATTGCGCTTGCGATTATCAGCGGACTTCTAATCACTCTCATATATACGGTGAACTATCAATTGGGTATTGTTGAAAGACAGGAAACCGTAACGGTCGCTACATTGCTGGCAAAGAGCGCCCTGACCGAACTGGAAAAGAAACCCGAAAGTAAAAAAGGAAAATTTGAAGCGCCCTATGAAGCCTATACCTATGAAATTGCCGTTAAAGACTCGCCATATCCCGGAGTAAAGGAAATTACGGTTATCGTGACCGCAGGCAAAGAAGAGGTCAAGCTCAATCAATATATATATAAATAAGGATGAATTAAGAAATAAGGATGAAGGATGAATTATGAAGGATGAAATAAGAAAGAAACGAACACTTAACAAAAGGAAGTTTTTTTTCATCCTTCATCCTTCATCCTTCATCCTTCGCAATGCATCCTTCATCCTTTGTCGTAGAGGTTTTACCCTTCTCGAAGTCCTCATTGCCGTTGCTATTCTCTCTATAGTGCTCACGGCCCTGTATAGCACATTTTTTTTAAGTAGCAGAGCGATGGAGGACATGGATGAATCCATGACAAAATTGCAGGAGTCGAGGAAGGCCATTGATATATTAAGAAGAGAACTTGAGTCCGCGTATTACAAAGATAACGACGAAAAGACATTTGTAAAAATCCTCGACAAAGACCTTTATGGAAAACAGGCGACGCAGCTTGAATTTACGGCATTTACGACAATAAGGCCCGGCCTTTCAAAGATTTCATACTACATGGAAGAAAAGGACAGGAAACAAACTCTTTTCAAAAAAATAGGGTCCTCTTTCGGAAAGGAAGAATCCGAAGGGACCGATATTATTGAGGACCTTGAAGAATTCACCATAGAAGCGAAATATCAGGATAAATGGGTGAAGACCTGGGACTACGGGATTACAAAGAAAATGCCTGATGAAATAAAGATCAGTCTGTCGGTAATGATTAAGGGGAGAAAGGTGACGCTCTCGGATATTGCAAGGCCGATGTATGACAAGACTATATGACGGGATATTTTGAAAAATCTCCCCTAACCCCTCTTTACCAAAGAGGAGGATGAATTTTGGAATTTTATAAAAAGATTGGAGGATTCCAAAAAGGCTGTAAAATATCTCCCTTTGGCAAAGGGGGATTGAGGGGGATTTTTTGTTCAAATGGCTTTCCGCTGAGACATATCCATGACCAGCAGGGGGTTGCTTTGGTTGTGGTCCTCCTTGCCCTTGTATTGCTCACTGCCATGGTGGTTGAATTCTCTTACGGCGTATACACCGGCACGAATGATCTTTACAACTGGCGCGACGCCCAGCGGTTATCGGTAATGGCTAAATCGGGCGTAAATGTATCGGCATACATATTATCAAATAAGGAGATAGTTTCCCAATATACGGAATCTATTGAGATGCCTGTAGCGAACCCCTTTGAGGATTTTAATGGGATTATTACGGTAAGAATAGAGGATGAAGACGCCAAATTCAATCTGAATGCCATAATTCCTGATAATGATTCTTTAAATGAAAGCGATCTGAGCAATCCTTACAACTGTTTTAAAAGGCTTCTCAAAGCCCTTTCACTGGATGTAAAGATCGCGGACCGTTTAGTGGATTGGATCGATGAGAACAGGGGGGCAAGGCTGTCTGATTCGGAAGTCGCCGCGAAAAACTCCATGCTGGATAGCGTGGACGAACTTTTATTAATTAATGGAATAAGCAGAAAAGATTATGATAAATTATTGCCATACGTCACTGTAAGCAAAAATAGGGATAACCTTATTGTGAATGTTAACCGGGCTGAAGCTCCGGTTTTGATGAGTTTGGCGGTTGGAATATCTGAAGAGATTGCAAAGACGGTGATACAACAGAGAAAAGGTAACCCGTTTACGGAATTATCACAGTTTAATAAGATTGCGGGAACAAATCTTGCGTCGGATCGGATACGCACTGAGGGAAGATTTTTTTGCATAAAATCTTCAGCTTCCTCCGGCGGGGTGAAGAGGGTGATCGAGACGGTTTTGGATACAACAACAAATACGATCCAGTACTGGAAGGAATATTAATGACCAGGGCGCTTTTTATTGATATAACGGATAAGGAAATAAACACCTATATCTTCGATGTCGGGCAGGGGCGGTATGAACTGAAGGAAAACAGGAAATATACTCCGGCTGAAAAATATGATTTCCCTGCCGAAGCAATAGACGGAGGCTTTGATAACATTTACCTGAGCCTGCCTGCCGGCCTGCTGAATTTCAGGGTGCTTGATACCCCGTTTTCGGACAGGGAGAGAATAAGAGAAGTGCTTCCCTTTGAACTCGACGGTGTCATACTCGGCGGGACAGACAAGGCGCTCTTTGACGACATAATCGTCGGCAGAACGGAGAGTAAATATCAGGCGCTCGCAGTCTACATAGAAAAAAGCGTTGTCAGGGACATGCTTGCAAAACTGAATTCCTGCGGGGCCGACCCGGTATTCATTACATCACTTGAAGTTGGGAAAATCGTGAAGGACTTTTCTCCCGAAAAGCTGCTGTCTCCTTTAGACCTGGATGACAATGAAAGGGTAGCGCTTGCACAGGAAGAGATGCGTTCTCCTACTATAAATTTAAGGAGAGAGGAATTTGCCTATACACGGGATATCGAAAAGACAAAGAGATATTTTAAGACAACGGCGGTCCTTGTGACGCTCATCGCCTTTGTCGTTTCCGCAGGCTTGTTGTTTCAGATTATGACGACAAAAAATGAGATAGCGGCATTGAAAAATGATATGCGCAAGAAATATCAGGATTTGTTCCCGCAGGAAAAGAATATTATGAACGAGGGCTATCAGCTTAAAGCGCATATGAAAGAATTGAGCGGCAAGGAAGAAATCTTCATCGGCGTCAGTCCTCTCGACGTCCTGTGGAAACTGTCGCAAATCGGGAAAACATCCGCTGTTTTTTATGAGACTTCGGCAGACAGAGGCAATCTTATACTGAAAGGCGAGGCGGCTTCACTGAGCGACGTTCAGAAGGTGAAGGATGAAATAGGGAAGTTCTTTGACGATGCGAATATCTCCGATTCAAAGACCTCTTTACAGGGCAAAATACTTTTTACCATTACGGCAAAGGAGAAGAGGGCTTGAGAGAGTTATTCAGGAACAAGAGCTTAATCTATGCTATGTCCGGCCTCATTGTCTTTTTTGTTCTTGCCGGTATCGGGATACAAACCCTTGCTTCATCAAAAAAAGAGCTTAAGCTGCTGCAGGAAAGGCGGAAAGAACTGCTGCTCCTGAAGGATGAGTACATATCGTTGAAGCAGAAGGTCGATCTTGTCGAGGCAAAGAAGAGCATGATGAACGTGCCGGGGGTTGTCCAGGCAATCGATGAGATTTTTCAGCCTATGGGGTTGAAAGATAAACTAAAGACGGTCAGGGCCTCAGGGAAAAAGGAGGTCCGGGACGGTTTTGAAGAAGAGGCGGAAATTACAATCGAGAAAGTAGGCATAAATGAAATGCTGAATATCTTTTATAAAATAGAAACCGCGCCCATGGTCCTGACTATAAAAAAGGCCTCCATAAAAAAATCCTTTGAAAACCCTGAACTGCTCAACGTCAATATCGTCCTTTCATTTCTGAAAACGAAGTGAGGAAAAAGCTTCCGTTTATTGTCCTCGCCGCTGTCCCCGTTTTTTTCTGGATGATATGGATTATTTTTCCTGAAAACGCCATACAGACTATCATTGAAGATTCCGTTGCCGGCAGTCAGTTTGTGATAGAGGCGCAGGGACTGAAGAAAGGGTTGTTCTATACCGTAGACATAGACGCCCTGGTATTGAAAGGCAGGAGGGGGGAATTGATTTCCGTAAAAAATATCCGCAGTTATATAAATCCTCTGTTTATCCCGTTATTCCAACTTCGTTTGACCGGCAACGGCGCCATAGGCGATGGAAATATTTCGGGTAATTTGACCCTTTCAAGGGGTAAAATAAAAGGAACCCTGAATTTTCAGAAGGTCGGTTTCGGCGATTTGTATTTTTTGAAACTGACCGGAATAAAGGGCAGCGGAACGCTTTCCGGAAGCGTTACAATCATTGAAAGCGACGGACATGCAGAGTTTGTTTCTAAGGATGCGGTTTTTGAAGAAACGGAATTTTCAGGGGTCAAGGCGCCTCTGAATATCTTTCATATGGTAACAGGTTCTCTTGATTTGCGCGGAAGCGTTATTGAAGTCGTATCTTTGGCCTTTCAGGGCGAAGACATCTATGCGAGGCTGAAAGGAGATATCAGGGAAAATGTGATGGATATCTCTATGGAATTGATGCCGGGGAAATCATATGTTGAAAACCCGTTTGTGCTTGCAGGGCTTGAGGCCTATAAAATTTCTCCCGGATATTATATTATTCCCTTAAAGGGCAGTCTTTTTCCGTGAGGAGGAAATATGTCTAAATATATATTGATGCTATTTTTAGCGCTGAGTCTTATTTCATGCGGTTCGGAAAGCCGGCAGAACATATCGGGACAAACCACGGATATTCATTCAAGTGCAAGCGCGGGTATAGATGCGCCGGCGACGAAAAATATGCCGGCAAGGTATGTGCCGGGAGAAGTCCTCGTGAAATTCAAATCAGGGACGTCAATAGTTGCCATGAATAAGCTTCACGGCGCCATAAGAGCGGGCAAAATCAGGGATATAAGACATCTCGGGATACATCGGATGAAGCTTCCGCAAGACGTGAAGGTGGAAGAAGCGGTGCAGATTTACAGGAACGACCCGAATGTCGAATTTGCAGAACCGAATTATATTGTTAAGACTTCCGCTATACCGAATGATCCGGGATATAGCCTGCAATGGGGACTCAATAATACTGGCCAGACAGGCGGAATATCCGGCGCGGATATTCATGCCCAGGCCGCCTGGGACGTCACAAAAGGCTCAAATAATATAATCATTGCAGTCGTCGATACGGGGGTTGCCTATGACCATCCGGATCTATCCGGAAATATATGGGTGAACACCGCGGAATTGAACGGTTCCCCCGGGATTGATGATGACCAGAACGGTTATATAGATGATGTATATGGCTGGGACTTTATCAATAATGACGGCCATCCGGTTGACTATGATCAGCACGGCACTCATGTGGCCGGTATTATTGCCGCAAAGAGCAATAACGGGACCGGTATCAGCGGAGTCATGTGGTCGGCCAGAATAATGCCTCTCAGGTTTTTAGGCATAACCGGGTCAGGAGACGTCGCAAAAGCATCTGAGGCAATAGAGTATGCCGCAGACAATGGTGCCCGTATCATCAACGCAAGCTGGGGAGGGAATGATTATTCCAGTACTCTCTATAATGCCATCGAGTATGCCAGGCAGAAGAATGTTCTTGTAGTTGCCGCCGCGGGGAATGAAACAATGAACAATGATATAGACGCTTTCTATCCTGCAAGTTTTAATCTGTCAAATATTATCTCGGTGGCTGCAACAAATCAGAACGACGCTATTGCCGATTTTTCCAACTATGGCGCTACTTCGGTTGATTTAGGCGCTCCCGGCGTATCTATCTATAGCTCAGTCCCCGTGTTTTCATACGGCGATTCCGTCACCATTTACAGCGAAAATTTCGACCGCAACTCCGGTGATCTGCCGCTTTTAGGGTGGTCAAAAGGGGGAGTGCAAACGACCTGGGCTATCACTGCAGGCACGGGTTTCAGCGGAACAAACTGTCTTGAAGACAGCCCTGGAGCAAACTATGTTCCCAATACTAATTCCTGGGCAGGATATATGACGCTGATTCCATCGTTCAAGAACAACCGTTACAGGCTCTTTTTTAAATGGAAGGGATATGTTGACCATAATACCAATGATTTTTTCTATATAAACTATTCACAGGATGGGAAGAACTGGGATTGGGTTGATTACTTAGATGGGCCTCAGACGAATTTTGATACTTACGATACGTATGAGCTTACCTCTGCCGCCGAGATGCTCGACAGCTTTTATTTCGGTTTCGGATTAAGGGCCGATGCAACCGTAAACTATGACGGAGTCTATATCGACGATTTGGTATTAAGCAGGCAGCCGATCGTTATCAACAGCTATACCTATGAATCCCAGGGATGGAGCGGCACTTCCATGGCAGCGCCTTTTGTCTCAGGAGTCGCCGGATTGGTCTGGTCGGTGAATCCTTCTCTCGGTTATGCCCAGGTTAAAGATGCTATTTTAAACAGCGCAGATAAAAAGCTGTCTCTACCCGGAAAAACAGGCACAGGGGGAAGAGTAAATGCCTCTGCCGCCGTAAACCTGATTATGCTTTCAGTTCCATCAAATCTTTCCGCTTCCGCAATATCGAAAAGCCAAATAGACCTATCATGGCAGGACAATGCTTCAAATGAAACAGGGTCCAAAATAGAGAGAAAAAAAGCGTCCGATGCTTCTTATGCAATCATCGCTGAAGCCGGCGCAAACGTTACCTCCTATTCCGATACGGGACTCTCTGCGGGAACTAAATACTTCTACCGCATCAAGGCATATAACTCTTCAGGAGAATCCTCCTATTCCAACGAAACAAGCGCTACAACGAAGCAAGCTTTGTCAGGAGGCGGTGGAGGCGGTGGCTGCTCTATCGGAGGCGCACAAAATTATCAAACGGCAATGGCGGATACAATGGTTTTATTGCTGCCGTTGATGGTCATATTGTTTGTGAGGAGATATTCCGGTTTATCTGATTGAACCGAGGATAGAGTATTTTCGCTCATTCTCGGTCGTTCCTCCCTGCGAGGCTTTTGCCTCTTTATTTTCAAATACTGTATTTGACTATCGGCAAAAAAACCGCTCAAATACTCTATCCTCGGTTGCTGTTGCCGATCTTGTCGAAGGATCACTTCGTTATTAAGCCGGGTTATCCGTGTTGTGCCAGATACGCCAGATTCGCCAATAAATGGAATACGGTCCCCGGCAAGATATTGTTGGTCTTCATATAAAGCCATCCCATTACCAGCGACGGGAAAAAACTGAGCAGAACCATCCACTCATTATAGAAGATTGCTTTCGGCAAATGGGCAAGGGCGAATAAGAGACTGACAAACAAAACCCCTTTGTACTTCCTGCCCATTGAGTCCTGCAGGAATCCCCTGAAAAAAAATTCCTCCGGAAAAGAGACGCTCAACAACTGAAAAATAACGGCGGAAACCGTAATCGCTTTCGGATTCCCTCCAAAGAAAAAATAATACGGCAGAAGCATAAAGAATGACGCCACAAGTCCGGTCGAGAGGTCTTTTCCGGATAAATTCAGTTTGACCCTGTATCCTGCAATTATCGGGAATATCAGCATCAGCAAAGGTAGTGCGCTGTAATAGATATGATTCGAGGGTTTTATGGCATGTATGATAAAAGACAAGATGAGGATTATGAGGTAGCCGGATATAGTTTTTATTTTCATGAAACGTTACTCATCTAAAAATTTTGTGTCTTTCGTATTTATTAACAGTCTCAAAATAAAAACTACATTGATTAGTGAAATCCCTCCTCCCCTCCCTTTTCCAAAGGGAGGAATTATGCCCCTCTTTGGCAAAGAGGGGTTAGGGGAGATTTTTTGAATAAAGTACATTCTATTTGAAAACTGTTTTGCAATGTTAAAGGTTATACCGAATAAAAATATGGTATACTTCCATTTAATATTTTAGCACTATGACGACTTTAAGATATATAACCGCAGGCGAGTCTCACGGGAAAGCTCTTTCAGGTATTCTTGAAGGAATCCCTTCGGGGCTTTTACTTTCATCAGAGGACATCGACAGGGACCTGAAAAGAAGGCAGGGAGGATACGGCCGAGGCGGGAGGATGAATATAGAGTCCGACCATGCCGAAATTATCTCAGGCGTCAGATGGGGTAAAACAATAGGTTCACCGATTACCCTTCTCATCGAAAACAGAGACTTTAAAAACTGGGCTGA
>Ga0315283_10004390_pt1 | contig 12281 bp, 14 predicted proteins | sample YL17G09_0_MG_FD_204541 | JGI IMG/M metagenome (GOLD analysis project Ga0315283, IMG submission 204541) | Sediment microbial communities from Yellowstone Lake, YNP, Wyoming, USA - YL17G09_0 | ecosystem: Environmental > Aquatic > Freshwater > Lake > Sediment | place: USA: Wyoming | collected...
CGTACAAGGAAGCCAAGATCAAGTAAGGCGCCCGCGCCGCTTGATTCCGCGAAGAACCCGCCGCCCGGCGGGTTTTTCTTTTTCCGGCGCCCCTTCTTGTTTCTTACTATCCGCTATCCGCTGATCACTAATCACTTTCCTCACTTTCCCCAGTGCCCGAACTCCCCGAAGTCGAAACCACCCGCCGCGGAATACGTCCCGCGCTCCGCGGCCGTGCCGTCAGCGGATTCGTGCTGCGGGAGCGCCGCCTGCGATGGCCCGTGGACGTCCGGCTGGTGCACGAGCTTCCTGGCCAGCGTGTCGTTGAAGTCCGCCGCCGGGCGAAGTACCTGTTGATCGAGCTCGAGCGCGGCACTCTCATCGCGCACCTCGGCATGTCGGGCAGCCTGCGCGTGCTCAAGCCCAGTGCGCCGCTGCTGACCCACGATCACTACGACCTGCTGCTCGACTCCGGCCGGTGCCTGCGCTTCAACGATCCCCGCCGCTTCGGCTGCCTGCTCTGGGTGACCGGCGACCCGGAAGAGCATCCATTGCTGGCCAACCTCGGGCCGGAGCCCCTCGAGGCGGGCTTCGATGCCGACTACCTCGCATCCAGGACGCGCGGGCGCCGTGTCGCCATCAAGCAGTTCCTGATGGACCAGCGCATCGTCGTGGGCGTGGGGAACATCTATGCCAGCGAGGCGCTGTTCCACGCTGGCATCAACCCGCGCCGGGCTGCCGGAAGAGTGAGCCGGGATCGGCTCGGGCAACTGGTCGCAGCCGTGCAGGAAGTGCTCGGGGCAGCCATCCGGCAGGGCGGCACCACGCTGCGGGACTACGTCAACGCGGACGGCACTCCCGGGTATTTCCGCCAGGAACTCTACGTTTACGAGCGGGCGGGCGAGCCATGCCGGCGCTGCGGCGCTCCGATCCGCCAGATCACGCAGGGACAACGCTCGACCTATTTCTGCCCGGCCTGCCAGAGGTAACGGCCGGTTATGACCTGAGACTTTGGCTCGGAACTGCGGCATGCCCCTTTGCCGCGCCGAATAGCCTCCCCCCATAATGCGTCCATGGAGTCAGCAGATCCGGTGCGCGTCCTGCTCGGCGTAACGGGCGGCATCGCTGCCTACAAGAGCGCCGAAATCGTCCGTCGCCTGCGTGAGCGGGGCGCCGAAGTGCAGGTCGTGATGAGCGCGGGCGCGCGGCAGTTCGTCACGCCGCTCACCTTCCAGGCGCTCTCGGGCCGGCCGGTGCGCTCCGACCTCTGGGACGAGGCCGCCGAAGCGGCGATGGGCCACATCGAACTCGCGCGCTGGGCGGATCGAATCCTCGTCGCGCCCGCGACGGCCGACTTCATCGGTCGCCTCGCGCACGGCCTCGCCGACGACCTGCTCACGACGCTCTGTCTCGCCACCGATGCCCCCATCGGCGTCGCACCTGCGATGAATCGGCTCATGTGGGCCAACGCGGCGACGCAGGCGAATGTCGAACTCATTCGCTCGCGAGGCATCACGATCTTTGGACCCGGCGTCGGCGATCAGGCCTGTGGCGAAACCGGCCCGGGCCGCATGCTCGAGCCCGCGGAGCTGGTCGAGGCGATGTTCGCCGCGGCGCCGGTACGCGCTGCATCGGCGGCCGCGCCCGGCGCACTGGCAGGGCGCAAGGTTCTTGTCACCGCAGGACCCACGCGCGAGCGCATCGATCCGGTGCGCTTCATCACCAATCGCAGCTCCGGAAAGATGGGATACGCGGTCGCAGAAGCGGCTCGTGATGCGGGCGCCGAGGTCGTGCTGGTCAGTGGCCCGGTCAACCTGCCGGCCCCGCGGGGCGTGCGGCGCGTCTGCGTCGAGACCGCGGAACAGATGATGGCTGCGGTCAACGCCGATCTCGCGGGGACCGACATCTTCATCGCTTCGGCTGCGGTGTCGGATTACCGGCCGGTCCAGGTCTCGTCCGAAAAGATCAAGAAAACGAGCGACTCGCTGCTGCTCGCGCTCTCGCGAACGCCTGACATCCTCGCGACCGTGGCGGCGGGCCATCCGCGACCATTCGTGGTCGGGTTCGCCGCGGAGACCCAGAACGTCGAGCGCAACGCACTCACGAAGCTCGAGGGCAAGCGGCTGGACATGATCGCGGCCAACCAGGTCGGCGACGGACTGGCATTCGATTGCGACGACAACGCGCTCACGTTGTACTGGCCGGGCGGAAAGTGCGAGCTCGAGCGCGCCGGCAAGGCCCGGCTCGCGGGACAACTCATCGGCGTGATCGCGGAGCGTTTCGCGTCGAGCGGCGGTCGTGCCGCGCCAGTCTCCGTAACCGCGACTGCAACCCCCAAGTCCGGCAGCGCGGCAGCAGGGTGAATGCCTCCCGCAAACCGCGCCCGCTGCAGGTGCGCGTTCTCGATCCGCGCGTCGGCCGCGATATCCCGCTGCCTCACTATGCGACGCAGGGCTCGGCCGGGCTCGACCTGCGTGCGTGTCTCGACGCGCCGCTGACGCTCGTTCCAGGCCAGACCGAGCTCATTCCGACCGGCATCGCGATCCATCTCGATGATCCCGGCCTCGCGGCGGTGCTGCTGCCGCGCTCGGGGCTCGGCCACAAGCACGGCATCGTGCTCGGCAATCTAGTCGGGCTGATCGACTCGGACTACCAGGGGCAGGTGATGGTGTCGTGCTGGAATCGCGGCCAGTCCGTGTTCACGATCCAGCCCGGCGAGCGCATCGCGCAGATGGTGATTGTGCCGGTCGTGCAGGTGGATTTCGAGATCGTCGAGAACTTCACCGAGACCCACCGCGGCGCGGGCGGCTTCGGCAGCTCGGGAACTAGTTGATGCCCTTCAGCTGCTTGAAGCGCGCGATGTCGGAATCGAACTCGCCGCGGAGTTTCTGCTGCTCGGCCGTGTTCTTGGCGAGTTCCTGCTGGTAGACCTGCAGGCCATTCACCGTGTTGACGATGTCCTCGGCGACGTGATCGGGCAGCACGGGCGCCCGGGGCGAATCGCTGTAGGGCCGGTAGCGCCGCACGTCCTCGGTCAGGCGCGCCTCGCGTTCCTTCAGGTTGACGACGTACTGCTCAGTCACGTGCGCCTGCTGCACCAGCAGTTCGAGTCGCTGGTCGCGCAGCCGCTCGATATCGGCGACCGAGAGGTAGGTTGCCAGCAGCGTTCGATCGCGTTGCGCGGAGATCTTCTGGGCTTCCTCAGCGTTTTTCTGCGCGGCCACCGCCTCGAGCGCCACCTTGCCGGGGAGCACGCGTACGACCCGCCCGGATGCGTCGAGCACCTCGACATCCGCGTCCATGCATTCGGGCGGAATGTTCTGGCCGAAATAGGACTGGCCCTTCGCATCCCGGCAGCGATAGACCTCGTCCTGTTTCACTGTCCGCGACTTCGGCTGCTTCTTGCCAGCCGCGGCGGCAGGCGCGGAGGCAACCGCGACCGCGAGCAGCGCCGTCAATCCGGCCAGGAACCTTGCTTGTCTCGGACTTGTCCGCATGGGTCGGGATTCTGCGCCGCAGGGGGCGGCGACACCTATCTCCACGCTTCAGGTTTGTGAACTATGTCAAACACGGACGCGCTTCACACTCCGTAGCGGTCCCTGTAGGATCGCACGGCCTCGAAGGCGTCGCTCTCCCCGGCGGCTTCGAGGTGAGCAAGCAGGTCGCGCAGCCTGAGCACGCTGACGACCGGCAGCCCCAGCGTCTCCTGCACCTCCTGCACGGCTGAACGCTCGCCCAGCCCGCGCTCCTCCCGGTCGAGGGCAATCAGCACGCCGGCGGGCGTCGCCCCGTTCGCACGGATGATCTCGACCGACTCACGGATGGCCGTGCCGGCGGTGATCACGTCGTCCACGATCAGCACGCGGCCCGCGAGCGGCGCGCCGACGATGGTGCCGCCCTCGCCGTGGTCTTTCGCTTCCTTGCGGTTGAACGCGAATGGCAGGTTCATGCCTTCGTGCTCGGCCAGGGCCGCGGCCGTCGTCGTCACGAGCGGGATGCCCTTGTAGGCGGGGCCGAACAGCATGTCGAACTCGATGCCCGAGAGCGCGGCGGCACGGGCGTAATAGCGGCCGAGCCCGGCGATGGCGCGCCCGGTGTTGAAGAGTCCCGCGTTGAAGAAGTACGGACTCAGGCGTCCGGACTTGAGCTTGAATTCGCCGAAGCGCAGTACGCCGAGCTCGAGACACAGTCGAATGAAGTCTGGCTGGTGCATGGTCGTACTTTATACTGCGCCGCCATGCGCATCGTCACGCTGAACGCCAACGGCATCCGCTCAGCCCAGCGCAAGGGCTTCTTCGAGTGGCTTGCCGGGCAGGACGCAGACGTCGTCTGCATCCAGGAAACGAAGGCGCAGGAGCACCAGCTCGACCACCCCGTCTTCCGTCCGCATGGCTACCACAGCTACTACTGCGATGCGGTGAAGAAAGGCTACAGCGGCGTGGCGATCTACTCGCGCGAGAAGCCGCAGGAGGTCGTCACGGGCTTCGGGTCGCGGGAGTTCGACGCCGAGGGCCGCTATATCGAGGCGAAGTTCAAGGACTTGAGCGTCGTCTCCGTGTACCTGCCGTCGGGCTCGTCGAGCGAGGAGCGCCAGCAGGCCAAGTTCCGCTTCCTCGACAGTTTCATGCCGCACCTGAAGGCGTTGAAGCGTCGACGCCGCGAATACGTGCTCTGCGGGGACTGGAACATCGCCCACAAGGAGATCGACCTGAAGAACTGGCGCTCCAACCAGAAGAACTCGGGCTTCCTGCCCGAGGAGCGTGCGTGGCTCGAGGAACTCTTCGGGGGCGTGCGCTATGTCGATGCGTTCCGCGAGGTGAATCCGCACCCCGAGCAGTACACGTGGTGGTCTAACCGTGGCCAGGCTTGGGCGAAGAACGTCGGCTGGCGCATCGACTACCAGGTGCTGAGTCCGGGATTGCGCGGCAGCGTGACGGGTGCGCAGATCTACAAGGCGCAGCGCTTCTCCGACCACGCGCCACTCACCGTCGACTTCGACCTGTGAGCGAACCGGGCAACTCGCGTCCGGCCGACGTTGCTCCGGCGCGTCAGCCCTGGTGGCGCGCCTGGCTGAACGCCGCGCGCGCCTACCAGCAGCCGCGCGTGGTCGCGATGCTGTTCCTCGGATTCTCTGCCGGCCTGCCGTTCATGCTCGTGTTCTCGACGCTTTCCGCGTGGCTGCGGGAGGCCGGGATCGAGCGCGCGACGATCGGCATGCTGTCGTGGGTCGGCATCATCTACTCGGTGAAGTTCTTCTGGGCACCCGTCGTGGACCGGCTGCAGCTGCCGGTGCTCGGACGGTTGCTCGGGCGGCGTCGCAGCTGGATGCTGGTCGCGCAGGTCGGCATAGCTGTCGGGCTCGCGAACATGGCGCACATGAGCCCGGTCGGCCACCTCGGCACGGTGGCTGCGCTCGCGCTGCTCGTTGCGTTCAGTTCCGCGACGCAGGACATCTCGGTGGATGCCTGGCGCATCGAGGCGGCGCCGCCGCTGATGCAGGGCACGATGGCGGCGGCCTACCAGCTCGGCTATCGCATCGCGATCATGGTCGCGAGCGCAGGAGCGCTCTGGATCGCGGCGGATTACGGCTGGACCGCGGCGTATACGACGATGGCGCTGCTTGTCGGCGTAGGAATCGTGACCACTCTGGTGATTGCGGAGCCCGAGCCCCGTGCAGTCCGGGAGTCGCTCGCGCAGGAGCAGCGGGTCATCGCCTGGCTCGAGGGCAAGGCGCACTGGCCCAGCGCGCTGCAGCAGCTCGGCTCGTGGTTCGTCGGCGCCGTCGTCTGCCCGTTCCTCGACTTCTTCTCGCGCTACGGCACGAGGCTCGCGATGCTGATGCTCGCCTTCATCGCGAGTTACCGGCTGGCCGATTTCACGATGGGCGTGATGACGAACCCGTTCTACCTGGACCTGGGGTTTTCGCTGAAGCAGATCGCAGCGATCGCCAAGGGTTTCGGCGTGTTCATGTCCATCCTCGGCACGCTCATCGGCGGCGTGACCGTCGCGCGCTACGGGATCGTGCGCACGCTCGCGCTCGGCAGCCTCCTCGTCGTCGCAGCGAACCTGATGTTCGCGGTGTTCGCCTGGATGAACGAGCCGAACATCGCGGGCCTCGCGGTCGTCATCAGTGCAGACAACGTGGCGATGGGCATCGCGGGAACGGCGCTCATCGCGTATCTCTCGAGCCTCACGAGCGCGTCGTACACGGCCACGCAGTACGCACTGTTCTCATCGATGTACGCGCTGCCCGGAAAGCTGCTGATGGGCACGTCCGGCTTCGTCGTGGACGCGATCGGCTATCCACGGTTCTTCGTCTACACGTCGGCGCTCGGCCTGCCGGCACTGGTTCTGCTCTTCCTCGTCGTGCGAAGTACGCGCAAGCGTGACCTGGGGGCGGGAGGCGGCGCATAGTGGAAGAAGTGGATCTCGCGCGGGTGATCTGCCCGCTGCACGAGCTCGCCGACCCGGGCGCGAAGGGATTCACGATGGGGGAGGGCGACTGGCCGCTGCGAGGCTTCGTAGTGCGGCGTGGCGGCAACGTGCACGCCTACGTCAATCACTGTCCACATGCCGGGTATCCGCTCAACTGGAACCCTGACGCATTCCTCGCTCCCGATGCGCCGCTGATCCTCTGCGCGATGCACGGCGCGCTCTTCGAGATCGAGACGGGGCTGTGTCTTGCCGGACCCTGCGACGGACTGCGGTTACGCGCGCTGCCGGTGCGCGTCGTACGCGGCTACGTGATGCTGGACGACAGCGTGCCGCTCGAGGAGCCCGCGGACCTGGGACGGTGACTCAGTAGCGTTCGGCTTCGTCCTGCGCGTCGACTTCGGAGTAGCCGCCGGCTTCGCCGCGATCGACGAACTGCAGCGGATCGGTCCAGGGCTTGGCATTGCCCGGTTCGGCCTGGTATTCGTTCTCGGTGTCCTCGGGCTCGACGTCGAGCGAGCCGGTCCAGTCTTCCGGCGCCTCGCAGGACTCGATCTCGGCCTCGCGCCACTCCTCGAGCTCAATTTCCTCGACGGTGCCGTCGAAATACTGGATCTCGATGGTATGGTCGTCGCGATCGATGGCCACGACCTCGAAGGAATCGCCGCCGGTGCGCCGGAACCATTCACCGATGACAGGTGCGGGCTTGGCCATGATCTCAACCTCTGCGAAGCTGCGCTGGTATCCTCAGGATCTCTTCACTCCCTTGTAGACCTGCGCGCGAGCGAGTTCAAGTAGCGGAATCCGCGAACTGCCAATGTTCGACGAACTGGTCAGATTCTTCGTAGTGCTGCTGGTGGTCGTCGAGCCGCTGTCGGTGCTGCCCGTGCTCGCGGGCCTCACCGAAGGGACCGACGAAGCCTGGCGCCGCCGGATGTCGTTCAAGGCGATTGGGCTGTCGGCGATCGTGTGCCTGGTCTTCGCCGCCGGCGGCACGGTGCTGCTCGGCATTCTCGGCATCAGCGTGGACGCGTTCAAGGTGGGCGGCGGCATCCTGCTGTTCCTGCTAGCGATCGAGATGGTGTTCGCGCGCCCCTCGGGCGTGCGCTCGATCACGCCCGGCGAGGACGAAGAGGCGCACCATCGCGCGGACATCTCCGTCTTCCCGCTGGCGTTTCCGCTGATCGCGGGGCCGGGAGCGCTTGCGACGATACTGCTCGCCTTCGCGGGCGTGCCGGTGGGTTCGCTGCAGTTCTTCGCGCAGGTCGGAGTGATCGTGCTGGTGCTTGCGATGACGCTGGCGCTGCTGCTGATGACCGGCCCGGTGATGCGAGTCATCGGCGTCACCGGCGGCGCAGTCATGAGCCGGCTGCTGGGCGTGCTGCTCGCCGCGCTCGCATCGCAGTTCGTGCTCGACGGAATCCGCGGCGCTATGGCTTCCTGAAGCAGAGGTCCCAGACCTCGTGCCCGAGCCGCTGGCCGCGGGTCTCGAATCGCGTGAGCGGCCGGCTGTCCGGGCGCGGCGCGTAGCCCGCGTCGAATTCGTTCTCGAGCATCGCGCAATCGCCGACCACGGCGAGCATCTGCTCCGCGTAGTTCTGCCAGTCGGTCGCGAGCCGGAATCGTCCACCAGGCTTGAGCTTGCTCGCCACCAGCGCGACGAATGCCGGTTGCACGATGCGCCGCTTGTGGTGACGTTTCTTCGGCCACGGGTCCGGGAAGTACAGCAGCACTGCGTCGAGCGACGCCTCCGGCAACTGCCGGGAGAGCACTTCGATCGCGTCGCGGCAGGCGACCCGGATGTTCCCCAGTTCGAGGGACTCCGCGCGCAGCATCAGGTGGCCGACGCCGGGACGGTGCACCTCGATGCCGAGAAAGTCATCGTCCGGGTGCGCCTGTGCCAGTGCGACTATCGATTCGCCATTGCCGAAGCCGATTTCGAGCGTCCGCGCGGCGGCGCGGCCAAATGCCGCGTCGAGATCGAGCGTTTCGTCCGTCTCCGTGAGGCCGTAGCGCGGCCAGAGTTCCCGCCACGCCCGCTCCTGTGCGACCGTCATCCTGCCGGCCCGCGCGACGAAGCTGCGGATCGAGCGCCGGTGCGGCGCGGAGTCCGCGTCGGGGCCGGTGGCGACAGGCGTATCTGGAATCGTGGCAGGCAAGGCGGTAGAGTCCGTGACAAGGGTTCTTCCACACGAATGATAAGGTGCCTGCCGGCACCAGGGAGCAGACAATGACCAGCAGCAGCGGAATTCTGGGGAATCTGGGCGCCAACGCGCAGGCGTTGTGCCGTCGTACCTGGTGGGTGTTCCTGATCGGCGGCCTGGCCTCCGTGGTCTTCGGTATTTTCGCGTTCGTGAACCCCGGAATCGCACTGCTGGTGCTCTCGATGTTCTTCGCGGCGGCGATCCTGGTGGACGGCGCTTCCAACATTGCGGGCGCCGTGCAGCACCGCGAGAAGGACGGCTGGTGGATCATGCTGCTGATCGGCATCCTTGGCGTGGTCGCCGGCGGATACGCGCTGCTCAACCCGCCGTTGAGCATGATGGCGTTCATCTTCCTCGTTGCGTTCGAGGCCATCCTGCTGGGCGTGTTCCTGCTGATGCTGGGCTACAAGGTCCGCCAGGCCACGTCGCGCGAGTGGATCCTCTATGTGACCGGCGCGCTGTCGGTACTGTTCGGCATCCTCGTGATCATGAATCCCGCGGCGGGCAGCCTGTCCGTCGTCTACCTGATCGCTGGTTGGGCACTTGTGATCGGTGCGCTCAAGGTGTTCTTTGCGTTCAAGGTGAAGAACCTTCCGGAGCGCGCCGCCGAGAAATTCTCCGCGCTTCGCTGACCGTCAGGCCACGCGGCCGGCGATCCGCCCGCCGAGCAGGCAGCCGCCGAGGAAAGTACCCTCGAGGCCGCGCTTGCCGTTCATCCCGCCGCCGCCGAAGCCGGCGGATTCGCCTGCGGCATAGAGGCCGGGGATCGGCTGTCCCGCGTGGTCGAGCACGCGGCACGAGAGGTCGGTCTGCAGCCCGCCCATGCTCTTGCGGCTGATGATGAACTCGCGGATTGCGAGCAGCGGTCCCGCCTTCGGGTCCAGGATCTTCTGGAACCTGCACGTGCGCAGCCGGTCGCCGATCCAGCGACGCGAGAACTCGATCCTGCGCAGTTGCTCGTCGTTGTGGAAGCGCGGACCTGCGTCGATGCGCGCGTCGTAGCGCGTCGCGGCTTCGGTGATGGCTGCGAGGTCCACCGATTCATCGCCGGTGAGCGCGTTCATCTTCTGCACGAGTTCCGGCAGCGTGTCCGCGACGACGAAGTCCGCGCAGTTTCGCGTGACCTCGTCGACGAGCCATCGGTTGCCGAACAGCATGTCGCGTGCGACGGCGAGGCGTTTCTTCTCGCGAAAGGCCGGGTTGAACTCGCCACCCGAGATCGCCAGTTCCTTGAGGGCGATGCGGCGATTCAGGAGTTGCCACGAGTACGCGCGCTGCTGGCGGCAGATCTGCGCCACGAGATCGTGCGTGTCGAATCCGGTCACGAGCGGCATCGGGCCGATGCGCTCGCCGCGCCAGTTCAGCCACAACGCTGACTTCGGCGGCACCAGCGACAGGCCGTGCGAGGGCTTGCGCGGTTTCCAGTGATGCACTCCGGCGGCGTAGTTCCACTGCCAGTCGAGGTGCGTGACGTTCGCGCCCACCGAGGCCGCTGCGTCGTGCAGTCGCCCGTCAGCGTACTTGTGCGAGCCGTTCAGGATGGTTTCCGGCGGTCGCCCCCAGTCGGCGTGCCAGTGCTGCCTCACGCGTCCGATGTCGCCGTTGATGCCGCCCGACGCGATCACCACAGAATCGGCCTGCGCCTCGAATTCCACGTCAGACCCTTCAAGCGCGCCGCGGCAGCCGGTCACGCGCCCGTTGCTGCTCACGAGCGACTCGACGCGATGGCCGAAGCGCAGCTCGAGCAGTGAACGCCGCGGGTGCGCCAGCAGGTGGCGGTTCAGTACGACGGCGAGCTCGTGCCCCGTTCCCCACACGATGTGCCATCGAGGCACCGAATTGCCCGGTGTGTGCAGGCCACGTTCGACCCAGAGCGGCATGGGCATGAACTCGACGCCGATCCGCTTGAGCCAGTCGAAGATCTCCTCGTTGGCGCGGTGAACGTAGGCTTCGGCCCAGGCGCGGGGCCAGTGGTCGTCGGGTCCGAACTCGGCGAAGGAGTGCCAGTCGCGAAGCCCGAGCTCCGCTCCATCACGGATGCCGTAGCGGCGCTGCAGCGGCGTTCCGGCGAACCAGATTCCGCCGAAGCTCTCTTTCGCAAGAGCGCCCATGTTCTCTTCGACATCGCGATCGAGCAGCAGCACCTTTCGCCCCCGATCGAGCAGGTCGATCGAAGCGGCGACCCCGGCGATGCCTGCGCCGATCACGATTACGTCGGATTCGTACTTTGGCACCGGTCAGCCCTCCGGGACGGGAGTCAGGTCCGCGGTGCGCAACGTGGCGGCCGAGCCCACGCCCATGCGCTTGACCAGCATCATCGCCTCGGGGATCGGGATCTCGAGCAGCCGCACCCGTGCGGTGGGCAGATACATCACGTTGCCCGACATTGGCGTGGGCGACTGCGGCAGGAAGACCGCGACCCAGCCGTCCTGCAGCTCCTCGAGCTGGTAGCCGATCTGCCATCCGCCTTCCATGGCGACCAGTGCGGGTTGCATGCCCTGCACACCCTCGACCTGCGTCAGGCCTTCGGCGAGCGACTTGACCATGCGGTACTGCGGCAGGTTCCCGAGCAGCGTTTCCTCGAGCCAATGCGTCACGCTCTTCCCGGCGCGGGTCCGGGCGGCGAGTCCCGCGCAGAACGACAGCACGAGCAGCACAAGTGCCGCGATGATCGTGGCAATGGCCACGCCAGCGATCTGGTTTTGCGGGGCATACGCGGCGATGGGCTTCGCGATCTTGGCGGCGAAGCCCATGGCATGGCGCAAGATGAGGGCGAACAGGATCAGAGGCATCAGGAACAGTATTCCGCCGACGATCGTCGTCTTGAGGAATTCCTTGAACGAGGTCATGGGTACTCTCCCGGGGAATTTGAGGCGATAGCCTAACGCGCTTGTATCATGCCGAATCGCATGAGACGCCCCGCAGAATCCCTGTCGCTCGCCGACGCTCGCCGCATCGCGCTGCACGCGCAGCGGTTCGGCCGGACCCGACCGTCACGGGACGTCACCGGCGCCGATCTGCTGCGCGCCGTGCGTGCGATCGGTCTCGTGCAGATCGATTCCGTCAACGTGCTGGTGCGCTCGCACTACCTGCCCGTGTTCTCGCGGCTGGGACCGTATGCGCAAGACTTGCTGGACCGCGCTGCCTACTCGGGCCGCAACCGCCGCCTGTTCGAGTACTGGGGTCATGAGGCGTCGCTGATCCCGGTCGACATGCAGCCATTGTTTCGCTGGCGGATGGCGCGCGCAATGGCGGGCGACGGGATGTGGGGCGGTGTTGCCCGCTTCGGCCGCAGTCACCGGGCGTTCTGCGGTCGAGTGCTCGATGAAATCCGCGCTCGCGGGCCGCTGGGCGTCTCCGAGCTATCCGCGGGCGGGGCGCGCAAGTCCGGCTGGTGGGAATGGAGCGACGGCAAGGTGGCGCTCGAGTGGTTATTCTGGACTGGCCACGTCACCACGCACAGCCGCCGGCGTTTCGAGCGGGTATATGACCTGACGGAGCGCGTGCTGCCCCGTGCCGTGATCGACACGCCGACGCCCGAGCCAGCAGCGGCGCAGCGGCAGCTGCTGCGAGTCGCGATCGCCGCGCTCGGTGTCGCCACCGAGCGGGACCTGCGCGACTATTTCAGGTTGTCAGCCGCCGACGCCAGGTCGCGTGTCGCCGAAC
>Ga0315283_10004393_pt1 | contig 12280 bp, 12 predicted proteins | sample YL17G09_0_MG_FD_204541 | JGI IMG/M metagenome (GOLD analysis project Ga0315283, IMG submission 204541) | Sediment microbial communities from Yellowstone Lake, YNP, Wyoming, USA - YL17G09_0 | ecosystem: Environmental > Aquatic > Freshwater > Lake > Sediment | place: USA: Wyoming | collected...
GGCCTGGGGTATCCCGGCGGACCCATCATCGACAGGCTGGCGAAGGCCGGGCACGACCGTGAGGTGGCTTTTCCCGTCGCGCGCATGACGCATCCCGACCGGAACGAGCCGCTCCTGAAGGGGCAGTGGGACTTCAGTTTCAGCGGTGTGAAGACGGCCGTGCTGCGCCACGTGCGGGCGCGCGGGGAAGGCTGGTCGCCGTCCGACGGCGAGTTGGCCGACTTGTGCGCCAGTTTCCAGCGATCCGTCGTTGGCGCGCTCGTCGACAAAACGTTTGCGGCGGCTCGCTGGTACGGGGCACGGAGCGTGGGCATCGCGGGCGGCGTGTCCGCCAACAGCCGGCTGCGGGCCGATGCCGAGGCCGCCGGCGCGCGTGCCGGCATCCCGGTCTACGTACCGGCGCTGGCGCTCTCCACCGACAACGCCGCCATGATTGCCGCGGCCGGGCTGCGCCGCTACCACGCGGGCGTGCGCGCTGACGACCGTTTGAACGCCGATGCCTCGTTGCCGCTGACGAGTTAGAAGTCGTAGGCAGAAGACAGAAGACAGAAGGCAGGCACACTGGTAGTAGCCAGTGGTCAGGGGCAACTCAGAACCGCAGCCAGGGCCCAAGACGGAAGGCGGGAGACCCCGTACACCGGGGACGTTCTGCCGTGGCGCGGTTGACCTGACGCCCATGCCGCGGCCAGTGCCGCACCCGCCACGGCGCAGGTCTCGTCGATACCCGCGGACGACAGGAAGCGGGGTCCGCCGGGCCGAGTTGACGTAACGCCCGCTATCGGACCGCCCAGGGTCCGATGCCCAGAGCACCGGGCCGCCCAGACACAGCGCGTCGACCTGGCGAGCACGAGCCGACGTTGGTCGTGGACAACGCGTCGGCGCCACGGGTGACAGCCGACGGCCGGGTCATTGTGTTTCGGCGTAGCAGAGACACCGTCGGCCTCTATCGTGTGAACATCGATGGGTCCGGCTTGATGTGGTTGGCGGATGGCGACGCGTTTAGCGGAATCATCCTGCCCAATGACCAGACGGTCCTGTTTCTCTCGAACCGAAGCGGCGAGCAGGCGCTCTGGGCGGTGCCGCTCGCCGGCGGTCCCGCACGCGAGGTCCTGCACCGGTTCGTGGCCTCTGGCTCGCTGAGCGTGTCTCCCGATGGCCGCCAACTGCTGTGTAACGCGGGCGTCGTGGATGGACGCCTTACGACCATCCTCTGCGACCTCCCGGACTGCGCAAACCAGCGAGAGGTACCGGTGCGGTCACGTGCAGGCCGCTGGTCGCCAGACGGCCGGGGCCTGGCCTACGTCGATCGCGCCGACCCGAAGAACATCAGGATCCAGCCGATCGATGGCGGCGCACCGCGCCAGTTGACGAGGTTCACCGAGAAGGACATCGTCGATTTCGCGTGGTCGCCGGATGGCGCCCGCCCCGCGATCACGCGCCGCACGCAGCTCAGCGACATGGTGCTGATCAGGGGGTTCAGGTAGACAGTTGGCTCTGGTGGCGGCAGGGGGCATTACTGGGGCCTGTCGGGTCGAGTTGACGGAGCGCCGGTTATTGGACGACCCGTCGGTACCTTCGCCTTCAGTTCCTCGAACCAGTTCTGCACGAGAATCATCTGCGTCGCGCGGATCGGCGGGCGCTCTTTGGTCTGCGTAAAGTAGAACCGCTGTCCGTCAGCGGTGACGTCGTAACCACGTATGTTGGATTGCATGAAGTACCGCCCCTCGAAGAGCATCCGCGCCGTTTCAGCCGTCAACGATGGCGTCGTCGTGATCGGGACGGCTATCATGCGGATGGCCGAACCTGTCGACATCACGTAGAAGAGCTCGCGTCGGTCTTGCGGCGATGCGGGCGCGAAGCCACCCTCGTTCGAAATCTGTTGGCGCGGTCCCGGGCCGGGATACGGCTGCACGTACACTTCGTTGCGGCCGGACGCGTTCGACGTGTAGGCCAGATACCGGCCGTCCGGGGAGAACTCCGGGTACGATTCGTTGGACGGCGTCGCGAGAATCGGCTTGGGCCGGCGGTCTCCATCCAGAGAGAGCGCCATCACGTCATACGATGCCGCCGCCGGGCCCTCGATATACGCCAGCGTTCGCCCGTCCGGCGACAGGACCATCGCCGTGCGGCTGGGACGCCCCTTGCCCTGAGCCTCGGACGGGTTGCTCGCCAGAAGCTGGTCGGCCGGTGCGACGCTGACGAGCGACCGCGTGACTTCCGGTGACGGCTGGTGGAACCCGCGGCCGAGGTAGCCGAGCGCACCGAGGGCGACCAGCGCTGCCGCGAGGGCGACGACGGTAGCTGCCCACGCGAGGCGCTCGCGGCGCCGAAAAGGTTCGGACGTCCCCGCAACTGGCTGTGGCTCCGCCGCCCGGCCGATCGCGTCGTCCACTTCGAGCCGCGCGTCGGCGATGTCGTGCGGGCGCTGCTTTACGTCCTTCGTCATGCATCGGCGCAACAACTCGCGAATGCGCGGTGGCGCGTCCGCCGGCAGCGCATTCCAGTCGGGCTCCGCCCGCACCACCGCCGCCAGGACATCGGTCACATCTCCTTGCCCGCGACCAACTCCATGACGATGGCGCGATCCTCAACGGCGTAGACCGCGGCAATGTTGGGATGGTTCAGCGCCGCCAGCGCCTGCGCCTCGCGCTCAAACCGCGCCAGCCGATCCGGATCGGCCGCCGCGCGCCACCGGCTGTGGGTGCTCGGCGAACTCGGAGATCATGCCGTCCACCGTCGCCTTCTTCTCTGCCGCGAGATCGAGCGAGGCGGTGAAAATGCTGGTCTTGATCAGGCCGTGGCAGATCGCGTTGACCCGTATCTGGTGTTTCGCGAGGTCGCCCGCCTATCCCCGATGCCGCGCCGGTGATGACGGCGGTCTTTCCCGCGAAGCTCATGGCTTCTTCTCCGATGATTGTGACGCCTTGTCAGTTACCGGGACGGAGAGGCTCAGGCACAAGTGGGGATGGTCCCCAGAGTTCCACCCGGATGTTGGCTGCACACGTACGCAACTCTGCCTCCACTGGCTGCCATGCGCCCTGCCAGAACTTCTCAAAGTCCGCCAGAGACTGCCACTCTGTGGTTGTTCGAACCTGCGGCGTGCCCAATATGTTTCGATAGGCGCGACACTCGACCAGCCGGTTGCCCCATTACAGTTCCAATAGCGCTCTTCGGCCCCGGTTCGCTCTGTAAGCCATATGAAGATATGGCGCATTCGAGAGCCCCCGTGGTACACTTGGGGCGACGACGCGATTCGAATGGGATCCCGCCAAGGACACGGAGAACCAGCAGAAGCACGGCGTGGCGTTCGCCCTTGCCCAATTCGCCTTTGCTGATCCCCGGCGCGTGATCGCCGAAGATCTGTCGCACCGCGGAGCAGAGCAACGCGACTTCTGCTTCGGACGAGTGGGTGGGGGAATCCTGACGGTTCGCTTCACGCATCGCCCGGGTGCCATCCGGATCTTTGGCGCAGGATACTGGCGGAAGGGGAAGGGCATCTATGAGCAAGGCAATCAAGTACACGAGTGACCCGATCGGCAGCGTGCGGGTGGTCCCGGATTTCCTGCCGCCGCCAGAGGAACTGGTCTTCCGTGAGGAGGCCGTGAAGGTGACGATTGCGCTGAGCAAGCGCAGCGTCGAGTTCTTCAAGGCCGAGGCCCGCCGGCATGACACTCAGTACCAGAAGATGATCAGGCGGCTGCTGGATCGGTATGCCGAGCGTTACGCCGGCTCAACTGGAATCGATCCCGCCCGTCCACGCCGCCGGCGCACCGCCGCGTGATCCTCCTGTCGGCACCGCCGCGCCGCGCGGTCGGGAGGCGTGGCCGCTGCGCGTGCGGGTCTCGCGGGTGGTGTGATCGCCGACGGTGCGCGCCGCTCACCCGATGCCGTGCTGCCTCAACAGATCGGCCACCTCGGCGGTGCTGTCACGGAACGCATCCCAGACGGAGGCGCACCACTCGTCGATGGCCCGGTCCCGCTCCGGACCGGCGGGCGCGGCGAGTACCTGGTGCACGCTGAACTGGCCCCGCTCGCGCGGCAGGGAGAATGTCGGCGACGATCGCTTGTGTCGCCCGAGCGTCATATGAGCCCGCTGCGTGCATGATCCCTCGACCGGCCAGGCGGCGCAATGGCTTCTCGGGGTCTCAGGTGCGAAGGTGAGCACGCACCCGCCGGCGCGTTGACTTGTTCGGCACGCGGGACGTAGTATCCGATTGCCTTGACGCGGCGGCGGTCATCGCCGGCGGGTTTCTGCTGCGGCGGTCCCCGCGGGCTCCGGCGCTCACCGACCGCGACTTCGTCATCCTCGCCGATTTCCAGAATGCGACAGACGATCCGTCGTTCGACATCGGGCTGAAGCAGGCGTTGTCGGTCCAGATGTCCCAGTCCCCGTTCCTGAACATCTTCCCCGAGAGCCGCATTCGCGACCGGGCGCGGGGGACGCTCGTGCTGATGCAGCGCCAGCCGACCGACGCCCTGATGCCCGCTGTCGCACAGGAGATCTGCCAGCGGGAGGGTGTCAAGGCGATGCTGGCCGGTTCGATCTCGAGCTTCGGGACGAGCTACTCGCTGACGCTGACGGCGACCAACTGTGCATCGGGCGAGGTCCTGGCAACGGAGCAAACCACCGCGGCGCGCAAGGAGGAGGTCCTCGACGCGTTGACCAAGGTCACGTTCGGTATCCGGAACACGCTCGGCGAGTCTGTCGCGTCAATCAAGAAGTACGACGTCGCGGTCAGGGCGACGACATCGAACATGGAAGCGCTGAAGCTGCTGGGCCAGGCGCAGGCGTTGAGGGACAGCGGTCAGCAGCGGCAGGCGGTACCCCTGCTGGAACGCGCGGTGGAACTCGACCCTAACTTCGCGGTGGCCTGGGTGCGCCTGTCCTCGACGCTCGGCAACACGGCGCGCGACAGCGCCCAGGTCGAGCGGGCAAAGGCGGCAAGGACCAGGGCCTTCGAGCTACGGGACCGGGTGACCGAGCTGGAACGCTACTACATCGAGAGTATGTACTACCAGTACGTCACGGAGGACCTGGACAAGGCGACCCGGACGTGCGAGCTGTGGAAGTCCACGTACCCGCGTGATGCGGCGCCTCACAACCAGCTGGCCATCATCGCGGGCTTCGTAGGCGATCTGGAAAAGGCCGTGGCCGAGAGCCGTGAAGCCGCGCGCCTCGAACCGACGTCGATCTTTCTCGGCAACCACGCGAGTTACCTACTGGCCTCGAACCGGCTTGACCAGGCGCAACAGACCGTGCAGAACGCGTTCGCCCGGAAGATCGAAAGCGACGGGATGCATCGCGCCTTGTACTGGATCGGCTACCGCCGAGGCGACGCAGCCGCCATGCAGCAGCAGGTGGAATGGAGCCGGGGAAAGCCGGCCGAAAGCCAGTTCCTGCGCGACGAGAGCAGCCGAGCGGCCCTTCGCGGAGGCATGCGCGAGGCGGGCGAGTTCGTCGAACGCGCCGTCGCGATCGACGAGCGTAATCGCCTGACGGAAGCGGTCGCCACGTCCCGCGCGGTTCTGTCGGTCAGGAAGGCGATGGTCGGCGACACGAAAGGCGCGTTGGCGCTCGCAGATTCGGTCGTGTCCATCCCGGCAGTCTGGCGCAACTGCCTGTTGACGTATGCCGTCGCCGGGGACGGGCCCCGGGTCGAGCGGCTCCTGCCCCGTTTCGTCGCCGCGCCGCCCACCGGTTTGTCCGCCCTCGACGTGTCCCCGTTCACGGCGCTGGTGAACGGCGTGCTGCAGGTGAAGCGCGGCAAGGCTGACGAAGCGCTGCAGGCGCTGCGAGCGGCGGCAGTGTACGAGCAGGCGACGCGCTACGAAATGCAGCCGCAGTATTGGCGCGGGTACGCCTTTCTTGGCGCGAAGCGCCCGGCCGACGCCGTCGTTGAGTTTCAGAGGGTCCTCGCGCTGCGTTCGGTCTCCACGTCCGTCGCGTGGCCCCTGGCGCACGTCGGCCTCGCCAGAGCCTCCGCCGCGGCGGGCAATGTCGCCGCGAGCCGGAAAGCGTACGAAGACTTCTTCGCGCTCTGGAAGGACGCCGACCCGGATGTCCCGATCCTCATCGAGGCGAAGAAGGAATACGCGGCCCTGAGATAACCCCTCAGCGTCGACCCACCTCAGAATCGGCCCGTTCAGCCACCGGCGTTTCCCGGCTGGACGGGCCGCTCCTCTCCATCACGCTGACAGGACCTCGGGCCGGGCTCGTCGCGCTGCGGATTGTCCAATTGGGTTGACCTCCTTTTCGTGCTTGAGTCTCCAAGAAGCAGGTTGCGTGCGCATTAGAAACGTGATTCTATTTAGCGCGTGATCTATCGGACCGCCACCGCGCTCATTCGCCAGCGGCTCAAAACCAATCCTGCCGTCGCCTTGGTCGGACCCAGGCAAGTCGGGAAGACCACGCTCGCGCGCACCCTGTCAGCAACCTACTTCGATCTCGAACAGCCAACCGATCAGCTCCGCCTCGACCTCCTGTGGGACGAGCTCGTGTCCGGCGACCACCTGACGGTCCTGGACGAAGCGCAGTCATGGCCGGCCATCTTCGCAAGACTCCGAGGGGCGATCGACGCCAACCGCAGTCTGAACGGGCGCTTCCTCCTGCTCGGGTCGGTCTCACCCGGCCTGATGCGGCAGATCTCGGAATCGCTGGCCGGCCGACTCGCCCTCGTCGAGTTGACGCCCTTCCTGCAGCAGGAGCTTCCGGCATCGTCGCTCTCGAACCTCTGGCTGCACGGAGGTTTCCCTGACGGCGGACTGCTCGACCCGTCGCGGTTTCCTCAGTGGCCTCTCGACTACATCACCCTGCTCGCCGAGCGCGACCTGCCGGTCTGGGGACTGCCGGCAAAGCCGCCGGTCACGATGCGGCTACTCCGCATGCTCGCCGCCGTCCACGGCCAGATCTGGAACGCCAGCCAGATCGGCCAGGGCCTCGGCCTGAACTATCACACGGTCAACTCCTACGTCGACTTTCTGGATGGGGCCTTTCTGCTGAGGCGCCTGCCCCCCTGGCTTCCCAACCTGAAGAAGCGGCTCGTCCGCTCGCCGCGAATCTACTGGCGGGACTCGGGCCTGCTCCACGCGATTGCGGGCGCACGTTCGATGGACGACCTCCTGGCCAGGCCGTGGGTCGGCGCCAGCTGGGAGGGCTTTGTCATTCACCAGATCGTGGGCGCGCTGGGGGCCAACGGAGAGACGGTCCAGTCGCACTATTTCCGAACCGCCGACGGACTGGAGGCCGACCTCGTCTTCGAATACGACGGCCACCTCTGGGCCATCGAGGCGAAGCTCACGTCCAGCCCGTCGCCAGCAGATTTCGAACGTCTGAAACGAACGGCTGACGTGATCGGCTCGGACCGGCGTTATCTCGTAGCCCAGGTCCAAGAATCAACCACGGATTCAACCGGGGGCGTCGTCTCCTTGATTGCCATGGTCGATATCCTGCTCACCACGCTGAGGCGGCGATCACTCGCCGAGTGACTGCGACATCCTCGGCATCCTCGAAGACCTGATCGGCGTCGGCATCCAGGCAACGTCATGCAGGTGTTCCGGACGTTTCAATAATTGGACGGAGAATCGCACTCGTAGATCTTCTCGCCCCTCATTGAGGACCTCCACCCTGCCCATGTTGGTGACACCCGAACCAGGAACCAGCCTTCGTGCGGCCTGACAGCAATCAGGTCGTCAGCACCATGACCTGGCCAGGACCCGGGAGCTGTGTCCCGGCCCGATCCGGAATGGTGTGGTTCAAGGGCGTTCTTCCCCTTGCAACGCCGAAGGCAAGTGCCTTCCCGGCACAGGTTCCGGCGAATGCGGATGCCTCCCCGTCCATCCGAGCCGCATGACTTGGCGAGCTATAGCGCGTGCCCTCCGGCCACCTGGATGACCTGGCCCGTCATCCAGCGAAAACCTCCCGACGCCAGCAGCACGACCGCATCGGCGATGTCCTCGGGCGTGCCGAGCCGTCGGAGCGGAATCGTCGGCAGCAGCAGCCGTTCCATCTCAGGAGTGATGTATCCGGTCTGCACCGGACCTGGCGCAACCGCGTTGATTGTGATGCCGAACGGTCCGAGTTCGTACGCCGCGCTCCGGGTCAGCGCCTCCAGAGCGGATTTCGATGCGCCGTAGCCAATCTGCGTCGCGAACACGCGGGCGGCGTCCGTGCTGATGTTGATGATTCGGCCGAAGCGTCCACCGCGAGCCCGGTACCTCCGGGCGAACTCGCGCATGAGGAGTGCCGGCGCGCGACTATTGACGGCGAAGTAGCGATCGAACGTCCCGGCGGACACCTCGAACACCGTGTCGGGATTCTCGAAGTGCGCCGCGTTGTTGATCAGGATGTCGACCGGGCCCAGTGCCTGTTCGACCGCGTCAAAGAGGGGCCCAATCGCCTCGGGATCCGCGAGATCGGCAGGTGCAAGGACCACGGAGCCACCCAGGGCGCGTGCTTCGGCAGCCACGGTTTCGGCAGCGTCCCGGCCGGCGAATGTGTGGCCGATCTGGACGCCGTCGATGGCTCGAGGCGCAGCCTCCAGGAAATGCAGCCCGATGCGTGCTCCGTGCCGGGCAAAGGCGCGAACGGTAGCGGCACCGATGCCGTTGTTCGCACCGGTGATCAGGACGGTTCTGTCCGCAAACGAGATGACCATCGAGGTTCTCCTTGTGCACAACGAGGCCGAGGCCCGCCGAGGGCGAGCCGGTGGGTAGGGCAGAGGGAGGTCGAAGGTCAGTGCCGCATCGGAGTGATGTTCACGAGTCGCTCCTCAGAGCGTCTCCCACGGCCGTGCTCGCTTGGCGGCGCCGCCGACGCTGATGACGGTGCGATAGGAGGTTGCGAGGAGGGCCAGCGCGTCATTGATCGGCTGGGCCATCGGCGGGAAGACGCCGATGGCATGCAGCACGATGTCGACAAGGGCCGTGACCACGATGATGACCACTACGCCCGCCACGACGGCCCAGATCGATTGCCTTCTCATGACTTCCCCCGCAGCGCCTTTCCACGTCACGCGCGCCGCTTCGCCTCAAGCACGCGGTCCGTCTATCGGCAACGCCCGCCCGCGGGCCCGCGCCCGGCACGCGACACTCGGCGGGTCGCGCCCCAGCGCGTGCCTCCGGGTGCAGTCCGCGTCAGACCGCCCACGGTTCCCCAAGCGCCCTCGCGGCGATCGCGCGAGCGCGTGCGAGCACATACGCCGCGGAGAGCCACATCACCGCCGACATGCCGCCAGCAAGGAGAAGCAACCCGAGGGCTCCCAGGCCCGAGGCGGCTGCCGCCAATGACACCACGGTACCGGCGGCCGCCGTGACGTAGTACGTGCGAACGTGAAACACGCTGGCGAGCGGGATCAGGTGCAGGCTGACGACCAGCCCGATGGACGGCCAGATCATCCACTCAGCGCCCATCCGGAGGCAGCACCACACGGCGGCAGCGATCAATACCGTCTGGAGCACCACCGTCCAACGAAGGACGGCCAGGATGTGGCGAGTCTCGAGGCGCGCCTGCCCGTCGGCGGCGCGGAGTTCGGATCGCTCGAACCCGGACCTTCGCCGGAGGCGGACCGCCCCCCACAGCAACGCGATGCACCCGCCTGCCTGGCATGCGGTGAGCGTGGCGAGTTCGATCCCTCCAAGCCGGGGCGCGGACATACCGATGCCCAAGCCAAACCAGAAGGCTCCGGCGATTGCGAACATCATCACGCCGTTGGCCAGACCCCAGAGAAACTGGCGATCGGTCATGAGGCCTCCCGCTTGACCGCGACCTCGCTAATGGTCCGCGCTGAGCCGCAGCGCCTGGCGCGATAGTCCTCGCCCCGTCGGCTCCAGCGCGTTGTTCGACCGAGATCGCAGCCCGTCACCTCCCCAGAATCACGTCGATTCCCGCAAGAAGCAGCTCAAGCTTGGCCCGCGGCACCTTGCCCACTCGTTCGGTGAGTACGGTCTTGTCCAACGTCACCACCTGCGACGCGTTGGCGACCGAGTCCTTCGGAAGTCCCGTGGCGCGTGCCGTCAGGATTGTGTTGCCCGGGGCGTCGGCCCATCGGAGGTTGCTGGTCAGGGGCACGCACACCACCGTCGCGAGCCGGCTCCGATTCAGGGCATCCCCCTGGACCACGACGACGGGGCGTCGAAACCCGGATTCCGAACCGAGTGGAGCCCGGAGGTCCGCCCACCACACCTCGCCTTGCCCGACTACCATTCGCTGTGCTCCAGTGTCCGCCGCGCCGCCCAAGCCACAAACGGGTCGCGCTGCTCGCCCACCCGCTCACAGACGCGGTCCATCGCCTCGGTCACCTCGTCCGGGCTATGCCGGGCAACATATTCCCGGAGGGCACTGCTGAAGACATGGCTTCTGGACTTCCGAGTTCGGCGTGCCAGGCGTTCCGCCTGCGCGAAGACCTGGTCAGGAATAGACACTGCCGTTTTCATACCAATAGTATAACCACGAAACACACGGGACTCAAGTCCGCTCTCCCCGGTCCAGATCCGATCGATCCCTTCGTTGTCCCTCGAACGCCCTGCCGCTCACCGGCGTCGGCCGCCCCACTTGAATCCACGCTCGCCAACCCGGCGCCGGTCGGGTGCAGGCCGCTAGGCGGCCACGCCGCACCACCGTCTTCGCCGCGCGCGCGGCCCGGCCGATGCGCGAACGCTGCCCGGAAGGCCTGGGTATCCTCCTCGAGTGCATCTCGACACCATTTCTTGCAAGGGCCTGAGACACATTGATCAGCCAGAAGTCTCAGCTAGAGAAGACTTCAGAGGAGGGTCCGAGGTCTCACCCTTGACGACGTCCAGCGACGGCTCGCGACGTGGCGCCAGGAAGTCTCCCCGTGAGACGACTTCGTCGGTCGATCGGCGCCTCCCACACTGAGCGCCACGTCCCACCCCGGCGTTGCTGATCCGCGGCAGTTCGTGTGTGCACTTCTGTGCTGCGGGACGTTTCCTTCAAAGAACGTGGAGACGCTCTCCGAACTCGCCCGTGCGGGGCCGGATGGTTGCGGCTGCGAAGGCCGTACCGCCGACACCTGTCGAGTCGCGTAACTGCTCCACCGCCGCCAGTTGACCGCGCTGGTGTCGGCGACACTCCATTGCCCTGAACGAGGTGCGGTCGCAGCGTCAGTTGGATGGGAACCACACATTCTGGATGAAGGTGCGGGATGCCTGGATTCACCAAATCTCTCCTGCACTCGTTGGTCTTGTTGCTGACAACAGCGGCACTCTGCTCGGCAATGCGACTGGATGAATCCGGTCGCCAACCCACGTGCGATGCCTGTGCATCGCCTCAATGGAGGGTCTGCTCATGACGATCAGAACGCGCTTCGGTTGGGCACAACGCATTCGTGTATGTACGCTTCCACTGGTTTCCCTGCTTGCCGTAGTCTTCCTACTAGTCGGCCTGAACGCACAAGGACCGGCCCCTGAGTACAACGTGACAGACCTTGGGGCGTTCGAGCCATTGGCGCTCAACAGCAATGGCGATGTTGTCGGGTATGCCCGCATCGGCGGATCTTGGCGCGTGTTCTCCTGGAGCCATGGTGTTCTCACTGATCTCGGTACCATGGGCGGTTCGGATGCTGTCTCAACAGGACTAAACGACTCAGGACAAGTCGTTGGCGTCTTCAACGGCCCATCGGGCTTTGAGCACTTCATCTTCACCAACGGTACCGTGACCCGGCTGGGTACTCACCCCGCTTACTACTACCTAACCGGAATCAACAACGCGGGAGAAGTCGCTGGCGTGGAGGGACCCGATGTGCCTTATTTCAGGGCGTTTCGATACAGCGGTGGCACAGTGGATCATCTCGCGATGCCCGGATGCGGCTGGAGCGTGGCTTCTCACATCAACGATAGCGGATTCATCGTCGGCCAAGTGGGTGGCGGCATCTGCGGCTACTCGTCGCCAACACTCTGGCGCAGCGGCAGTTTACAGATCCTGCCCGTGCCGCCGGGCACGACGGGTGCCCAGGCGTTCCACATCAATGCGGTAGGACAGATTGCAGGAGGCGCTTACACTCCTGCCGGTAACGCCCTTCTCTGGCAGCCGGATGGCTCTGGAAGCTACACATACGTGAACCTCGGACCGGGCCCCGATGGATATCTCTCATACGGTCGGGCAATCAACGACGCTGGCGTGATAGTAGGAGATCTGGAGACGAACTCAAACGGAGAACACGGGTTTGTGTGGGACTCCGCTCACGGGATGCGCGACCTGAACGCGCTAATTCCATCGGATTCCGGCATCGTGTTGGGCCAGGCCTGCGCCATCAACAACGCCGGC
>Ga0315283_10004395_pt1 | contig 12278 bp, 6 predicted proteins | sample YL17G09_0_MG_FD_204541 | JGI IMG/M metagenome (GOLD analysis project Ga0315283, IMG submission 204541) | Sediment microbial communities from Yellowstone Lake, YNP, Wyoming, USA - YL17G09_0 | ecosystem: Environmental > Aquatic > Freshwater > Lake > Sediment | place: USA: Wyoming | collected...
TGGCAATATCATTGAAAATCCTTCTGTACTGGTTCCTCTTCCGCAAGGAAGGATGAAAAAGGAATGGACCTGGTATTTTGATCTCAAACGATCAGATTATTACAACAGAAGGTCAGTTTTCAATGTAATGGCGGTTGATTTGTAAAAGCATCATTTATCAACATTTTTTTTAAAATTGTAATTACCAATCAATCAGGGAAATATTTCTGACAGCCGCATTTTGCTTCTATCCGGTGGTTAAAAATCACACCCATTGTTGAAAAATTCGCAGGAGAGACCTATCCTAAATAACTATATTTGCGCAAAATTCTGAAAATGTCAGTTGTAGGATATTCTGAAGAACACATAAAAACCCTTGAATGGAGGGAACACATTCGGCTTCGGCCGGGAATGTACATTGGGAAGCTTGGAGACGGCTCCTCGCAGGACGATGGCATATATGTTCTTTTAAAGGAGGTGATGGATAATGCCGTTGATGAATTCATGATGGGCTATGGCAAGAAGATTGATGTTGCCATAAATGGTAATGAAGTACGGGTTCGTGACTATGGACGCGGGATTCCTTTAGGCAAGGTGACCGAAGCAGTTTCAAGAATGAACACAGGAGCTAAATATGATTCTAAAGCTTTTAAAAAATCAGTAGGACTTAATGGTGTCGGTGTCAAAGCAGTTAATGCCCTGTCGAGCAGGTTCATCATCCGATCGATACGTGACGGACAAATAAAAATAAGTGAATTCGAACACGGGATCACAATTAAAGATTTTCCTTTAAAATCAACATCAGAAGAGAATGGGGTTGAGGTGATCTTTCAGCCTGATGAAGCGATGTTCGGAAATTATTTTTTTATGTCGGAATACGTGGATTCTATGCTGAAAAACTACGTATATCTTAACTCGGGACTGATTATAAATTTTAACGGGAACAAATTCTTTTCTAAGAACGGACTTGTTGATCTTCTTAATGAAAACATGAGCAAGGAGGGACTTTACCCTATTGTTCATCTCAGAGGTGAGGATATAGAAATTGCTTTTACTCATGGGCTGCAGTATGGAGAAGATTATTACAGCTTTGTTAATGGTCAGAATACAACCCAGGGCGGAACTCACCTTATCACTTTCAAGGAGGCATTTGTCAAAACAGTTCGTGATTTCTACAGGAAAGATTATGATCCGTCAGATATAAAATCATCTATTATTGCTGCCATTTGCATTAAGGTTGAAGAACCTATCTTTGAATCACAGACAAAAACAAAACTCGGTTCGAAGGATATGGGACCTGAGGGACCCTCTGTAAGGAACTTTATCAGCGAATTCATCAAGAAACAGCTGGACGACTACCTGCATAAAAATCCTGAGACAGCTAAGATCCTCCTTCAGAAAATACAGGATTCAGAAAAAGAAAGAAAAGCTATCTCTTCAATTCAGAAACTTGCCAGGGAAAGGGCAAAAAAGGTAAGTCTGCACAATAAAAAACTTCGGGACTGCAGGATCCATTTTAATAGCAGCGATACAAGGAAACTCGATTCGACAATTTTTATAACTGAAGGTGACTCCGCCAGCGGGTCAATCACTAAATCAAGAGATGTTGAAACGCAGGCTGTCTTTAGCCTGAGGGGGAAACCTCTTAATTCATTCGGACTTACTAAAAAGATTGTTTATGAAAACGAAGAATTCAACCTTCTTCAGGCAGCATTAAACGTTGAGGACGGAGTTGAAGATCTCAGATATAATAATGTGGTTATTGCTACGGATGCAGACGTTGACGGAATGCATATAAGGCTTCTGCTTCTGACTTTCTTTCTTCAGTTCTTTCCGGATCTTGTAAGGAAAGGGCATGTTTATATTCTTCAAACTCCGCTATTCAGGGTAAGAAATAAGAAAGAGACCAGATACTGTTATACCCCTGAAGAGAAAGCGAAAGCTTTAAAAGCTTTGGGACCTAATCCGGAAATAACCAGGTTCAAAGGACTCGGTGAAATTTCTCCTGATGAATTCATTCATTTCATTGGCAAAGATATGCGGCTTGAACCTGTCAGAATGAAGAAAAATGATGCTGTTAACGGGTATCTGGAATTCTATATGGGAAAGAACACTCCCGACAGACAGGATTTTATCATTGAGAACCTCAGGGTTGAAGAGGATCTGATAGAGCAGGAATTCTAAAACAGGTGATAGGGAACATTTTTTGGAATGGAAGATCAGAATCTTGAAATAAACCAGCCTGAAGGGAAAGAGGATACTCCTCAGGGCCCAGCTGCATTACATTCTGTGACAGCTCTTTCTGGTATGTACCAGGACTGGTTCCTCGATTATGCTTCTTACGTAATACTCGAACGTGCCGTTCCCCATCTTAATGACGGCCTTAAACCCGTTCAGAGGCGCATTCTGCATTCCATGAAGAGGATGGATGACGGAAGGTATAATAAAGTAGCCAATATAATAGGCCATACCATGCAGTTCCACCCTCACGGGGATGCTTCAATCGGGGATGCCCTGGTTCAGATGGGTCAGAAAGATCTCCTTATCGATATGCAGGGAAACTGGGGAAACCTCCTGACCGGAGATGGTGCTGCTGCTGCAAGATATATTGAAGCACGGCTTTCTAAATTTGCCCTTGATGTTGTGTTCAATCCCAAGACCACTGACTGGAAACTCTCATATGACGGACGAAACAAGGAGCCTGTTACTCTTCCTGTGAAATTTCCTCTGCTGCTCGCTATGGGTGTCGAAGGTATAGCAGTGGGACTTGCATCAAAGATACTTCCTCATAACTTCAACGAAATAATTGATGCCTCCGTTGCTTATCTGCAAGGAAACGACTTTGTCCTTTATCCGGATTTTCCTACAGGAGGAATGATTGATATTTCCAAATATAATGACGGTCAAAGGGGAGGTGCCGTGAAAGTCCGGGCAAAAATAGAGAAGGTTGATAAAAAAGCTCTTGTCATTACTGAAATTCCTTTTGGCAAAACGACAACCACATTAATTGAGTCGGTTATTAAAGCAAATGAAAAAGGAAAGATAAAAATCAGGAAAATTGATGACAATACCTCTTCAAATGTGGAGATTGTTATTCATCTGATGCCAGGAGTTTCTCCCGATAAAACTATTGATGCACTCTATGCACTTACAGATTGTGAATATTCAATATCCCCCAATACATGCGTGATCACCGGGAGCAAACCTTCATTTATGGGGGTCAGCAGCATTCTCCGTTTTTCAACTGATAATACTGTAAGACTACTTAATACAGAACTGGAAATACGTCAGAACGAGCTTCACGAAGAGTGGCATCTTTCATCGCTCGAAAAAATATTTATTGAAGAAAAAATTTACAGGGATATTGAGGAATGCGAAACCTGGGAATCAGTTATCAAAGCTATTGATGATGGACTCAAACCCTTTAAAAACAGGTTGTTAAGAGAGGTGACCAGGGAAGATATTATTCAGCTTACCGAGATCAAGATCAAGAGGATATCAAAATTTGATTCAAAGAAAGCTGATGAGCATATCAGGGGAATTGAAGTGGAACTTGAAGAAGTTAAAAATCACCTTCGGAATATTATTCCCTTCACAATTAACTATTTCAGGCAGATAAAGAAGAAATACGGAAAAGGAAGAGAAAGAAAAACAGAGATCAGAAGCTTCGATACAATACTTGCTACCAAAGTAGTGGCAAATAATGCTAAACTTTACATAAATTACAAGGAAGGTTTTGTCGGAACAGGTCTTAAAAAAGACGAATTTGTATGCGACTGCTCAGATATTGACGATATTATTGTAATCAGGAAGGACGGAGGATATCTTATTACTAAGGTTGCTGAAAAAGTTTTCGTGGGGAATGATATCATTTATGCACAGGTTTTTTTGAAGAATGACGAACGCACTATTTATAATATTGTTTACCAGGATGGGAAAGAGGGCCCTCTTCTTGCCAAAAGGTGCGCAATAGCAGGGCTTACACGCGATAAGGAGTATAATCTGACCAGAGGGATCCAGGGATCAAAAATCATGTATTTCAGTGCGAATCCAAACGGAGAGGCAGAAGTGATAAGGATCCATCACAAGCCAAAGGCCAGAATCAAGAAGCTGGTTTTTGAATTTGATTTCGGCCCGCTTGCAATAAAGGGTAAATCTTCGATGGGTAATATTCTTACAAAAAATGCAGTGCATAAGATAGCGCTGAAGGAAAAAGGATTATCTACTCTGGGAGGAAGAAAAATATGGTTCGATGATGCTGTTTTCAGGCTTAATGTTGATGGGAGGGGTTCATTTCTTGGAGAATTCAGCGCTGATGATAAAATTCTTGTAATTAATAAAAACGGGTACTTCAGGGTCACAGGATTTGATCTTTCGAACCATTTTGATGACAATATCCTTATAATTGAAAAATTTCATTCCGGAAAAGTATACTCCGTGGTATACTGGGATGCGGAACAGAAATTTTATTATGTTAAAAGATTCACAATTGAAGAGTCTGAAAAGCCTCTCTGCTTCATAAATGAAGATCCGGAATCAAAGATGATAAGTCTTACGGAGGTTGAATATCCGAGGTTTGAAATTGAATTTGGAGGAAAACATAAAAGCAGGGGGAACGAAATTATTGAAGTGGCTGAATTTATCGGGGTAAAAAGCTTTAAAGCCAAAGGGAAGCGTCTTACAAGTTTTATGGTCGAAAACATTCATGAAATTGAGCCGGTAGTCAGAAAGGAAGCTTCTGCACTGAGGGAAAAAAAGGAGGAGGAGGAGCAGCAGCATCCCGAAAAACATAATGATCCGGCCCAGATGAAGCTGGAGCTGTAATGCATAAGGCAAGAAAAATATACCTTATAGGATTTATGGGTAGCGGAAAATCCACGACTGGCAAAAACCTTGCTTCTTATCTGAACTGGTCATTCATCGATATTGATGACAGGATTGAGAGTATTGCAGACATGAAAATCCAAGATATTTTTTCTCAGAAAGGTGAAACTTATTTCCGTCAGATTGAGTCGGAAGCATTGCTCAGCACACTATCCGAATCAGATACGGTGATATCCACCGGCGGAGGCACCCCTTGTTTCGGCAGCAATATGAACTTCATGCTTGAAAACGGGCTGACTATCTATCTGAAAATGACTCCCTCCGATTTGGAAAGACGTCTTCTGAATTCTCCTGATGAACGTCCGTTACTTAAGGATATTGCCAGAAAGGATTTAAGGAAATTCATTTCCTCAAAACTTACAGAACGTGAAGAATGGTATGCCATGGCAACAATAATAGCCGATGGTTTAAATACTGGTATACCTGGTTTATACTCTTTGATTAAGAACCGGATCAGGGAATGAAAATTGAGTTTATTTTCTTAATTTAGGGTGTTTATTTAATACCGCCGGGTTTATGGGAAACAGGCCACTTCTCCTCCCAGTCAGGAAAACCGAAGAAACGCCTGGTTTGATTGAATGGGGAAATCTGAAGAATAAATTTTCAGGAAAAACACTTTTCAGATCGAGATTATATTATCTTGAAACAGGTGATCTGACCAGCCTTGATATTATAACCAACAAATGGTTTTTTGAGGAGATCTGTAACTATTCCAAAGGCAAGATGGATATTAACCTTTTACCGGCTCTTAAAAAAATCTCAGGTTCAGGAAAATTTGACGAAAGTCTCCGGCAATATTCCTCAGAGATTATTGAAATAATTGAGGAAAAGTTCTTAAAAAGGAAAAACCTTCCGGAAACCACCTCCGACAAGGATGAGTATGAAAAAGATGAAAATGCACGGAGGATCCTCTCTGAAACAAGATACCCCCAGACAACCGAGGTTCTGAGACTTTTAAGAGATAAATCTCTGGAGTTAAAAAGACTCGCTCTCTTCATAATCGGCAAATTCAGTATAGCAGGAATGATTCAGGAGACCGGAGCATGTTTGAATATCCATGGTATTGAGGATGATGCCTATACAGTGCTTCTGAGCTTCGGCAGTTCTGCTTCGGATGAGATTGAAAAATATTGTCTTACAGCTTCAGGAAACATAAATACAAGAATAACTGTAATAAGATTATTGTCACAACTGAAACGGGATGGAGATATGTCTTCACTTGTTGAACAACTCTGGTCAAGTTCACGGCAGATAAAGGAAATTACACTTGAAGCCCTTTTGTTTTCTGATTATAAGGTAACCTCAGATGAAAAGGAGAGGCTTAAAAAAGTTGTGATTGAAGTATGTGGAATAATAACATGGATTATTTCTGCCATAGTCTCCCTTTTGAAAGATAATAATAGTGCTCTGTCATGTGAACTGACAAAGGAATATATCCGTTGGAATAGCTATTTGCTGAACCTGGTAACACTGACCTTTAAAGACGGTTTTACTTCCGGAAACAATAAGAATAATAAGCCGGGCAAGGATGATTTAGGCAGATCGATACAGGAAATTATGAGGATTATTTTTAATGGGGAATCCAAAACAAAGGCATCAGAGTCTTTTGATCCTGAGTATTATAAGAAAAAGCTTAAAAAACTTCAACGTTATTTTCCCTGCGATCTGCCTGATTATAAAAGCCTGCCGGAAGATATAGTCAATAGTGATTATAATCTTTTAAGTATCTGGACCAAAGCAGCTGCAGTCAGGAATATTCCTAAGATTACTGAGAAAAACATTGGTGAATCGGTTGTTGCTTTACTCTTTAGTCCTGAACAGGTTTTGCGCGAAGAAGCTGCTTTGCTAATAGCAAGGTCGGAAAAAGACCTGTACCGGAAAACCGCCGACCGTATTCCCGGAGCTGTCAGACGCCAGCTCGACAGGATAAATGCAGGTGAATCACAAGAGAAGGAGTATGTTTATGAAAAGGCGAAATTCCTTTCTTCTTGTTTTGATGGAATAAAAGAGGACGATTTGCTCTTTCTTGCTGAGAAAATGCTTTTTGTAGGGAATAATGAAGGAGGTATATATTCGCAACCTTCAAATACAATACTATGGTCATTCTCAGAGACCAAACCTGATCCGGATGTATTTGTAAATCATGAAGACATATCGGATCCGGCCAGAATAATAAAAGACATAAGGACTACATATTCATATTGTTATGTTTTACCATTGAAAACAGTATGGGAGTTTAATTTTCTGTATCCCGAAAAGTCTTTCGGAATCTTCAGATATATTGACAAATGTGAGGGATAATTAATTATTGCTATGACTCCGGTAAGTATATATGACAAAAAATCAAGCCCATTTCCAGGATTAAGACCATTTGTCCAGGAAGAAAGTGAATACTTTTTCGGGCGTGGCAATGAAAGTGAAGTGATCACCGGCAAGCTTCTCAGAAACCGGTTTATTGCAATTACAGGATCCTCCGGAAGCGGTAAATCGTCGCTTGTGCAGTGCGGGCTGATTCCCAGAATAAGAACCCTGGCTTTAAAGTCAGATGAGAAATGGCATATTTATCTGACCAAGCCGGGGAATGATCCTTTTGGCAATCTCACTGAATCATTTGTTGAAGCTATTGCTGATGCTGACAGGAAAGCAGATTTGCGGAATGAAATTCTGAAGCTTCTAAGGGAGAGCCCTGACGGAATAAAAGATGTAATAAGAAAGCTACAATTCGGGATAAACAGCAAAATTCTGTTGTTTGTCGATCAATTTGAAGAACTATTCAGATATGGATCCGCTGTAACCGGTTCGGGAACAGGATCTGAAGCTTCAGCCTTTATTAATCTTCTGACAAATGCAATTATCGGGAGTAATCCTGATTTTTACCTCATTATTACATTAAGGTCAGATCTTTTTTCCGAATGTTCACATTACAGACGCTTCACAAACCTTGTAAATAACAGCAATTTTCTGGTTTCGGGAATAGACAGGGAAAACATCAGGGAAATAATTGTTGGACCAGTTAGAAGCGCAGGTGCTGAAATTAATAATGATCTTGTAGAACTCCTGATAAATGAGATAGAGGATCGCACCGATCAGCTTCCTGTTTTACAACATGCTTTAATGCGTACCTGGAATCACTGGAAGGAACTGAACGAGCCTGAAAGACCTCTGAACATCAATGATTACCGTTCGGTGGGAACCATGAAAGATGCCATTTCAACACATGCTGATGAGGTTTTTAATAGCCTGGGAAAAGAGGGCAGAAGGATCTGTGAGAAACTATTTAAGGTGATTACCGGGAAGGGTTCTGACAATAAGGGGATCCATTATCCTTCAAATGCACAAACCATAAAGCTTGCAGCGGAATGCACAAGTGAGGATTTATTTAAGGTAATCGGGAAGTTCAGAGATCCGGGCGTATGCATGTTAACACCTCATTCTGCTTTACCTTTGAATGATGATTCAATAATTGATCTGTCGCATGAAACTCTGATCTATCTCTGGGACAGGCTTAAGAAATGGGTTGATGAGGAGCAATCATCAGTTCAGATATACCTTCAGTTGTCGGAAGCCTCAGAATTGTACCAGCAAGGTAAAGCAGGCCTTTTAAAACAACCTGATCTTCAGATAGCAATCAACTGGCGTGATATAAATAATCCAAATCTATGGTGGGCACAGAAATATAATCCGGCCTATGAAAGGGCAATGGTATATCTTCGTGCCAGCGAAAAGGAATTCCTTGTAGCTGAGGAAAAGAAAGCCAGATTTAATAAATTGAGATTTAGAAAGATAAGGATATTATCTTCGATTCTTGGGGTGATTGCAGTTCTGACAGCTTTTTCAATGATTATCGCATTCATTTCGAAGGTCTCTGCCGACAACCAGCTTAAAATTTCTGAGATACAGAAAACTGAAATTGAAAAGCAGAAAGCAGCAACAGATAATTATGCTACCCTTATATTAGAAAGATCGGTGAAGTCCGATTCAACTGCACTTGAAGCTTCCAGAAGAGAGCAGATGGAAAGGATCCTCAGGATGAATGCTGAAAACCAGGTAACTTCCGGGAAACAGGAAGTTGATAAAGCACGAAGAAAATCTGACACTGAAGTGAAAGCAAAGCAGTATGCAATGATGATAGCTGATTCGGCAGTCAGAATGAAAAATGAAGCACAAAGACTCAGAATGATTTCTGTGGCGAAATCATTATCGCTAAGGTCACTTCAGATGCAGGAGCAAATTGATCTTCAGGCTCTTCTTGCCATGCAGGGTTACCTGTTTAATAAAAATAACAGGGGAAGCAGAAATGATGCTGATATTTATATGGGGCTTTACAATATGGCAAAACAACAGGGAAGCACCAGGTTGAAAACTTTTGCAGAAATTGATAAACCTGTTAAAAGCATTGCATTTGTTCCCGGCAAAAATGAATTTTTTGTCTCTGATTCTGAGGGGAAAGTATTTAAGTGTAATCTCGAAAATAAAGAGAAGGCATTCAGTTTAATGAATTCAGGTAATGCACCAGCCGGTGTGCTGGCAGTGAGTCCTGAGGGTGACTGGCTCGCCTGCGGGGGAGTTAACAGCTCGATAAAAATGATCCCGATAGCCGGAACTAAACAGGGTTATGAACTGAAAGGTCATGAAGGAAAGATTAATTCACTGATTTTTTCATTTGACGGGAAGTATCTATTCTCAGCCGCAATCGACGGGAAAGTTCTCAAATGGGATCTTTCTTCAAAGACTTCTACCAATCTTTCAACAGATATGTTGGAGATTACATCAATAGATCTTTCGTCTGACAACAGGTACCTTGCAGGTATCAGCGATAACGGAGAAGCTTTTGTATGGAACCAGGAACAAAGTTCCAATAAGATGAGAATCGAATCTCCGGGGAAAAAGATAAGGAGCATAAGGTTTAAACCTGACGAGGAGCGTATTGCTGTTGGATATGATGACGGGATGGTGGAGCTCTGGGATGTTGCTTCAAAGAAGAAAATTACAGAATTCAGGGCTCATTCGGCAGGAGTTAATGATATAAAGTTCAATAAAAGGTTTTCACAGATGGCAACAGCTTCTGCTGATGAATCACTTAAACTATGGGATACGGAAGACTTTACAATTCCTCCGGTTTGTTTTAATGACAATGGTGGTTTGGTGGTAGCATTTAACTTCAGTCCCGACGGGGAAGTAATATTTTCAGGCAGTTCGGGAACTCAGCCAAAATTTATAACAAGACCAGTCTATGCTGATTCTTTTGCCGCCGACGGATGTTCTTATGTAACACGTAATTTTACTCCCGATGAGTGGCTGGCTTATGTCGGCAAGGATATTACATATGAAAAAACCTGTCAGGAGACGGATTACAAGATCAGGATCAAACAAGTAAGGTAAGGATTATTTACTCACCCCCTTTTATTCCCCCCCGCCAAGGCGGGGCAGGCTCTCTCTACTTCGTAAAGAGGGGGGTCGCACGTGAGTACATGTTTTAGCACAAACAACATTAACTACCTTAAAGGCTGTTGCTGAAATTTGACTATTTTTGACGCGGAATTTTTTACCCTGAACAAGGGCATTATATTTTATGTTTAATTTCCAGAGAAATCATAATCATATGAAAAACAAAAAAACTCTCTTAATGATACTCGACGGCTGGGGAATAGGAGACGGATCAGTTGCTGACGTGATAAGCCAGGTCCCGACACCGAACATCACCTCCTTTAAAAACAATTATCCGAATTCACGGCTTCATGCGTCAGGAGAAGATGTCGGATTACCCGAAGGACAGATGGGAAACTCCGAAGTGGGGCATTTGAATATCGGGGCAGGGCGGGTCATTTACCAGGATCTTGTTAAAATAAATGTCGAATGCAAAACAGGTGAGATTAAAAAGAATCCGGTTCTTACCGAGGCTTTCTCTTATGCCCGGGATAATAAAACACAGGTCCATTTTTTCGGATTGCTTTCCGACGGAGGCGTTCATTCGCTTGATAAACACCTGTATACTTTATGCGATATGACTATGGATTACGGGCTGGAAAAGGTATTTGTTCATGGATTCGGGGATGGCCGCGATACAGATCCCAGAAGCGGAATTGGATATATGCAGAATCTGCTTGAACATCTTAAGAGATCAAATGGAAGGGTTGCTACTTTTATAGGCCGGTATTATGCCATGGACAGGGACAAAAGATGGGAGAGGATCAAGGAGGCTTATGAACTTATTGTTAATGGAAAAGGGACACCGGCACAAGATATTGTTGAGGCAATGCAAAAATCGTACGATAATGAGGTGACTGATGAATTTATGAAGCCGATAGTTGTCGTTGATAAAAAAGGTAAAGCCATTGGAAAAGTTAAACCCGGCGATGTTGTCATATTCTTTAATTTCAGGAACGACAGGGCAAAAGAGCTCACGATAGTCCTGACACAAAATGATATGCCGGAATTTGGTATGACGACAATGCCTCTGCATTATTTCACAATGACACCATATGATGCATCTTTTAAAGGGCTCAATGTAATATATCCGAAAGAAAATGCCGGTAATACCATTGGTGAAATATTATCTGCAGCAGGAAAATCTCAGCTTAGGATTGCTGAAACTGAGAAATATGCACATGTAACTTTCTTCTTTTCAGGAGGACGTGAGGAGGTATTTAAGAATGAGGATAGAATTCTTATCCCTTCCCCGAAAGTTCCAACTTACGACCTGCAACCGGAAATGAGCGCCTATGGAGTAAGGGATGCTGTGATAAAAGCCATAGATTCGGAGAAGTATGATTTTATCTGTCTGAATTTTGCAAATGGCGACATGGTTGGTCATACCGGAGTTTATAAGGCAATAGAAAAAGCTGTTGCAACTGTTGACGAATGTGCAGGAGCTGTTGTTGACGCAGCAAGGAAAAGAGGTTATGATGTTCTCATAATCGCCGATCACGGGAATGCCGATAAAGCATTGAATGAAGATGGCACACCAAACACAGCTCATTCACTCAATCCGGTTCCAAGTATACTTATAAGCAATGATTACAAGTCAATTAAAGAGGGAATCCTTGCCGACGTTGCTCCGACTTTGCTTACAATAATGGGTGTTGAAATACCCAGGGAGATGACAGGAAAAATATTAGTCTAACCTCACCCCCTCTTATCCCCCGCTCCCAGGAGAGCGGGGGAAGGAAATTCACTCCCACCTGGGGGAGGGATTTAGGGTGAGGTATTGGAATTGTAAAGTAGAAATACTGCATTTATAATGCTCAGAATCGGCGATACCATATTCAGCCTTGACATTCTGGAGAAAAAATTCAGATGCGATCTTCCTCAATGCTTAGGCAATTGCTGCCGTTATGGTGATTCGGGAGCCCCTTTAACTGAGGAAGAAACAGACATTCTGGATAAAATATGGCCGGAAGTGAAATTTTACCTGA
>Ga0315283_10004396_pt1 | contig 12278 bp, 14 predicted proteins | sample YL17G09_0_MG_FD_204541 | JGI IMG/M metagenome (GOLD analysis project Ga0315283, IMG submission 204541) | Sediment microbial communities from Yellowstone Lake, YNP, Wyoming, USA - YL17G09_0 | ecosystem: Environmental > Aquatic > Freshwater > Lake > Sediment | place: USA: Wyoming | collected...
TATCGCTCCTTTATCTGATGCTAGACAAAATATAGGAGTAGAGGTAATAAGCCCTACACAAGTTATTGTAAGTACTTATGATATACCTACAGCAGCTTATGTTAACAATGCTTTCAAGAATACTTATCTACAATTTCAAATTTGGAACTAATTAATAACTATCTTTATAAACATATAAAACTTTAAATAACATGAACTTATTCAACAATTTAGTAAAAGGACCTTTTAAAGCTGTTCAACAATTTGTAACACATGGTCAAGGAAATAACGCTCTTGCAACAATAAAGCAAGTAAATGATGTTATAGAATTTGCTAATATCATATCACAAAGCGCAGGTGCTAATAGTAGACTTTATTTTCAGGTAGCTGATGGTGGAGGCTTACCTACATTTTCAGTAAATCAAGTTTCAGGTTTAACTTGTAGTAATTGTATAGCATGTTGTGCTACATCTCCTTGTGATCCTTCATGTGGAGGATGTCCTGGTATTAATACTTCAACAGAGTATGCCTGTACAGGTCTTAATTGGCCAATTACCAATAGAGTATCTCCTGGTAAATTTGAGGTAGTTATTGCAGGTACTTTAGGAACTACTTATGTTAATACGGTTCTTATGGTTCATAATCCAAGTACATCACATCCTGGTGTTATCATTAGTGTAACTAAAACAGGACTTAATTCTTGGCAAATATGGTCATACGATACTGTTACCGGTGCTTTTATAAATGCTATTGATAAAGCTATTATTGAAGTAGTACTTATGAAATAATCTTAAATTAAATAAACCAACATAATATAAACCAATAAAAAAACCAACATGAGTCTATCAATTGTATCACTAGCTGAAACAGCTAAATCTGGCAGCATATCTGTCAAACCGTTCTTTGACCCTAACAAGTCTAATCTAGGCCTAGAGAAATATGGCTTATCTTTATTTGATGGAGTATTTCATGAAGAGCAACTTGCTTGTATTGAGAGAAATGGTGTAAAGCGCTATATCACAGGATTAAATGAATTTGCCCCAGAGGTAAAACTTATTGCTAATCCTGAAGAAAGAGCTGCAAAGATTAAAGAAATCCGCACTGTAGTAGCACAACTTGAAAGAGAACTTGCTAGTAACATGGTGGATGTTGAAGATCCTAAGTTCTGGGATAATCTTGTTTTATTAAAACCAAACAATGATGATTTCTGGGATAGAATCTCTATGCGTTGTGGAAATCAACCTGTAATCTTAGATCCTGTAAAAGATCCATATGACTTAATTAAATTGTATGCTATTGAAGCTGGTGGATTCTCTATAGTGTGTAAGAGTTATGATGAAGCTCGTAGTAAGGCTGTTCCTCCTAAGTTCTACTTAGATAAATTTGTGGATACAGTAGCTAGCAAGACTGAAGTAAGCAAGATCCGTAATAAAGCCTTGGCAGAATTAGTTAAGATGTTTGATAAGAATCAAAACAAATTATTCTATGTTGCTAAAGTTTGTGATGGAAATAGTGTCCAATACAAGAAGACTACTCCTAATGATGTTATTTATGATAACATGGATAAGTTCATTACAGGACAAGGTGTTGAGACTAACTTAAGACGTGCTGCTCAGATGTTCTTAGATACAACAGTGTTAGATATGGAAGTACTTAAAATCAAAGCTATTGTTAAAGATGCAACTTTTTATAAGTTCATTTCACCTAAAGCTGATGGTTTCATCTACCACACAGACACATCCTCTATGATGGGTAGAAATGTATCTGATTGTATTGAGTACTTAAAGAACCCACTTAATGATTCAATCTTATTGGATCTTACTAAGAAGGTTGAGAAATTTTGGAGTGCATAAAAATTAAAAACTATATATCATGGCTGGATCAATGAAAAATTCAAACAAGTTCCCTACAGTAGTAACTACTCCAACAGGAAGAGTTGGCGGAACTAATAAAGAAGTAACTGTATCAACTAACCCAACTAAGTACACTGGTGGCTTTAATAAAGCTGCATGTGATGTACCAACTGGTAAATTAAAAAACAAGTAAGACATGGCAAATAAAAAACCAGTTGTAGTTACAAAACCTACAGGTAATAAGAAGCCGAATAAACCGGCAACAGTTTCTAAGAGTGCTTCTGTAAAATATACAGGACCTCAAAGCAAAGCTCCAAAAGGAGCTATTCCATCTAAGAAGATGGGTGGTAGTAAAAGTAAATCTTGTTAATCATGGCTAGTAAACCAGTTAAATCAGTACAGGATCGTCAATGGGAAGTTGAAGATGCTATGAGAACTCTACAAAGAGCCGAAGTTATCCAAAAGGATAAAGCATTGATGGGTGCTGTAAAGAAGTCCATCACAAATCTTAATAAGATGGTTCTTGGCGGTACTCCAAAAAAGAAGAAGTAATGGCAAAGAAGTTAGCAAAGAAACAAACAGGTGGTATGAGTCCTGGTCAAGCTAAAGAAGCAAAGCGAGATTCTATCTATAAAGCGGCTAAAGATAAGTCTGATGCTAGATATGCAGAGATGATGAAGGAGATGCCTAAAGTTACTGCCCCTAAAGGCAAAGATACAACACGAGTTGGATCTGTAAGGATCACTGTAGCAAACAAAAAATCAGGTGGTCAAACTAATTCTAAGAAGAAGTAATGGCTGCAAAGAAAGATAAAAATTGGATACAAGGAGCAGTTAACCCTAAACATAAGGGTTACTGCACTCCAATGAGTAAACCAACCTGCACACCAAAGCGTAAGGCTTTGGCCAGGACATTTAAAGCAATGGCTAAAAAGAAATAATCATGGCAAATAAACCCTACAAATTACCAAGCTATCCTAACAGTAAAAACCAGGATGTAAAGAACAATGCTATCATGGCTAAGATGCGCGAGTTAAAAGCAGCAGGTGCTACTGTACCAATTGTTGCTATGTACAATGTAAATCCGGGACCTCCTAGCGTAGTTGAAGATTTTAAAAAACCTAAGAAGAAATAATGTTAACAAGCACCATACTCCTTAAAGTTCAAGAAAGGCTTAACAAGCTTGCAAGTAATGATTATGACAATATTCAGAACTGGCAGATTGTTGAAGCTTTTAATAAGGGTCAAGTAGATTGGTGCCGTAGAAACCTTCATGGTCTCAACATTGTTAAGGAAGGTGATGAGCAATCTACCCGTAGAATAGATGACTTGCAAGTACTGCTTGTTACTGTTACTTTGAACATGTCTAATAAGCAAACTTATTATGAAAGTGTTCTGTTCCCTAAAGACTATTTACAGTGGAAAAGAATTTCTTCAGATGCTGTAAGTGATTGTTGCCCGAACCCTAAACCTATGATTGTATCTTTGGCTGAAGTAGCCAATGTGGATCTATTACTTAGAGATCCTAATAAGAATCCTAACTTTGACTGGGCTGAAACTTTTGCTACTTTATCAGACAATAATTTAAAGATCTATACCAATGGTCTATTTAAACCGGTTAATGTTAAACTAGTTTACTATAAACAACCTAAGAGAATTGAGATAGCTGGTGTAGAAGATCCTTATACAGGATTGACTCCAGCTGTAGATGTTAATCCTGAATTTAAGGATGACTTAGTAGAGGTTTTTGTAGATGAAGCGGTTAAGATCCTTGCCGGTGATATTGAGTCAATGACCCAGTTCCAGAGAATGAATCAATCAACAGAACAAAATAACTAACCATGGATACAATTAAAAGATCATTAAAAGCAGAAGCTCCTAAAGCAGGTGTACAAAGAACAGAAGGTTCTATAGATTCTATGGTATCAGCCTGTGTATCAGAAACCATGAATGCTGCTGTATCTTTTCATAAGCTTCATCTTAAAGTAACCGGTACAGGATCTTATGCTGCTCATAAAGCATTGAATGATCTTTATGATGCACTGCCTGGACATGCTGATGACCTGGCTGAAGGATATCAAGGAGCTGCTGAAAAACTACTTACCTACAAAGATTCAGCACCCAAAGTGTTAAATTCAGTAGCAGAAGGTATAGATTATTTACGCGATATGTGTGATGTGGTATGTGCTTTACAAGCAAAACTACCTTACTCAGAATTGGTAAATGATTTGGATACTCTTAAGAGTACCATGAACTCAGCAAAATATAAACTATTATTTTTAAAATAATTTGCATAATAAAAAACTAATTAATACATTTACTATCTATTTATTTATAAACTAAAACAAAAAAAACAATGGCTTATTTTAATCATTCCTTCTCCAAGATGTTTCTTGGAACCGGAGCAACCCGCAACTTGGCTAGTACTGGTGCTGCTGCATCAACTACCAATCCTTATTCAACTGGTGGTATGTTAATTACCCCTTTAACTCCTAGTGTTGTGTTAGCAAACTTACCTACACCGGCAGGTTTAACTCACACTGGCTACTTTGGATTCTTTGATCCAAAGACTTACCTCTTAATTGATCCAACTTTGCTTACTTACAATTGCTGTCCAATTGTATTAGCTAGTTCTTCTGTATTACAGAAAGACAAGATTGGTCCTTTCCATGGTGGTTACCAAGAAACAAACAAGTCAAAAGTTATTAACCCTAAGTATGTTCAAAACGCATATAAGGTTACAACTTGTGTTCCTCAACAAACTGTTGTTTCAGTAGGTAGCACTCCTCAAACTTTACTTCCTACAGATCCTAATAAATTCCAAGGCGGAACTACAGCAGCAACTTGTTGTTTTGAGTTCTTGTGTGGTGAAACATACTACTTACGTATTGATGTTAAAGGTTCTCCTGCATTACGTGCTTTAAATCACAATGCTTACCAAACTTTAGATGCATACACTGGATGTTGTGCTGGTCCTACTCCGGTAGCAGTAGACTCAACTTTAGTTATGATCTCTTGGGCAAGTGAAATTATCATCAACAACTACTTGAAACCATTTGTATTACCTGTTGTATTTGATGAGGCTGGTACTGCTTGGTATGCTCCAGGAACTACTGTAGATCCTATCACAAATGCTGCTGTATTACCAGCTCAGTGGTGGACTGCTTATATATCTCCAGGTCACGTACCTAATGCTTGTGCAGGTCTTCGTTTATTTGGTGCCTTTGTTGGTACTGTATTTGGAGATTGTACTTTCCAAGTAACTGACTATTTTGAGAAAGAGCCAGTTAAAATCTTAGCTTCAATGGTAGATTATACTGGAGATCCTTGTGTATTTGAAGGTATCTGCGCATACAATGACTGTTTAGGTTTACAAGGTATGGGCTTTGGTGACCAAGTTGTAAAAGACTTGATCAAAGCTGAATCTTACTTACAGAACTTCTTTGCAAGCAATGATTTACGTATCCGTGAGATCACTCAAGGTTATGATATGACTTCTGCTATTAACCGTAATGCTTTGTACACAAGATACTTCTTGTTACACAGTGTACCGCGTTTCAACAACCCAACTGGTGTGTTTGATAATGACCGTTATATGCTAGAGATTATCATCGCAGAAGCTAATCCTTTAGCTCCAGTAGGTAATACTGATTTAGATAAATTCTTGACTAACTGGTTAAGTTCATGTGCTACTTGTGTTTCTTTAGAAACTAATGGTTGTGTACACTGTACCCCAGAACCTAACTAAGAATTTATTAACCTATAAAGATTAAAGGGAGGTTGCTTTGCTTCCTCCCTTTTTTTCTTTTATATTTGTAATACTAAAATATTAAAACTATGCGGCACATACTAAGCTTAGAAATTCCTGATACATTAAACCGTTGTATATTAAGAATTGTAGATACTAGTGTCTATGATCCTAACATAGCAGCAACATGCCCGCTATTACAAGTAACTTTACCAGGTTTTATACATCCTGTAAACTTTTCACCACCTCAAATTGTACCAGGATTTAATGCTAATCTAACAGCTTGTGATCTAGGTATTCAAGTGTCTGATTGCAATACAACTTTCTATGATATTCCGGATGGAATTATTGTTGTAAAATATAGTGTTGAGCCAAGAGATTTTGTGTATGTTGAATATAATCACTTACGCATAACTTGTGCTTCAAATAAAATCAGACAAATTTATTGTGAATTAAATATGGGAGCTTGTGAGCCCTCAACAACTGTACTAGAAAAATTAAATAAGATAAGACTGATTCAGCAACAATTGTTAGCAGCTAAAGCATATGTAGAAGATTGTCATGATCCTAAAAAAGGCATGGAATTATATAAATATGCAGTAAGTCAGTTAGCTAAATTGTCTTGTGGAAACAGTTGCAAAACATGTTAAACTAAATAAACCAACATAAAATGAGTGCATGTCAAAATTGTGGAGTAGCTTTATCTTGCGGCTGCCAGAAAAGAGTAGCAAGTGATGGAAAAAGTGTATGTGGAAGTTGTATAGCAAAATATGAAAAAGCTATAGCAACAACTATAACGGTGAGTAAACCACCAACAGGCACTGCTCCTACTAATGTAAATGTATTTTATAAAGCACCTTAATAATTAAAAGAAATGGCATGTTATAAATTAACCTCATGTGATGGATCACTTGTTTTACATACCACAGATGATTTATCTTTTTATGTAGGTCTGTATGTATCTAGTATTGCATACCCTAATGAGTGTTTTTTTGTAGCAGCAACTCCTCAAGGAGATTGTGTAGCACCTATTGCTTTTGATGTATTAGGTAATTGTACTTGTCCTTGTTATAGTCTTGCTGATTGTGCCGGAAACATATTACCCTTTGATACACAATCAGATCTTGCCGCATATGTAGGGCAAGTAATTCAATTAGATGAGTATGGTGGTTGTGGCGGACCTTGTTTTTTAGTTAGCTTAAATGCTAATCCTTGTCCAGCACCTATTGTTGTAACAGTTACTTTAGGCTGTGTACCCTGTCCTCCATGTAATCAAACTTGTTATCAATTAATTGATTGTGAAACTAGAATACCTTATGTAACATTACTAAGTCCTACAGCAAATGGTGTTGACTTAAGCCTACTTATAGGTCAGAGTATTGGTAAAGTATGTCTTAGTCCTGAACCTTTGGAGTGCACTACCGGTTGTTGGGAAGTACAAATTGGAAACAATTGTCCATCTGCTATATCAGCTTATGTTTATACTATTTATAATGATTGTACAACTTGTTTAAATAGCTGTTATGGTTTGCGTAATTGTGAGACTTTAGCTATAGATTATGTAATAAAATATACAGTACCTAATCCATATAGTTTACCTAATCCTAACACATTAAGCGGAGCTATAGGATCTCTTTGTTTTGAGGCTCCTGTAGGATGTGTTGTTGGTTGTTATCAACTTGAATTAATACCGGGAGTATCTTGTGTAGGGAGTGTTGATTGGTCAACTGTAGTAAGTCTTACAGCTTATAAAGATTGTTTTGATTGCGCACCTCCTTGTTACCTATTGACCGAATGTGCTCCAGCAGTTTCAACCCCGATTGTTGTAAACAATGATCTTAGTCTATATGTAGGAAATGTAGTTAAGATCTGTGATAGTTTTGGTGCATGTAATTGTTACCATGTTGAGCTTGCTCAAAGCTGTGATAGCGCTATTACTATTGATAATGCTAATGCAGGCTTTATAACTTGTGAAGAATGTAATTCTTGCGGATGTCCTACCGGTTATGTTAGAGTAGGTGATGACTGTCAAAAGATTACATCTGCTCCGGCTATAGCAAATCCTGTTGTATATTCAACCGGACCTGGGAGTATTAATGCTCTTTATGGTAATTTAGGCACAAACTTTTATAATAATATTACAGCTTTACCTTATCCATTAACAGCAGTAGGTTCTTTATTCAAAGATGCAGCATTAGTTGTTGTACCTTCTGTAAATAATATAGTAGGTGTTTGGGGAGGTCCTGGAAGTTCGCGATTAAATACTGTAGGTATATGGAGTACAGTAGCTCCTAACCCAATAAATGAATGGATTGGTTTTGCAGAATGTATTCAGATTCCAGCAACAGGTACCTATTGTATAGGTATTGGTGGAGATGATGCTGTAAGAATAAAGATAGATGGTACTCTAGTAGTACTAGCTTCTTCAGGTCTTTTTGATTTTAACTACTGGCATGTATTTGAAATAGATCTTACAGCAGGAACCCATGTTATTACACTAGAAGGTATTAATACATCTCCTGGTGCAGCAGCTTTTGGAGCAGAAATTTACAATACAACATCTGCTGTTTTACAAACATATACAACAGCAGCTGAGGTACAATTGGTTACCATCTTCAGTACCTTTGACAAGAGATCTGATGGAGATTTTCAAACAGGAGAGACTTCAGGATATTCTTGTCCTGCCGGCTACACTCTTAATATATGTGATGGAATACCTAGTTGTAGTCTAATTGAAACTGTACCTTATGTTGATTGTCAACGTACTTATTTAGTAACTGCTTGTGATGGTACAGCAGCTCCTTTTTATACCAATACTGATTTATCAGCTTATATAGGTGGCTTTCATAAAACTTGTATTACTAATCCGGTGTATTCAACTACTTGTTTTATACTAAAAGATTGTAATAGACTTACTCCAGATATTGTAACTAATAGTGATCTTAATGCTTATTTATGGCAGATCATTAAAATAGCAGCTTATCCAGGATCTTGTTTTATAGTAACAGGTGTTCCTGTAGGAGATCCTTGTGATAGTCCTATTCCTGTGGTTCCTTTACTACCTGTAGTAGGTGCATGTGATTGCCCGGGTGCACAAACACCTTGGGATGATGGTTGTTATTGTGTAACTGTAGAAGAAGTTGCTCCAATTGTTGCTACAGATTTTGAAGGAGTATTCAGTATGTATTTTAATACATGTGATGATTGCTTAAGAATATGCTATACACTTACAGATTGTTTAGGGGCGGCTGCTCCAGTTAATGTGTGCAATGACCTTTCCTTATATGTAGGACAAGTTATAAAAATTGAAGGTTGTGGTGATATCTGCTGGCAGGTTTCTATAGCAGCTAATTGCGATGGATACTTAGCTATTCCAGGTGTAATCACTCCTTATGTAGATTGCCCAACCTGTCTTCCTCCAGTTCCTCCTGTACCACCTTTAGAGTTACATCTTAGAAAGATTAAACCCGGATACAACAGTCCTAATAGTTGTATTACTACTTCTTTTATAGAGAATATAAATTGCAACTTTGCTCAACAAGTATATAATGAAATGCTTGTTGCAAGATACGGTATAACCGTATGTTGTGAAGATGATATCAATACTTGGGATATTAGAAAACAAATGTTGGATTACAGCTTACTCATTGATCCTAGCTTATGTAAATCAACAATTTGTTGTTGTCCAGCACCTTGTCTTACAGATGTGGTATTTACTTTATTACCATTCTGTGGTGCACCATCTGTTGTATCTATAGCCTTCAACTCACCTTGTCCGGCTCCTGTTATCATAGATGTGATGATAGATGTTCCTGTAATACCTGCTGATTGTTTCTGTTATTCTGTAGCATATGTTGGTCAAGATGATATTACTATTCATTATATTGATTGCTGCTGTACGCCTCAAACAATGATCTTACTAGGAAATCAACCTCCTCCAGGAATTACAGCAGTATGTGCTATAACTCCGCCTATTACTTATGATCTTGGTCCTGGACCATGCGGTTGTCCTCCAGGTTTCACTTATAATCCTTTAACTGATTTATGTGAATCTATTGTAATAGAACCTGCTGTCAATGTTAATCCTGTATCAATACACGCAACACTTACACCAAGTGCTTATTATACTGTGTGGGGTGCAGTTCTTTATCCAGATATTACCAGTGTAGCATACCCTATTACAGCAGATCCTTTAGTAGGTATACCTGTAAGTCCTTCTGGAAGTGGTGCATTTCCTTATTTCTCTTATCCACAATTATTGGATGGAGCTTTAAATCCGTTAGTTCCTACTGGTGGAATTCTACCTGCTTCAGGAAACTTAACTTGGGGTTGGGATACTGTAGGAATACCTCCTCCAGGACCTGGAAGATTAAATGCTGCAGGCATATGGGCTGGTCTTTTAGCTAATTTTGAGATTGATTTTTGTGTAGATATTCTTACTACTAATACTTATATTTTAGGTATTGCTGCAGATGATGGATATATTTTAGCTATCAATGGAGTAACTGTAATAAATTCTACAGCATCCGGATTTGGATTCTTTTCTTGGGCATTATTCCCTATAACACTTACTGCAGGAATCAACAAGTTTAAACTTACAGCTATAGATACAGGACTTAATTTAGCTGCTGCATTTGAAATATATGATGCTACTTTTGTTCAATTACAAGCTGTAGCTAGTCCTGCTGCATTAACACCTTATATTCTATTTACATCATCTAGTTTAATAGGTAGAAAAGCTACAGCTGGTCCAGGAACAGGATACACATGTAATTTAGGATGTGAACTTAATTCTTGTGGTCTAGTTCCTATATGTGAATGTATTACCACAGCACCTTATATACCATGTTTAGATGTTACAAACGAAGGTTTGTGTGGAGAAGCTGCTTTATGTAATCCACCTCCTCCTCAAGTTTGTTCTTGCTGGCAGATATATAATCCAACCGGAGTACCATTAGGATATTATATTGCTTTAGTTTGCCCATCAGGAGATTTTGGTTTTGGACAAAGCGGAACTATAAATCCAGGATTATCAATATACAATTGCTCTATAGCGCCACCTACTGTTGATCCAGGTTTAGTGGTTACTAACAATGGAGATTGTGGTACATATTGTGGACCAATACCTGCAGAATGTGTATGTTATATATTGAATACACCAGCGCCATGCACAGTGAGTTATACTGATTGTCTTGGTAGACCTGCTATATTAAATTTAGTAATTGGTGATAATTATGTATGTGCTCAAAGTGTTCCTGCAAATGAATTGAAATGTGGTATAGATATAACAATAACAGTTATTGCAGCAGATTGTACTTTAGGAGAATGTACTCCGCCTGTAATTCCTTGTGTGTGTTATATACTTACTGTACCTTTTGATGGTCAAGTTTATAATATATCATGGACAGATTGCCCTAGTGGTAATACTATCAATAATGGAGTATTTGGTGGAACTTATTACAGATGTTCACGAACAGTGCCTGTTGTTGATCCTGGTGTAACGGTGCAGTCATCACCTTTAGATTGTGGATTAGGAGAATGTCACGCTTAAAGTAACTGAATAAGATAATAAAATAATAAGTATATTTAACAATAAATAAAACATGAAACCTTTAAACATAGATAAGACAGGATGTAGCAATATCTCATCCAATTGTGTAACCTGGCAGGGTCCTGATATTGAGTGTATTAACCTATGTAAAGGAGATTCAGTTACAGAAGTTGTATACAAATTAGCATTAGAACTTTGTGGTTTAATGGATACATTTGATTTGAAAAATTATGACTTAAAATGTTTTTCAAGTGGTGTATGTCAACCTCAAGATTTTAAAGATTTTATCAACATACTTATAAACAAAGTTTGTTTATTACAATCTTGTACTGGTTGTGCAGATCCTTGCACACCTGGTACAACACCTCCATCTTTATTTAGTACTTCTGGTAGTGGTGATCCTGGTTCTCAGTATGTACCTATTGCTAAAGCTTTTCAATACACTAATCCCACGGGTGATATTGTTACAAGCATGGCTGTTAATGATTATGTACAAGCTGTAGGAAATAAAGTATCTACTTTGATTACATCTGTAACAGGTATACAAGAAGCGTTGTTAGATCATACAGCAAGAATAGAAGCTTTAGAAAATGCTCCTGCACCATCATTTAATCTTCCTGTTATTATATCAAATACAGGAGAGGTTCAAACATTAACTGAAGTAACTCAAAATACACAAGCTCAGTTTAATCAATTACAAACTGCTACCGGTACACCAAATCAGATCTATACAAATATTGCTAACCAAGATGGAAGTCTTAATACAGCCGCAAGTTTATCTGTACCTAATGCTACCATGGCATCTTTGAATGGTTGGAATTCAACTGTTGTTAATCAAGCTGATAGCATTGGTAATATTTGGAAAACTGTTCTTGACATGCGCCTTGCTCTACAGAACCTCATGGCTAATTATATTCCTAGTGAATGTAGTTCTATTTCAATGAGCCTTCTTGCTACATATAGTGCAGATGTAATAACATTGTTTATTACAGGTACAATTCCTCCAACTTTTACAAACACTTTACCAGGAGGTACTTCTTTCAATATTGCTGATATGTATGGAAATACGCTGTCAGTATTGGTTGATATACCAACTGTTATAAATCTTCAAAGTGGATTTGCTATTGCTATTGCAGGAACTAGATTAA
>Ga0315283_10004398_pt1 | contig 12277 bp, 13 predicted proteins | sample YL17G09_0_MG_FD_204541 | JGI IMG/M metagenome (GOLD analysis project Ga0315283, IMG submission 204541) | Sediment microbial communities from Yellowstone Lake, YNP, Wyoming, USA - YL17G09_0 | ecosystem: Environmental > Aquatic > Freshwater > Lake > Sediment | place: USA: Wyoming | collected...
AGCCGGCGGTGACCGACGCAGCGCGGGTGCGGGCAGTCGGGGTTCGATCACGTCGTCATCCGGCGGCGACGCTGGTGCCGCGGCAGGGCAGGGCGCCCCGGGTCGGCAGGGCACCGCAGGTGGGCAGAGCACCGCAGGTGGGCAGGACGCCGCAGGTGGGCAGGACGCCGCGGGCGCATCCGGCACGCAGAGCGCGACTGGTGCGCGGGGCACAGCCGATGGGCCGACCGGAGGGGAGGGCGCACCCGGGGCTGGAGGCGGCACGGCGGCCACTGGCGCGGCAGGCGCCGAGGGTGGCGGTGGTGGTACAGCCGGAGCGCCTGGGGGAAGCGATCATGGCGTCGCCAGTGCTGGGGCTGATGCGGCGGGCGGCGCGGATGGCGCCGGCGGACGGGATTCGGATGCAAGCGTCGCTGGCGCGGGCGGCGACGCGGCTGGCGGCGACCGCAATGCTGGCGGTGGCGCGGCTGGTGCAGCAGGCGCCGATACGTCCGGCGCCGCGGCTGACGGTGGCGCGGCTGGTGTGGCCGACGCCGAGGGTGGCGGCGGTGGCACAACCGGAGCGCCTGGCGGAAGCGATCATGGCGTCGCCGGTGCTGAGGCTGGCGCGGCGGGCGGCGCGGATGGCGCCGGCGGACGCGGTTCGGATGCAAGCGTTGCTGGCGCGGGTGGCGCCGAGGCAGGTGGCGGCGCGGCTGGCGGCGGCGCGGCTGGTGCGGCAGGCGCTGACAGCTCCGGCGTGGCGGCTCGCGGTGGACCCACAGCCGGGCGCTCCGCGGCCGGTGGCGCGGGCGGCGCGACCGCTGGTGGCGCGCAAGACGAAGAGATCATCGTGGGCATGGTCGGCGCGCCGGGCAGCCGCGTGCGCATCGAGGAAGAGGTTACTCCACAGACCCTCGACGGCATGCTGCCGCTGTCCCTCGGGGTGGACGAGGAAGGTCATTTCGACTTCGACCAGGCGGTGCTGCGCCCCGAGGTCAGAGTCGTGCTGGACGAGTTGGTCGCCCGGCTGCGCGAAGCCAAGTGGGATCGCCTCGACTTGATCGGCTACACCGACCGTATCGGCACAGCGCAGTACAACCAGCAGCTCTCCGAGCGCCGTGCCTGGGCCGTTGGGCGCTACCTGATGGACCGGGGTGTGCCGCTCACCAAGCTCAAGGTCGAGGGCCGCGGCGAGCGCGATTCACTGCTGTCCGAGGACGAGTGCGTCAACCTCGCGCGCACGGAACTGATCGCCTGCCTGCAGAAGGACCGTCGTGTCCAGATCGAGGCGTCGATCCGTAAGACACAGGCGAGGGTCCAGTAGCACCGCGCGGCGAGCCCGCGGCCGTGAAGGGCCCGTCAGGGTCCTTCATGCGGCTTGCCGAAGCGTGTGCGGTGCTGCAAGCGCAATAGCTGCGCCGTTGCGGCGCGTGCATCCTGCGCGCGGCTGGTCAGCACATTACGCAGGTCTTCTTGCAGGTGTAGGCGCTGTCGGCGCGCGGCTGCCAGCCGACCGGGGCCTCGGGGTAGACGCACGCCGCGGCCCGCAGCGCGCCACCGGTATGCGCGGGGATCATATCCTCGGCGCCCGGAAAGAGTGTGGTCACCGGCAGCGAGGCGCTGCCGCATGTCTTCGCGCTATCCGGATGGTCGATGCAGTAGATGATGTTGAGTCGGCTGCCGCAGACATTGGCGAGGCGCGCGCTCCCGTCGGGCCTCACAGTCAGTTTGAGGCATTCCTCGAGATTGCCAGCGTTGGCCGCCGAGCACGCACAGCACAGGAGCACAGACACAAGCGTGTACGCCGGGCGCGCCGGCATCGCGCTCACTCGACGACGACGCGCTGTGCGCGGGCGGGGACTGCCGCGCCCGCGTCGTGCGGGAACTCGAAGCACTGCCCGGGGCGGACGAAGCCCTGGAAGCCGGCTGCCCGCGCATCGGGCAGTGGGCCCGGCTGGTAGTCGTACAGCCACATGCGGCCACGCACCTCGGCTGGCAGCCCGACGAGGTCGTCATAGTGAGCGTGGATGCTGGTCTTGACGTTGCCTGTCTCGCAATCGTGGAAAATCACATCGGCGCGCGTGTAGCAGCGCGCCAGGAAATCGGCGTCGAAGCGCGTGTCGGTCGTGATCAGCACCGCACACCCATCCTGCTCGAGCAGCAGCCCGTGGCTGAGTACGGTGACGCGTGGCGCCACCACGTGTGGCAGCGGGATTGGCTCGAGGCGCACGCCTTCCCACAGGAACGGCTGCCCGGTCACGAGCGGGATCACCTCGAAGAAGTCCTCCATCCGCGTCTCGCCCTCGGTGATCACGCCGAGACCGCCGCGCAGCGAGTGGTTCCACAGCGGCTCGGCCATGGAGGCATCGAGATACAGCCGCGGTCGGCAACACGCGGGATCGAAGCGTGTCTGAAAGGCGATGTATTCCAGGCCGCCGATGTGATCGGCGTGCAGGTGGCTCACGTAGATATCGGTGATGTCCCGGTGCGAGAGGCCCTGGCGCGCCAGCGACCAGCGAATGTCGGATCCGCAGTCGATGAGAAGCTTTCGGCCATTAGCTGCCGTCAGCACCATGTTGGACTGGAAGTTGTCGGTGCCCACGGTGTGGGCGGAGCCGGAGCCCAGGAACAGTATGCGCATGGAAATAGTGTAGGCGCGCTGTTGTGTTTTGCCAATAAACTGGTTCACACTTGCGCTGTGAAACACTTCACACCAAGGGCTCAACCTGTGTGGGATCGACCTGTGTGGGATCGACCTGTGTGGGCTCAACCTGTGTGGGATCGACCTGTATGGGATCGACCTGTATGGGATCGACCTGTGTGGGATCGACTTAGATGAGCGGCGCGCTGACCGAGCTGCTCGGGCGCATCTGGATCTTCCAGGGGCTCGCCGAGGACGCGCGCGCGCGCCTGGCAGGGCTGGCCCGCATCCGGCTGTACAAGGCGCGCGAGACCATCGTGGAGAAGGGTGATCCGGCGCGCGAGCTGTTCGTGCTGCTGCGCGGTCGTGCGAAAGTGCTCACCCGCGGCAGCCAGGGTGCGGACGCCGCGCTCAACGTAATGGGGGCCGGACAGGTGTTCGGCGAAGTCGCCCTGCTCGATGGCCAGCCGCGCTCGGCGAGCGTGATCGCCCTGGAGGAGTGCGAGATCGCGCTCGTGGACATCCAGGCGTTCCGCGACTTTCTCATGAGCTCGCCCTCGGTGGCGTTCGAGCTGCTGGGTGTGCTGGCCGGCCGGGTGCGCGAGCTGACCACGCGCCTGGAGGATCGCGCTTTCCTCGATGTGCCGGCGCGGCTGGCGAAGCAGTTGCTCTGGCTGGCGCACAACCATGGCGAACCTACCGCGGGCGGCGCGCAGATTGCGGTGCGGCTGTCGCAGCAGGAGCTGGGCGATTTGATCGGCGCGACGCGCGAGAGCGTCAACAAGCACATCAGCGAGTGGACGAGCAGGGGCGTGCTCAAGCAAGGCCGCGACCGGATCGAGCTGCTCGATCTCGAGGCGCTGCGCGCGGCGGCCGGGGCGCCCGCGCTGCGATGAGCACCACACGTTCGAGCGCCACAATCGCGCAGCGTCTGGCGGCCATGCGCGTGGTGCCGGTGCTGCGTTTGGCCAGCCGCGAGGCGGCCGCCCGCGCGATCGACTGCCTGATCGAGGCCGGCTACCGGACCGTCGAGCTCACCCTCACCACGCCTGGCGCGGTTGCGCTGCTGGGCGAGCTGCGCGCGCGTGCAGGGGAGGACTTCCTGGTCGGCGCGGGCACGGTGCTCGATCTCGACAGCGCAACGGCGTGCCTGAACGCGGGCGCCGATTATCTGGTGTCGCCTTGCCTGGTGCCCGGCATGGCGCAGCTCGCCCACGCGCGCGAATGCGCGGCGCTGATGGGTGGCTTCACCCCCGGTGAGGTGCTCGCCGCCTGGCGCGAGGGGTCGGACATCGTGAAGCTGTTCCCGGCAGGCAGCGGCGGGCCGGGCCATCTGTCGGCGATTCACGCTGTCTACCCGGACATCCCGTTGTGCCCGACCGGCGGCGTGTCGCAGTCGAACATGCTCGACTACTTCAAGGCCGGCGCGCGGCTGGTCGGCGTGGGCAACAACGTGATCGACCAGCCGGCGCTCGCCGCGGGCGATCGCGCGCAGGTAATTCGGCACGCGCGAATGTTCCTGGAACTGGCCGCGCAGGCGAGCGCATGAGCGGCGTCGACATCGTCTCGCTGGGCGAGCCGATGTACGAGTTCAGCGAGCTGCCCGGCAGCAAGCGCCAGTGGTTGCAGGGCTTCGGCGGCGACACCTCGAACTGCGCGATCGCCGCGGCGCGCCAGAGCGCGAAGGTCGCCTACGTTACGCGGCTGGGCCAGGACGAGTTCGGCGCGCAGTTTCTCAAGCTGTGGCGCGAGGAGGGGCTCGACGTCTCCGGCGTGGGCATCGATCCCGAGGCGCACACCGCGGTGTACTTCGTCACTCACGGCGCCGACGGGCACGTGTTCAGTTACTTGCGCGCAGGCTCCGCCGCCAGCCGGATGCGCCCGGAGCACCTGCCGCTCGAGCTGGTCCGCGGGGCGAAGTTCTTCCACACCTCCGGCATTACCCAGGCCATCAGCGCGGGTGCCTGCGATAGTGCCTTCGCGGCGATGGACGCAGCACGCGGGGCCGGGGTGCGCGTGGCCTACGATGCCAATCTGCGATTGCGCCTGTGGCCGGCGGCCCGTGCGCGCGCCGTCATCGGCGCTGCGATCGCCATGGCGGACCTGTTCCTGCTCAGCATCGACGAGGCGCAAGTGCTGTGCGACCTGAGCCAGCCGGACGCCGTGCTCGACTGGTGTCATCGCCGTGGCGCCAGACTGGTCGCGCTCAAGCTCGGTAAGGACGGTGTCGTTGGCAGCGATGGCGAGCGCCGCGAGCGGATCGCGGGCCATCGAGTGGACGCGGTGGACGCTACCGGCGCCGGCGACTGCTTCGCCGGCGCGCTGATGGCGCGCATGGCCGGCGGCGAGAGTTTCCGCGACGCCTTGCACTACGCGAACGCCGCCGCCGCGCTCACCACCACCGGCTACGGCGCCGTCGCGCCGCTGCCGCGCCCGGAGGACGTGCGTCGACTGCTTCTCAGCGCGTAGGGTGGGTGAAGCCTGTAGCACGAATAAAGCGGACGTAATTCATTACCGAGGGGCGTTCTGATGGGTTCCGCTGCGCTCCACCCATCCCACGCATGCTGTTGTTGCCTGCGTAGCGTGGGTGACGCCCGCAGGCGGAATACAGCGGGCGGAACCCATCACGCAGGGTCGTTGTGATGGGTTGCGCTGCGCTCCACCCATCCTACGGGTACTGCCGCGCCCCGAGGACTCCCGACGGCCGTCGCTTCCTGCGTAGGATGGGTGGAGCGCAGCGTAACCCATCGCCTTCGCGCCCCGTTGCGCATCCGCACGCAGGCGAACCGTGAATCCAGAACCCCAACGGCAACGCCACGTCCTGGTCGGCTTGATCGGCGCCGGGATCCAGCAATCGCTGTCGCCTGCCCTGCACGAGGTAGAGGCAGGTCATCACGGCGTTCGCCTGCGCTATCACCTGCTCGACCTTGACGCGGCTGGCGTGAGCCTTGACGACCTGCCGGCGCTGCTGGCGGCGGTGCGCACGGTCGGCTTCGCGGGTGTCAACATTACGCATCCCTGCAAGCAGGCCGTGATTCCCTTGCTCGATGCGCTTTCCGCGGACGCGCAGCGCATCGGCGCGGTTAACACGGTCGTGGTTGAAGGCGATCGGTTGATCGGCCACAACACCGACTGGTCTGGCTTTGCTCTGGCGTTCAGCCGGGCGCTGCCCGATGCTGTGAAGGAGCGAGTGGTGCTGCTCGGCGCCGGTGGTGCTGGCGCAGCGGTGGGCTACGCGGCACTGGATATCGGCGTCGGGCAACTCGCGATCGTCGATCCTGTCGCGGGCCGCGCGCAGGCGCTCGCCGATAATCTGGCGCGCCACTATGGGCCCGAGCGCGTGCTGGCGAGCCCCGATGCACGCAGCGCGCTCGCCGGCGCACAGGGGCTGATTCACGCCACGCCCACGGGCATGCACGGCCACCCTGGGCTGCCGCTCGACCCGGCTCTACTGCACCCGGACCTGTGGGTTGCCGAGATCGTTTACTTTCCGCTGGCGACCGAGCTGCTGGAAGCTGCGCGCAAGCGCGGCTGCCGGATCATGGACGGCGGCGGGATGGCGGTGGGCCAGGCGCTCGGCGCATTCCGGCTGTTCACCGGCTTGACGCCCGACTACGCGCGCATGCAGGCGCATTTCCGGCAACTGGTCGGCTGAAGCCCTCGCCTGGTTGGGCGTCGCGGATCGCGCGGCCTCACCCCAGCGGGTTCATGCCCTCTCGCACCCCCGGTCGCGCTGCCATCGCAGCGCCCCAGCGATGCAGATTGGTGAACCCCCCGGCTGCATCGATGAGCGCCTTGCGTGCCGAGTAATTGGGGTAGAGCATCAGGTCGGCGACCGAGATTTCCCCGGCGAGAAACGCGTGGCTCGCGAGCTGCGCGTCGCACACTGCGTAGAAACTCAGCAGGCGTTTCTTGAAGTGATTGGTGATCGCTTCGCTCTTCTCGGGTGCAACATTCTCGAGCTGAAAAATCGCGCCGCTGGTCGGGGCCACATCGGTGGCACCCTGCATCATCCACTGCAACGCGAGTGCGCGCCGGGCGCCGTCCTTGGGCAGGAACTTAGCGCTCTTCTCCGCGCAGTACAGGATGATCGCGGCGGACTGCGCCAGCGTCAGCGGCTTACCGCCGGGACCGTCCTGGTCCACCAGCACGGGAATCTGGCCGGCCGGGTTGAGCTTGAGGAACTCGGGCGTGCGCTGCTCGCCCTTCATCAGGTCGATCTTGTGGGCCTTGTAGGCGAGGCCGCATTCGCTCAGCGCGACCGACGCGCGCAGGCCATTGGCAGTGGGGGCGAGGTACAGGTCGATCACGTCAGTTCTCCTCCGAGGCTGGAAGCGCCTGATTATAGCGGGGTGGGCTCACTGACCGTTGTCGTTCTCGATCCAGAGCTTGCCGACCTTGCGCTCCTTAATAATCGCCTTCGTGGCTGCGTCGAACTGCGCGAAGTGCTCGGTCTTGAGATGCGCCGCGAACGCCGCCTCGTCCGTGTAGATTTCATACAGAAACACGCGGTCGGTTTCACCCGCAGGCACGCACACATCGAAGCGGTGGCAGCCCGGCTCGAGGCTGCGGGATTTCTCGGCATTGTCGAGCATGAGCGGCATGAACTTCGGCATGCTGCCAGGGTGAAGGGCGAAATCGACGGCGATGACGTAGCGTTTCATGATCGGGTCCGATGCGCTGGGTTGGGTGCGGCAAGTATACTGGGAGCCGGCATGGAGGGAGCATGAGCGAGATTCGGCGCATCGGTGACACCAGCGACATCCTGGGCGAGGGCCCGGTGTGGGACGTGCAGGAGCAGGCGTTTTACTGGGTGGACATTCGCGGCAGGGCGGTGCGCCGCTACGACTGGCACACGGGCAGGGTACGCAGCTGGACCATGCCTGAGATGGTGGGCTCGCTCGCGCTGCGTGCGAGTGGTGGGCTGCTGCTCGCGATGCAGAAGTCGATCTCGCTGTTCGACCCTGCGAGCGGTCGATTCGAGCAGGTGGCCGCGCCGGAAGCCGATCGCGAGAACATGCGCTTCAACGATGGCAAGTGCGACCGCCAGGGACGCTTCTGGGTCGGCAGCATGGACGATGTGAAGCGAGAGCCGGCGGGCACGCTGTACCGGCTGGATGCCAAGCGCGACTGCGTACCGATGGTGACCGGCGTCATTACCCCCAACAGCCTGGCTTGGAGCCCGGACGGCCGGACGATGTACTTCTCCGACTCGCGCTCGCACCTGATCGCCGCCTATCCGTTCGACGCGGCAACGGGCGAGCTGGGCGCGGCGCGAGTGTTCTACCGGACCGAGCCGCCTGCAATCCCGGACGGCGCTACGGTGGATGCCGAGGGCTGCGTGTGGTGCGCGCTGTACGGCGGGGGGCGTGTGGTGCGCATCGCGCCCGACGGGCGGCTCGACCGCAGCATCGAACTGCCGGTGCAGCAGCCCACCAGCTGCCAGTTCGCCGGACCGGCCCTCGACGTGCTGTTCGTGACGACCGCGAAGCAGCGTTTGGGCCCCGACGAACTCGCGAAGCAGCCGCTCGCAGGCGCACTGTTGGCGATCGACCCGGGCGTTACGGGTCTGCCCGAGGCGCGGTATGCCGGATAGGAATGCGGCGTGAGGCACGCGCTGCGAGGCGTGGCGAGCGCCGCGATCCTGCTGTGGATCTGGCCAGGGCAGGCCGCCGACAGTTTGGGCAAGGAGAGCGGCAATCTGGGCAAGGAGACCGGCGCGCGGCTGCTCGCCCGCTGCGAACCGGCGCTGGAGTTCCTGGTCGAGGATAGCGCCGCGTCGCTGAGCCGCGATCGATATGCCGAGGCGATGTCCTGTCTCGGTTTCGTCGAGGGCTTTCTCTGGGGCCACGGCTGGGCCGCATGGCGCGAGCGCCGCGACATGTACTACTGCCCGCCCGAGGCCGCCTCGGCGCAGGAGGCGGTGCCGGTGCTCGTGGCTTACCTGCACGCCCACCCCGAGCGCCAGGACGCACCCGCGCATGTGCTGCTGTTTGCCGCCCTGAGCAACGCCTGGCCCTGCCTGCCCATGCCGCAACAGTAGATCGGCTCGTCCGCCGCATTGGACGTTGGTGCCCGGACTAAGCCCCTCTTTTGCACTCGCGGCCGTGATGCGGGGCTGGGCCCGGCCCCGGATTGGGGTCCCGAAGCGGTGCTCAGCGCGCTGGTATCGCGCCCGGTTCTCGTGTAGTATGCTGCTCGGGTGACTCGGGGCGCCTCATCCGGTCGGCGCCACAACCCCTTCGCGGCTGTTCTCGAACTCCGCCGAATCCTTACAAACCCCTTTGCATCTGCCTGAACCGGTTCGGCGGGCGCTTGCCCGTTGCAGGCCGATTCAGGAGACGAACATCAGTCCCTCCTTCTCTACGCTCGGCCTGCGTGCCGAGTTGCTGCGTGCCGTCGAAGAACAAGGCTATACGCAGCCCACTCCGATTCAACTCGCAGCGATTCCCGCTGTGCTCGCGGGTCGCGATCTGCTCGCTGCCGCGCAGACCGGCACCGGTAAGACCGCCGGGTTCGTGCTCCCGCTGCTGCAGCTGCTGGCCGGGCTTAAAGGCTCGCCCGCCGGTCGCCGCCTGCCGCGCACGCTCATTCTCACCCCGACGCGCGAGCTGGCTGCCCAGATCGAGGCCAGCGTGCGCGCCTACGGCGCGCACATGTCGCTGACATCCACCGTGGTGTACGGCGGGGTGGGCATGCAGCCCCAAGTGCAGGCCCTGCGGCGCGGAGTCGATATCCTGGTGTCCACGCCTGGCCGACTGCTCGATCACGCGCAGCAGAAGACAGTCGACCTGAGCGAGGTGAAGATTCTGGTGCTGGACGAAGCCGACCGCATGCTCGACATGGGGTTCATTCGCGACGTGCGCCGCATCCTGGATCTGCTGCCGCGCCAGCGCCAGAACCTGCTGTTCTCCGCGACGTTCACTGCCGAGATCCGTGACCTGGCTGGTTCGTTTCTGCACGATCCGGCGGTGGTCGAGGTGGCGCCACGCAATGCGCCCTCCGAACTGGTCACGCACGTCGTGCATCCGGTGGACCAGACGCGCAAGCGCGAGCTGCTCGCTCACTTGATTACCGAAAACAACTGGCAACAGGTGCTGGTGTTCACGCGCACCAAGCACGGCGCGAACCGCCTGGCGCAGCAACTCGTGCGCGAGGGCATCAGCGCCGACGCCATCCATGGCAACAAGAGCCAGTCGCACCGCACACGCACCCTCGCCGACTTCAAGGGGGGGGAACTCCGCGTGCTGGTCGCGACCGACATCGCGGCGCGCGGGCTGGACATCGTGGAGCTGCCGCACGTGGTGAACTTCGATATACCGCATGTCCCGGAGGATTACGTGCACCGCATCGGCCGCACCGGGCGCGCGGGCGTTGAGGGAGATGCGGTGTCCCTGGTGTGTGCCGAGGACCAGCCGCTGATGACGGCCATCGAGCGGCTGTTGCGACGCTCGCTGGAAAGCCGCGTGGTGCCGGGGTACGAGCCGTCCGAGGGACAGCGCGCTTCTGGGCCGCGCGCACCCGCCGCACCGCGCCGAACGGGCAGTGGAGCATCGGGCCCGCGCGGTGCCCGGCCGCGGCACGAGCCGCGTGCGGGGCGACGTGAGCACGCCGCGCCGGCCGCACAACACGCCAAGGGGCGCAATCCGTCCACATCGCACGGCAAGCCGGCACGCAAGTCGTCTGCACCGGCATCCGGCCGGCGGCCCGTCGCAGCCGCGTCGGCGCGGCCGGCCCAGCCCGAGAAGAAGACTAGCGGCAAGCTCGGTCCGATGGCTGCGCTGCTCGCCGGCGCGCGACGCCTCATTGGCTGACCACATTCGCACTCAGACAGGAGACTGCAATGAACATCTATGTCGGGAATCTCGCTGCAGGCGTCACCGAAGACCAGCTGGTGGAGGCCTTCGCCGCATTCGGGCAGGTGAAGTCGGCGCAGATCGTGCGCGAACTGTTCAGCGGTGCGTCGAAGGGGTTCGGTTTCGTCGAGATGCCGGGCAAGGCACACTCGGTCGCCGCGATTGCCGGGCTCAACGGCAAGGACTTGCAAGGTCAGCCGCTGCGGGTGAATGAGGCGCGGCCGAGAGTCGGGGGCCGACGCTAACCGGTATCGCTCACACTGGGCGCGCGGCGGCCTCAGGGCGCCGCGAGCGTTGCCGCAAAGCGCGGGTAGACCTCGGCGATCTGTTCGCGAATTTCGCCCCGGATCAACGCCAGCTCCGCCGCCGCCGGCGCGGCGGTGGTCGGCACGGCCTCCGGATGGTCGAACTCGAACCCGGTCTGATCGAGGATTTCCTCGAGCGTGTGCCCGGGGTGAACGCTTTCCACGCGAAAGCGCTGCCGCACTTTGTCGAACGAGAACAGGCCCAGGCCGGTGAGCAGCGTGTGCGGGCCGCCCCGGCGATAGGTGTTGTGCGCGCTGCCGCCCGGTGCGCTGACGAAGTCTACCTTCGGCACCATCACGCGCCGCGTGTGCTCTTCGCGGAACAGGATCACGCGCGGCACCAGAAAGTAGAGGTAGGCCGATCCGAAAGAGCCTGGCCAGCGGACTTCGGTAGCCTGCGTGCCGCCGATGCCCACGAGGTTGATGTTGCCCTGTCCGTCGATCTGGCCGCCGCCGAGAAAGAACGCATCGATGCGGCCCTGAGCGGCAAGGTCGAACAGCTCGACGCCGCCGTTGGTGAAAAAATTGTTCCGGCGCGAACCGAGCACACTGACGCGCAAAGCGCCGCCCGACAGCTCGCGCGCGAGCAGCGCGCCGGAGCCGGGGATGGGCGAGGACTGGCCGACGGCCACATGCCGGCATCCGGCGAGCAGACGCGCGATGGTGGCGATAAGCAGTTCGGTGCCAGTGTTTGCTCCACTATCGGTGCTTGCCCCAGTATCGGTGCTCAATCCAGTATCAGTGCTCAATCGGGGGCCTCGATTCATCCCTTGCGCACCGGCCCGCGTCACGCGGCCTGGCGTTGTGTGCCCAACCACTCGTCGAGGTAGCGGGCGAACCCGTCTGGAGTTCGCGCGAGGCTGGCGTAGCGGGCGATCTCGGATTCGTCCTGCGCATAGCAATCCACCAGGCCTACAGGCCAGGCTCCGCGCGGCGCGAGCGCAACGTGCTCGATGTACAGCGCGGGGATAACGGCGCCCGCGCGCGCTTCGTCTTCCAGCAGGTTCCGATCGGTGATTTCCTCGACGGTTACCAGCGTGCGGTGTGCCGCGTGGGCCATCATCATCAGTTCGCGCTCACGACCGATGAACACATTACCCTCGCGATCCGCCAGCTTCGCGTGGAACAGTGCGACATCGGGCCGGATGGCCTTCAACAGCACGATCGGATCGTCCGCCGCGAACGGGTTGTCGATCACCTTCCAGTCCTCGCGGTTGGCGAGCAGTTCGGTACCCAGCAGCCCGCGCAAGGGAATGAACGGGATGCCTTTCTGACCGGCCTGCAGCGCGGCGTAGACCGCCGGGCAGGTGGAGTCGATCATGCGCAACGTGCGCTCCTTTAGCCCGGCGACGAACCGCGGCGCCGCGCCGAACTCGCCCAGGCTCACCCCGGAACTCTCCAGCGTGCGCACGCAACCTGCGCCGATCAGCAGATCCGCCTGCATACCGCTGATCGGCACGCACAGCAGGTGCAAGTCGCGCACGCCGCGGCGC
>Ga0315283_10004402_pt1 | contig 12275 bp, 7 predicted proteins | sample YL17G09_0_MG_FD_204541 | JGI IMG/M metagenome (GOLD analysis project Ga0315283, IMG submission 204541) | Sediment microbial communities from Yellowstone Lake, YNP, Wyoming, USA - YL17G09_0 | ecosystem: Environmental > Aquatic > Freshwater > Lake > Sediment | place: USA: Wyoming | collected...
AACTGGCCGCGTCGAGCAACGCGTTGGTCAAGGGCGATGGCCGTCAAATCGTGGCGAAGCTGGGTAACGCGGCGGCCGACATCGAGGCCGCGGCCAAGAATCTGCGCACGATGATGGGCAGGTTGGAGGGTCCAACGGGCGACTTCGCCACCACCGGCCTGCAGCAGATCACCTCCGCGGGCGCCAGCCTGCAGCAAGCTGCCGACAGCTTTGACCGAATACTGGGCGAGATACAACAAAGTCCGCAGGGGCTACTGACTAAACCGCCCGCGCAGGAAATCGAGGTCAAGCCATGATCGTCACGCAAACCACGGTCTTGAAGGCCATGACCCGCGGCGCAATGCTGGTCGCTGCGGCGAGCCTGTTGGCTGGCTGCATTTCGCTCTTCCCGAAGGTGGACCCGGCCCAACTCTATCGCTTCGGCGCCACGACGCCGCAGGTCCAGGAGACAGCGACAGGCGGGCCAAGCTTCGGCGTCTTATTGACGGCCACAGGCTTCGATCGCGCCGTCGCCAGCGACCGCATCCTGACCGTCAGCGGAACACAGGCGGCCTACATCAAGGACGCGCGCTGGGTCACCTCGTCGGTGGCCCTGTTCGACTCGGCCCTGCAACGCGCATTCGATGCAGACCAAGGCCCTGCCCGTCTGGTCGACCGCGCCGAGATCGCCCAGACCGACTATGTGCTCAAGCTCGACGTGCGGACGTTCGAGGCTCGCTACGACCATGGTCAGGCCGCCACCCCGACGATTGTGGTGGAGGTGCACGCAGCACTGGATAGCACGCGTGACCGGATTGTCGTGGGCGACCGAAGCTTCAAGGCTTCCGTCACTGCCAGCGACAATCGCGTGGGCGCAATCGCCGAGGCGTTCGACGAGGCCGTCGCCAAGATCCTGGGCGAGTTGGTCGCCTGGGTGGACGCGCGGGGAGAAGGCTCAGTCGTCCGGTGCCGGAAACCTGACGACGTCGGTGCCGCAATGGGGCTGACGAGCAGGCGTGCATCGCCGTGATCGAGGGCCAGTATCAGGCGGCGAGGGCGGTAGCGGCGGACGATCTATCGCAGTTCAACCTCTAGCCTATAGGCGCAAAAGCACGCCCCGCTACCATCGAATCGAAGCGAACGGCCCCTCTGGGGCCGTTCTGCTATCTGATGACTCACATTGCCCCCGCCCCTCGCCGAACCGCGGACACGACGCACTCGACAGGCTCCGCGGACAGTCGTTCGGGACGGATTCCACTCGCGACATCCTGCCCCAACTTCGCAGCGGGCACCGCCGCCGCAAAGTCATCCGCCTTCGGGACTCAAGCGCCGGCTGGCCAGTGAAATTCGGGACGCAGGCCTTCGTAGACCGGTCGGCCGTCGCTCGGTTTCGGGTAGCCTTTGCTCACGTCCCAAAAGGCGTGGTAGGTCGCCTTCGGAAACTTGGCGTCGTCGTAGCCCATCACGTTCGGCACGGCGACGCGAATGCGCTTCTGCTTGTCATCAAGCATCAGCACGGCACCACAGTCTGTGCAGAGGCAGATCTCCAGCGGGCCGTTCGGGTTGTTGGCATTGAAGGGCACCCGCTTCATCTTTTCCGGGTGGTCGGCCTTCACGTCGCCGTAATTGAAGAAGGCAACATGCGTCGTGTGCTGGCCGGTTACGGTCTTGCAGACGTTGCAGTGACATTCGTGGTTGTCAATCGGTTCGGCGGACGCAGTGACGTGCACATGTTTGCAGCCGCCCGCATATCCTGTAGTCATGGTCTTTCCTCCCCCGATGGACTGGTTACTGCAGGTCCGTTTCTCAAAGCTAGCACAGGCATCTTCCATGAAGATAGCTGCTTCGCGACTGAAGGGAATGGCCCCGTCTTTCAGCAACAGTCCTCGGCGCGCGCAAGCGCAGCTGCGGACGAGCTCGTCAGGCAGCAGGCGTTGATCTGCGTTGCCGATTGCCCGAGTATTGCTGCATCCACAGGCGCCCGAGGCGATGCTCGACCATGCCCTTTGCGACGACTCACTCACGCCGCCGGTTTCTGCAGGCCGCTGCGTTCGCCGGGTTTGGGGCAGCGACTGCCCCGGTCATGTCCTCACCCTCCATCGAGGCGCCTTCACGCCACCCGGCTGCCATCGGGCTTGATCGCGATGCTCTGGAGGACATCCTAGTCGGCTGTTCGTATTTCGGTTGCGGAGGCGGCGGCAGACTTGCCGAGGGCAGGGCCCACCTTGCCGATGACCTCAAGGCTGGCTTGCGTTTCGAGTTGCTGCCGATGGCAGCCCTTGGGGACGATGATTGGGTTGCATCCCCCTATGGACTCGGCAGCCTGGCCTCCCCCACGGAGGCCGACCGGCTTCGCTTCGCCGATCTCCCGCGCGCAAAGGAAGACGCGGTGGAGGCGTCCTTCCGCAGGCTGAGCGGTTTCCTGCAGCGACCGTTTGTTGCGGCGGTTCCCGGGGAGTTGGGGCCATGGAGCACCGCCGCGGCACTCTCGACGGCTGCGCGGATAGGCATCCCGATACTTGATGCCGATCGTGTCGGTCGCGCGACTCCGGAGGCGACGCAGGACTCCGTGATCGTCGCGGGGCTTTCCAACCTCCCGGCTGCGGCCGTCACCGGCTTTGGCGACTCACTCATCCTCGAGAAGGTCGCCCGCAGTTCGCGGGTCGAGGATCTGCTGCGCGCGATTTCGGTTGCCAGTCTGGGGGAACTTGGGGTCACCGACGCTGCGCTTTCCGGGCGTGATATTCGTCAATCCGGCGCGCTAATCGTAGGTACCATTTCCCGTGCGCAGTCACTCGGACGAGCCGCTCGGCTCGCGATTGCCGAAGGCACGGATCCGATCCGAGCAGTGCTTGCGGCGGGGGCGGGGCGCCTTCTCTTCGAGGGACTGGTGGTCGACTTTCCATGGCGTGACGACGCGGGATTTCTGGTGGGGGAGGTCACCATTGCAGGCCGCGGTGATTTTTCTGGCAGCAACTACCGCGTTCGATTCAAGAACGAGCACATCGTTGCCTGGAAAGATGATGTTGCAAGCGTCTTGCCGCCGGATCTGATATCCATTGTCGATACCCGTACTGGCGCGGCAATCGCGAATCCGGATTTTGCAGTCAATCAAGCCGTCACGGTGATCGGCTTCGCCGCACCGCCCATCTGGCGCACTCCTGCAGGACTCAGCGTGTTCGGCCCGGCTTACTTCGGTTTGGACGTTCCTTACCGGCCGCTTTGACCACCCATGCAGGAGATCCGCGCAGCCCGTCACTTCGACCGAACTCGCGCTCGTCGTCGATGGGCTACCTTGCCTGCGACCCCGTCATGATCGCGAGCGTCTTCGTGTGCAGCGCATGGCCGCCCAGCTCAGTCCCAGCAGCGCCAGTGTTCCTGGCTCCGGAACGGGGTTGCCGCCACCACCAGCACAGCTATCCATACTTCCGGTCTGGTCGATCGCGCAGATGTTATCTACTCCCAGCGAAGCAGCCAGTGCCTCACCCGGAAAGGCAGCACCTTCACTGTGGAAGAGCCGCAGCAAGGTCGCGTTCGTAAGCGCATTGGCGACGCTGCCGCGATCTGCGGCAAGCTCCGTACCGAGAACAGGAAACATCACCGGGGTTCAGCCGCTTCCGGTTCGTAGCGGGATCGCGTCCGACGAAAACGCTACGTTGTTCGGCGGGGCGCCCGCTGGATCCTCAAACAGCAGTCGAAGCGACAGGTCAGTGGTGCCAAAATTTTTGAGGTCCATTGATATCCACGCGACCCCAGCGGCCGTGTAGAACCTATCTCAAAATCGCGCGGCATCTATTGACACTGTAAAATCGATGCATGCTGCGCATCTCGGACCAACAGTGGGAGCTGATCCGAAAGCATTTTCCGGAGGAGCACTATCCCGACGATCGTCCGGGCCGCAATCCTATCCCGGCACGCAAGGTGCTCGAGGCCGTTCTGTGGATCCTCAACACCGGCGCCCAGTGGCACATGCTTCCGCAGTCCTATCCGAACTACAAGACCGTGCATCGCCGCATTCAGCAGTGGTGCGAGAACGAAGTGATTCGGGCCGCGCTGACCGAACTGGCCAATGTGCTGCGCGACGACGGGGCGATCGATGAGTCGGAGTGCTACATCGATGCAACGTTTGCCACGGCCAAGGGCGGCGGCACCGAGATCGGCCCGACGAAGCGCGGAAAAGGCTTGAAAATCATGGCGATTGTCGATCGTCACGGCTTGCCGCTCGCCGTCACGACGCATGCCGCCAACCACCGTGAGGTCACGCTCGTACAGCTGACTTTCGACTTCTACATGATCGAGGCGCGACCGGAGAATCTGATCGGTGACCGCGCTTACGACAGTGATCCGCTCGATGCGCAACTGCGTGAACAGGGCACTGAGATGATCGCGCCTTATCGGTCCAACCGAGTGAAGCGCGCCACCCAGGACGGCCGGCGGCTGCGCCGCTACGAGCGCCGCTGGATCGTCGAGCGATTCTTCGGCTGGATTCAATGGCAACGCCGGCTCCTGGTTCGCTGGGAGTACCATCCCGCCAATTTCCTCGGCTTCGTGCAGCTTGCGGCCCTGTGCGTCCTGCTCAAGCAGTTTTGAGATAGGTTCTATTCATCCCGAGCATGAAAGAGCCGACAGGGAGCGCTTCCTGAAAGGGGACGCACAGTTTCCGGGTCTGAAGTTGCTCGGGCGCTGGTTTGAAACGGGTACGGGACACGGTTTTGCGCTATACGAGCCCGACGATCCGGTGGCATTGACCAAGCAAGGACTCTATTGGAATGACCTGATCGACATGCGAGCATTTCCGCTGATCGACGACTCGCAGATGCTGGCGGCCCTCAAACAGTAACGGCACTGCGCCCGCTGCGGTGACAGACCAGAGCCCCGGCCTGCGCCGGGGCTCTTGTATGCGCGTGACGCGCGGAGAGGCACGTCGGTCTTTGGCACGAATGCATCCAGCCATACGCTGGACGTCGGTCAGGCCGGGTCGAGCGGTCCCAAAATTAGAAGCGTGTCCAAGCTGACAATCGTAGAGAATCGCAGACTGAATTTCGCGCGGCTCGAGGAGTTGTACCCGTGACCATGTTCTGTCGTCGTGCCAGTTGCGTTGTCCTTGCCGTCGCCCTCGCGATGACTGGCTGTTCGTCCGCGCCGCCGCCTGCGGATCTGCTGCTGGTGAATGCGCGAGTTTATACGCTGTCGTGGCCGGACCCGGCTACCGACGGCACGCCCGCGGCGGAGGCCCCATACGATGCAAGGGGCTGGCGCGCCGATGCCGCGGCGGTCGCGATTACGGGGGGACGCATCACGCTAGTGGGCGCGCGCGAGGCGGTTGAGGCCCGCAAGGGGTCCGCCACCCAGGTGATCGATCTCGGCGGCGCCACACTTGTGCCCGGGCTCGTCGACTCCCACGCCCATATCCTCGAACTCGGCGCGAAGTTGCAGGCGGTCGACCTGGTCGGAGTCGCAGACGAGGCTGAGGCCGTGGGCCGCGTGGCTGCGTTTGCGGCAAAAGTGCCAAAGGGCCAATGGATCACCGGCCGGGGCTGGGACGAAGGGGCGTGGGCCAACCACTACCCCGACTGGCGGCTGCTAACGCAGAAAGTGCCGGACCACCCCGTGGTTCTCTACTCGCTCCACGGCTTCGCGGTGTGGGCGAACCGCCAGGCGCTCGATGCGGCCGGGGTCACGCGTGCGACCGCGACGCCGGTCGGCGGCGAAGTCCGCAAGGACTCGACGGGCGAGCCGACCGGCGTCTTCCTGAACCGTGCCACCACGATCATGGTGAACGCCGTCCCGGCACCGTCACCCGCGCAGGTAGAGAGCCAACTGCTCGCGGGGCTCACCGAGATGGCGCGTTCCGGCTACACGGCCGTGCACGACGCGGGCGTCGACCGCGCGATGCTCGACGGCTACCTAGCGCTGGACGCAAAGCAGCAGTTGCCGGTGCGGGTCTACGTCATGCTCTCGGCGCGCGATCCCGACCTGTGCCGCGAGTGGCTGGCGAAGGGTCCCAAGGGCGCGCCCAGCGACATGCTGGTCGTACGGGCCGTGAAAGCGTACTACGACGGCGCGCTCGGTTCACGTGGCGCCCGCCTGCTCGAGGACTACAGTGACTCGCCCGGGTCCAAGGGCGTCAGCGGCGCCGGCTACGGCTTCGACAAGGAGATCGTCGCCACGATGATGCGGGCGGGCTTCCAGGTGGGCGTGCACGCGATCGGCGACGCCGGTAATCGCGAGACGCTCGACTTCCTCGAGGGCGTGTTAAAGGACAGCGAGCGCGCACGGCAGGGGCGCCACCGCATCGAGCACGCACAGGTCGTAGCGCCGGCCGACATCCCGCGCTTTGCGCAACTCGGCATCATTGCCTCGATGGAACCGCCGCACGCGGTGGAAGACATGGGCTGGGCCGAGGCGCGCGTGGGGCCGGAGCGTATCAAGGGCGCGTACGCCTGGCGCAAGCTGCGGCAGGCGGGGGTGCGGCTGATCTTCAATTCCGATCTCACGGGATCCGACCACAACATTTTTTACGGACTGCACTCGGCCATCACGCGCCAGGACAAGAACCAGCAGCCCGCGGGCGGCTGGTATCCGGATCAGCGCATGACGCCCGAAGAGGCGTTGCGCGGCTACAGCACCTGGGCCGCGTACGCGGCGTTCGCAGAGAACGACGTCGGCCAGATTGCGCCGGGCCGGCTGGCGGATCTCTCGGCGCTCTCGATCGATCCGCTGACGCTCGGCGCCACCGATCCGGGGGCGCTGCTCGGTGGCCAGGTACGGCTCACGCTCGTCAATGGCCGTGTAGCATTCGATGGCAAGTAGTTCCGGGGGGCCTGCATTGCGACTTGCGCGTGCCTGCGCGGCTGCGCCGGTCGTTCTGTTTGCGGCCTGTTCGCAGCCATGCATGGCCGCGCTGCCCATCGGCCAACTCGGCGCCGCGGTCATGCCGGCCGCATATCGCATAGAACTTGAGATCGATCCGAGCAAGGACCGATTTTCCGGCACGACCGTCATCGACCTGACGCTGAACGAAGCGCAGCAGACCATCTGGATGCATGGCAAGAACCTCGATGTAACCGAGGTCTACCTGCTGGACGGCGCGTCCAGGCGCATCGAGGCAAGCTATGCGGAGCGGGACGAGTCCGGTGTCGCAAGCGTTTTACTGTCGCGAGCCGCCGCCGCCGGGGCCGGGCAACTGCACTTTCGCTACAGCGCACCGTTCAACAGGTCCTCCAATGCCCTGTTCAAGGTTGAACGCGAGGGTCAATCCTACGCCGCCACCCAGATGGAGCCCATCGCCGCCCGGCAGGTGTTTCCATCGTTCGACGAGCCCGGGTTCAAGGTGCCGTTTGACATCGTGGTTACGTCGCGCAGTGGCGATGTCGTCGTCGCGAACACGCCCGAGACCTCGCGCGAAGTGCTGGCGGATGGCCGGGTGCGCCATGTCTTCCTGAAGACGCGGCCCTTGCCTACCTATCTGATCGCGCTCGCGGTCGGGCCTTATGACGTCATGGACTTTGGACTGATGCCGGCCAACGCGGTGCGCGAGCGCGCGGTTCCCCTGCGCGGAATCGCCGCGCGCGGGCAGGGCGGCAGGATGCGGTACGCGCTGGCCAACACGGCCGGCTACCTCGCGGCCCTGGAGCAGTATTTCGGAATGCCGTACCCGTACGAGAAGCTCGATCTCATCGCGATGCCGGAGAGTTTCGGCGGCGCCATGGAGAATGCCGGCGCCATCACCTACGACGAGTACCTGTTGTTGATGGACGAGAAATCGCCGCTGGATCAGCGACGCGGCTACGCCACCGTCCATGCGCATGAATTGGCGCACATGTGGTTTGGCGACCTGGTGACACCGAAGTGGTGGAACGACATCTGGCTCAACGAGTCGTTTGCTTCCTGGATGCAGAACAAGGCAGCGAGCGCTTACTGGCCCGCCGGGCAGTTTGACCGCGAGACGCTGAAGGGGGCGCTGGGCGCCATGGGCAACGACTCGCTGGCCGCAGCCCGCGAGATACGTGAGTCCATCGACAGCAATGACAAGATCAACGGTGCCTTTGACGACATCACCTACCAGAAGGGTGGCGGCGTGCTCGCGATGCTGGAGAACTTCGTCGGTGAAGATGAATTCCGGACCGGCATCCGCTTGCATCTTGCGCGGCATGCGGATGGCACGGCGACTGCGGAGGATTTCATCGCATCGATCGCCGAGGCCTCCGGGCATTCGGGGATTTCGAGCGCCTTCAAGTCCTTTATCGAGCAACCGGGTGTACCCCTGGTCTCCGTAGCCATCGACTGCCAGACCGCGGGGCGTCCGCGTCTCCATTTGCGCCAGGCCCGTTACGCGCCGCTTGGTTCGTCCATCAAGGCGGACACGGGCCTCTGGCAGATACCCTTCTGCGCGTCCTACATGTCCGGCAGCGAGCGCAGGAAAACCTGCACGGTGTTTGGCGCCAGGGAACAGTTTCTGGATCTCGAGGGAGCTGCCTGTCCCACGCGCCTGCATCCAAATGCCGAGGGCAGCGGGTATTACCGGTTCACTCTGAATGACACGGGCTGGGAGGGTCTGATAGCGGGCGCCGCTGCACTTTGCCCGGCAGAGGCGCTGGCGCTCGGCGACAGCCTCGACGCCGCGTTCCGTTCGGGCACGGTGTCGGCGGGAACTTATGTCGCCGGCATGGTCGCGCTCCTGGACCACGAAGCCTGGGATGTTGCGGCCGCGGCAACCGGTTACCTCGCGGCGATCGCGAGGATCATCGATCCCGGCAAGCTGGCATCTGTGGCACAAACGTATCGGACCATTGCCGCGCCGCGCTACGCAAGTCTGGCTGGCAATCCGGAGGCGGGGTCGCAGCTGCTTCGTAAGGACCTGCAGCGCTTCCTGATGCTGGAGGCCAGAGATCAACAGCTGCGCAAACCGCTCGCGGCGCAGGCAGCGGCCATTGTCGGCCTCCATGGCAAGCCCGACCCGGCGGCTGTACCCGCGATCGAGCACGAGACGGTGCTGAGCGTCGGTGTGCAGGACCTCGGTGAGGCGTACTTCGACTTGCTGCTGCGGCAGGCAATCGCCGCCGACGACCCCGGATTTCGCGACGCTGCTATCGGTGCGCTGCAACGCGTCGAAGACCCAGTTCTCGCGACGCGGCTCGAAGCGGCCCTTCTGGCCGGAAAGTTCAATGGAATCGAGATGGCGGGTATCGTTGCGAGCCGGATGAGTCGGCCGGCAACCGTTGAGCGGACCTATGCCTGGCTGCGACAGAACGATGCGGCGGTCATCGCAATGACTCCGGAATCCTACCGGTCGGCGTTCCTGCCGGGTCTCGGGGCGACATTCTGTTCCAATGAGCGGGCGGACGAGTGGCAGCGGTTCGTCAGCTTGCATGCCCGGGAGTTGCCGGGCTATGAGCGTGGTCTCGCCCAGGCGACCGAGGGCATCCGCCTGTGCGCGGCCCTCAAGGCAAGGAGTGCGGGGGATCTGCTGGCGGCTCTGGATCAATACAAGCGATAGGTCCCAGACGTCCGCTGCGCCACTCAGTCGCGCAAATTGTTGTCAATCTTGCGCCGAAGCCCTAAGCTCAAGTGGCATCAGCACCAGTTCTATAGCATTTTAACGACAAAGTGATTAGGGGGCGGCGGCATGAAAAACAAGTTGGTACTCGCGACGTCGGCGATCCTGGCCGTGGCGGCGAACTCTGCCCAGGCACAGACGGCCTCGGCAGCAGCCAGCGCCGGCAAAGACGCGGCGAATCTGGAGGAGATCGTCATTACCGGCACGCGGCGTGTCGATCGTACGGTCATCGACTCCGCGTCGCCGATCGATGTGATCGCGGCCGAAGACATCAAGACGCAGCCAACTGCCAACATGCTCGATACGGTGAGGAACCTCGTACCGTCGTTCTTTGTCGGCCAGAACACGATATCCGATGCCTCGACTTTCGTTCGCGCACCTTCGCTGCGCGGCCTGCCCTCCGACCAGGTGCTGGTGATGATGAACGGCAAGCGGTTCAACCGCTCGGCCCTGGTCCAGGTCTACAACGGTGGCGACACGGGCCTGTCGTTCGGCTCGCATGGGTCGGACATCGGTTCGATTCCGTCGATCGGCATCAGCCGGCTCGAGGTGCTGCGCGACGGCGCCACGGCGCAATATGGCTCGGACGCCATCGCCGGCGTGCTCAACTTCGGCCTGCGCACTGATGATGGCTTTGAAGTGGTCGCGCGCTATGGCCAGTTCCAGGACAATAGCGACGGCGAGAGCATTCAGATCGGCGCGAAGTACGGCGCGCACTTCGGCAATGCCTTCATCAACATCTCGGGCGAATACAACGATGACAAACAGACCAGTCGTGGCGCCACGCGCCCGGTGGCCGTCGCCTTCGCCGAGGAAAATCCGTCGCTGGCGCGCAGCCTGCCGAACTACCCGCTGCCGGCGCAGATCTTCGGCAACTCGCCCAACGACGGCTACAAGTTCCTGCTGAACTCGGGCTACGACATATCGGACACGAGTCAGATCTACCTGTTTGCAAACTACGCGACCACCCACTCGGACCAGAGCTTCAACTTCCGCTCCTCACTGGTGGGTACAAGGCCCTTTGAGACCACCACCGGCGAGTTCGTTGATATCGGCGGGCGCTCGTTCTTCCAGCAGCCTTACTACAACACGCGATGCCCGGCGAACAACGCGACGTGCCCGGCCGGCGGCTTCGTGCTCGACGACAACACCTTCCTGCTGAACTCGATTTATCCGGCCGGCTTCACGCCACGCTTCGTGGGCGACATCGAGCAGATGTATGGCACCATCGGCTACAAGGGGACGGCCGGCTCCGGCCTGCGTTATGACCTGTCGGCCTCGCTGAGCGAGAACTCGCTCGACCTGTCCATGTACAACTCGATCGCCCCGTCATACGGCCAGGAATCGCAGACGAGCTTCGAGTTCGGCAAGCTCATCCAGCAGGAGACCAATATCAACCTCGACGTGACCTACGATATCGAGGCAGGCCTCGCCAGCCCGGTGACGTTGTCGGGCGGTGCCGAGTATCGAAGCGAGACCTACGAGTCGACCGAAGGCGACCCGCAGTCCTACGGCTCGGGCCCCTACGCGGAGGCACACGATCTCTACCAGGAGACGAGTCCGGGCGTGTTCGTCGCGACCGGCACGCAGACCGCGGTCTTTGACCCGTCGGCGAGCGGCTACGGCGGCACGAGCCCGACCTATGCGGGCAGCAACAGCGAAGACAGTTTCGGCGTCTACGTCGGTGCGGAGGCCGATCTCACCGACCGCCTGAGCGCCGGCGCGGCCGTGCGCTACGAGGACTATGAGGTTGCCGGCAACGCCACCGTGTTCAAGCTCAACGGGATCTTCAAGATCCTCGACAGTCTCTCGGCGCGTGCCACGATCGGCACCGGCTTCCATGCGCCGTCGCCCGGCCAGAACAACACCCAGGTGCTGACCACGAACTTCAATGCTGCTGGCCAGTCCATCCAGACGGGAACCTACCCTGTGACCAGCAACGTTGCCCAGTTCTACGGTGCCCAGCCGCTGAAGCCTGCAGACGCGAGCAACTACGGTTTTGGGCTGGTCTACAATCCGACGCCGAACTTCACGGCTACCCTGGACTGGTACCGCATCGATGTGAGCGATCGCATCTTCATATCGCGGGTTTTCAGCGTATCGGCCGAGGACATAGCCTTGCTGCCGGAGCTGGCCAACGTGGGCGTGGGTGGCGATGTCCAGTACTTCACGAACTCGCTGGATACGAGCACCGACGGCATCGACCTCGTCATGACGCATGTATCCGAGATCGGCGGCGGTAGTCTGAACCTGACCCTTGCCTATAACTACAACGACACGGAAGTCACCAAGTTTGATCCCGATGCGGTCAGCCCCAACCAGATCATCGATGCCGAGAACCTGGCACCGCACCACCGCGCGAACCTGCAGGCAATCTGGTCGACTGGAAGCTGGACGGTCGGCGCGTCGCCTCACTACTACGGCTCGTGGCGCGACGAAACCGATTACCCGGGCCAGACGTTCAGCGCGAAGTTCACGGTTGATGCGGATGTCAGCTACCGCTTCCTGGAGAACTATTCGGTGACCGTCGGCGGCAGCAACGTGTTCAACACCTATCCGGACAAGGTCGACGCGACGGCCGACGCGCCTATCTATGTCATCACCGGCGGGACGGAAAACGGCACGGTCTACCCGCGCAATGGCGGACCCTTTGGCATCAACGGCGCTTTCTGGTACGCCAGGCTCCAGGCCAAGTTTTGAGCCAGCGGGCCTTTGCCCACTGACGGGCGGAAAAGCT
>Ga0315283_10004405_pt1 | contig 12271 bp, 11 predicted proteins | sample YL17G09_0_MG_FD_204541 | JGI IMG/M metagenome (GOLD analysis project Ga0315283, IMG submission 204541) | Sediment microbial communities from Yellowstone Lake, YNP, Wyoming, USA - YL17G09_0 | ecosystem: Environmental > Aquatic > Freshwater > Lake > Sediment | place: USA: Wyoming | collected...
GCGACCTGGTCTGGCCCCGGGCTGACCCCGACTGTCGGCCCGCCGCGAACCCTGGCCGCGCAGTCTCCTCTGCCGATCGGATCGGCAGAGGCAAGGACCGTGGCGCGCCCGGAGGGATCCGGGCGCGCGTTAGCAACCTACCGGGTTCCGATCGAGGGCCGCGATGAGTGGATCGCGGCGGCGGAGCGATGGGCATGAAGGACGGGTACCGGTGCGGCGCCCTCTCGCCCAAGGCGACACAGCGCCAGATGGACGTCCTTGCGGCCTACGTTGCGGTCGGCGGGTCCGTCCCAGACGCAGCCCAGCTGGTGGGCATTCAACCGAGCACCGCGAAGCGGCATCTCGCCGACCTGCGCGCACGGTCGGGCCTGACCACTGAGCAGCTGATCTACCGCGGACGCGCCGCGGGATGGCTCCTCGTGCCGAGCCTCGAGCCCAGCCGAGGTCCGCGTCCTGGGGCTACCGCCAAGTGGCGGGTCGCGTCACCGAGCGGCCCGTCGGCAAGTGGACCGTGTCCGGGAGCTGGCACCGTGGGAGAAGCGTCGGATCCAATCGGCCGTAGGACGTCGCCGCGAGCGCGAGGTCGCTATGCACGTCGCGCGGGTTCCGCACATGGACCGGGCCGTACCGTCGGTTTGCCTCGCGGATCGGCTCGACCAGGTCGGAGTCGCCAGAGATGACGATCGCCTCGTCGTAGAGCCCGTCCTGACCGTCGAGCAGCAGCCGAGTCGCGATGTTGACGTCCGAGCCCTTCTCCTCCGTCTTCCAGACAAGGGCCGTTCTCGGTCCGTTGTTCGGTGGGGAGACCAAGGCCATGCGGACCTCGTGCGCGGTGAAGTGGCCAAACTCGACCGTCACGGTCGGGAGCGTCTCGAGTGCCTTCAGGTAAAGCCGCTGACGCACTTCCGAGCTCGGATCGGGAACGCGGAGGACCTTGGCGGTGAAGTAGCGGACCGTCACCGTGTCTGCGGGGCGAAGGGCGGATCCAAGCGCCGCCAGGTCAAGCCATCGCACGGCTCGGTTCGGCTTCAACAGGGCGTAGTAGAGGTTGAACCCGTCGATGTAGACCGTGACGCGCTGCACGCCGATCACTGTTCAGCCGGCCTTTCCGCCCAAAGAGAAACCCGACGGGCGGAACCGCCGGGTGTGTATCGGTAGTGTTGCGTCGCGGGATCCCACTGTCAAGTTAGGAATGGCTCCCCTGTGAAATGGCTCCCCAGTCGCCAGTACGAACGAGTCATCTTGGATACGGGGCAAGGGTGTGACGGCGCGCGACCGGCTTCGTCGCGTCGGTAGACTCGTTCAGCATGAGCGACTGGCGCGTGAAATGAGCGACTGGCGCGTGAAGTACGACGGCGCGTGCTCCAAGTGCCGGGTGGCGTTGCACGTAGGCGACGTCGCGGTATGGGACAGGCCGACGCGCACGATCCACTGCGTCTCATGCCCGACCGGTTCTGAGCCCGCCCCGGCGGTCTACGCCGGGGTCGCAGGGCGGTCCGCTCGCCACGAACACGACCGGCGCGCCGCGAAGCGCGAGGCCGCGGTCAGGGGGCGCTGGGGGGACCGCATCGGCGGCGTCGTCCTCGCGCTGACCGACGAGCCGCAGTCGACGAGGGCGTGGGCGGTCGGCGCCCGCGGCGAGGAGAAGCTCGCGGAGGCGCTCGACGGCTTCAGCGTGCTCCACGACCGACGTGTCCCGGGCACCAGGGGGAACATCGACCACGTCGTCGTCGCGCCGGCTGGCGTGTTCGTCGTCGACGCGAAGCGGTACGAGGGCCGGATCGAGATCCGGAACCACGGCTGGTTCCTACGGCCCGACGAGCGGCTCCAGGTCGGGCGGCGGGACTGCTCCGCCCTCGCGGACGGGATGGCGTGGCAGGTCGCCGCGGTCGAGAAGGCCCTGCTCGCGGCGGGCGTCGCGCCCCTGCCGCCCGTCACGCCCGTTCTCTGCTTCGTCGACGGCGACTGGCCGCTGATCTCGCCGCCCGACGTGTTCCGCGGGGTCCGGCTCGAGAGCACGCGGTCGCTGCGCAAGCGGCTGGTCGGGGAGGCGCTCGACGAGGCGGCCGTCGCGCGGCTGGCGCGGATCCTCGCCGCGGCGCTGCCGCCGAGGTAGGCCTGAGGCCGCTTCGGAGGTGTCCGTCAAGTTCCAGGGAGCCGGCGCTTGCTCGCCGTGGCCTCCTTGTTCCAGCGGGCGCGGAGCACCCTCACCTTCTCTTCCCGCTCGACGAGCGGCGTCGCCCAGTCGACGAACGCCGCTGGCGTCATCACTCCGCGGTTGCCCTGGGCAGCGGCCAGCACGTCCGCGCCAGCGGTGACCGTGACGTCGGGGGCCCACTGCCACGAGAAGGCAGAGGTGCCCGGGACGACCTGGGCGGTCCCGAAGAGCTCGTGCAGTCCGCGGTCGTACTGCTCGAAGTCCTCGGGCGTCACGCTTCCAGGAACGCGAACCGTCGCGCTCGAGTGGGGATCGGTCGGACCCTCGCCCCGCCTGGGGGATCACGGGCGGACCTGCGGCGGTACGGCGCATGCCGTGACGGTGCGACGCGGGGAGGCGGCTGGAGCAGAGATACGATGAGGACCCCGCGCACAACGAGCCAGACCACGAAGCAGGTATCAGGATCGCGCTCCACCAGGATTGACGGGAGTCGCGTTCTTTGGTGGCTCGCGCACGGGACTGGCTCGCGGCTGCCGCTCCGGGTGGCGTCCGGCGGCGTGACGGGGTCCGGATGCTCCTGGCCGCCCAAGGCCCGGAGATGTCAGTTCGGTCACGGGACCCCAACCCGCCCGGCCCGCCCGCTGCCGCGCGAGAGCCTGCGCCAGCGGCCCAGGCGTTCACGGGTCCGCTGAGCGCGATACACCGGCGGCAACTGCCTACGGCCGCTTCTCGTCCTTGAGGCGAGGGAAGGGCTTGGAGAGCGGAGGCAGGGAGCCTTCGGGCGACTTCCGACTGCGGCTCTGCTGCCGGTTCCGCTCGACCTGGCCGAGGCCGAAGACGAGCGCCATCGAATGACCCTCCACATCGTCGGGCTGGCCCTCGGCGGCGACGAGCTCATGGTTGTCCGGGAGCTGCTGATCGTCCATGTCTTCCTCCAGCGGTCGTGTTCGGTGAACGATGCTGGAGATGGCGCTGGGCGACAAGGCCCCGTGGGACTATCAGGTTGTCGCGTGGGCGACACCACGCTCCTTGCGCCGCCTGCCCTTGCTCGTCCGAGAGCCTGGCGCGCCCGGAGGGCGTTGGACGCGCAGGAACAACAACGCGGCACGACGGGCGGGCGTCCGGTCGACCGTTGACCTGCGCGCTCGTGAGTCACGCGCTCACCTCGAGCCTGGACCTCGTCTTCCTGACAGCCGCAAGCGATGACGTGGCGCGGATCTACGGGCGGCTGGGGTTCCGTCGGGAGGCGCTGGCCGGGATCGCTCAGGTCCCGGGCGCCTGAGCCACTGCGCAATCACAAGGCGCCCTTGCGATACTTCGCGGGATGTCTCGTCTCGCGCCATTCGCGGCCCGTGGCCGGATCGCTGCGCTGCGGCTGACGGCGCAGCGCCTTGGCACCACACGTTCGGAGTCGCCCGCGGACGCGGCGCGCTGGATGCTGGCCGTCCAGGCGCAGGAACTGCCGGGCGCGAAGTGGTCGCTGGGCTTGCGCACCAAGGGCGGCACGGAGGTCGCCGTGGACGCGGCGCTCGACGCGGGTGAGGTTGTCCGCTCCTGGCCGCTGCGGGGAACCCTCCACCTCGTAGCTGCCGAGGACATCGTCTGGCTCCTCTCGCTCACGGGATCGCGCCAGATCGGCGGCGCGACGTCTCGTCGCAGCGCGCTCGGGATCACGGACTCGGACATCGGGCGCGCCGAGGCGGCGGTTCGGGATGCCCTCGCAGGCAGGCGCGTTCTGCCCCGTGACCAGCTCCTCGCTCGAATCCGGGCGGGCGGCGTTGCGACGGATGGCCAACGGGGCTACCACCTGATCCGGCATCTGGCGCACGCGGGGACGCTCGTCATGGGCGCCGCCGACGGTCGGGGCCAGGCGTTCGCGCTGCTCGAGGACTGGGTCAAGATCCCGCCGGCCCTCGACCGCGACGAGGCCCTCGGCGAGCTCGCCCTTCGCTATCTGCGATCCCACGGCCCCGCCAGCGAGGCGGACCTGGCTCGGTGGGCAGGCATCCCCCTCGGCGAGGCTCGGCGGGGACGCGCGATCTGCGGCGCCGCGCTGGCGACGATCGAGCTCGGAGGCAGGACGTACCACCTCGACCCCGAGGCGCTGGATCGCGAGACGGGTGTTGATCCCCCACCGGTGACCCGGGCTCTCTTGTTGCCGGGCTTCGACGAGTACCTCCTCGGGTACCGAGATCGGTCGGCGGTCCTGGCACCCGAGCATGCCGACCGCATCGTTCCCGGCGGCAACGGGCTGTTCCGGCCGACGATCGTCGTCGACGGCCAGGTGGTCGGCACGTGGCGCCGGACGGCTCGCGCCGCGGAGATCCTGGTCGTTCCCGAGCTGTTTGGCCTGCCTGATGCCGAGCTGCTCGCGGGCCTCTCGGACGCGGCCAAGGCATACGGGTCGTTCCTGGGTCGGGACGTCCGCCTCGCAACCACCGAACCCGCCGGGCTTGGCGGATCACGCTGAGGTCGCTCCACGATCATCTCGCGCGGCCGACCGTGGCGCGCCCGGAGGGATTCGAGCACGCTCTGAGCGGAAGACTGCGCATCTTCCTTGCGCGACACCACTTGACAGGGTTTGTACATGGACCTAAAGTCTGTACATACCCTCTACAAGCAGGGCAGGCACCAGGAACAGGAGTTGAAAACTCATGAACCGCATCCTCCGACTAACAGCGAGCGCGGCCATCGGAATCGCCCTTCTGGCGTCCGCCGCGCCGACCTTCGCCCACGACGGCGGAGACAACCAGGGCTCGACGATCGTTACCATCGACAACGGGACTCTGGGAGCCATCGTCGGCCTCGGCCTCACGCCCTCCGCGATCAAGCCCGGCGTCATCGCGGCGAGCAGTGGCGTCGTCACCGCGACCTTCCCGATCACCGACATGGAGAACGGCGTCATCAAGCACGCCGGAGGGATCGCCCTCACGAGCGCCGGCGGCACGAAGCTCGCCCTGGCCCGCTACAACATCGAGGGCGCCGTCTTGACCGCTCGCGCCGCGCTCGACGGCAAGAAGCTCGGCCGGATCCCCCTCTTCGATCTGACCAACGTCAAGACCTTCACGAGCGGACCGTGCGCCGTGACTGCCGATCTCCGCTTCACCAGCACGGCCGCCGGGGCCCTGACCGCCGTCTTCGGCGCACCGGACCTGACCGGAGTCCTCTTCGGCTCCGCGTGCGTCGCGCCGCAGGCCGGCCACGACGACAACGACCCCGGCAACCATCAGGGCAACTACGACCGGTAGTCGCAATTGACTCAGCCCTGGTTCTCTCGACGTGGGCTAACACCGACGCGCGGCCCCGAGCCATCCGGTCTCACCGGACATCAAGGGGCTGCGCTCCAAGATCACCAGAAGGACACCATGAACCGCACGATCCTGCTCTCCCTTGCCGCCGTGGCCATCGTCGTTGCCGCCTGCTCCTCCGCGACCTCGACCACGGCGCCCACCGTCGCCCCGACCGCCGCGCAGTCGGCGGCCCCGAGCGCCGCAGCCGCCGGGGACATCGTCTCGGTCGCCGACGCGGCCGGCAGCTTCAAGACCCTCCTCAAGGCAGCCACCGCGGCCGGGCTCGTCGACACCCTCAAGGATCCCGGTCCATTCACCGTCTTCGCCCCCACGGACGCCGCGTTCGCCGCGCTTCCGGCGGGCACGCTCGACGGGCTCCTCAAGGACCCGGCCAAGCTCAAGGGCATCCTCCTCTACCACGTCGTCTCGGGCAAGGTCACGGCCGACCAGGTCGTGAAGTTGACGTCGGCGACGACGGTCGAGGGCAAGCCGGTCAAGATCACCGTCAAGGACGGCGCGGTCTATCTCAACGACACCGTGAAGGTCGTCACCACGGACATCCCGGCCTCCAACGGCGTCATCCACGTCATCGACGCGGTGCTCCTCCCGCCGTCGATGTGATCCCATCGGCCCCGTCCCGGGGCCATGGACGCAAACAAGGCCGGGTCCCCTCGAGGCCCGGCCTCCGACCCTCCACGCACTCCGCACAGACGAATCCCTATCAACAACCGAACGAGAGGGCCAACGACACCGTGGTTGCAACGACCAAGATCCTGATCCTTACGGGGAGCCTCCGCCGGGACTCGTACAACCGGGCACTCGCGCGTGCTGCAGCGCAGCTCGCCCCGAGCGGGGTGTCTACCGAGACGTTCGATGGGCTCGGGGCCATCCCCTTCTATGACGGGGATGTGGAGGACGAGGGTCTTCCCACGACCGTTGTTGCCCTTCGGCGGGCGATCGTCGAAGCGGATGCGCTGCTCCTCGCTACCCCCGAGTACAACGGCACCACGAGTGGCGTCCTCAAGAACGCCCTGGACTGGGCCTCCCGCGGCCCGGACAGGATCCTGGCCGGAAAGCCCGCCGCGGTCATCGGCGCGTCCACCGGCGGGAGTGGTGCGAGAGGCGGGATCGAGTCGGTCGTTCGCATCCTGGGTCGCACCCGTTCAGATGTGCTCGATCATGTCGTCGCCGTTCGATTCGCCGCACGCGCGTTCGATGGCGACCTCGCCCTGGCGGACGCGGAGATCCGGGCCGACGTCGCCGAGCTGGTCGCCGAGCTCGCCGACCGCGCTCGCAGGGGCAGCGCCCTCGCCGCCTGACCGGCTCGAGCCGGCAAGGGCCGACCCTCGGCGTGAGCCCTACGGCGCCAAGCGCTCGACCCGCCATCCGCCCGGCACACGGACGTATGCGGGCCAGCTACTGGCGCGCCCGGAGGGATCCGGGCGCGCGTTAGCAACCTACCGGGTTCCGATCGAGGGCCGCGATGAGTGGCTGGCCGCGGCGAGGCGGCTGGCGTGAGAGACCGGGCGAGGGCTGGTCGACGACCCGGCCAGACCGCCACGGAGCGCGAGCTCGTGGTCGTCGCAGCGGTCCTCGCCGCCGGGTCGGAGAAGGCGGCCGCCCACCGCCTCGGCCTGTCGCACTCGACCGTGAAGCACCACCTGGCGAACGCGCGGTCCAAGGTCGGGGCGGAGACGACGGCGCAGCTCGTGTGGATCCTGGCGGCGCGGCTGCCGGAGCCCAAGGGCGGAGCGCAGGCGGACGAGTAGTGGTCTGCTTGACGGGCGCCGGTCTTGGAACTGCAAGTTGGTGGCGTGAGGCCCTCCAAGAGTTGGTGGCGTGAGGCCCTCCAAGCTGCCCTATCATCCGGAGCGCCGCGATGAGCAAGAGCGCGGCACGATGCATGGTGCCACGGTAGACTTCCCGCACGACGCGCTCCGCGCCCGGGGATGCTCGAGCGGCGACCGCAGCGTCAGCGGAGTCAGGCCGCGATACGACCTGGCAGGAGGATCGTTCCATGACTGACTCTGACCACGAGCACGGCGACTCGTTCGCTGAAGGCCAGCGGACCCTCCCGCACACTGACGACTCTCCGGGACACTTCAGCGAGGGACAGGAGACGGTCCACGCTGAGCACGTCCGGATGGGCTCGTTCGCGGACACCAGCTGCCCGGACTGCGTCGCGGTCGAGGCGGGCCATGCGGAACACATCCGGAAGGGCTCCTTCGCCGACACGTACTGCCCGAAGTGCCAGGCGATGGCCAAGGCATGAGCCCCACCGGCTGACCGTCCAGTCGCGGGCTTGGACCCGTGTAGACCCTCCCCTTGCGCCCCGGTTGACTCCCCGCGGGCCGGGCGCGGAACGTCCTTCACGCCCGGCTCGCACCATCGACGGACGGGCGTTCCCTTGTCCGGTTAGACCCGCGAGCCTGCTTCTACGGTGCGAGCTCTGTCGAGGTCGCTGCTCGGCAAGAAGCGACACACGGCTGAGTCGCGGCGGATCGGTTCACGACACGCCGAGCATCGCCGGTACTGGCCTGATGCACCACGGGGTGTATCTGGGCCGCGCGTCATGGCCCTCCGTGACGCCGGCCACCTTTGCCTCCAAACGTCCAAGTCGGCGAGAGGCAAACGGCCCCCGGACACCCGGTGTGCGTCCCATCTTCCACGGACGATCTGCGACAATCGGGCGCATGCCGCACCCATTGCGGCTGTTCGAGCTCAGGATTCGGACGCCACGCCCCGAGCTCTGGGCACCCACGGATGAAGACAAACCTACGAGATCCCGATCGAGGGCCGCGATGAGTGGCTGGCCGCGGCGAGGCGGCTGGCGTGAGGGCGCGGACCCGGGCCCATCGGGCGGCCGCCCAGCGCGCCACCGACCGCGAGGTGGTTGGCACGCGATCTACGACCGCATCGTGGTCAAGGGTCGGTCGATCGTCGCGGCACGCCTGACGCCGGCGGCCTACTCGAACGGCCTGGCCCTCGCTCTGCCTCAGGTTGTCATGGCGCGCCCGGAGGGATCCGAACACTCTCTGCCCATCATCGTGATTGAGGGCGTGGAGGCGTTGGTCGAGGCTCTTCGGGCCGCGTAGGGGCGCGGCGACTGCGTCTGATTCCCGGTCACGAAACCCTGCTGGCGGAGTTCAACCGGTTCCTCGGGTCGATCTACTCAGCCCTCAGCTTCCGCTGAGCGGTTCAGCGGCCCCGCCGGCCGTCCGGTCGCCGGCCGCGGGTCAGGTCAGCGAGTCGGACCTGCTCTGCCCCTCGTTCCTATGCCCGCCACGCGGCCCGCAGATGCCCCAGGGCGGCCGGAAGCCGCACCCAGCGCTCCGCTTCTCTCCGCTCGCGGGAGGGAGACGAGCACCGGGCAATCGAGGCCGCCCTTTGGGGGCGGCCCCGTGCGTGTCCGCTGCGAGCGGCGCCTATTTGTGAACGACGATGCTGCCGCCGCCGATCGGCTGCTGCGAGCCGTTGTCGTAGACGACGTGTTCGCCTGTCCCGTCCTCGTACCAGATCTTGATGCGGAAGGTGTCAGGCCTACCGTCCACGGCCGTGAGCAAGAACGTGTACTCACCTGCTCCGTTGACGGTACCCACACCCTTGAACTGCGCCTTCGCTCCCGCGACCACGAGCCACTGGTAGCTCGTGCTGCGGAAGTCGAGGTCGCCGGCGTGGAACTGGAACTGCGTGTTGCCGTCGGGCACGGTGGTGCCCTTCTTGTACTTGGCAACAAACCCGAAGGTCGCCTTCCCGGTCAGGGACGGTTCGGCGGTATACGCCCCGGCGGGCGAGTCGATCCAGCCACCGCCCGTCACGAACCCGCCGTTGGGGTCGTAGACAACGACGAACTCGTACGTCGCGGTGTCGGTATTGCCGTAGTTGTCCGACACCGTGACCTCGACCGGGTACACGCCAGGGACGGTGTACGCATGGCTCCCGGTGATCGTGCCGGCCCCGTTGGACTCCGTGACGGCCCCCGCTGGGGTCGTGCCGTCGCCCCAATCCCAGACCGCGGTATGCGTATCGAGCTTGTCCGGATCGGTGAACAGCACGCTTGTGTTCACGATGGTGCCCACCGGCACGAGTGCGGCTGAGACGGAGATTGCGCCGAGCTCGGGCGGGTAGTTGACCAGGTTGAGGCCGACCACCACCGGGTCGTGGTCCGACGATCGGTAGGCGTTCGGCTCGTAGAGTGCGTCCTGGGCCGGCGGCTTGAAGCTCGTGTCGTAGTCGAGGACATCTGGCTCATCGGAGTTGATGTGCCAGTCTGCGGCCCCGGCCACTTGCGCGAACAGGCTCGCACTCGCCAAGGAGTGATCGAGATAGCCAGCCTGCCCATCGAACGTGTAGGAGTAGGCATAGGTGCCCGGGAAGTGGGAGATGAGGTTGACGTAGTCGTCGCTCGTGCCAGGGCTGTCGTCCGGACCTGACTTGATCGCGTTGATCGGATCCTCGCGGGCATAGGAGTTCAGGTCGCCCATGATCAGGAAGTCGGGATCGCCGCTGCCGGTCGGGTCGGTCGCCAGCCAGTCCACGAGCGCCTGGGCGGCCAGGGTGCGCGTTTCGTTGCAGTTGCCTTGGCCGTCACCCATGTCCGGGTCGCCGATGTCGTCGCAGGCCGACCCCTTCGACTTGAGGTGGTTGATCGCCACCGTGAGGCGTCCGCCCGTGGACAGATCCTGGAAGGTTTGCGCCAGGGACGGGCGGCTCTTGGTGTCGATGAAGCGCGGGTCATCGGTGCTGTCGAGGACCTGGAAGGAACCGACCGGTGCGACCTTGGCCGGCCGGTAGATGAGGCCGACACGGATCGCGTCGGTGCCGATGACGCCCGTGTCGATGTATGCGTAGGTGCTGGGACCGAGCACCGCGTTGAGCCCAGCCACGACGCCGTTGGTGGGGTCGCCGAGCGGATCGACGCCTAGTGTGTTCTCCATCTCGTTGAGACCGATGATGTCGGCGTCGAGGCCGGCGAGCGCGGCCAGGAGCTTGTCGCGCTGGCGCGTGAACTCGAGTGGCTGATCAGCATCGGCCCCGCGGCACTCCACGCTCTGGAGGGGTCCGCACGTGTTGTCGAGCGGCTCGCCGGTCCGGTAGTCGAGCGTCAGGAAGAAGTTGAGCGTGTTCATGGCCGCGATCCGCAGGGAGCCGCCCACCGGCTCGGGCGACACCGGCCGGGGGTTGACGGCCGTGTAGTCGGCCTTCCCGGTCGGCTGGATGCGGTACAGGCCGAAGTCGTACCCGAGCACGCCGACCGTGTTCTGCACGGTATCGCCGCCGCGGAAGCGATTGGTCAGCGAGAAGGGATCGCCGTTCGGGTGGCGCAAGATGCTTGGGTTCTGAGAGCCGAGCCCGTCGTCGAGCGTGATGCGGCGCAGGCTGTTCGCCAAGGCGCGGGCAAGAGCCGGTGCACCGGGCTCGTCGATGGCCGTGCCAGTGAAGGGACGAGTCTCGCCGTCGAGCGGCAGGGCAATCACGATCTCGCCAAAGCGGTCGTAGTTGAAGTACTCCGAGAGCACCAAGGCCTGCGGGAAGCGAACGAGCATCCCCTCGAAGCGCTCCGGGTAGTCGGCGTCAACAAAGGGCACCGTCACGTCAGTGGCGGTGACGCTGCCCGCGCCGCAGTTGACGACGTTGGCCGCCGGAACCGCCGAGCTGTTGCTGTTCGTGCCGTTGAGCGTGGTCTGGTCAAAGCGCTCGCGGGCGAACCCGGTGACTCGCACGACCTGCCCAGCAGTCACGAGATCGGAGCTGCCGGTGAACACGAATATGCCGTCCGAGGTCGCCGGATCAGCGTCGCCGGTCAGGTCCTGCAGGTAGAAGCCCTGCTGGCCGGTGCTCCCCTCGAAGTCGCCGACTACGACTCCCTTGGTCGTCACGACGCCGGGGAACGGGGTGGAAAGCCCGCTGCCCTGAATGGTGTAGATCGGGGTGTAGCTGGCCGCACAGACGTCGTAGGGGCTGAAGCCGACCACGAAGTTGACGACCATGTTGTTGGGCGGGTCATTCGCGTCCTGGTCGCTGACCTGGTTGGCAAGGACGGTCAGGGTGCACGTCTCGCCGTCGGTTAGCGCGATGCCCGGGTCAAGGGTGAAGCTCGTGGGTCCACCGCTGAAGCTCGTGGTGGCCGTCCCGCTCACGCTACAGACCAGCGTGAACCACGAGGCCGTGACGTTGACCGGTTCGCTGAACGTGACCGTCAGGTTCGCGTTGATCGGGAAGTCGGTCGCCCCGTTGACCGGGAAGGTATCGACAACTTCCGGTGCGAAGTCGACCACCCTGGGAGTCAGAGAGAAGCTGTCTACGGCCAGGCCATCGTCTGCGCCGGGAGCGATGTCAGAGTCTGTCCATCGGATCCAGAAGGACGCGCCGTTCGGGATGCTCAGACCCGTGATCGAGAAGCTGACCGGCGTCTGATTGCCGGACGAGTTGCCGATCAGCGCGCCGGCCGTCGCGTTGATGTTCGGGCTGTTGAGGTCGAGGCTGTTGTAGTCGACCCAGGTGCCGGTCGTCAGGCTCGTCGCGTTGGCGCTGAGCTGGAAGTCGAGCCGGTCAGCGGCGTTCCGGTTGGTCACCCCTGCCCGCCACATCTCGCCGATGTAGGAGACGTCGAGCGAGGTGACCGTACTGCCGGTGTTGTTCGCGAACTGAGCGCCAATGGTTGGCGTCAGCGTGCCACTGAACAGCGTTCCGAACGCTCGCTCCGTGCTGGCTGCTGCACCGAAGCTGTAGGTGTCGCCTCCGGTGCCCGAGCCAGTTCCAGCTTGGTATTGACCATTGTTGTTTCCGCTGGAACCCGTCTCGTTCAGGTACCAGCCGTTGA
>Ga0315283_10004409_pt1 | contig 12264 bp, 9 predicted proteins | sample YL17G09_0_MG_FD_204541 | JGI IMG/M metagenome (GOLD analysis project Ga0315283, IMG submission 204541) | Sediment microbial communities from Yellowstone Lake, YNP, Wyoming, USA - YL17G09_0 | ecosystem: Environmental > Aquatic > Freshwater > Lake > Sediment | place: USA: Wyoming | collected...
TGGGACCCGGCATCCCCAAGACCGTACGTGAAGTTGAGGCCGCCACGGGCTGCCGTTGACAGACCAGCAGTCAGCACTCAGCCATCAGCTGTCGTCCTCTCACAGGCTTCAGACCGCGAGCCCTCCTGACGCTCCCGCTCGTCCGGTACAGATTCGAGCCCCTCTGATAGGGGAAGCCTCCCCGAGCTGAAGCTTGGGGCACAAGATTTTCTGTCACGCCCTCCTATGCGCTAATTGACATATCGGCGCATCTTGATGTTCATGCATATCCCCATGGCCGCGAAGGAGGAAACAAGGGATGAGCCTCCGGCGCTGACGAAGGGCAAAGGAATGCCGGCTATTGGAAGGAGGCCCAGCCCCATTCCGATGTTGATAGTGATGTGGAACCAGAAAAGCGTCAGGACCCCGGCGCATATCATGGCACCGACCTTGTCTTTGGCCTCCCTGGCCCCTTTCAGCAACCTGAGGGCGACGAGGATGAACAGACCCAGAACGGCGGCGCTGCCCGCAAACCCCCTCTCCTCGGCCCAGGCCGCGAACACAAAGTCGGTGTGCCGGGCGGGCAGGAACCCAAGCTGGCCTTGAGATCCCTGCCCGAAGCCCTTGCCCAGAAACCTGCCGGAGCCGACTGCGATCTTCGACTGGATCGTCTGGTAACCGACATGGCGCGGATCGTTGGAGGGGTCGAAGACCGTCTGTATCCGGCTCTTCTGGTAGTCCTTCAGCATCATCCAGCCTGCCGGTATCGCGATGGCACCCGCCAGCACAAAGACCACGATATGCTTGCGCCGCAGGCCGCCCATGATGCTGAGGGCTGCGTAGATCGGGACAAAGGTGATCGCGGTACCCAAGTCACCCTGCAGGATGACCAGGATCATCGGCAGAAAAGCGATCACACCACCGATGATGAGTTCCCGCAACTCCAGATCCTCACGATCCGATTCGGAGAAGTACTTCGCCAGGGCTACGATAACCACGAGTTTGACCAGCTCAGACGGCTGGAAAGCCATGCCGCCCAGGCCGATCCAGCTTTTATTGTTGTGGACCGTCCGGCCTGCCACGAGCACGAGCGCCAGAAGGGCTACTCCCGACAGGTAGATGAGACTGATGTAATCCGAATAGAGATGGTAGTCAAAATAAAGGAGGACCAGGTAGGCCACCAGCGCGATGCAGAGATATAGCGCCTGGCGTCCGAGATAGGAACTCAGACCGGTTCCAAGCGTCGTGCTCCCGATCGCCAGCAGTCCCGCACCTGCGAGCGCGAGCAGCGCAAGGAACCAGATCCAGTCGAAACTGAGCATCAGGCGCTGATTAACCTTCATGGTCGATCCCCTGATTTCGCTGGAGCCGCCCTGGTAATGAGCACGGGGGACTGCTTTCGGGCAAAGTGAACGCGGAAGATCTCCTTCGCCAGAGGAGCGGCCGCAATGCCGCCCTTGCCTCCATGCTCGACGAATACTACTACGGCTATTTCCGGATTGTCCCTGGCGGCAAAACCGACAAACCAGGAGTGGTCTTCCAGCGCCGGGAGATTGCGATTGAGTTCTTTTTTCCGTTCGGCGCTGATGATCTGTACCGTCCCTGTTTTGCCGCAGATGTCCAGACCGGGGATTGCCGCACCGCGGCCCGTGCCCCAGTTGTTGACGCTCTGCCACATTCCCGCCCGGATCCTGTTCATGGTTTCCGCTTCAATGGCAACCGATCGCTCCGGGCGGGATCGGGACTCGTCTGCCGCTCCCTCGGCGCGCAACAGGACGTGCGGCGTGGTAAGGCGGCCGCCGCTGGCGATGCAGCCGACGGCTCGGACGATCTGGATCGGCGTCGTCGTGACGGCTCCCTGTCCGATCGAAACCGATATGGTCTCCCCGACGTACCACTTGGCGCCCCGCACCCGTTGCTTCCATTCGGGGGACGGCATGACCCCGCTCCGCTCGCTCGGCAGATCGATTCCTGTCCGCTCGCCGAGGCCCAGCGCCTGGGCATGCTCTGCGATCCTGGAAATGCCCAGCCGCCTCCCCAATTCGTAAAAGAAAATGTTGCAGGACCGCGCGATCGCGTTTTCGAGATCCACGGACCCGTGCCCCTGCTTGACCGCGCAGTGGAACACGCGGTTGTAGAAAAACGCCGAGCCGCGGCAAAAGACGCGCGTGCTCTCATCCACGAGCCCCTCATCCAGCCCCGCTTCGGCCATGATCAGCTTGAAGACCGATCCAGGCGGATAGGCGTTCTGGATGGCCCGATTCTGCAGCGGGCGATTGGGATCGCTCACAAGCTGGTTCCATGCTTCCAGGGAAATGCGAGTAGAGAAACTATTCGGATCGAACGATGGGGAGCTGGCCAGGGCCAGGATTTCGCCGTTCCGCGGATCCATCGCGACGATGGCACCAACCTTTCCGGCCAGCAGGTCTTCCGCAGTCGTCTGCAGTTCGAGGTCCAGGGTGAGCCGAAGATCGTCACCGATGGTCGAGTCGACTTCTTCGAGCAGTCCGACCTCCCGCCCCAGACTGTCGACAAGCACGACGCGGCTCCCGTCATCGCCGGTCAGCCGCTCGTTGTACGTGCGCTCAACACCGAACTTACCCACCAGGCTGCCGACCCGGGCGCCGGGGAAAGCCCCCTTCGCCAGCTCGTCGGCGGAAACTTCACTGACATACCCGACCACGTGCGCGCCGAGTGCGCCATAGCGGTACAGGCGCCTGGGCTCTGGGCCCAGCTGCAGCTCGGGATGCTCCTGCTTGTGAGCCTCAACCACCGAAATGTCGTCGATTCCGACATCCTCTTTGATCACGATGGGATGGTATAGAGGCGTCGCCTTGCCGCGGCTCAGGATGGAAGATAACTCCTCGGGGCTGACGCCGATTTTCGAAGTCACGAACGCCGAAGTTGCCTCGATATTTGCGACGGATTCGCGGTACAGGAGGATGTTGAAGGAGGGTCGATTCTCAACCAGGGGCGTTCCATTGCGGTCGGTGATGGTCCCGCGCGGTGCCACGACCTGGATAGTGCGGATCCTGTTCTTCTCGGCCAGAAGAGCGTACTCCGCACCGTTGAGAATCTGAAGCTGCCATAGGCGGACGGCGAGGATGACCGTCACCGCGATGATGGGCACATAGAAAAAGTTCAGCCTCTGCTGGATGAGCTGTCTGTTGGAGTCCGCCTGCAGATTCACGTCTCAGTTCACCTTGCCCGTATGAGCCTGTTGGTAGGAGTCATGAGCGGCTAAGACCAGGACTCCGACCAGCGCTGTGATCACTGCCTGTGCCAGCGACGCTTCCAGGAAGACCGGGCTTGCGCTTCGCTCGAGTAACAGGAAGAGGAGAAAAATGCTGAGTGAGCTCACGAAGGAGGCGGCCGCCAGCAAGGTGAATCGCATCCACCCCTCTTCAACATTGAAATGCCTCGACGCCTGCCCTATGACAAATGCGGCCAGAGTCTTGCCGAAACCGTTGAAACCGAGAGGCCACCCGAGAACGGCGTCCAGCAGAATCCCGGTCAGTGAACCGACGAAAAGCGCCTGGGTCCGGCTTCGGTACAGGGCCCAGTAGGTTATGAGGATCAGGGGAATATCGAGAAAATTGAACAGGAAGAAGTTGTTGCCCGCGATCATCTGGGCGACGATCGCCAGCATCGAGGAAATCGCGAGGAACAGATATTTCATAACAGCTTGAGCTGCAGTGCTCCGCGCCGGACACAGCAGCCGGAGGGCCCTGCGTCAGGGCGCGGGCGCCATTGCAGGTTCGCCCGTCTTCACGGAACCCACGATCAGGAGGACTTCCTCTGTCCGAAGGAGATCCGCAAACGGCTCAATCTCGATCTCCCTGAACACGGTCCTGCCTTTTTTGGAGCTCACGACTTTCCCCAGCGGGATTCCCTTCGGGAACACGCCATCCAATCCGGAGCTCACCACGATCTCGCCAGCCGAGACCTCTTCGGTGTTGTTGATATATTCCAGGTGCAGGTGCGACCCTCCGGTTCCCTTCAGGACACCGGGAGAACGGCTCGTCGAGAGCATTGCTCCGACCGAGGCGTCCGCATTGGTAATGAGCTGGACCTGCGTCTGGTGAGTAGAGACGAGGACGGTGCGCCCGACGGCCCCGTATCCCGAGAGCACCGGCGTGTCCACTCTGACACCATCCGCCGAGCCCCGATCGATGTACATCATGTGCGCAAGATAATCGGGCACACGCCCGATCACACGCGCGCCAAGAGTCTGAAGCCCCTGGTTTTCTTTGAAATCGAGCAGGTTCTTGAGACGGGCATTCTCGAGTTTCATTTCAGCCAGAGCCTGGTCCCGGAGCGTGAGAGCACTCAGTGTCTCCCGCAGGTTCCAGTTCTCGGCGCGGGCGCCCACCAGCCAGACGTAATTTCCCCAAATCCCCGCCACTCCCCTGGAAACCGCCGCCGACGCGCTCAGAAACGGGGCACCTGAGATCAGCACCCACTTCCGGAAGAGGGTGGTTCCGCCCTTGTCTTCTATCTGCAGTGAGATGAGCGCCAGGTGCATCACCAGGAGCGGTATCAGGACGACCGTCGCCCGCCCCTCCTTGAGTTTCGGCGCTACCTCAAGGGACACAGATCCTCCGCAGCAGCTTCATGTCGTAGAGCATCTTGCTCGTCCCCAGCACGACGGACGACAACGGGTCCTCGGCAACGAAGACGGGCAGACCTGTCTCGTCTGACAACCTCTTGTCTAAGCGCTTCAGCAGAGCCCCTCCGCCGGTCAGAACCACTCCCCGGTCCATGATGTCGGCCGATAGTTCCGGGGGAGTACGCTCGAGCGCCACCTTGATGGCATTGATGATGATCGACACACTCTCGCTCAGAGCTTCCCGGATCTCCTCGTCGGTCACGGTGACGGTCTTGGGGACGCCCTCGATGAGGTTGCGGCCTTTGATCTCCATCGTCAGCGGACGTTCCAGCGGTGCGGCCGAGCCGACCTGGATCTTGATGATCTCCGCAGTGCGCTCGCCAATGAGCAGGTTGTGCTTGCGCTTGACATACTGGATGATCGCCTCGTCCATCTCGTTTCCCGCCACGCGCACGGACCGGCTGTATACGACTCCGGAGAGGGAGATGACCGCGATATCGCTGGTCCCGCCCCCGATATCCACGATCATGTTGCCGCACGCCTCCGTGATCGGCAGGCCTGCGCCGATCGCCGCGGCCATCGCCTGCTCCACGAGGTAGACCTCGCTCGCCTTCGCGCGCAGCGCCGACTCCTGGACCGCCCGCTTTTCCACCTGGGTGATCTCCGCGGGGATTCCGATGACGATCCGCGGGCTCAGCAGGTGATTGCGGTTGTGGGCCTGCTTGATGAAGTACTTGAGCATCACCTCGGTGACGTCGAAGTCGGCGATTACGCCGTCCTTCATCGGCTTGACCGCCACGATGTCGGCCGGCGTCCTGCCGAGCATCTCCTTCGCTTCGTGGCCGACCGCGAGGACCTTTTTGTTGCTCCTCTGAAGGGCGACAATGGACGGCTCGTTCACCACGATTCCGCGCCCCTTGGCGTAGACGAGCGTGTTCGCGGTGCCGAGATCAATGGCAAGATCACTCGAGAAGAAACTGAATAAAGACCGGAAGCTCATAGTCCCTTATACAGCAACCTTTATGCTGTTCCTGGAAAGTTCCTTGGCGCGGTACATGGCCGCATCCGCCTTCTTGATCAGGCCCTCCGCAGTCAGAGTGTGCTTGGGGCAGTTCGCGACCCCGAGGCTGATCGTCAGGCGGATGTTCACATTCTGCGCGACAAATTCGTAATCCTCAACCTTCTTGCGGATACGCTCCGCAATCACCATGGCGCCGCTCAGCGGCGTCTCCGGAAGTATAACGACGAACTCATCGCCGCCGTACCGTCCGATGATGTCGGTTTCACGCACGATCTGGCGAAACACCTGGGCCAGTTCCGCGAGGGCCCGGCTTCCAACAAGATGGCCGAACGTGTCGTTGATGCGTTTGAAGCCGTCGACATCTATGAAAAGCAGCGAAAGCTTCTTCTTGTAACGGAGGCAGCGCTTGACCTCGGACACGAGAAACCCCATGAGGTAGCGATAATTGAAGACCTTGGTGAGATCGTCCGTGATCGTCAGCCTCTCGGAGTATTCGAACATGTGGATCGTGCGCACCGCCACCGTGATCGGATGGATCAGCATCTGAATGAGCTTTTCATCTTCCGGAGTGAAGCCGCCGTCCTTCCTGTTGATCAGCTCGATCACGCCGATCCGCTCTCCCCTCAGCTGAAGCGGGAAGCACAGAACAGACCGGATGGGCGTGCTCTCCTTGCTGAAAGAAGCCTTGAGCTCGAACGAGTAGCTGTTGTTGACGTAGGACGAGCCTGTCTGCAGCACGTTCTCCACGATCGTCGAGTTGGCCTCGGCATAGAAAAGATCGATATCCTTGATATTGTCGGTGCTGTAGGTCCTTTGCAGGCCCGCTCCCCCCTCACCCACAAGATAGACCAGGCATTCCTCGGCCGGCACGTGCGCCAGAATCCTGTGAATCAGCAGATTCATTCCGAGCCGCCGATCGCTGACGCTCCAGGAGCACTCCATCACGCTGACGAGCGCTTCGAAGAAATCATCGAGCCTGTCCGCCATGCGCCGCAGCCCGGCCAGCTCATGCTGGTGCGCCCTCGCAAGCGACAGCGTATCCACCAGCAACCGTGCAAGCGCAAACGGGAGGGGAAACCGCAGGACCAGCCTTCCACCCTCGCTCGTCAACGCCTGGGCAGGGACACCCTGCGAGTCAGGCCTGTAGCCGATCAACTCGGCGCCGGGGAATAGGGTGGCGAGATGCCTTGATAGCTTCTCGTTGTCCGGATCACCGGGCAACAAAACCGCAAGGAAGTCGCGCCGCGGCACCGATGGGCCCGCCAGAAGCGCCTTCTGATCATAAAATTCAAATTGCCAGGGTATTTCCTCGGGCAGACGGTCCTCGAATATACGGGGCTGCGCCTCGCCGTAAAGGACTCCGATTTTAATTGCGTCTGGCATCAGTAAACCACGGATGCGGCAAAATCCTGCATGTGTCGGCAAGTGCTTGGGAACAAGGGCCTTGCTGCCAGCGCAGCGGCCTCCGGAACATCGCATCCGTCAGACGTGCCGGCAACCGCCTGATCGCGGGCACACCCGTCCCCTTCTTACCGAAAGTCATTCATTATAACAGAAATAGCGAACTCCCTGAAAAAGTCATGCTGCGCGCCGCGCCAGTATCCCGTCAGTTGTGGGTGGCAACAGGTCGGATGTTTCTGCCACTGCGGCGCTGGTCCGCCTCGCCGAGGTGGAGCAGCGCGCGCTTCGGCGAAGCGCGCCCGCTCGCGCCGCATCGCGGACCCTGCCCAGGGAATCCCCACGGCGCGCGGGCCGGTTGCTCCATTTTCGCACGCCGACCACTCGCCAGCGAAACTGATATGCTATACTTTTCAATTTTCGATATCTCCCCTGGAGGCTGGCGTTTCACATGCTCGACCTAATGCGCCGCAAGAAGCGGCTTAAGGCTGTACTCTGGCTCGTTATCATCGGCCTGGCACTCGGTATGTTGCTCTTTTTCGTCCCCGGCGGTCAGATGGGAGATCCCGGCATGGGATCTTCCGCCGCTACGGTAGACGGCCAACCAATCCTCCTAAAAGACTACTGGCAAACTTATCGGCGAGTTTTGGAGAACTATAGCGCCGGCGGCAGGAATCGGCTCGATCCCGAGATGATCAGGGCCCTGGGCATCGGCCGGATGGCTCTCGACTCGCTGATCGCCACCAAGGTTGTGGATTACGAAGCCAGGAGAATGGGATTGACGGTCACCCCCGAGGAATTGCGCCGGGCCATCGAGGCGTACCCCGGTTTCCAGGACCGCGGCTCATTCATAGGAGTGGACCGCTACCGGGCCCTCCTGGCGGCCAACAACCTGACCGTGACGGAATTCGAGGGCAGCGTGCGCAATTCCCTGCTCGGGAGGAAGCTGCAGAACGTCGTCGCCGATTCCGTGGATGTGTCGGATAAGGAGCTCCGTGAGGAGTTCACGCGCCAGAACCAGGAGGCACAGGTTCAGTTCGCCGTCCTCAGGAAGGATGACTTCAAGAAGCAGGTCAAGCCCACCGAGCCCGACCTGCGCGCCTATTTTGACAAGAACAGGGAGAAGTATTTCGTCAAAGAGCAGCGGAAGGCGCAGTACATCCTCCTTTCGATCCCCGACCTCGCTCCCACCATTAAGGTTTCCGAGAAGGAGATACAGGACGCGTGGGCAAGGCAGCCTCACGAGGAGACCGTGGACGCGAGCCACATCCTCCTCAAGGTGGAAGACCCTGCGAAAGATGCCGCGGTGAGAGGTCAGGCTGAGACAATACTGAAGCAGGTCCAGGCGGGAGTGGATTTTGGAGAACTCGCGAAGAAGTATTCCGAAGATACCGGGAGCGCGCAGCAGGGCGGAAACCTCGGGCCTTTTTCGCGCGGCCGCATGGTCAAGGAGTTTGAAAACGCCGCCTTCTCTCTGAAGCCGGGCGAGGTGTCCGGCCTGGTCCGGACCCAGTTCGGGTATCACATCATCAAGGTTCTGGGCCGCGATGTCCCGACGCTGGAGTCGAGCCGCAGATCCATCGAGACTTCCGTCCAGCAACAGAGGGCCGGCGAACTGGCGAAAACCAAGGCGGCAGAAGCGGCCAAGATGACGGAAACCAACAAAGACCTGAATGCCGTGGCAAAGTCCCTTGGCGTGCCCGCGCAGGTCCGCGAAACCGGTCTCATGGCAAAGAACTCCGAGCCTCTCGCCAGCGGAATCAGCCAGCAGATGCTCGACGGGATATTCCTGCTCAAGGAGATCAACGCAATCGGCAAACCGGTCGAGCATCCCATGGGGCAGGCGATACCCAAACTTGTGGAAACGCGCTTGCCCAAACCGCCGGATTTCGACGAAGCGCGAGCCGCGGTTGAGAAGGACCTGATCGACGCCCGCGCAGCCGAGTTGATGCAGGCCGAGGCGAAGAAGCTCTCCGATGAGGGTGCCAAGGTCGCAAGCCTCGAGGCCGCCGCGAAGAAACAGGGTCTGACAGTCCAGACGAGCAAGCCTTTCAAGAAGACCAGCGCGTCGGAACCGGAACTCGCCGGCTCTCAGGCTGCGATCTCCGACGCGTTCAGCCTGCCCGCAGGGGGGGTCAGCGCACCGATCCCGATCGAAGGCGGAAACCGCGAGATCGTGCTTCAGGTCAAGTCACGGACTCCTTTTGACGAGGAGGCTTTCAGCAAGCAGAAGGGGGAGTTGCGCAACCGGCAGCTCTCCATGCTTCGTGACGCTTACTTCCAGGATTACATCCGGCGAGTGACGGAGAGTCTCGAGAAGTCGGGCAAAATCCGCATCAACACCCGGGCAGTCGAGCAGATGACGGGATCCACCAGCTGACCTGGCCTGGCGGCCATGCGCTGCGGAGTCAGGCTCCGGACTTCACTCACCCATCTTTGGCAGGCCTGCGCTGCTGGAGCGACAGGGCATAGGCGTGCAGTTTCTCGACCGCCCTGGCCACCCGCCTCATCTCGGAGTAGACCTTGTCCAGGTCGGCGCGGACGTTGCTGTCACAGCGGTCATTGAGCAGTATCAATTGCGTGAACCCCATCATCACCGCAAGCGGGTTGTTCAATTCATGCACGAGGGTGCGCAGCTCCTTCCCCACCTCGTGCCGCAGGGCTTCCTCACCGGAAGGGCCAGATCCGGGCGCCAGCCCGCATGCGATTCCCATGCCAGAACTCACACCACCTCGCTTCGTTGCCCGACGAAGAGCCGTGCGGGCGCGGGGCTCTTCCCGCGCGCGACGCCATTCGGGGCAACCATCCAGTTGTGGTACGCCGGCTTTATCGTCAGTCACGCCGATGCGATTTAACGAAATCAGCCCAGGCAGGCTCACATCGCCGCGAGGATGATCGCGACCGCCTGCTGAGGCACCAGGCTGTCGGTGCTGAGGATGAGATCGTAGAACCTCGGGTCTCCGATGTCGCGTTTGAAATGAAGCCGGATGAAACTGCTGCGCTCCAGGTCGATCGCACCGCAAGGATCTCTCCTGAGTCACAACTGATAAATGGCAAATGATCCCGGAGTTGGGTAATACTGTTGCCGCGGGCAGTCAGACATCGGCAGGCTGCCTGCGGCCATCGCCGAAATACTCAGGTAGGTTTGATCCCATGGTTGCGCCCAAGAAGACTCGGCCCAGATCACTGCTTCGTTTCGAGCGTGAGCTCTGGAAGAAGGGAGTGCAGCTGATTGCCGGCGTGGACGAGGCGGGGGTCGGCCCCCTGGCCGGTCCGGTAGTCGCCGCGGCGGTGATCCTCCCCCGGGATTACAGGCTTCGCGGTCTGAACGACTCGAAGAAGATTGCCAGCGAAAAAAGGCGAGAGGATCTGGCAGCCTGCATCAAGCGGGACGCCATCGCCTGGGCGCTGGGGCGGGCGGAAGTGCGGGAAATCGATCTCTACAACATTTATCACGCCGGCCTGCTCGCAATGAGGCGCGCCGTCGAAGGCTTACCCTTCGCGCCGGACCACCTGCTGGTCGACGCGCGCCGGATACCGGCTTGCGCCATCCCTCAACGCGGCATCGTCCGCGGGGACGCCCTTTCCGCCAGCATCGCCGCTGCATCCATCATCGCCAAAACGACCCGCGACGCATACATGCGGGAACTCGACGGCCTTTACCCCGGCTATGGCTTCGCTTCGCACAAAGGCTATCCGACCGCCGAGCATCTTCGCAATTTGAAACAACGGGGTGTTCTTCCTGTTCACCGCCGCACGTTCGCGCCCGTGCGCGCCGCGCTCGGGCTCTCGCCCGTCCAGCGTCACCTTGAATTTTAAATTTCAAATTTGACGGCATCGACCTACTTCCCCGCCTGTAACTTGCATATTCCGGAGCCGCGCAACGCGGGGCCGTATTCGGGGCCAATCTACAGTTTAAATCCCACGACGTCAAAAGCTGGAACTGGATGGCGCAGGGAAGTATACTGATCCGGTTTGATCGGGCGGCAAGCGATTCGGGGAGGAATCGTCAATGCTAAGCCCTGGGATTAACAGCTAGACAATTCAGCAAACTGGGACATGAAACATACACTCCGCAGTCTGAGACACATTATCGCGATTCTACTTACCATCATCGCACTGGCTCTTCCGGCCTTCGCCGAGGGGAACACTCTCGAGGTCAAGTGCGTCGATCAGGCAGGCAGCCCGGTGCCCGGCGTCAAGGTAACGTTGATGAACCTGAGCACCCAGAAGTTGAAGGACAAAAAGTCCGAAAACAGCGGTGTGGCAAGCTTCGCCAAGGCTGAAGACGGCATTTACCGGGTGGTGGGGCGCAAAGACGGGTTGGCTCCCGCCTTTTATGAATACGTCCAGCTCCAGACGGCCTCGCAGCAGTCGGTAACGCTCCGGATGGAACCCGGCAGTCCTGAGAGCAAGCTCTATTTCGAGGACCCGGCGGTCGGCAGGAGATCCATCGACTTCCTGAACCAGGCGGTCAAAGCCCTGCAGGAAGGAAAGCTGCCGGACGGCGAGAAGCTCCTGGTTGAATCGCTTCAGGTTTACCCTTCGAATCCTGACGCCCTGTTCTACCTGGGTATCGTGAACGTCCAGCTGAAGAAGTGGACCGAAGCCGAGGACGCTCTCAAGAAATGCGTGAACGCGACCGCCATGATATTGCAGCTCCAGAAAGCTCAGGGTCAGGCATCAGGATCCTCGTACGAACAGGTTGCCCAGAGGGCGCAGCAGGTTCTCACCCTCGTGCCTTCCTACAAGCTCAGGAGCGAGGGAGACAAGGAGGCCTCCGAAGGCAAGTACGAGGACGCCATTGCCAAATACAAGGAGGCCATGAAGGTTGACGCCAACGACGCCGACATGTTCTACAACCTGGGTATCGCGCAGGGAAAGGCGGGGCATTATGATGACGCTCTTCAATCGGCGGAGAAAGCCATTCAGCTCAAGCCGGCCGAGCCCCAGTACCAGGATCTCAAGAAACGGATCGCCGACCTGAAACAGAACGAGATCCTGATGAAGGCAAAGTCGATACTCGAAGAAGGCGACAAGCTCTATAAGAGCGGCGACTTCACCGGAGCGGTCAAGAAGTACGAGGAGGCGTGCCCGATGATCCCGGAGAACAAGCAGGGCGGGATCTGGATTCAGATCGGAAGGGCTTATGCCCAGCTGAAGCTGGGAGACCAGGCGGTCGCGGCATTCCAGAAGGCAATCGAGATCGCGCCCGATCAGGGAGATTACCGCAAGGCGCTGGCGCAGTATTACCTCG
>Ga0315283_10004410_pt1 | contig 12263 bp, 11 predicted proteins | sample YL17G09_0_MG_FD_204541 | JGI IMG/M metagenome (GOLD analysis project Ga0315283, IMG submission 204541) | Sediment microbial communities from Yellowstone Lake, YNP, Wyoming, USA - YL17G09_0 | ecosystem: Environmental > Aquatic > Freshwater > Lake > Sediment | place: USA: Wyoming | collected...
GGAGGGCAAGCGCAACCAGGGTGTGATTCACAAATACCTGACGGAGGCCGCGCAAGACGTATACGCGAAGGGCGTTCCATTGGCGCAGCGCCTGTATGTCCCAGAACCGTTCAATGAGGCGACACAAACGGCGGCCGCCCAGCGGCGCCGCGTCAAGTTGGAAATCCTCCGGCCGATCGATGGCCGCTGCCCGCTGGCCCTTGTTCTGGGTGAGTTCAAGGCCGTCGACACAAGCGCCTCGGGCCACAAGGTATGGATTCGGCACATGCCTGACGCGCCGCTGCTGGTGGACAGCAAGACCTGGAAGCGGATCGAGAAGGTGTTTGCCGCGCTGTTCGATGCGCGCGACGCAGACACGGGGTACCGGATGCACCTCGTCATGGCGGCGTTGATTCGGGCCCGCCGGGAGCACACCTACGAGATCGACGCTGCCAGCCTGATGCTGACCAGCGAGCACTGGATTCCGGTGGAGGGCGTGCACGAGTTGCCGCTTCTGCGTGCATTGATCGAGCAACGAAGGCGCTTCATCAAGCCCCTTCGATACGACGCTCATGGTGCAGCCCGGTTTCCGAACGCGATGTTGCTGGACGTGGGCGTGGCGCCGCTGTCACTGCATGTCTTCAGCCCGTTCATGACCCCGAAAGATCGTGAAGTCAAGGAAGCCGCCGTTCGTGCTGGCGACCGCGCTTGGGTCTGGCCGGCTGGCGAGCCCGTCATGCCAGCGCTGCCCGCAGCGAGCCCTTGACCCGGGGCATTCGCGCGAGAGCATGGGTCGTCGAGATGTCTCGATACCCATGACGGAGCGCAAACATGGCGAATGCCACCATGACCATTCACGGCGGGCCTGTGGTCCCGGCCACGGTACTGGGCCAGGGGGCGTCCCGCATCCCCACGGCAGGCAAGATCAGAGCGGGCATCAAGGTCCTCTCGCGCACCGCGTCTGAGCAGCCGCGTGCGCGCGAGATCTACGACCAGGGTGTTGCCGCAGGCGAATCCTTCGAGCAGATCGAGAAGGCACTCGCCGACGCGCTGCCGAAGCTCAAGACGCCACTCGTGCCGCGCAACGTGGCCTGGTTCACCGTGCGGGGCAGGGACTTCGCGAACCCGGCCCTGGCCCAGCAACTGATGGACGCCTTTGGTGAGGATCGAGGCGAGGGCCGCCGGCTGTATCGCTTTCCGGTGGTGTTCCCGTCTGACCACTGGCAGACGGTGATGCCCCATGAACTGGCCGCCTGGGGCGCCAACGAGAAGCGCTTCTGGTCGGAGTATTCGTCCGACGGCAGGGTGCGGCATTGTCGCTGCCATGCCCCGGTGCCGGTGGCGGACAACGGCAAACGCACCATCCGGCTCTTCGGCGGACGCAAGACGATGCTGCGCGACGAGAACGGCGGCGTTTGCGAGCCGGAGACCTGCCATGAGTACCAGACCAAGCAGTGCAACCTGAGCGGGCGCTTCCTGTTCTTCGTGCCGGGCATCCGTTCGATCAGCGCCTTCGAACTCCACACCAACAGCTTCTACGCGATGAACGCCGCGATCCAGAAGTTCGAGACGATCGGCTTCCTGCGCGGCGGACGAATCTCCGGATTCCTCGACCGGCAGCGCACGCCGTTCTATCTGAGCAAGAGGCTGATGGAGGTCAGCCACATCGACGAGCAGGGCCGGGCAGTGCGCGTGCCGCAGTGGATCATCGAACTGGAGGCGCCGGTGGACGTTGCGGCACTGCTGCGCGGGCACGAGGACGACGAGGCGGCCATCGTGCACGGCGAGCTCGCGAGCCAGGTGCTCGAAGGCGTCACGCCATCGGTGCAGGTAGTGGGTGGCGACGCCCCAACGGAGGACGCAGACGGGTTGCAACACGGGCGCCACGGGCACGTCGGTGAACCGACCGTCGACAAGGTGTTCGCGCGCGCGTTTGCCTCGGGCATTGCCGCGGACCTTTACGAGGCCTACGCCGAACGCCGATGGGGCAGCGGCTGGAAGCTCAACCGGCAAGGTCGCCGCCGGGCCTGGGACGAACTGGAGCGCTATCGCAACGACCCGCAGGGCTATCTCGACAAGATCGACACCGAAATGAAGGTCGCGTCATGAAAGCCGTCGCTTCGATTCGCGTCGCGCATTTCTCCGATCTGCACTACGGCCCGAAGAATCTGGCCGAGGCCGACCGCTGCTTTGGCGATGCCATCGATCAGGCTATCCGGTCGCAGGTGCAAGCGGCCGTCATTTCGGGGGACTCCACCGACCACGCCATGGACCTGCACGCGCCGGCTGCCGTGCGGCTGGCCGCCCAGATTCGGCGCCTGGCCGATCACTGCCCCGTGCTGATGCTGCAGGGCACGTACTCACACGAGCCGCCGGGAACGCTTGCGATCTTCGAGTTGCTGGGCGGGCGCTATGGCGTGCATGTGGTGGATCGCATTCAGCAGGTGGGCTTGACGCAGGACGGTCGCTGGATCGCGTCCGAAGGTTGGCGTTTCGATCAGGTGCCATCGGGTCTGCTGGCGCTGTTCACCTGCGTGCCGACGGTTAACAAGGCGGTGGTCGCAGCCACGGTCGGTGCAGGTGCCGCGGCGCAGGCCGTGGGGGAGCAACTGGCCGATCTACTGCAGGGGTTCGCACCGATCAACCGCGCCGCGCGCGTTATCGGACTGCCGACCGTGGGCGTGTCGCATGGGACCGTCTTCGGCTGCGTCTCGGAGCATGGCGTGCCGATGGCGGGCTTCGACCACGAGTTCACCACCGGTGCCTTGTTTGCGGCGGAAGCACAGGCGTTCCTGCTTGGCCACATCCACCGACACCAGTCGTGGCGATTCGATGGGGCGGCAGGCGGGCAGTGCATCGCCTACCCGGGCTCCGTCGGGCGCTTCCACTATGGGGAGGAGGGCGACAAGGGGTTCCTGGTCTGGCATGTCGATGCTGACGGTGCGGACTGCACCTTGCATCCGACACCCGCACGCCGCACGGTCGATATCTGCTTCGAGGGCAAGCCCGTGCTCGATGAGTTGCGAGCGGCTGTCGCGCAGCAGGGTGTAGCGGGTGCCTTCATCCGCGTGCGCTGGATGATCGCCGAAGAGGATCGGCATGAGGTCGACCGGGCCGCCATCCTGAAGGAATTGGCCGGCGCGGCCGAGGTCAAACTCGAGGGCCGCATCGTGCCCGTGGTGCGCACCCGGGCCGCGGGCATCGCGCAGGCGCACAGCCTGGCCGAAAAGGTGAGGGCGTGGGCAGAGGTCGCGGCGTGCCGGCCAGAGCCCTTGTTGGCGTGCCTGGAGGCGCTATTGAGCGAGCCGGCCGAGGCCATCGCCGCAGGCGCACTGGGCAGGCCGGCATGCAACGCAACGGCCGATGACGCTCCGCCTTCAACCGAGCCGGTTGCGTCGACGGCCGAGGCGGCGTTGCTGTCCTGATTCGGTTCATCAGCCAGGGGCAACTTGCAGCGCCTGATCGCCGCGAGAGACTGTCCTGACGCCCCTATTGAGTTCAACCATGCAAGTACTTTCCTTGACCCTCAAAGGGTTCCGAGGGATCCGCGACGGTCTGCGCCGAGATACGCTGACCCTCGACTTCGAGGCACTCGCCAGTGATGCCGTACTCGTGGCCATCGCGGGCAGCAACGGCCGAGGCAAGACCACCGTCATGGACAACATGCACCCGTACCTCACGATGCCATCGCGCGCCATGGCGGCGGGGCCGGGCGGCTTCGCCTATTACGACCATGTCTGCCTCCCGGAAAGCGAGAAGGACCTGGTCTGGGCGCATGAAGGCGTGCGCTACCGGTCGCAGGTCGTGATCCGGGCGGGCACGCGACGCCGCACCGAGGCCTTCCTGTTTGCGCGGGCGGGTGACACGTGGCGTCCGGTGCAACTGGCCGATGGCACCGTCTCGGACGGCAAGGTGGAAACCTATACACACTGTGTCGAGGCTGTGTGCGGCAGCGCCGACACGTTCTTCACGTCGGTGTTCTCGGCGCAGGGCAAGCGGCAACTCAGCCACTACCGCAACGGCGAGATCAAGACGCTGCTGGCCGATCTGCTGGGGCAGGAGGAAATCCGGGCCTTGGGCCAGAAGGCTGCCGACGTTGCACGGGCATTGAAGGCCGGACTGGTGGCCCAGCGGCAAGAGATGATCGGCATCGACGAAGAGCACCAGCGCATCGACGAAGAGCGGCGGCGTGTCGAAGGCGCTGGCGCACGCACAGTGCAGGCGTTGGCGGCGAAGGCCGGTGCCCAGACGGCGCTTGATGCGGCCCGCAGTACCCTGGCTCGGTTGGTGGCGGAGCGTGAACAGACGCTGGCGACACAGGCTCAACGCCGGCGGCTGCAGCAGGAGCGACAAGCAGCCCTGGACGCCGACAAGCAGAGCACGGAAGCCCTGGATGCGCAGGACCGGCAGGAGCAGGAGCGGCTGGCCCGGTTGACCCAGCGGATCGCCGATCGGATCACGCAGGAGCGGAAACGGCGCGAAGCGCTGGAGGGCCGGCGGCGGCAACAGCATCAGGTGCTGGCTGACGCGCCGGCTGTGCAGCACGCCGTGAAGACGCTGCCGAGGTCGCAACGCCTGCTGTGTGCCCGGACCGAAAGGGTTGGTCTGCTGCGCCAGCAAGTGCAGCGGCTGAGCGACTCCACCGGCGCCCAGCGTACCGCGCAGCTGCGATTGGCGGAGATCGAACGCGAGGCGGGCCGTGCGGCACTGAGGGCCGAGGAGCTGGCCCGCCGCTTCGGCTTGACCGACGAGGTGCCCTGTGCCGGGAGCGACCTTCAGGGCCGCTGCAAGCTGCTGGCGGATGCGCATGAGGCGCGCGCGCTGGTGCCCAACGCGCATGCGGATGTTCACCGGCTGGCCACGGAGAAGCGGACGGTGCAGGCTCAGTTGGAGCAGATCGGAACGACGGTGCTGGCCCTGGCCCGTGCGCCTACCGACTGCCATGTTGCAGGGCATCGGGAGACGCTTGCCCGAGATCGGGTGTCGCGCTTGGCGGTGCTGGCGGCACGGGCAGGGGAGATCGAGCGGGTGCGAGACGAGGTGACGGTCGTCGATCAGGAACTCAGGGCGCTGGCTGCCGCGGGCGGTGTGGACGAGACCGCCGACGAGCGCGCTGAACGGCAACAGGTCGCGTCCGTCCGCGCGCAGATTTCTGGCCGACGCGAGCAGCAGGTCGCGCAAATCCGCGAACGGCTGGACCGACTCGACGAGTCGCTCGCGGCGCTGCCGGCGCAGTTTGACGAGCAGTGGCTTGTGGCGGCCAGCGGCGAAGTCGGGCGTGCCGCCGCCGCTGTGACGGCGGCCGAGCAGGCGCATCTAGTCGCCTTGCGAGACGCGCAATCGTGGGAGGAGGCGACACGGCAGGTGGCCTTCGTGGCGCAGCGGCGCACGCAACTGATGGCGCGTATCGCCAGCGTCGAGTCTGCTTTGGGTGGCTGGACCTTGTTCGCACGCTGCATGAGCAACGACGGGCTGATCGCGCTGGCGATCGACGACGCGGGTCCGGCACTGTCCGGGCTGGCCAACGACTTGCTGCTGGCCTGCTACGGGCCGCGCTTCACGGTATCGATCCATACCCTCGTGGAGAGCGCGAAGGGCGAGCAGAAGGAGGGCTTCGACATCGTCGTCCACGATGGCGATTCCGGGGAGAGCAAGAGCGTCGGTCTGATGAGCGGCGGCGAGCGCGTGTGGATCAACGAATGCCTGACGCGGGCGGTGGCGCTGTACCTGGTGGAGCATTCGGGCCGGCGCTATAGCACGCTGTTCTCGGACGAAGCCGATGGCGCGCTGGATACGGAACGCAAACGCATGTTCATGGCGATGAAGCGGGAGGTGCTGCGGCTGGGTGGCTACGAGCGCGAGTTCTTCGTGTCGCAGACACCGGAACTGACGGCGATGGCGGATGCGGTCATTGACATGGAGGCGATGGTCGAACTGATGTCATCTCAATGACGTGGCGGGCGATAACGAAAGCAGCGTCGGGTGCGGTCTTTGCAGTGCCGGCCGAATGCACGTGCCGATCGGCGGCCCACTGTCACTCGACGCGCCAGAGGCAACTGGAGCCTTCGGTGGGAATCGCGCTGCACGCAGCCGTGCGACGCTGTGTCGCATCGGGGCAAGCGGATGAATTGCCGGTGAAGGCGAAGATGGCTGGCCGACCGTCGGCTTTGCGGTCGAGGGCACGAGCTTCCCTATCAAGTAAAGATGGAGCCCGTCACAAGCGCCAAGAGGCATGCGATGTCATGTGCCACAGCCCAATCGAGCGAGCCACGGTGATCGCGCGCATAGCGTTTGGTACACAGGCGGGGCAGCAATCAAGCCGGCAGCCGTGGACGCCCCGAGACGGTCAGCGCTTGAACGCCAACACGAAAACTCCCGCACTGACCATCAGGATGCCGGCCCACTCGCGCATGGAAGGCCGCTCGTCCAGGAAGGCCACCGCAAATACGGTGACCAGCAGCACACTGAGCTTGTCCACGGGTGCGACCTTGGACGCATCACCAATCTTCAAGGCGCGGAAGTAGCACACCCACGACGCGCCCGTGGCAAGGCCCGACAGTACGAGGAACAGCCAGGTCTTGCCCGACAGCTCGAACGGATTCGACCACTTGCCCGTCGCATAGACGAACGCGCTGAGTACGCCGAAGATGACGACTGTGCGAACCAGCGTGGCCAGGTCAGAGTCGACGCCTGCGAGGCCGATCTTGGCGAAGATCGCCGTGAGTGCGGCGAACACCGCCGAGAAGAGTGCCCAGGTGAACCAGTTCGACGCGATGGCCATGCTCGGTATCCTCAAATTCAAGTGAACCCCCGGTTTCAGCGACCCTTAGGGCTTCGCGACCACCAGCCCGTGTATTCAATCAGCGGACGAAGGCGCGGCGCCCGGCATAGACCGCCGAGTCGCCCAGCGCCTCCTCGATCCGCATCAGTTGGTTGTACTTCTCGACCCGCTCGCCCCGGCATGGCGCGCCCGTCTTCAGGTGGCCGGTGCCCAGTGCCACGGTGAGATCGGCGATGAAGCTGTCAACGGTCTCGCCGCTGCGGTGCGACACCATGGCGCCCCACTGCGCGTCATACGCCATCTGCACGGCGGCCCGCGTCTCGGTCAGCGTGCCGATCTGGTTGAGCTTGATCAGCACCGCATTGGCCACGTTCTCGCGAATGCCGCGGGCGATGTGCTCGACGTTGGTGACGAACAGGTCGTCGCCGACCAGCTCGATCTTGCTGCCCAGCTTGTCGTTGAGGGTCTTCCATCCGGCCCAGTCATCCTCGGCCAGCCCGTCTTCGAGCACTGCGATCGGGTAGCGGGCCACCCAGTCGGCGTAGATCGCCACCATCTCGTCGGCGCTCACCTTGCGGCCTTCGGTCCGCAGGTGGTACAGGCCATCCTCGTAGAAGCCACTGGAGGCCGGGTCGAGCGCCAGCACCACGTCTTCGCCGGGACGGTAGCCCGCGCCGGTGATGGCCTTGAGGATCAGCTCGATCGCATCGGCGTTGCGCTTCAGCGCCGGGGCGAAACCGCCCTCGTCGCCGACGCCGGTCGAGTACCCCCCGTCCTTGAGCACGCTCTTGAGACGGTGATAGATCTCGGCGCCCCAGCGCACGGCCTCGGCGAAGCTGGGCGCGCCGACCGGGGCGATCATGAATTCCTGCAGGTCCGTGCCCTGCCAGTTGGCGTGCACGCCGCCGTTCAGGATATTGAACATGGGAACCGGCAGCCGGCATGCGTCCTTGCCGCCGAGGTGCTGGAAGAGTGGCAGCTTGCAAGCGACCGCGGCCGCCCGCGCCACCGCCATGCTCACGCCAAGGATCGCGTTGGCGCCCAGCCGGCCCTTGTTGACGGTGCCGTCGAGCGTCAGCATGGTGCGATCGACTGCACCCTGGTCCATCGCATCCAGCCCTTGCAGCGCAGTCGCGATCTCAGCGTTCACATGGCCAACCGCCATCTTCACGCCCTTGCCGCCGTAGCGCTGCGCATCACCGTCGCGCAGTTCGACGGCCTCGTGCACACCCGTCGACGCGCCCGAGGGCACGGCGGCGCGGCCGTTCGCGCCACCGGCCAGCACCACATCAACCTCGACGGTGGGGTTGCCGCGGGAGTCCAGGATTTCGCGAGCGCGGATTGATTGGATCGTGGTTTGCATGAGGTGACTCCAGGTGGCAGTGGGTGAGAGGACGTTCGATGAAGGCTTACCGGATCTCGGATGGTGTGCTTGTCGCAGGCCCCGGCAGGGTGCGCCTGCTCAGGCTGAAGTCCGCCTCCTGCTCGACCAGTATCTGGACGGCGTTGGGAGTTTCGAGGTGCGCGATATCGCCTGCGGCAATGCCTTTGATGAGCTTGATGGGCGCTCGTAGGCTGTTGCCGTTTGCTGTCACTGGCCGTCGGCGCCTGGCTGAAGCCCTAGTTCGCCACCAGGACCATGCAGGGAGCGCGATCCAGCACGCGCTTGGCTACCGAGGTTTCCATGCACCGCCGCAACAGGCTGCGCTGGCGGTGGCCGATCACGATCATGTCGGCGCCAACGCGCCGGGCGACGTCCGCGATCTCCCAGGCCGGTATGCCCTCGGTGACTTCGGTCGCCACATCGACATGCACCGCAGCGCCGCGGGCGCGAAGTGGCCTGAGATACGCCGCGCATTCGATGCGCAGCCGATCGTGCATGACATGGGTTTCCACCTCCGCGGCGCTGGCCACGGCGAGTACGTGCAGGCGCGCATCGAAGCGACGTGCGGCGTCCAGCGCAACTTCGAAAGCTCGATCGGCTGCCGCGGTTCCGTCGTAGGCCACCAGGATCCTGTGCGTCATGTCCGGCTCCTTCATGGTGTGACTTCGACCCCGATCCTTCGTGCCTGGGCTATCTCACCACGGTCACCGCGCACGGGGCATACGCGACCACCTGCCGGGCGATCGAGCCGATCAGCCAGCGCTCGAAGAGAGTGTGGCCCCGATGGCCCACGACGATGTGGTCCACGGCATGCTGCTCGGCGTAGCGCAGCATCTGTTCGGCCGGGTTGCCCACGGCGACGTGGAACTCGGTGCGCACGCTCTCAGGCGCCAGCCGGGTCTTGACGGGCGCGAGCACCCGGTGGCAATGGTGGCGCGAGTTCTCGATCACGGCCTCGGTCTCGACCTCGGTACCGAACTCGGGCGGCCGGGCAACGGCCAGCAAGTGCAGCTCGGCGCTGTAGTGCTTTGCAAGGTCGAGGGCGAAGGCCAGCGCCTTGTCCGCGCTGGCAGATCCGTCGTAACCCAGGAGGATCTTTTTGATCATGGCTCGGCCCTCACGGTTGCAGCTGCCGTGACGCCGGCGGCGCTCTGCGCCTCCGCTCGTTCGGGCAGCAGGTGGCGTGGCAGGAAGAATGCATTGGCGATGAGCGTGGGAATCACTGCGCTGCCGATCACCGCCGCAACCAGGTACGAATACTGCGCCTGATCGATGACCTTGTGCGACAGACCGAACAGCGCCGAAATCGTGCCGAAGGTCAGCCCGGTGGACATCAGCAGCGTCGTGTACGCGGCCTCCTGGCGCGGCGATTTGTAGGCCCGCGCCACCGGATAGACGCCGGCGATCTTGGTTGCCATCTTGGCCAGCAGCAGCACGATGAAAGCGAACGGCGCGGCCACCAGCGCCGGCAGCGACACGAGCGAGCCGGCGCGGATGAAGTAGAACGGCGTCAGCAGCCCGAAGGTCAGCGTGCGCAGCCGCCGCACCAGCGCATGGTCCTTGCCGACCGTGCCCGCGAGCACCATGCCCATCAGGTACGCGGGCAGCACCGCCTCGCTGTCGGCCCAGGTGGCCAGCGCGCCGAGCCCGAACAACATGAACATCAGGTACTTGGCCTCCAGCTCGGAGGGGCGGCCGCCGAAGCGCTTGAAGAATCTCGGTGTGAGCCAGGGCAGGACGACGGCCGCGACGCCACAGGCACCGAAGAACAGGAGCGTCTTCAACGTGAACGGTGCAAAGATGAAGCCCAGCGCCAGCACAGTCGCCAGGTCGGTGATGAAGCAGGCGGCCAGCACCGTCTTGCCGTAGTCGGTGGCATTGAAGCCGAACTCGAGCATCACCGCGTAGACCACGGCCACCGAGGTGGTCGACATCGCGATGCCGGCCAGCCAGCTGGCGGGAACGCTCCAACCAAGAATCCAGTAGGCCACGGCGGTGCAGCCGAGAAACGGTGCCGCGAAGCTCACCAGTCCGATCGCCGAAGCCTCTTTCCATTTCCTGCGCAGCACGCGCGGGTCGAGTTCGGCACCGGCGAGAAAGGTGAGCACGATCGCACCGGTGCCGGCAAGGAACGTCACCCAGGATTCGCCGACGCCCAGCGCCGCTCCGCCGACGAAGGCGCCGATCAGCAACTGGGCAATGGCGCCGACCACGATCTCCGACATCGCGGTGGCCACACGCAGCCAGATCGACAACAGCGTGGCCACCAGCGCCAGACCGAGCCACAGCGCGGCCTGCGCCCAGGTGGCCGTCACGGCTCGCCCCCGATGACCCCCATTTCCAGCGGAACCTTGATGTAGAACATCCTGAGCTTTTCGTCGGCCAGGTGCGCGAGAAAACTTTGTGCCTCTACTTCGGTAAGTGCGAAGCCGACCTCCACCGACACATCGCCTGCCAGCTCAAAGAAATGTTCCTCGTGCAGCCTGCCGTGGCGGCCGAACCCGGCAATGGCGCGGAAGGCCGAGCCGCCGTGGATGCCGACCTTCTTGGCCTCTTCGAGCAGCCATTCGTAGGCCAGGATGCCGTGATGGCGGTGCTTCTCCTGCACGTAGAACTTGAGGTAGATGCCTTGCATTGGGGGTCTCCTTGGGTGCTAGGCCCTGACGAACAGCGCGTTGGCGACGAGGATGCCGATCCCGGTGAGGATCAACGAGCAGACCAGGTGGACGGTCGCCGTGCCCAAGGCCCACCAGTGCTCTTGCCGGCCGATCAAGGTCACGACTTCCAGCGAGAAGGTGGAGAAGGTCGTCAGGCCGCCCATGAAGCCGGTGATGATCAGCAGCCGCCACTCGGGCGGCAGCGCCGTGTTGTGTGTGAAGAAGGCGCTCGCAACTCCCACCAGCAGACCACCAATCAGGTTGGCGGCCAGCGTGCCCAGCGGAATGGTGGGGAAAACCGGGTTGAGCCAACTGCCCAGCCACCAGCGCAGCAAGGCACCACTGCCGGCACCACCAAACACCGCAAGGACTGAAAAGCCGCTCATGTCGCTCCTTCTTCTTCGAAGAGATCCGAGCGAGCGGTGCGGCGTTGGTGCGCGCACATTGCGCACTGCATGCCTACAGCGGCCCGTCCGGGACCTTGGTAGGCATCATCAGCCCTTAGCGGGCGGTTACGGGAGGAATGCCATCTCCGGTGCGGTTCAGTATATCGACTGCGCTACGGTGCGGCAATTCACCGACCGGACCGACCGGACCGACCGGGCCGTGTGGACCGCGCTGGCGGATCTCAGCCAGCCGTCGCAACGGCGCATGGTTGTAGGGAATTCGTTCTGGCCCGATGGTGGCAACGAATGGCCGAATTCGGGCGGCGATTTCCAACCATTCGAGGTCAGCTCGGGGTCGGAAGCGCTCGGTCACGGACGTGCCAAGCAGTCGCCGCGATGCCAAGTCGTGACCGACATGTAAGTGCCAGAAACGGCAAACATCGTCGCTGGAATCCCAGCACCTGCGCGGTCGTCCTGTCCGATGTGTCCACGGTCCAGGCGACTGCCGCGAAGCGGAGATCGCGGTAGATAGTGGCGTGCTCGGGCAGCAGGATTGCGGCCCGTTCGATCTCGTTGTCCGACACGGCATGGGGCGGCCGGATGTTTTCATGGTGCATGTTGATCTCCAATGTGGATAGGGCGTCGGCCATGCGGCACGATGCCCTGCGTCAAAGTGTTGCCACCTTGCGGTGGCGATGGGTGACTCAGCCGGCCAGGACGGTCGGTGGTCGGTCGGCGTGGTGTTCGACCACGCGGTTGCCGGCGTCGAGTGCCTGATCCAGGCGCACGGCCTGCATCAGGCTGCGGGGTACTTCGATGCTGAGCCGTTCGAGCTGTTCGGTCACGGTCGCGACCTTCGTCCAGTCGCGCCAGGGTTCATTGAGGCTGGAATAGACGATCTCGTCGTCGGCAACAGACATGCCGCTGGGCTCGACGAGCACCTGCAGGAACAACTCGCGCAGCGGCCGGTCGTAGCCGGCCACGACGACGACGTCACGTTGGCCACAGCGTGCCTGCACGTGGTGGCGGCTCAAGTGGTGTTTCCCGGCTCGTTGAACACCGACAGTCCGTCGATG
>Ga0315283_10004414_pt1 | contig 12257 bp, 8 predicted proteins | sample YL17G09_0_MG_FD_204541 | JGI IMG/M metagenome (GOLD analysis project Ga0315283, IMG submission 204541) | Sediment microbial communities from Yellowstone Lake, YNP, Wyoming, USA - YL17G09_0 | ecosystem: Environmental > Aquatic > Freshwater > Lake > Sediment | place: USA: Wyoming | collected...
CCCGCACCCGAAGCCGCACCCGCACCCGAAGCCGCCGAATCCGAAGCCGCCGCGGTCTCTGAGCCGGAGGCCACCCCGGCCGGGGCGGTGTAGACTCGCCGCACAACTCAAGACTCGCCTCCGGGGAGCGCCTCGTGCGCTGAGAGTGTGGTTCGCCACAGACCCGCGGAACCTGATCCGGTTCGTACCGGTGTAGGAAGCAGGCCCGCACGCGTCGACGCCGTCCTCGGATCCCGGGGGCGGCGACGTTCGTTCCTGGAGGCCTCGACGCGATCGTGAACCATCGTCCCCGCCGCTCCCACCGCGCCCTCGTGGCGCCGCTCGCGCTCGTCATCGGCATTTCCCTTGTCGTCGGCGCGTGCGGCTCGCCGGCCCCGACCGCTCCAGCCCCGTCCGCATCGGCCGTTGCCTCGTCGTCGCCGGAGGCTTCGGCCGCCACCATCGCCACGCCCCCGCCCGCGACCGCCGTCCCGACCCCGGCCGCCATCGCCATGGTCCGCCTCGCGCTGGACTGGACCCCCAACACGAACCATCTCGGGTTCTTCGTCGCGCAGCAGAAGGGCTGGTACGAGGAGGCGGGCGTGGCCCTCGAGGTGCTCCCCTACGGCGGCACCGCGCCCGAGGCGATCCTCGCCGCGCACCAGGCCGAGTGCGGGATCAGCTTCCAGGACTCGATGACGTTCGCCGTGGCGGCCGGGGCACCCATCGTGTCGGTCATGGCGATCCTCCAGCACCCGGCGCAGGACATCGCGGTGCTCGCAGACTCGGGCATCGAGCGGCCGAGGGACCTCGACGGGAAGATCTACGCGGGCTTTGGCTACCCGAACGAGGTGCCGACCCTGCAGTCCGTGATCCGCGCGGACGGCGGGACGGGCACGTTCGACACGGTGACGCTTGATTCGGCGGCCTACGAGGCGCTCTACTCGAAGCGGGCCGACTTCGTGATCACGTTCGCAGCCTGGGAGGGGATCGAGGCGGCACAGCGCGGCATCGACCTGCGCACGTTCCGCTTCACGGACTTCGGGTTCCCGGACTTCTACCAGGTCGTCCTCGCGTGCGATCGTGAGTGGCTGGCGAAGGATCCGGCGGCCGCGAAGGCGTTCGTGAGCGCGACGGCCCGCGGGTTCGGGTTCGCGGCGCTCAACCCGGACAAGGCCTCCGCGATCCTGGTCGCCGCCAACCCCGGCATCTTCGACGCCAACCCGGACCTGCCGAAGGCGTCCGCGATGTACTTGGCCGAACAGGGGCTGCTCATGGACCCGCACTCCGGGGTGGGGGCGCAGACGCTGGAGAAGTGGAGCGGGTACTCTGGCTTCCTGTACGAGCAGGGGCTGCTGGTCGATGCGCAGGGTGCCGCGCTGACGTCGCCGCCGGACTACGCCGCCCTGTTCACCAACGAGTTCCTGCCGTGACTTTGGCGCGCCGTCGCAGGTGTGGCCGGCCGTGAGGACCCGGCTCCCGTCGCTCGTGCTCATCGCCCTGCTCCTCGTGGGGTGGGAGGCGTACGTGCGCGTGGCGGGGGTGAGCCCCGTGGTGCTGCCGGGACCCGTCCGGATCCTGGCGTCGCTCTGGGAGTTCCGCGCGGACGCGGTCCGCCACGCCATCCCCACGCTCATCGAGACCGTGCTGGGGTTCTTGCTGGCGGCGGTCTTCGCCATTGCGGCGGCGGCGGCGATGGACAGGACGCCGCCCCTGCGGCGGGCGCTGGAGCCTCTCCTCGTGACCAGCCAGACGATCCCGATCGTGGCCCTGGCGCCGCTGTTCCTGCTCTGGTTCGGGTTCGGGCTGGCGCCCAAGGTGCTGGTGGTGGTGCTGGTGACGTTCTTCCCGATCGTCGTCGCGCTGCTGGACGGGTTCCGCAGCGCCCAGCCGGAGGCCGCGGACCTGCTCCGTTCCTACGGCGCGTCGGACGGCCAGGCGTTCCGCTTTCTACGCTGGCCTTCCGCGCTGCCGAACCTGTTCGTCGGGCTGCGGATCTCCGTGGTGTACGCGGTGATCGGGGCCGTGTTCGGCGAGTACGTGGGCGCGCGCGAGGGGCTGGGGATCTGGATGCAGATCTCTGCCAACGCGTTCCGGACGGACCTGGTGTTCGCCGCGGTCGTGGTGACATCGGCGCTGTCGCTGGTGCTGTACTGGGCCGTGGGGGCGCTGCGGCGGGTGGTGGTTCCCTGGGCGCCGGGCGTGCGGCACGAGAGGGCCGTCAGCTCCGAGCCGTTCTGAGGGCCGGCTCATGCGTCGGACAGCCCCGCGCCGTGCGATCATCCGCGCCAGTCGCGGACTCGCAGACCAGCGACCCGACGAACCCAGCGGACCCAGCGAACGGGACCTTGCCAGCAGAACCCACGAGGTGCCACGGTGGCGGATGCCCGGACGATCGTGTTCTTCCCCGAGGGCGCCTATGGCCCGACGAACAACTGCGCCGGCATCGGCAGCGTCCTGCGCGCCCGCGGCCATCGCGTGGTGTTCATCCTGGAGGAGAGCTTCGCCGGCAGCCTCGCGGCCAGGGGCTTCGAGGAGCGGCTGATGCGCCTCGGCCCGCCCTCCGCGGAGCCGGAGGCGCCCGGCCAGTTCTGGATCGACTTCATCCGCGACACGGCCCCCGTCTTCCGCAAGCCCACCATCGAGCAGCTCGGCGAGTTCATCGCCCCCACCTTCGGCGCCCTCATCGACGGCTGCAGGTACGTCAACCCGCGCCTGACCGAGATCCTCGAGGAGCTCCAGCCCGACGCCATCGTCGAGGACAACGTCGTCAGCTTCCCGGCCGTCATGGCCGCCGGCCGCCCGTGGGTCCGCCTCCTGTCCTGCAATCCGGCGGAGATCAAGGACCCGCTCGTGGCGCCGTTCTCGTCCGGCTACCCGGCGGCGGACCGCAGGGCCTGGCCCGCGTTCCTGGACGAGGTCCGCCGGACCCACGGCGACCTGTGGGCCGACTTCGACGCCTTCTGCCGGGAGCAGGGCGCCGGCGGCCTGACCTGGGGCGCCAGCGGCCCGGACTTCATGCACGAGTCTCCGTACCTCAACCTGTATGCCTATCCCGCCGAGGCCGACTACGCCCGGGCACACCGGCTGCCACGTACCTGGCACCAGCTGGACTCCACGGTCCGTGCGGCGGAGACGACCTGGACCCTGCCGGAGCCGCTCGCCGGCCGGCCGGGCGCGCTGATCTACCTCTCGCTCGGCTCACTCGGCTCGGCGGACGTTGGCCTGATGCAGCGCCTGGTGGACGTGCTCGGGCGCACGGAGCACCGGGTCATCGTTTCCATGGGCCCGCTCGCGGAACAGATCAGGCTCCACGACAACATGGCCGGCGAGGGCTTCCTCCCGCAGCCGGCGATCCTGCCGATGGTCGACCTCGTGATCACGCACGGCGGCAACAACACCGTGGTCGAGTGCTTCCACCACGGCAAGCCGATGATCGTGCTGCCGCTGTTCTGGGACCAGGTGGACAACGCACAGCGCGTGGACGAGACGGGCTATGGGCGGCGGCTGGCGACGTACGACTTCGCCGATGACGAGCTGGCGGGCGCGATCGAGGCGCTGCTGGCCGACGCGGGCCTGCAGGCGAGGATGGCGAAGATCGCGGCCCGGATGCAGGCGTCGAAGGGGACCGAGCGGGCCGCGGATCTGATCGAGCGGGTCGCGATCACCGGGGCGCCGGTCACGCGGTAGGGCAGCGGCGCCCGGCCCGGGGCGCGGGTCACGTCGAGACGCGGTAGACGGTCGATTCGCGGTAGCCGGTGATCACCGGCAGGTAGCCGGCGAGGGACGCGTCCACGACGGGATCGCCCGTGTCCACCAGGAGCGGCCGCCCCTGGAGGGCCGCGAGCTTGGCGGGAGTCGCCACGACCAGTAGATCGCCCCGGCCGACGTGCTCGAGGACGCGCGGGCCGATCTGCGGGTTGCCGCGGCCGAAGATGAACCCCTGGCCGCCGATCGGCGTCACGATCACCGTGGTCGCGTGAGCGGTCACGACATCGCGGAGCTGCCGCTCGGTGGCGTCGGCGAGCTGCAGCCCGTCGAGGGTCACGACGTCCACGCCCACGAGCGTCTTTTGGAAGCCCAGGCGATCCGCGATCGCCAGCGTGGTCGTGCCCGGGCCCAGGATGTACCACCGGCCCGGGACCATCCGCCCGACGACGTCGTGGGCGATGGCCTCCGCGGCGCCGCGCTCGCTCGGGGGCGAGGGTGACTTGCCGCCCTGCACGGAGCCCGCCCGGAACGGCACCCGCAGGTAGCCGTGCAGCGACGGTGAGACGCGGCCGGCCCGATATGCCTCTTCGTCGAGGTCCAGCACCTCGCCCGCGTGGGTCACGGCCTGGCCGCGCAGGAACGCCGCGGCGAGCTCCCCGGCGCTCCTCGGGTTGACCGCGAACACGGCCGAGTAGACCTTCACGCCGGCCGCCACGCCTAGCGCGGCGAGATCGGAGCCGATCGCGTCGCAGATATCCCGGGCGGTCCCGTCGCCGCCCGCGAACAGGACGAGATCCACGCCGGCGTCCCGCATCTCGCCCGCGATCCGTCGCGTGTCGGCGGCCGTCGTCTCCCCGGACCGGATGGCGCCTATCACGGTCGGCCCGAACCCGGCCTCGCGGGCCGCGTCCTCGCCCATCTCGGCGGGAGCCGCGAGCAGCTCGAGATCGGCGGCCAGTGGCAGCAGCGGAACGAGGGCCGCGCGGGCTCGTTCCCCGGCTTCCGGCGTGGCCCCCAGCGACAGGGCGAGGCGCTGGATCTCGAGCCCGTCGCTGCCCTTGAGGCCGACGCGACCGCCGATGCCGGCGATCGGGTTGACGATGAGGCCGACCTTCCGGCGTGGCGCGCCCTGGACAGGCATCGCCTAGCCCGCCTCGACCGCGACGACCTGCCCGGCCTCAGGCGCGACCCACGGCCCGGCCACCGTCTCGTCCTCCCGGGCGGCCCCCTGCCCGGCGTCCGGCGCTGAGCCGCCTGTCTTCCGCAGGTAGGCGCGCCACGTCAGCGCCCACGTCGCGTCGTCGTCCAGGACGCGCTCGTCCACCTGGTGGATCGTGCTGCGATGGGGTGCCGTGCGCACCAGCTCCGGGTTCGTCCGGGCCTCCTCCGCGATCGCCGCGAAGATCGCGGCGAACTCGTCGAGGTCCGCCATCGAGTACGACTCGGTGGGCTCGATGGTGACGGGCTCCGGCACGACCCACGGGTGGTGGCTGAACCAGTAGTGGACGGCGAAGTCGGCCGCCCTCGACGCGATCTGCTCGGTGTGGATCCCGGTCTGCGCCGCGAGCCCGGCCCACGAGTAGCGCACCTGCTCGATCCGGCGCTTGCCGGGGGCGAACGGCGCCGTCAACCCGGCGATCTGGAGCAGCCGAAGCATCAGGTAGTTGTTATTGAGCACCGCCGTCTCGGCCACCTCGCGCAAGCCGGCCGCGCCCAGGCTCATGATCCAGGCATAGGCCCGCACGATGTTCGCCGTCGTCCCGTAGAAGGGCCGCACCTTGCCGATGCTGTCCGGGCGGTCGTGGTCAAGGTAGTAGCGCGAGCCGTCGAACTCGACGGTCGGCCCGGGCAGGAACCGGGCGAGCTCGGCCGTGACCCCGGAGGCACCCGCGCCCGGGCCGCCGCCCGCATGGGGCGTCGAGAAGGTCTTGTGCAGGTTGAAGTGGCACAGGTCGAAACCAGCCTCCCGCGCCCGCGTGATGCCCAGGATCCCGTTGGCATTGGCCTGGTCGTAGACGGCAAGGCCGCCGACGTCATGGACCACCTGGACGAACTCGGCGATCCGCGGGTTGAACAGCCCGATGTCCTCCGGGTTCGTGATCAGGAGGGCCGCGGTTCTCCCGGAGGCGGCCGCCCTGAGCGCGTTGAGGTCGGGGTACCCGTCGGCGTCGGGGTAGATCGTGACGACGTCGTACCCGGCCACCCGGGGGGCGGCGGCGTTCGACGGGTGCGAGAACAGGGTCGTGATGACCTGGTCCCGCTGGGATCCTTCGCTGCGGGACGCGTGATACGCACGCACCATCGAGACGTTCGCCCAGATGGCGGCGGACCCGGACGGCGGCTGGAGCGTCACCCGGTCCATCCCCGAGATCTCCTTCAGGAACTGCTCCAGGCGCCACATGATCTCGAGGATCCCCTGGACGGTGTCCTCGTCCTGGAGGGGATGGAGCTCCGTCACCCGCGGGTCGCGGGCGAAGCGATCGTTGACCTTGGGGCTGTACTTCATCGTGCAGGTGCCCATGCCGACCGCGATCCCGGTGTCCACGCCGACGGTCTCCTGCGCGAGCCGGTCGTAGTGCCGCAGCACGTGCAACTGGGACAGCTCGGGGAGCTTCGGCGGGACCGGCCGCCGGATGGTGTCGGGGAGGGCCGCCACCGGGTGGCCGACCGCTTCGCGGATGCCGGGCTCCAGGGCCGGCGGCAGCACGCCGCGGGCCCCGGGCTGGCCGAGCTCGAAGATGACCGGCTCGTCCCAGCTCGCCTGGTGCATCCGCCGCGGCAGGGGCTTGGGCTCGATCGGCCATGTCATGCGAGGACGTCCTCCAGGTCGGTCGCGAGCCGGTCGATGTCGGCCTGGGTGTGCATCTCGGTCACGCAGTAGAGCGCCGTCTCGCCGAGCTCCGGGAGCTCGCCCGTGAGGTCCCTGCCGCCGAAGATCCCCCGGGCCAGGAGCGCCCGGTTGACGTCGGCCACGGTCCGGCCCGTGGCGCCGAAGTCGACGACGAACTCCTTGAAGTGGTGCTGCGCCGCGAACGGGATGCGGACGCCGGGGATGGCGCCCACCCGGTCCATCGCGTACCGGGCACGCGCCATGATCCCGTCGCCGACCTCGGCCATGCCGGCCGGCCCCATCAGCGCCAGGTACACGCCGGCCGTGATGGCCCACAGCGCGGCGGCGGTCCCGGTCCACTCCCTGGCATTCTCCCGCTTCGCGAACGAGGTTCGGTCGTCGAACATCACCTCACCGAAGCCGTATTCGCCCGACACCGAGGTCGGCGCCAGCCCGTAGAGCCGGGACGGGTACTCGACGAGGTGCCGGCGGTCGTCGGCGCTGGCGATGAACCCGCCGAGGCCGCCGCCGTACTGCATGTGGATCCCCAGCGCCTGGAGGTCGCCGGTCGCGATGTCGGCGCCGTACGCCGCCGGCGGCTGCAGGACGCCGAGCGAGATGGGATCCACGCCGACGACCAGGACGGCGCCCGCGGCGTGGATGCGTCGCGCGACCTCCGCGCCTCGATGATCGATGAGGCCCAGGTACGACGGGTTCTCGAAGTACACCCCGGCGACGGACTCGTCGAGATGGCGGTCGAGCGCCTCGAGGTCCAGCAGGCCGGTCGATGCCTCGTGCGCGATGAACACGGTCTCGATGTCGGACTCCAGGTAGTCCACGAGCTTCGACCGCAGGTCGGCCGGCACGTGCGCGGAGACCAGGACCCGGTTCCTGCCGGTCAGCCGGGCGGCCATGCGGAGCCCGGTCGCCGCGGCCTGGAAGCCGTCGTACGTGGGGACGTTGACGGCGTCCATCTCGAGCAGCTCGCCCATCATGCTCTGGTACTCGAAGATCGCCTGGAAGCGGCCGTGCTCCTCGTAGGCGTGACCCGAGTAGGCCGTCAGGAACTCCCCTCGCGAGTTGATCTCGTCGCACACAACGGGCACGAAGTGACGGGCACAGCCGGCCCCGAGGAAGCTCAGGTTGTCGGCCGTCGTCCGGTTCCGGGCGAGGATCCCGTCCACATGCCGGACGAGGTCGGCCTCGGCCGTGAACGGCTGGGGCAGGTCCAGCGGACGGTGCAGCCGGAGGGCGTCCGGGATGTCCGCGTACAGCTCCGCGATCGTCGAGGCGCCGATGGCCGCCAGCATCTCCGCCCTGACGGACCGGGCGGCGTTGGGCACGTACGGATGGACGGTTTGGGGTCGCTCAGCCACGTTGCTCCAACCTTCGAGCGCGGGTGTCCCTCGTGGGCGAACCTGGGACCGATGGTACTTGGCGCCGGGCCCCGCCGCGGGCCCCGCCGATGGCGCCCGCCGGTGGCGCCCGCCGGCCGCTCGATCACCGGCAGCCAGCGTCGCGCGGCGCGGGTCCCTGCTGGAACGGCGACCCGGTTTGGCGCACAATCCGGGCGCGCACCACGAGACCAGCGGCTGCCACCCGACCGGAGGACCACACGGTCTTGAAGCACATTGCGCGGGCCGAGGTCGCGGCCGCCGTCCGGGCGCTGGACCCGGGTGACCTCGCCGCGCGCCGATGGTTCCTCCAGAAGGGCGAGGTTCCGGCCTCGCCGCGCCTCGCCCACGCCTTCCCGCTGTCGGACGCGGCCGTCATCGCCCTCGTTGACCTTCGGGTGGGCGAGGGGAGCGGCCGGCAGGAGCGTTACGCGATCCCGTTCGCCCGCGACCCCATCGACGGAACGGTAGGCGAGGCGGCCGAGGGCGGTGGGGCCTGGCGAGCGCTTGCGGTCGCGATCGCGGAGGGCCGCACGATCCCGGCGTTCCCGCATGATCCGGGGGCCGATCCGGCCCGCGTCGATGCCGCGCTCATCTGCCGGCCCTCGCCGGGTTTCGAAGCCTCGTGGAGGGGCACGGCGGCGGACCTCGCCGTGGCCGACGAGCGCCCGCTCGGCCGTGACCAGTCGAACACATCGGTGGTGCTGGGCGACGCACTCTTGCTCAAGGGCTACCGGCGCATCCAGGCGGGCCTTAACCCGGACCTGGAGCTCACGGCGTACCTCTCCGAGGAGGCCCGGTTCCCCGGCGTCCCGCGCCTCGCCGGATGGGCGGAGGTGGTCTCCCGCGACGGCGGCGCCGCCACCGTGGCGATGCTCCAGGCGTTCATCGCGGACGCGGAGGACCTGTACGAGACCACGGCCGAGCGCCTCGCCGCGTTCATGGCCGGGCCGCCGAAGCTCGCGAACCTCGAAGACGTCACGGGCGTCGCCGAGGACCTCGGCCTCCTGGTCGCGGGTCTCCACGCGGCCCTGGCCTCGCCGCCCTCGGACGCGCCGGACCTCGCGCCGCGCCTCGCCACCCACGACGAGCTCAGGGCCTGGCGCCTGGACGCCCATCGGCAGCTGAGCCTGGCCATCGCTGCGGTCGCGGCCGTGGACCCCGGTGCCGCCACGGAGCTGCGACGCGATTCGGCCGCCATCGCCGCCCGGGCGTCGCGGTTCGAGGCCGTCGCCACCGCCCCGCTGGTGATGCGGATCCACGCGGACCTGCACCTGGGCCAGGTCCTCGTCAGCAGGGACGGCTATCGCGTCATCGACTTCGAGGGCGAGCCGCTGCGTCCGGTGGAGGACCGCCGCCGCCCCGACTCACCGCTCCGGGACGTCGCCTCGATGCTCCGCTCGCTGGACCACGTGGCACGAAGCGCCCGGCGCCGTGCCGAACGGCGGAACGGCGGTCCGCTGGAACGGCCCGGGCTGGACACGGAAGCGTGGATCGAGCGGGCCCGCGAGCGGTTCCTCGGTGCCTATGCGGCGGGCCTGCACCGGTCCGGTTCGACGATCACGCTTGACCTCGACCTCCTCGATGCCTTCGAGGTGGCCAAGGAGACGCACGAGTTCGTCTACGCGGCGACCGTGCTGCCCTCCTGGCTGTGGGCGCCACGTGAGGGGATGCGATGGCTTCTGACGCACGGAGGGGACCGGTGATCGACTCGGTCCCGGACCGCGGCCGGGCCTTCCTCCTCGACATCCTGGACGCCTACGCGGAGGTGGCTTCGGCTGCGGGCGGGTCGCCTGACGACCCGGTCCTGCTATTCACCGGCTCGTCCGCCTGTGGCGGAGGACCGCCGCGCGCACGATCCGGTCGTGACGCCGGTTCCAGGTACTCCGGCTCGCCGGGCGTCGAATGCGCAACTACCAACCAGCAGGGCGTTCGCCAACCCGCCGGCGAGGGACCGGGACAATCGTCAGCGTGGGGCGGCCCCACCTCCCCGTCATTTGCAGAGTGAGGACGGCACCTGACGGCGATGCGGGCGTGAATGCCAAGCACCACGGCATCTGGGGGTTCCTGCCCGCTAGCGGCATGGTCCGGAGCCCGACCCCGAGCAGCGCGCCCTCACGCGATCCCGAGCAGCCTCGCCAGCACCGCGCCCACGCCCAGCGCCAGCGCAAGGGATCCGGCCGAGATCGCCAGCGCCGCGCGACCGCCCAGCTCGCCGCGAAGGGCGGCCAGGGTGGCGATGCACGGGATCGAAAGGCTGGCGACGACCGCATACACGAACAGCTGCGCCGGTGACATCAGCTCCCCCAGGCCGGCCTGGCGACCCAGCTGCACGGCGGCGAACACGAGCAGCAACTGCAGCGCCAGCTCCTTGCGCAGGAACGCGAACACGATTGCGACGCCAGCGATGGCCGGCAGCCCGAGGAGCCCCTCCGTGGCCGGTCCCGTCGCGTCCGCGATGACCGTCCAGGCCCCCGTCTCGTAGACGAGGCCAAGGACGAACGAGCCGACGAGCATGATCGGCGCAGCGGTCAGGACGAACCCCCGGAAGCGCCACCACGCCTTGGCGGCCACGTGGCGCACGACCGGTGCCCGCAGCGGTGACAGCTCCAGCACCAGCGACGGCTGCCGGCCGGGGATCAGGGCGTTGGCGCCCAGCCCGGCGGCGAGCGTCGCCACGGCCACCACGCCGAACGCCGCGATTGCCACCGGTACGCCGGCGAACGGCGCCAGCGCGGCGATCACCACCGCGGACCGGGCCGAGCAGGGCGTGAGGGTGATCAGGAACGAGGCCAGCACCCGCTCCCTGCGTGTCCGCAGCACGCGGGTCCCGTAGATCGCCGGGACGTTGCAGCCGGCCGCGGCGAGGAGCGGGATCGCGGCCCGGCCCGGCAGGCCCAGCACCCCGAACACCCGGTCCATGAGCACGGCCGCGCTGGTGAGGTACCCGGAGTCCTCGAGCGCGGCGAGCAGCAGGTAGAACGTCAGGACGTACGGGATCCCCACGGCCAGCATGCCCAGGATCCCGCCGTCCAACGCCCACAGGAGCGACGACGACAGGATCGGCACGGGAACGATGGCGGGGACCGCCGAGGCAAGGAACGGGGAGACGGTGGCGGACCAGGCCGTTCCCAGCGCGGCCGCGAGCCAGCCGCCCACGAGGACGACGGCCAGGAACGCGGCGAAGCTGATGCCGAGGAACAGGGGGATCCCGGGCCAGGGTGCCGTGGACCAGCGCCCGACCCTGTCCGCGAGGGGCTCCGGCACGTCTCGGTGCCGCTCGACGCCGGCCGTCCACCGCGCCGCGATGGTCCAGCGGAGCGGCTCCAGGTCCCGGGCGTGCCGCAGGGTCGCCGCGCCCCGGCCGGAGACCAGGCCGGCGAGCACACCCGCCTGCAGCGGCTCGGCCACGGCCGCGGCACCGAGCGAGCGCGGGGGCTCGGCAAGTTCGGCGGCGGTCTCCCGCAGCCGCTGCTCGGTGGCCCAGGGGTAGACCGGCGCCGGGATCGTGGACCGCGGCGAGGACTCGCCCGCGCGCACGGCCCGCCGCGTCCTGGCCAGTCGGACGGCATCGGTGATGGCGGCGTCCACGCCCTCGCCCGTCCGGCCGCAGGTCGCGTGCACGGGAGCATTGAACAGCTGCCCCAGGCGCCCGGTGTCCACCGTGATGCCGCGCTTCGCCGCCTCGTCGGCCAGGTTGGCCGCCAGCACGACCGGCAGCCCGAGATCCCGGCAGGCGAGGGCGATCGGCAGGTGCCGCTCGAGGTGCCCGGCGTCCGCGATGACCAGGATCGCGTCCGGGGCGGCCTCGAGGATCATCGTCCAGAACGGGTCGTCGCCCGCGGGCCGGTCGTCCAGGGCGCGGGTCCCCGGGAGGTCCACGAGCCACGCCTCACCCGCCCCGGTGCCCACCCTCCGCCGCTCGAGCGAGACCGTGGTGCCGGGAGCGTTGGCGGTCTCGACGAAACGCCGGCTGGCCCGGGCGAGGAACGTGGACTTGCCGACGTTGGGACGACCGACGAGGGCGACGACGGGCAGGGCGCCGCCAGGATCCGTCCTCATCGCGCCACCGACACGGTCGAGACGTGGTCGGCGACGTCCACGGACAGGGCGATCCTGGTCCGGCCGAGCTCCACGACGAGGGGACCGCCCAGCGGTGTCCGCGTTCTCACCACGACGACGGTGCCGGGCAGGAGGCCCTCGTGCTGCAGCTCGTCCCGCACGCCCTCGTCCACGGCGATGACGACCCGATGCTCGCCCACGGGGACGCGGGAGAGAGGAACGCGGGAGGGTGAGACGCGGGCCAGCAGGGCAGGGGCGGCGACGGAACGGGTCGTCTCGGG
>Ga0315283_10004416_pt1 | contig 12256 bp, 17 predicted proteins | sample YL17G09_0_MG_FD_204541 | JGI IMG/M metagenome (GOLD analysis project Ga0315283, IMG submission 204541) | Sediment microbial communities from Yellowstone Lake, YNP, Wyoming, USA - YL17G09_0 | ecosystem: Environmental > Aquatic > Freshwater > Lake > Sediment | place: USA: Wyoming | collected...
TGGCCTCACCTTCCACGTTACCGACTTCAACACGGGGGTCATGAACCTCCGGCTCACTGTCGGTCGTCGTCTGTCGGATATGACCCCTGATGAGGTGGTTCGACAGGTTGGTGGGGACGCCGAGGATGTCTCTGCCTGGCTCTACCATCACTACATCGGCGACCGCATCCAGCACTATGCTGAGAAGATCCTCACTGAGCTCGGCCCAGCATGGAAGGACGGCACCACGAATCCGGGGGTTGATGCTCAGACCCAGCTCGACAAGATCGTCACAGACCTGAGCGCCGATTCGGGGTCGACCAAGATCGGTGTAGCGGGTCGTACACCGTGGAAGGATTCCACCACCAACCCTACCGGTGCCAGTGTCCAGTCGGCCTTCGACAAGATCGTCACGGACCTCATCGCAGATGCTGGAGCAGCGCGTATCGGTGTAGCAGCACGTACTGCGTGGAAGGACACCACGACCAACCCGACCGGAGTGAGCATCCTTGCTGCTCTGGACAAGATCGTCACAGATCTCATCGCTGATGCAGGAGCAGCACGCATCGGGGTGGCTGCCAGGACCAACTGGAAAGACGGCACCACGAATCCGGCAGGTGTCAGCGTCCTCGCCGCCATCGACAAGATCATCACCGACCTGAATGCCGACTCTGGTGCAGCACGGATGGGTGTAGCCGCCAGGACTGCCTGGAAGGACTCCACCACCAATCCGGCTGCCAGCATCTACGCTGCTTTCGAGAAGATCATCACGGACCTGATTGCAGATGCGGGGGCAGCGAAGATCGGCACTGCCGCACGCACGGCGTGGAAGGACGGTACAACCAACCCCACGGGCTCCAGTGTTCTCTCGGCCATCGACAAGGTCATCACCGATCTCATCGCTGATGCCGGGGCAACACGTATCGGAGTAGCTGCTAGGTCTGCGTGGAAGGATGGGACCACCAACCCGGCAGGCGTGAGCATCCTTGCAGCGCTCAGCAAGATCATCGATGACCTGGTGAACAATGCTGGTGCTGCTCGCATCGGCGTGGCTGCTAGGTCTGCGTGGAAGGATGGAACCACTAACCCCACTGGTGTAAGTGTCCTAGCTGCCATCAGCAAGATCATCGACGACTTGGTGGCTGATGCTGGTACGAACCGCATCGGCTGCGATGCTCGGTCGAACTGGAGGGACACGACCACGAACCCAGCAGGGGTGAGTGGTCTTCAGGCTATCAACAAGATCATCACCGACCTCTCCGCGGACACGGGAGCCTCAAAGGTTGGTGTGCCCGCCCGTATCTCCTGGAAGGATGGACACTCCAACCCAATCGGTAGTGTCTACCAGGCGCTGGACGAGATCATCGTCGACCTGGTTGCGGACAATGGGGCAAGCCGCATCGGTACTGCGGCTAGAAGCTCTTGGAAGGACGGTACCACCAACCCCGCCAGTGTGACGGTACAGGATGCTGTCAACAAGATCATCAACGACCTCATCGCTGATGCTGGGGCAGCCCGCATCGGGGTCGCCGGTCGTAGTAGCTGGTTGGATGGGACTGGCAACCCGACTGGGGTCAGTGTCTATGCTGCCATCGAGAAGATCATCACCGATCTTGCCAGCAACGTAGCCGGTTCGAAGAAGATAGGCTCACCCTCGGCTGGCGCATTGGGGGAAATCTCGGCCGGTGCGATTTGGAACCAGATCAACTTCCTATCCGACAACTGGATGAAGAAGAGTCGCGCCGAGACCATCTCGGGTGCGAAGACCTTCGACAGTGCCATGGATGCCTGGTCTCCCCGTCTACGTGCGGACGGCAACGGCAGTACCCTGACCATGATATCGCAGCATGGTCTGGGCACCAGCAACAACGTCGCCTGCCGTGTCTACTTCCAGCAAACGCAGTACTGGGGCGCTATGGTTTTCACTGTCAACGCCCGTCTCAACTCTGCGGACCTTCTGTGGTACCCCGATGACAGCGGCATCCAGTCTCTGAGGGTCACCTACGCGTACGGTTTCGTGAACTATGACTGGCATGCCTCGGGCTCAGCAAACTGGGCTTCTTGGACCACGGCAGCCCAGATCACCGCATACAACCAGAGTGTCGGCGCAACATACATGGCGCCCACAGGACAACCTGCTGGGTGGACCGCCACCAACTACACGGGCCAACTTCACAAGAGAAATGTACCGAAGGCCTGGTGTACTTTCAGGTCTTACGGGATAGTCAATGGGGGTAGTTACCCACACATCCAGATGTATGAGGCGTTCAACATCAACAGTGTGGCGGGCGTTTCGGACATCTTCTCCATACGTGTGGACTTTAACGGGAGCTGTGTCAACGCTAATGACTATGCTGTGGTAGTCACCAGCTCTCAGGACATCACGGGCGGTGACAAGGAAATGAGAGGTTTCCCGTGTATCACCTACCGAGAGGTGGGGCTGTTCGACATGTGCATGTCCCAGAAGGACATCAACGCGTGGGGATGGGTTCCGATGAACTCTGGCGTTCATCAGTGGATCTGGAACGTCGTCATTCTCGGAGACTAGGATGATCACTCGTCACGACAAAGAGGGCCTAGCCGGCGTCTTCGACATCAACCCCGAGTTCACCTTCGTGGGCATGACCGTCACTATCAAAGCCTTCACTTTCATCAAATCCAGCGTGCAGTACGAGCTGGCAGAAGATCAGGTTGTGGTCATCACACAAGCCCCAACAGGAGAGGGGAAGTACTACAATTTCTGGCTGGTCAAGAACAAGACCACGGACGAAGTGGATGTCCTGGTGGACGAGGTACGGGTGACTGATGATCCCGACACTGCTGGCGCTCGCTACCAGTTCGAACAAGAGAGCCCGTACGTCCCCATCTACCCCATACTCGAGGTGTTCATCAACCAAGGGGTGACGTCTCTCGACGACTGCCGTATCCAGACCTGGAGCATGATCCCGCCGCCACCGCCCCCAGAAGAGCCTACTCCCCCATAAGGAGACAACCCCATGGTCGTGAAGGCAAACGATCTTCCTCACTGGCAAGCCAAGAAGGACAAGGCAGCGCTTCGCAGCAACAGGAAAGCGCTCTTCAAGAACAAGAAGTTTGAGCAGCTCAACGCGAACCAGAAGGACAAGCTGCTCAAGGCCATCGCCACCCAGCTAGGTCTTCTCGAAGACAGCGAGGACTAGCTAAGGAAAAGCCCGGCGGGACGTCGACAGACTAGATGTCGTCGGCGCTGTGGGCGAAGCGACTGAGGAAGGTGAGCTTGCGGGTTCTCTTCCAACTCGGATCGAGGCTGACCCCCAACACAGACCAGGCCCAGGCGTCGAGCTCCTGATCCGTCATCGCCTGGAGCTCGGCGCTGGTGATCTCGACGGTCTGGATTGGTATCTCTCCGGGCCCCACGGTGTTTGGCCTAGCCTCCATGTTGGCCGTCCTGCCACCGGAGGACACCGCCACAGCAGGTTGTTGTGGCGGCGCCTCCGGGGACCTCGACACGACGGCTACTTGGGGGGGAGCGGAAAGCCGATCTTCTGGAGGTACGCCTCCAGGTTGTAGTCGGTGCCGTCGTTGGCGAGCTTCGCCTGCTTGGGCCCGTTCCACCACTCGTTGAAGAGCGGAGTCAGGACGTTGCCGGCCATGGCGTTGAAGCGCGTGACCTCGTTGAGCTGCGCCCGCAGGTCCTGGATCTTGGCGTCCTGCGCCGAGACCATCTGCTTGAGCTCAGCGATGGCGCCGAGAAGGGACCCGATGTCCGGGGCCTGGTTCATCTGCGGCTGTGGGGAAGGAGCGTACTGCTGCTGCGGGTAGCCCGGGGGCGGGCCAGCCTGCATCGGGGGTGCCGGCGCCTGCTGCTGCATCGGAGGCTGGGGAGCGCCCACCGGGGGAACGGGCGCGGCCGGGGGAGGCGGCGCAGCCTCGCTGGACGCCTTGCGGCTCCTGCGCGGGGACGGCGTAGCCGGAGGAGCTCCCTGCGGAGGAGGACCAGCCTGCGCCGGCGGCGGGGGCGGAGCCGTCCCGTACTGCGGGGGAGGCGGCGCCGGGGGAGCTGCGGCCTGGGGTGGTGGTGCGTACTGCTGCTGGGGAGGCTGCTGGTACTGCGGAGGCGGGGGCGCCGCGGGGGGAGCAGGCTGCTGGTACTGCGGAGGCGGCGGAGGCGGGTAGCCGGCGGGTGGGGCAGGAGGCTGTCCGTTCATCTCGATCTCTCCTTCTTTGGGTGGCATGGCCTGTCCACTCTGGACGGCCTGGGTGAGTCTGTACGTGAACGCCTGCAAGAGCTGTTCGTTGAGTGCTGTCTCTGGCTGAACCCCTAGATCTTCGCCCGAGACATGCCCGGCTCGAACCATCTGGTCGAGAAGCATGTGCAGGGCGAAGAGCGGTCGTGCACCGCTGCCGTACGACGTCGTGCTGGGCAGGTTGTAGAACCGGTTGAGGAACCTGCGCCACGAGTTGGGCACCCGTATCTCGTCACGGAGGTACTTCTCCATCTCGATGCGGGTGTACGGAGTGCCATCCGGCTTGATGTAGTACCGCTGGGTCGGATCCAGAGGAGGCAGGGTGGCATCGCTGGGACCAGCCATTCTACTCCTCCTCGTCGTGAGGTCGTTGAGGTACGAGGACCCTGATAGCGGCCCTCCCGAACTTCTCGATGACTGTGACTCTGGCGTCTATGGTTTCTGGTCTGGCCTCCTCCCACTTGTTGCAGACGAAGTAGTTCATGAGCTTCTGCTCGTTCACGAGACGACACCTGTCGATGAGGGCGCAGTTCATGCACTCCTGCATGTGCCCCTCACAAGAGATACGGCTTCCCGGCCAGGTAGCAGTCGAGGTGCCGTATCTCGGTGCAGCCATACCGCGTGCAGCGTCCGCTGTCTACCCCCTTGCAAGGTAGCTGGGAGTGCACTTGAGGGGTCCTGGAGATCCATTTCTCGAGCTCCGCACGACCCTCGCGAGTCTTGGGGAACTCTTGTGGCTCTCCTGGCAGTCCCCGCCCCTGTTCGATGATGGCGACCAACCATTCTCTCGGCATGGAGCGGCAGAACCGTACTCCGGTATCGTGGAACACGAGCTGAAGTAGCTCGGTGGTGTTGCAGAGGTTGAGGTCGATGTCCTGCATCACTCTTCCTCCTCCTTGATGACACGTCGCTTCCTCCACGCCTGGTACCACCCGTCCCCAGTGCGCCCAGGTTCAGAGGCGTCACTGTTGGGGCAGTCGGAGCAGAACGATAGAGGACCGTCAGCGATGCACACGGTTCTGGACACGATCTCGTACTTCTTGGCCGGGCAGGCAACTTGCTGCTGCCCTATCTGCGGCTGGAACCGAAAGACGAAACGGCTGTGGGCGCAGGAAGGGCAGAACGGGCGAATCTGGAAATGGCAGAGGACTCGGCTCACTGAGGCCCGCATGTCTTGCTTCTTGGGCGACTCACTGTAGCAGTTGATGATCAAGCTGTTGCGCTTCCAGGCCATCGATGCCTCCTCAGATCCCGTAAAGCTGTGGTGGTGCCTGACGGACCCGAGTAAGGACGAATGGCGCAGAAGCGCCAGCGTTCATCTTGGTTACGCGTTCATCGAAGAACTGCTCATCTCCCGTGACCCCGAGGGCCTTGGAGAGACAGTCGTTGATGAGCTTAACCCGGTTGTCGGCATCCATCCGCTTATACCGGGTCTTCGCCGCGCTTTTCTCCCCCGAACCGAAGCTCTTGTTGAGCAGATCCTCCACGGGGAAGTAGCAGACGTTCCAGATCTCGAAGAGTCCTGTGGAGTCGAGCCTGCCGATGATGGGCAAGTAGGTGCTGACCACGAGCTGCTTGTAGTCGTTGACGAACTTGTACGCCTCCTTCGAGAGGAAGCGCTTCTTCGAGTTGCGCTGTGTGACGTAGATGTGGTTCGACGTCGGTGGGATGAAGGGGATCGTGATATCCAGGTCCCACCAGTCCTTGTCCGTCATCATGGAACGGGGGGCCGGGTACGTGTTGCCACCCACAGCCAGGTAGGTACGCACTGGGCTGGGGAAGTCATTGATGGGGTCCTTCATGGCTTGTCCATCCTGAAGGCCGTCTTGATGATGCTGTGCACAGCTTCCACACCCTCGGGGAACTCGAGGATGTTGGTGTAGTAGGCGTCGGGGATCTCCTCCATCTGCTTCTCGGAGGCGTGACCCTTGATGCCGACGTTGACCTTCTCGGTCTTCTTGACCAGGCGCACGAGCTTGTATATCTCGTGCCCGTGGTACCTGGTCTCGTTGACCTCGTTGAGGAACCGGTGGTCTGGGATGACTGCGCCGGCCCACCCGACCTTCTCATGAAGCACACCGGCTGTCTGAGTGTAGAAGTGCCCCTTGGCCAGGAGGGGCAAGACGTCCTCGTACATGTAGCGGGTCCACAGCTTGTCGTCGAAGCGCCTGCCCATCTCTGTGCCGAGGGTCTGTAGCACGATGCGCACAGACATCATTCCGTCTGGGAATCGGCTCCACATGTCGTAGAACCACTCGGCGACCAGGTGCAGGAAGTCCCTCTCCCTGTCCTTGTGGATCCCCCACCTGTCCAGGATCTCCTCACCCCACTCCCGGATGAACATGGTCAGCTTGTTGCTGTTGTGGAAGAGTTCGCCATCCACTGTCACCACTTCGCCGCGCTTCTCGGATGGACCCCAGAGGTTCACTTCCGGGATGTCGAACACCTTCTTGGCGAACCTCTTCAGTGAATCGGAGAAGGCCACCTTGACGAAGCCACGGTTGCACAGCCAGTCGGCGACGAGATCTTTGCCACTGCCGGCTGCACCGAGTAGCCCGATGACTCGGAAGCCTTCCGGTAGTACGACTTCGCCTTTCACCCCCCCTGCCTCCTGAAGAGTGGACCCTGGGGGAACTGCTGGCTGCCGATGTTCTGTCCGCGGCGGCCCGTCTCGATGTCCTGCCCCCTCTGGGTGATGCGGCGGGAGACGGTCTGCCAGGTGTTGTAGGCAGACTCGGCGATGCCCTTGATGAACGTGTAGATGTCGTCGTTCCGGAGGAACTCCGAGTGCGCCGAGACGTAGCGACGGTCGACCTTCACCAGGTCCTTGCGCTCGTCGACGGTGGTCTTGGTACCATCGGCTCCCGTCTTGTAGGTGAGCCGCACTTTCGACTCGATGAAGGTGAGCTGGGCGAGACACTTGTTGCGGATCATCTCCATCTCGGCGAGCTGGTCCTGAACGTAGCCGTGCCAGCGCTCGCAGAGACCGAGAAGATCACCGAGCTGCTCGTCCGTGAGCTGGGTGAGGTTCGGTGGGAGATCTCCACGGAAGGGCATGACACCGCCCGAGGTTTGCACTTGGGGGAGGGAAGCTCGGACGAAGCCGCGGCTCTGCAACACCTGGTAGACCTCGCTGTCCCGCTCGTAGGCGGCAGAACCCTCGTCGAGGGAAATCTCTGGGGTCGGGGGGACAAAGTTCGCCATCTGCTATCTCCTTGCTGGGGGGTCACAGACCCGTTGGTAGGGGCACTCCATGCACTCGCGGGGGTTCAGGACATGGGATGTCTCCTCCCACGCCGGCGGCCTCTTCGCTTCCACGAGCTCGAGCACCCGGTCGATGCGCTGCGTGACTTCGTTCCAGATAGACGAGTCGAAGGCGACAGGGAAGTCGATGATCTGGCTGTTGTCCTTGTTCGTGTAGAAGTACACGACGAAGGGCGCGTCCAGTACCGCGCTGTAGATGGTTGCCTGCTTCTTGTGCTCCGGCTTCGGTCGGGTCAGCTTGGTGTAGCCGTTCGAGTTGATGGTCTTGTACTCGTGGACCACCTTCACGGAGCATTCGCCGAGACCGGGCACGGCGATGAGGTAGTTGTTGATGAGCGCGTCCACATGGCCGCGGATCCAGTAGCGCTCGGCCAGGGGCTGCAACGGGTTCCCGTTCGCGTCTACAGCATCAGGGTCGATGGAGACTTCGGGGTGGTAGTTCTTCGGATCTCCCCATGCCCCACGCTTGCCGTAGAAGTCCTGCATCACTATGTGCCACGAGGTCCCGAGGTCGAAGAGCATCCGGATCCTCGGCTCGATGACCTCTTCCATGCCGGCCGAGTAGCTGCTGCACGAGAGCCAGATGAACTTCAGGCACTTGTTGATGGCAGAAGGGTGGATATCGCTGTCATCACGAGAAGGCGCCATCCAGTGCCAGCCGGGATGTCCATTCTTGGTGCAGTGGCAGATGCCAGGCTGCCCTTCCAGGCAGTGGGCGCAGGGAATCCAGCGACCTTCGTGGTGAGGCTTCACTGACTGACCGGCCTTCTTGTTCTGTGCCGTGAGCCAGCCTTCGAGCCGGTCCTTCATGCGCAGCGACTTCTGGACCTCCTGCTGGAGCTGTGGAGGAAGCCGGAAGAAGCTCTCGATGCTGTGCAGTTCGACCATGTAGATACCTCGTCGTAGTGGAGTAGCAGCCTTATCTCAGGACTCTTTGTTCTGTTCCAGGTAGTCACTCCAGTACATCAGCTCGAAGGCCTTCGCCGGCGCATAGGCGGGCTGGAACAAGAGCTGAAACCGACCGTTCAGCAGCCTGGTGCAGAGGAGCACCCTGGTCAGCCTGGTACTCTTCGCGGCCCTCAGTGTGTAGGCGGGCACGGCATCTTTCGGCCAAGGGACCAGTGCGAACCTCTCTCGCCTCCCCGGCACTCCCCTGAACTCGATCTGCATGACAGGGGCTTCTCCGGCTTGCATCGACTGCTGTCGCAGTTTCTCGAGGTCATCCAGCTTCAGGGTGTAGGTTGGGCTCTCGGTGTACTTACACTCGACCCTAGTATGCCCGGCCACTCTGACATCAGCTCCGCCACCCATCTCCATGGCACCGGAGTTGGCCTGGACACGGCCGCCGAGGTCAGCAGCCACCCGTTCTTCCTGCTTCCTGCTGACCTTCTTCTCGTATCGTCCCATGACACTCCTCAGGAGCTTCAGGCGCTCGTCGATGTAGTAAGCCATCAGGTCATTCCCATGGCTGTGGTGCTCTTGTCTCAGTTGTTGGAGAAGAGCCCTGTAGTTGAGTTGCAGCTCACTCAGCTCGCGCATACGGCGGCGGGCAACATCAAGGATACCCTCGTCCCGTGTAGCGCCTAGAACTTGACGTGCTTCGCCGATACAACTCATGTGCGCCTCCCAAGGGTGACGACGAGAGGGCCACCAGCATGGCCCTCTCGCCGGTTGGTGCAGCTACTTCTTCTTGGTCTTCGGGTTGAGCTTCCTGAAGACCTCCTTCACCGAGTAATCGCTGAGGGGGGTGGTGTCCAAGTCCTTCTCCTCGATGTCACAGGAGCTCTTCGGCTGCTCGGGGCCGTACCAGGGGTAGCGCTCCTCTTTGGGGAGCTGCTTCTTGTCCGTGACCTCCGAGATGTTGGAGATGGTGGCGTCGACCTCGTAGAAGTCATCGCCATAGTCGACATCCTCGTTGGTGATCTTCTTGGCGTTCTTCTCGTCGGTGGCGAGAACGAACTCGGACACGGTCTTGACGAGGATGACTTTGTAGAGCTTCAGCGGCTTCTCTGCCTTTGCCATGATGCCTCCCGGTGGTTCAGCCCTAGTTGATCTTGATGCCCTTCTTCTTGAGGGCGCTGTAGAGGACTTCGTCGATGAGTCGGGTAACGGGTACATCGAAGGTGAGGAGGTCTTGCTTCTTCCAGGACTTCTCCTCCTTCACGAAGATGCCACCCACTTCCATCGTGACGTGCATCGTGATGACGTCGGCGACCTGCTCGAACAGGGCCTCGGGGACGACGATGGGGAGCTCCGGCAGCCACTTGTTCAGCTTGTCCACGACGTAGTTGCGGAGCATGTCCCCAACCCTTGAACGCTGTTCTTCGTTCTCGACTTTCTGTACAAACAGGTCGTTGAGTGCTCGTGGGGGGATGCCGGTCTTCTCTGGTGAGTCGGTCATGTGCCCTCTAGATAGCCTGGATGCCCGCCATCTGCTGTTCGTTGAAGATGCAGCGGATCTCCGCAGCGACGAGTGTCTCTTTGCGGATGGTCTCGGCGAGCTGCGAGTTGTTGTAGAGCGCCATCGCGGCGTTCTCCTTGCCTTGACCCAGGCGTTCGTTCTTGTAGGAGAACCAGGCCCCGCTCTGTTCGATGACGCCCCTCACAGCAGCCGTGACTACCAGGTCCGTGAGAGTGTCGGCGCCGGTGGGGTAGCCGTGCTTGCCGAAGTAGAACCAGTAGCTGCCTCGAGGCCCATCATGGCAACCAGCCTTGCCCTTGATGATGTGCCAGTTGATCTCCTTGCCGACTGCCTCCTTGCCCCCACCCTTCAGCTCGATGTTCTGGTACGCCCCTCGCTCGATGTGAAGGTCGACGAGCTTTCCGTGCTTGAGGGCGTGACCGCCGGCGATGTTCATGGGGTTGGCGTAGAGCCCCCCACCTACGTTGTCTCGGTACTGATTGATGCCGATCACCGTGGTCATGTTCGGTCGTCCGAACTGGTCGGGCAGGTTCAGCGCCGCATGGAGACGGTGCATGAACTGCGTCACGACCATCGCAGCACCACCACGATGCTTGTCCTCGAGACCTTTCTCGGCTTCGGCCTCGGCCTTGGTGAGCAGGGCTCCGAAGGAGTTGATGACTACGATCTGGTAGAGGTTCGACTCGACCAAGGTCACGGCCTGCTCGAGCAGCTTCTCGGCGTTGGCAGCCATGACGTGGTGGATGGTGCCTACCTGATGACGCAGCCAGATCTTCTCGTCTTCCGTGTAGGCCCGAGCCTGCGCCACCTCGAGGTCGGCAATCTCGTTGTCTGAGAAGGCTACCTGCACACCACAGAACCACTTGGCGTAGGGCTTGTCCCACTTCATCTCGGTCTGGCAGAGAGCCACGGTGGCACTGGGCCCATAGATCTGCTGGGTGTTAGCGACGGCTCTGTTGATGAGATAGTCCTTCCCCACGCCTTCCTTCCCAATGATCTGGGACAGGCCACCCGCGGGCAGACCCCCACCGAGGGCGATGTCAAGGGAAAGGATGCCGAGAGGCCGGCGAAGGATGAAGACGTTCCGCGTGTTTTCCGCGGTATCGATGACCCCCTGGCCCTTGAACTCCTTGTTGACCCCGGCCATCACGGCGTCCAGTAGCTGGGCGCGGGTTGGGATCTTCGACTCCTCTTTCTTCTTCTTGGCGGGTGCGGGAGCCTGCTCCTCAACCTTCTTCGGCATTCGGCGTCTCCTCGACTGGGGGGTCTCCCAGGGCGCAGATGTGGGCACCGTCCCGGATCTCGAGGATCGCGAGGATGATGGATAGCATGAGACCAGATGCGCAGTCCGGGACGTGCGCCATCCTGGTGGCCATCACCATGTTGCTGGCCTGCCCCAGACGGTTCTGGATGCGCTCGCGGCAAGCCGGGCACTTGATGCCAGTCACCGTCTTTTCCACGATACGGCCGAAGACGGCACCCTCCGGGTCACGCAGCCGTGGGTCTACCTGCGCGGCCGCGCCGTTCGGGAGGATGATGCGCGGTCCATCAGGCCCCGGCATTGTCGTCCCTCTTCTTCTCGAAGGGCTCGGTCCCACAGGCCGGGCACTTGGGCGGGAAGACGGAGTCCAGGACCGCTCCGCACTTGGGGCAGGTCTTCTTGGTACCCGCCGTCTTCTCCTTCTTCTCGTCGATCTGGACGCCGTACTTCTCCATGGTCTTCACGATCCTTTCGTTGGGGTCCTTGAAGGCCCGGAATGCCATCCGGTACTTCTTGCTCCCCATGTGGGTGACCGCGGCCCTGCGGAACTTGCCGAAGTGGGGGATGCGGACCTCATCTCCCATGGCCACGGCCTCGGTGATGATATCGAGGCAGGTGGACACGAAGGTCCGGGCAGTGAGCTCTCCCAGCTTCGTTCGCAGTGTCAGTGTCTTGACGAATTCCTCGTAGTTCATGTTGGCCTCCTCTACTTGGCATCGACCCAGGTGTAGCCCCAAACCTCAGAGTCCAAGGCTCTTACGGTACCCTTGGAACAACTTGGTCTTCTTCTCGATTTATCTGACCCTTGGTAGACTTACTTGGCGTCTACCCAAGTATACCCAGAATGGGCCGTCGCGGTGAGCGGGATGCTCAGGCTGAAGCCTGGCCACGGCTCGCACATGATGTCTTCTACTGCTTCGATGGTCTGCTCGATTTTCTTGTCCTCTTCGTCTACCTCGAAGATGAGCTCGTCGTGAACCTGAAGAAGAAGCTGTGCCTCAGCTTCTTGGATCCGCGAGTCATGTTCGGCGCGAATCATAGCTTGCTTCGCCACGTCCGCAGCCGTTCCTTGGATGATGGAGTTGACGGCCTGTCGGCGAGCTT
>Ga0315283_10004417_pt1 | contig 12254 bp, 11 predicted proteins | sample YL17G09_0_MG_FD_204541 | JGI IMG/M metagenome (GOLD analysis project Ga0315283, IMG submission 204541) | Sediment microbial communities from Yellowstone Lake, YNP, Wyoming, USA - YL17G09_0 | ecosystem: Environmental > Aquatic > Freshwater > Lake > Sediment | place: USA: Wyoming | collected...
CAAAAATATTCCCGGAAATCAAACCAAAAGGAAAAATTGTACTAATTTAGTCTCGACGGAATCAATCGTTATTTTAATGGGAACTGCTTCTCTCCATAAGGTTCATATTTCATTGTTTTTCCCCATTTTGATATTGTTCTCCTGCAGCCTGGCTCCAAGGCCACAACCCGATTTAAATCAATACCAGTTTAAGGAAACGCGCGACCTGGTCAGCTTTGTCCGGGAAGCTGCAGCACTGTTTTCAACAAAAGGGGATAAGGCCTTTATTGAATTCGGGAAAGAAAACAGCCGATGGTTTTCCGGTAATCAATATATTTTTATCTATGACCTTTCCGGAGATTGTATTTTCCATCCGGTTTTAAAAGAGTCTGTTGGGAAAAATCTCCTGGGAATCAAAGATATAAATGATAAACCAATCATTCAATTAATTCTGTCGAAAGCCTCCAACAGTGCAAAACCCTATGGATGGGTCCATTACCTTTGGGCTGAACCGGGCGAAATCTTCCCTTCCTGGAAAAGTGCATACATCATGGGTGTCAGGAGCCCTGATGGAAAAAGGTATGCTATTGGCAGTGGCACCTATAATATCCGGACAGAGATGCAATTTGTGGTGGATGTTGTTGATTCTGCAGCAAGGCTTATTCAAAGTTCGGGCAAAGAAGCTTATGATCACCTGCTGGATGATGCAAGCGTATTTTGTTTTTATAATACATATATGTTCGTTCTGTCTGCAAAGGGACAACTTCTCGTTGACCCTGCTTACCCGACCAATATTAACAGAAATGTTCTTGGGTTTAAGGATTATTCCGGTCATCTGATTATAAGGCAATTGCTTGATCGGCTAAAGAAAAAAGATGTAGTGTATATTCCGTATATTTGGCCTACTTCCGGGCAGGCTAATCCATCAAAAAAGATGATATACGCCAGAAAAGTGCTGTCAGGTAATGATACCGTCATTGTAGGCTCGAGTTTGTCTCTGATGGAACCCATCTGGGAAAAGTTTTAACCCTTTACCATGGCGACAAAACCTGCAAATTTAATATATGGCCTGGATGATAAACCTCCCTGGACCATCTCATTTATCCTTGGCTTACAGCATGTCTTTACCATGTCCAGCACACTGGTTCTGCCTGTGGTAATTGCCAGAGGGATAGGAGGTGGTATTGATGTTGTTCAATCCATGGTCTGCTTTTCAATGATCGCTGCAGGTCTGGGCACCGTACTGCAAGCCCTTAGGAGGGGGCCTATCGGATCAGGGTATATTTGTCCAAACCTGTGCGGTCCGTCATATTTGTCTGTCTCGGTTCAGGCTGCCTGGCTGGGAGGACTCCCGTTAATGCACGGGATGACAATCATAGCAGGCATGTTTGAAATGGGTTTTTCCAGAGTAGTGCATAAACTCAAGTTTCTTTTCCCTCCCGAAATCACTGGTCTTGTTGTGCTTATGGTCGCAGTGGCCCTTATACCACTTGGTTCATCAAAGTTCGTGGGTGTAAATTATGCCGGAGATGCAATCAACCTGAAAGAGCTACCGATCGCAATTATCACACTTTTCTCAATGATCGGATTTAATATCTGGGGTAAAGGGAAATTGAAACTTTACTGTGTGTTGATTGGAATGGGTATAGGATATCTGCTTTCCATTGCCACATATGTCGTTTCACAAAAGGATTTTGCTGTATTCCTGGACGCTCCCTGGTTCTCTCTTCCAGGTAAAGGGATAAAAATGCTGCACTACCAGTTTGATTGGGGATTGGTGCTCCCCTTTATGATCGTTTCACTGTGCCAGTGTCTCAAATCATTCGGCAACCTGATCACTTGTCAGAAGATCAATGATGAAAAATGGAGTGGTCCCGACATGAAAAATATCGGAAAAGGTTTATTAGCCAGCGGCTTGAGTGTGACTATGAGTGGTTTGTTCGGTGGAATGGCAACGGATACTTCCGCCAGCAATGTAGGACTTTCGGCAGCCACATCAGCTACCAGCCGCATTATTGGAATTTATGCGGGATTTATCTTTGTTGGTCTGGGATTTTTACCAAAACTTACTGCTATATTCTCAGTAATGCCCGAGCCAATCATGGGAGCTATGGTCATCTTTGTGACCTGTTTCATGATAGTTCAAGGCATTCAGATCCTTTTAAGTACCAATATGAACACCAGAAAGACTTTCGTGATTGGTATTTCTTTTGTGTTTGGATTAAGTGCAATCATTCTTCCCGATCTTTATTCCCATCTTCCATCCTGGCTGAGCCCGATATTTGCTTCATCTCTAACGTTGTCAACAGTACTTGCCATTATCCTGAATCAGATTTTCAGTATTGGTCAGGGAAATACACACAACAAACCAACCAATGCAAATTCATAAGGAATTCTTTGATCATTTCATGAGTTACCAGCCTGCAGTTTGCAGTCGGCCAGGATCTATAAATACCAAGGTTATCTCTCAAAACGCTGGTGGAACAACAGTGGATTCTGGATCTTCGACCACCGGAATAATAACTGCGATCCCGAAAATCAATACCTTTGAATTTGAACAAATGTGGGGATCGCATACCGACGTTCCGAGTCCGGTAAAGGCAAAATGCGGGACTGAAAAAACAGACAACGTTCTACACATTTTCGAAAACAAATATTTAATGTATGATCGCAATATCAAGTGAAGTTAAAATTGTCGTGTATGATGTGATGGGTGGCAAAGTTCAGACACTTGTAAATAAAAAACTGAAACCAGGAGGTCATTTAGTATCATGCGATGGTTCTTCGTTGGACAGCGGAGTTTATTTTTATAAAATATTCGCAAGTAATTATTCTGTGATTAAGAAAATGATGTTGAAAAAATAAAATTCTCCCAATGGACATTATAATAAAAAATTGTGATGTTATAACCGGCGACGAAAAGACAATTCTGGAAAAAGCCTGGGTAGGTATTGATAAGAATAAAATAGTTGCTGTTGCGCAGTCAGAAATTCCCGAAACACTTATTACTGATTCCCCGAAGATTCTTGACGCAGCGGGATGTTATATTATTCCGGGCATCATAAATACACATACCCATGGGTGCACGTTAGGGCCATTGTACTCCAGCGGCGCTAAACCGGTTTCTCTCAGGCAAGCTCTCAGGAATGTCGACCGGCATTTGCTGAAAGGTACGACTTCATTAATAAATGTTTGTGGATTGGGAACAAAAGCGGATACGGAAACTATAAACCGGACACACCCACTTAAGATTTATACGGGAACAGCTCAATTCCCTTCAACTTTTGAGGCTGCAAAAATAATTGATGCTTCCGGCATCAAAGAAGAACATTATGCTATCTCTGCTGAAGATGCAACAAAAAATGGCGCGATAATCGTTGGTGAAATCGGTAGTGGCGCCACCCTGGGCGGTGGAGTAAGCGAATATAAGTATATTCCAGAAGCCATAGAAAAGAAAACCGGGATTTCTCTTTCCGTAGAACAGGTGCATTTGCTGAAACAGGCTTTTATAAATTCCGGTTTCTTCTTAAAGCAAGAAATATCTTCTGAAATAAGTGATTTAATGCAGGAATACCATCTGGATAAAAAAATATCCGCTGATAAAATTTCTGAGATAATAGACTTCTACACCAATAAACCAGTTAATATTGCACTGCAAAGTTTTGATGAGGCTTTTAAATTTGCAGAGAAACACAAATTGCCGGTAATATTTCATCATGCATCAACGTCTGCTGTAAAGATTTATGAGCTGGCGAAGAAAAAGAAACCAGACACAATAATCATTGCCGCACACAGCAACCATTCGAGCTTCACGCTTGATGAATGTATCAATTGGGCAAAGAAACTGAAAGCAGAAGGCGTTATTATTGATGTCGCAACTATTAACAGCATAAGTGGATATAATAGAGGATCGATTGAAAACATAAAAGAATTATTATCGGGTGGCTTGGCAGATATAATTACAACAGATTATGGAGGGGGTGTTTGGGACAGCATTCCCGGTTTTATACAGTATTTTTATAAAAGAGGATTGTTGGACCTGAAGAAAGGTATTCACATGGTTTCGGGCAGAATCTCTGAGATTCTTGGAAGCCCTTTTGATGAAACAGGAATAATTAAAGAAGGAAAAACGGCGGATATTGTTATACTAGATAAATTAAATTTAGGAAAAGTCGAGACAGTTATTATTGACGGAAAGATAGTAGCAGATGGGGGTTGGTGTTTATATAATTAACAGCAAAATTCTATGATCGTAACAATATTAGGCGCAGGCCACGGCGGACAGGCTATGGCAGCGGATCTGGCACTTGCAGGACACACAGTCCGCCTCGCGGCTGTTCCTGAACATTCGACAAATATAAAATTGCTAAGCATATTTGGGGGCATTGTTGCTGAAGGCGTTACGTCATCCGGAGCTAAGCCCGGATTTGCAAAGCTGGATATGATTACAACAGATGTGCCAGGCGCTGTTAAAGGCGCAGAAGTTATAATGATCGTGATACCTGCTTTCGGGCAGGATGTATATATGGATATCATTATTGAACATGGAGAAAAAGGACAAATAATTGTATTCAATCCCGGGAAATTTGCGTCCTTGCTTTTTGCTCATAAATTAATGCTGTCAGGAAGAAAACAGGATTTCCTTTTTGGTGAAACCAACTGCCTGCTTTATGCTGCCAAAACGAAAGGAATAGGGCATATTAACATAAAAGCCGTTAAAAATCAACTTCCTTTTTCTGCTTTTCCATCAAAAAAAACAGCGGAAGTTATCTGGACATTATTGGATTTATTCCCACAGCTTAGTCCGTCATTTAATGTTCTGGAAACAAGCATAAATGATCCGGGAATGGTTATTCATCCTGTTACAACGTTAATGAATATGAGCCGTATTGAACAGATGGGTCCATACCGCACATCATACTACGACATTACACCTTCGGTTGGCCGTATTCTTGAGGCTGTAGATAAAGAAAGGATGGAAGTAGCAAAAGTTCTCTGCTTTGAATCATTTACATTCATCGAATTTGCAGAACTTATGTATAAAGTGAAAGGAGCTTCGGTGTATGAATCGGAATTGCAAATAACGGCACATAAAACACAGATGGCTCCTGAAAGCCTTTTCCACAGATACGTTACAGAAGACATCCCATATGGACTCGTAACTCTTGCTAATTTTGGAGATTTACTTAAAATTAACACACCAGCAATCGACTCAATCATTAATATTGCTTCGATTGCAAATCAGGCCAATTACTGGGAAATGGGAAGGAACCTTAGCAACCTCGGTCTTAGCGGATTATCGAAAGAAGGAATAATAAAATATGTGACCGATTGGAATTAACACTGTTATGTCAAAAAACAAGGGAGCAACATTCAGCATAGTCCTCGCTGTCATCATGGTACAGTTGGATGCGACTATTGTTAATGTTTCCCTGCCGTCTATTGCTGAGTATTTTTCAGTTGAACAGGGGCTTGCTTCCTGGTGTATATTAGTTTATCTTCTTGCGGTAAGCTCTACACTTTTGTTTTTTGGTAAACTTTGCGATATATATGGCGTCAAAAAAGTAATTCTTGCCGGCTATATTTTGTTTACAGCATTTTCATTTCTTTGCGGTATCAGCACAAATATTTATATGCTAATATTCAGCAGGTTCTTTCAGGGGATTGGCGGGGCAGCACTTAATATCGGAGTATTTGTTTTTGTACCTAAATTTTATCCCCCTGATCAAACAGGTAAGGCCTTCGGCATCATCACAACAGCTTCAGCAGTTGGCGCAACATTGGGTATGCCTGTGGGCGGATTTATTACCGGAATGCTTTCATGGCACTGGATATTTTTAATCAACATCCCGATCGGTATGCTTGCTGTTTATACTTTAATCATAAGCATTAAAGAACCTGACATTGAAAAAGAATCCGGCAAAAACAAACTGGATTTTATTGGATTGGCTATGTACGGCATTTCTATTTTTTGCCTGCTCTACATACTAAACAAAGGCCAGGATGACGGTTGGCTATCCATGAAAATTATTTTTATTTTTTCAATATTTATTATTGCATTTATATCATTCCTGTTATATGAGAAGAAAATAAAAAATCCATTGATAGAATTCTCTTTATTTAAAAACCGGGCACTAATTCTTGCAGTTTTATCCGGCGCATTTGCTTATGTTTTTCTTGCTGCAAGCAATTTTCTGATGCCATTCTATCTTGAACTTATTATGGGACTTCAGACAAATCAATCCGGTATGGTATTGTTGGCTTACACCCTCCCTCTGATGATTGTCGGGCCCTTTGCCGGAAAATGGTCAGCAAAGTTTGGTTCAGTTTTCTTATGTTCATCAGCTATGGTTTTGGCTTCAATAACTTGCGTGTTCTTTGCATTTTCTTTATTCTATGGGGAAATTTATATTGTAATGTCATCCCTGTTCTTTTTTGGAGTTGCTTTTGGTACTTTCAATTCTCCAAACCATAATTTCATAAAGAATCTTGGTGCAGGGCAAGGGCAGGGAAGTTTATTTGGAACCGAACAAACAATTTACAGGTTTTCAATGGCAGTAGGCATAACAATCTTTGAATTGATTTATTCTATGGGTTTTTCAGCCAAAACTATTGTTAATTCCGAAACCATAACAGCAAATGAAAAGACATTGCTTATTGCCGGATTTAAAGATTCATTTGTTGCCGGTGCTGTATTTTGCTTCATGTCAGTGGTCTTTACTTTGTGGGCAGGTTTAGTTTTAAGAAATAAATTAATGGTAAAGTCGCAATTTTGACGATGTAGTATGTTATGGAATACAAATTTCCTGGTCATATTGTTATAATTGCAGAAAAGACCAGGTTAGTAAAACGCTTTAATCTATGTATCTTCAATTATTGAACCACCTTGGCGAACTGAACAGGATAGCAACTGCTATTGGTCAACTGGGGGAAGATTGGAAAATACCACCGAATGTTCTCCAGGAAGTAAACCTGGCGCTTGAAGAACTTTTCACGAATATTATATTTTATGCATATGATGATGACGAAAAACATAAGATTGAAATCCTGTTCGAAAATCCTGAACCCGGGTGCATCCGGATAAGCTTATCTGACGACGGTAAGGCCTTCAATCCGTTGGAACAATCCTCAGATGATAACCTCAGCAAACCTCTGGAGGAGAGGCAAATAGGAGGACTGGGCATTCATCTCGTTAAACAACTTATGAACCATATTGATTACCGGCGCAAGGATGGGAAAAATGTGGTACTTTTAATCCGTAACTTTTAATTTAAAATTCCTCTATTTTAATGGAGCATTGTTAGAAACTATCAGCATGCGATCAGGATCGGGTAATATTTATGCTTATCGTATCTCACCGGAGGAGGAGTTTCTCCGGGGTAATGAGGGTATCACTATACCGCAGGATACAGGTATACAGAATGTCTCTCCCAAAATATAAAATAATAGGTTGATCTTTAACCAATTAAGCATGAACATGACAGAAGAATTACTTAAAAAAGCGGATGAGTTAGTTGAAAAGGCTTTATTTGCTTCGGCCGTATTTCAGCAATTCGACCAGGAACAGACAGACAGAATAGTAGAAAGCGTTTTTAAAGCGGGTTTTAACAATCGTGTGAAACTGGCCAGGATGGCTTACGAAGAAACGGGCATCGGGAACTGGCAAGACAAAGTGATGAAAAATGTTACTGCGACACTAATGGTCTACGACAACATTAAAAATGAAAAAACAGTAGGTGTCATATCTCAGAATGAAATCACAGGGATCACCGAAATAGCCCAACCCCTGGGTCCGATCTTTGCCGTTACCCCTGTGACAAATCCCACATCCACCGTACTTTATAAGACATTGATCTGCTTAAAAACCAGGAATCCGATCCTGATCAGCGCTCACCGTGGAGCTGAAAAGTCCTGTGTGGAGACGGTACGGATATGTTATGAGGCAGCTCTGGAAGCAGGTGCCCCGGAAGATTGTATCCAGATTATTCCTGCAGGATCACGTGAGTTTACCCATATGATAATGTCGCATCCGAAGATTGCCCTGATCCTGGCGACAGGAGGAACGGGACTTGTCAAAGCCGCCTATAGTTCAGGTAATCCGGCCATCGGTGTGGGTCCCGGAAATGTTCCCGTTTTTATTGACGTGAGCGCAGATATTCCATTTGCAGTAAGCAATATAATAGACTCTAAAACATTCGATAACGGAACTATTTGTGCCAGTGAACAATCGATAATTATTGATAAACACATCGAAAAAAAGGTCATTGCTGAATTTGAAAAGCAGCAATGTTATTTTCTGACGCCTGAAGAAATTAAGAAAGTGGAAAGTATTGCAATTTCCCCGGATTCCGGTACCATGAATCCATTGATTATTGGCCAGTCAGCGACAGTCATTGCAGAAAAAGCAGGAATTGACATTCCGGAAGGGACAAAAATTTTAATGGCAAAACTTGACGGTGTCGGAAAAGATTATCCCCTTTCCGTCGAAGTGCTGGCCCCTGTTCTTGCATTTTATTCAATGAAAGATTATCAGGAAGCAATCAAGGTATGTATTGATCTCAACTTTCTCGGTGGCATCGGGCACAGTGTGGGAATTTATGCAAATGATGAAAAACGTATCCTGGAATTCTCACAGATTATGAATGCAGGACGTATTCTGGTAAACACTCCGACAGCCCATGGAGCAGTTGGCGGTATTTATAATACCCTGCCAACTTCATTCACATTGGGTTGTGGTACAGGTGGTAAAAATATAACGACTGAAAATATCACTGCCCGTAACCTGATTAATATCCAGCGGATCTGCCGGAGAAAACCAAATCACAAATACTTCTCGTTTGATTTTTCAAAATATTTTGATGAATCTCTTGATGCAGACATTATCATGAATGAATATAATAAAAACCATTAATTCCGGACCTATGGTAAACTTTGATCATTATTCCAGGGAAAAGCATCTGATCTGCAGGTTTGCGGAACGATTAGATACGTTCGTCTGCATAAGCCTTTCCGAAGAGCTGCAAAACAAGCTTCAGGAATTGAAGCAGGGATCAGGTGAAAAGGATCAGCTTGAAGAAAAAATTGATTTTGATATGAAGGATGTCACCTTCATTTCATCTTCATTTATCCGTATTTGCCTGATAACATCAAATCATTGCAGAAAAGGAAATTTTGCAATCATCAATTGCGATCCTTTTTTGAAAAAAACGTTCAAAATAGCGGGATTGGATGATCTTTTAAGTGTTTCATGAAGTTGTGAAAGGAGAATGAACTTGAAATCATGGAGCAGGTATTGAACAGAGGGTAAAACTGTCTACCGGTAGCAATAAAAACATGACAAATCCAGACAACGGAAAGCTGGTTAATTACCTGGTTGTACTTGACAAGCCAGGCCGGCAATTGATCACGGAAGATGACACCCGATGGGGCGGACTCATCCAGCCGGCACCATACGAAAATCCGGATAAAACCTGGAATGGATTAAGAGTTGTCCTTTTTGGAAGCTGGGAATTCGGTTATCTTGTACTTGAAACGCTTAAGGAATATGAACGCAGGTTCCCGGAAAAGTTAAATCTTGTGGGAATGGTGACGGATGATCCCTTGAATCCAGATGCTAAAATTTCCTTAAAGAAACGGGTCTGGAATCTTATCGATCAGCCTTTCCGGGTGTTCGATGAGACATTTATCCTTGAATCGGGCCTCAGCCATGGCATTCCGGTTTATACCGGTGAAGTCAAAACAGAATCATTTTACAGACTGATACAACAATGGAACCCCGATGCTATTTTAGTTTGCGTGTTTGGTCAGATCATCAATTCATTCACGATTAATCTGCCCCCATACGGTATCTATAATTTCCATCCATCCGATCTTACCCGACACCAGGGGACCGGTCCCGCTCCTTACGAAGATCTTGCCGCCAGTAATGCAGAAACAACAGTATGGTCGGTACATCATGTTTCTGAGGAGATTGACTGCGGGCATGTCCTGGGACAATCTCCACCGGTATATGTACTCAATACGGAAGGAATTTTACCCGGAGATCCACTGGTTGTTTACCAAAAACTGGCTGAAGCATTGCCGCTGCTTACATTCTTTCTTATTAAGGAGTTGAGCCGCAGATTTGAAATGAACAGGCCCGGACCCATTAACCATATTGATTTTAACAGCATGATTTCCGATGCAGTCAAAAAAAGATTCATGCAACCGATTATCAGCGATATACGTGCAGAAACGCTGCCAATACCTGATAAATCCACCTTCATATAAACTTTTCGGTTGTCTTTAAAGTAGCATACTTCATCTGTTTCTAAACTTAACTTAAATTCTCCAAATTTGACAGCGTATGAAAGAAATCAAGGTTTTAATATTGAAATCAAATAGACAAATGAAACCCGCACGTATTTTTACATTCTTATGGATAATAGCCTTTGGTAGCCAGCTTTTCCTCCTGCTATCCTGTAAAAAAAAGGAGATAGAGAGCGAATTCTTGTATTTGACTGTGAATTTACCAAGATCGGTAATGCAGAACGAATCATATTATTCGCTGAATTATCAGGAACGGTCTGTTGAAATGGATTTCAGTCAGCCGATTGATTCTTCAACCATAAAAGGGAATATTTCGCTTTCCGACAAGGAAGGCGCACTGGTCTCAATGTATAAAACGATTTTCTCCGGAAGAAAAGTCATCATCGCCTTTCAGCCGGGTTTTCAATTGTTTGATGGCTGGAGGTATCTGATCACCATTAACACAGGCCTGAGATCAACCTCCGGTGCGACCCTGCAGTCGGCTACAAAGATTGAAATAAGAACATCTTCAAGACATTTGGTGCTTGATAACGATACCACAAAACGAAATTCTATTATTTGTATCAGTGATATCCATATGGGTGATCCAAGGTCGGTGACCTTAGGGTATTGTTGGTTCAGCAAGAATGCTGCGGCACTGGAAAGTTTGCTGAATCTAGCGCTTACAAGCCCCCAGGTGAAACAATTGGTCATTCTTGGTGATCTTTTCGACGAATGGGTGGTTCCGTATCGTATATCACCCTTTGATCCCCAGGCAGGGATTAACAATTCCAGGGACTACTTTCTGGCTATTGCAAACTCACCTGTAAACATCAACATCATCAATAAACTGAAAGCCATTGCATCAAGCGGAACCATTCAGTTGATATATGTTCCCGGAAATCATGATATGCTTTTAACACAGGAGATCCTTCAGGAGATCATCCCGGGAGTTATCTGGCAGGGAGATTCTACCGGGCTTGGGCATTATTCGCCGATAAGCGAAATCATTATGGAGCACGGTCACCGTTATGATTTCTTCAATTGCCCCCAACCATTGTCTAATGATGGTCATATGCTGCCTCCGGGATATTTTATTTCCAGATTGGATGCGCAGGGATTGATGGAACAAGGGATTTATAAACATAAAGCATCAGAGGTTGGCTCCGGTCAGGTGGAATTTCTGACTGCCTGGACCGCTGCTTTTGAATATCTTCAAATTCATTACTCCTTTGCAGTTGCAGCCGATTCCGCAAATATCCGCATGGGAGGAATAGACAATTATTCAAACCCTTTCAGTTTCAATGGAGTCCGGGATATGTTCGCCGGAAACATCGAAAATGTCTGGTCTTCCACGGAAATAAGCAATGCAGTACCGGTTACCATGCCTGTCCTGATGGCCATATTGGATGGCAGTGTTGATCTCTATTTTACGGCAGCATATGAATATATGGAGTCCCAGGCGCCAAAGCGCTATAAGATTGTTGTTTTCGGGCATACCCATAATCCCATGCTGAAGGCGTTTCCGACAGGGAAACAATATACGGGCATCTATGCAAACACCGGCTCCTGGGTGAACACAGAGTTATGCAGCAAACCGGTAAGAACGTTTGTGGTTATAAAACCAGGGGAGTGGACCGGATCAGATCTCGACATAGTATCGTTATTCCAGTACAACCTCGACAGTGGAAGCGGAGACCCAAACCCGGATTTCATCCCCGTTCTGATATCTGAAGAAAGTATTGAAAAAGAGAATTAATCAATCAGGGCGGATGATACGAACGATAAGTATCAGTGCCGTCAGGCATAGCGCGTATTTGATCATCATGGATATTCCAGGTGACCTTAAACTTAAAAATATTAAACCATGAAAAAGTTTTATTTTCTTTTGATTATTGCGGGATCTTTCGCACTCGCAATTTTTTACATGTTTTTTCAGAATTCATTTTCTCCTGCTAAGGATAACAAAGGTTCCGGGATCTCCGGAG
>Ga0315283_10004418_pt1 | contig 12254 bp, 9 predicted proteins | sample YL17G09_0_MG_FD_204541 | JGI IMG/M metagenome (GOLD analysis project Ga0315283, IMG submission 204541) | Sediment microbial communities from Yellowstone Lake, YNP, Wyoming, USA - YL17G09_0 | ecosystem: Environmental > Aquatic > Freshwater > Lake > Sediment | place: USA: Wyoming | collected...
GTCTGACAAGTCCAACATCGCCGCATAGATCTTCCGATGCGACGTACGATAGAAGTTCTCCTCGGTCAGTAGTTCCATCGCCTTGGCCATGGCACTGTTGTCGAGAAGGATCGCGCCGAGAACTGATTGTTCGGCCTCCACATTCTGAGGGGGCAGTTTGGGCTGTGAGAGATCGACAGATGACATGGATTTCATGACCGTTCCTTTGGCTGCCGCTGAGCGCGACGAGCCGCGGCCACTAAGTCATCGATCCCCATCTTCTTCGGCTGACGACTGAGATTGCCGGTTCGGCGGCCAGTCAAGTAAGCCGCGAGGGACTCGACCACCAGCACGTCTTCATGATCCACCCCTGGCGCACCCACCACAACCACAGCCGCTGCTTGCTGGGCCAACCCTGCCGTCACTGCGGTAGTCACGAGCGCCGCGTCGTTCCCCTTCATCGTCTGCTGCACCACTCGGGCTCGTGTCCGACGCAACTGTGCGGCCACCTCCATCAATCGAGGAGTAGCCCTGCGTGGCGCGGCGACAAGATAGTCGACTCGTGCTGATACCGATCCTTCCTCAGGGAATGCCACGGTGCGGAAGAGCCGATCAACATCCAAGCCAAAACCGGTTGAGGGCAATGGCCGGCCAAATCGACCCATCAAATGGTCATATCGTCCGCCGCCGCCTAACTCCGCCCCCATCCCTTCGGCAAACACGTCGAAGACGACACCATCATAATAGTCGAACCCACGGAACTCCCCGAGGTCCAGGAGCAACGACTCCCGGTGACCCGCCGCACAGAGCAGCTGATACACTTGAGTAAGCCGCTCGAGCGAAGCGGCCAATGCCGGATCGCCGGCCGCGAGAATCCGTCCGCGTGCCAGCACTTCCTCTTGGCCATATAGCTCAGGCGCTTCCCGAATGGCGCGGGCCGCCGGCTTAGAAATACGCTCGCTCGCGAGGACCTCTTCGAGCCTCGGGAGATCTTTTCGCGCCGCCGCTTGCTCTGCTAACTTCTGCGCCTGCACCGACAGCCCGGATCTCGATAGAAGCCCCTTAATAAATCCCACATGCCCAAGAGACACTTTAAAAGACTGGAGACCGATCATGTGGAGGCACTCGATCATCAAGCTGATCACTTCGCTGTCGCTCGTGGCATCGTCCAGGCCGATGAGCTCGGCTCCGACCTGAAAAATTTCACGCCCTCGCCCTGCATGTTCCGTTTCATATCGAAACACCGATGTCCGGTACGAAAGCCGCAACGGCAGCGTCGCGCCCGTGAGCCCCATCGCGACCGTCCTGGCGATCTGCGCCGTGGCATCCGGACGGAGGAGTAACGTTCGCCCCGTCGTACGATCGACGAATTGATAGCAATGATCGATCAGTTCTGCTTCAAGCCCAGGAGCCAAGACGTCGAGATACTCGAATGTGGGAAGAATGATCTCGTCGTAGCCCCAACGGTTAATGTGAGCGAGCAACTGTTCTTCAAGGCTGCGGACCTGCTTTGCCGCATGAGGAAGTATCGTCGCCATACCCACAGGCACGAGCGAGCGCTCGCGGGACGACGCGACCTGTCCCGAAGAGGGGCGAGGCTTCGGTGGAACGGAGACCATAGCTGACCTGGTGGATAGCGCGCGGAGTTAGGACAGAGCCGCGACTTTGACTGAGAGAATGTCCTTGCTGGATTTGATCGTCTCAAGCACCGTACTCGGGAAAACCGCGTCGGAGCCAATGATGAGCAGTGCAGTCCCGCCGCGCTTCTCAAGCGCACATTGCATACGGACGATGTTGATCTGGTTGTCGCCGAGGACCTTGCCCACCATCCCGATCACTCCTGGACGATCGACGTTGAGGATCAGAAGCATGTGTCCTTCCGGCACGACCTCGACGTTGAACTGATCGATCTCGACGACGCGCGGATCTTTCTTGTGATAGAGCGTGCCGGCGACCTGATACGATTTTTTACCAGCATCCACTCGCACACGAATCAAGCTGGTGAAGTCGCCCGCATCGGAGCTCTTCACTTCCTTCACTTCAATCCCGCGTTCCTTTGCCACGATCGGCGCGTTCACATAGTTCACGGGTGCTTCCATCATCGGACTCAGCAATCCCTTTAACACAGCAATCGTGAGCGGGGCGACAGACAGACCTGCCACCTCCCCGCTATATTCGACGGTCACGCGTTCAAGCCCGCCTTCGCATAACTGGGTCTGCAACTTCCCAAGCTGTTCGGCTAACGATAGGTAGGGCTGAAGCCTTGGGAGCAACTCGGGAGGAACAGACGGAATATTGACCGCCCCGCGGGCAATGCCTTTGGTGAAATAATCAACGACTTGCTCCGCAATGCCGACGGCCACATTTTCTTGCGCCTCGGCCGTCTGGGCCCCGATATGCGGAGTACAGATAAAGTTATCCAGCGTCAACAGCGGATTGTCCGCCTTCACCGGCTCTTCCTCAAACACGTCGAACGCAGCCGCCGCCACCCGCTTGACCTTCAACGCGTCAAACAGATCACCCTCATGGATAATCCCGCCGCGGGCACAATTCACAATCATCACCCCCGGCTTCATCGTCGAGATCGATTGCGCATTGATGAGGCCCTTGGTTTCAGGCGTCAACGGGGTGTGCACGGAAATGATATCGGCACGCTTGAAGAGTTCGTCCAGCGGCATCATGGTGACGCCCATCTTCTGCGCGCGCTCTTCAGCTAAATAGGGATCATAGGCAACCACGCTCATGCCGATCCCCTGCGCCAGCTTCGTAAGATGGCTGCCGATTTGCCCCACGCCGACGATGCCGAGCACCTTGCTGTAGAGCTCGACACCCATGAATTTGTCTTTTTCCCACTTGCCCGCCTTCACGGACGCGGTAGCTTGGGGAATACGCCGGCTCATCGCCCAAATCATCGACATCGTATGCTCAGCCGTCGTGACGGTATTGCCGCCCGGCGTGTTCATCACCACGATTCCGCGACGCGTCGCGGCCGGCGTATCGACGTTATCCAGCCCCGACCCGGCACGCCCGACGATTTTCAATTTCTCAGCTGCCGCAATCAGTTCTGCCGTCACTTTGGTCCCGGACCGCACGATCAAGCCATCAGCGTCCTTGATCTCCCTGAACAACTCTTCCTTCGACATCTTGGATTTCACAACTACCGTGAATCCAGCCTTTTCAAGGAGCTCTACGCCCTGCGTCGACAAACTATCGCTGATGAGGATTTTCATGCCCATTGTGCCTGCCCTATGTATGAGTTGCGAGACGTAACCACTACGCCATGAGAATTTCTTGTGCCTTCGCCACGCCACTTCCAAGCTTCACCGGATGACCCAGCCCTTTGAGGACCATCTCAACCGCTGCCACCGCCATGATGACATCGAAACGGTCCATGTAGCCCATGTGGGAGATCCGGAAAATCTTCCCCTTTAAATGGTCTTGCCCGCCAGCCACCGTTATGCCGTATTGGACGCGCAGGTTCTTGTAGATAGCCTGCCCATCCACACCTTCTGGCGCTTCAATCGCGGTAAGGGCATCGCTGGGCGACTCTTTTGGAAACAACGTCAGTCCTGCCCCCTGCACTCCTTCGCGCATGGCCTTCGCGAGCATGGCTTGACGTCCGAAGACCCCCTCAAGCCCCTCCGCCCTCATCATCTTCAGCACTTCCTGCAAACCGACGATGAGAGACACAGCCGGTGTCCAGGCTGTCTGATTCTTCTGCTGATTCTCATGCTCTTTTTTGAAATTGAAATAGAATGAGGCGTTCTTCGCTTTCTCCGCCAACTGCCAGGCTTTATCGCTCACACTCACAAATGCCAGGCCAGGCGGAAGCATGAGTGCCTTCTGCGACCCTGTAATCACTACATCGATCCCCCATTCATCGGTCTTGATGTCGAACACGCCGAGGGCCGTGATGGCATCCACCACAAGAATGGTCTCACTATAGGGCTTTATGATCTCCGCAAGCGCCTTGATATCGTGCGACACGCCGGTCGAGGTCTCACTCGCCTGCACGTACACCGCTTTGATGCTCGGATCCTTCTTCAAGGCATCGGCCACCGATTGAGGATCAACAGCCCGTCCCCACTCTACCTTGAGCTCGATGACCTCTGCGCCGAACGTCTTACAGAGCTTCGTCCATCGTTCTCCGAACTTCCCCCCATTAATCGTGAGCGCCTTGTCGCCGGGAGAGAGAAAGTTAGAAACAGACCCTTCCATGCCTCCGGTTCCGGAAGCTGCCAACATCAACACATTGTTTTTCGTTTGGAATAGCCACTTGAGTCCATCGCGAACTTCTGCAAACACCTTGTCGAACTCAGGGGCACGATGATGGAACATGGGTCGCGCCATGGCCAGCAACACTTCGGGAGGCACAGGCGTCGGACCGGGGGCCAGCAAATACCGCTTCAGCATCGACGGATCCTCCTCGGATGAAACGTGAAAAATCCTACGCGGGAAGGAGGGACGATACCATTGCCTCCCAAAAGCTGTCAAGGCAAGGAACCGTACAGACACGCGTGTTTTCAGACTATTGAGGACCGCAGTTGCCGACGTGACTTTCGCTCACAATTACGTGCGAACGCGAGCGCGCCTGGCCTCCGTGACCCCACGGGATGATTGCCAATTCTCTTGCAATTCCTTGACAAGCGCGAGGTCGCTCGATAGTCTATCCTTATAAAATATGTCGAACCTCACCCACGATACTGATTGTCAACGCGTGTCAACGGAGCCACTCAGGCTAAGACATGCCACCCTCCCGATCGCACTCTTCCTCGGCATGTGGGTCAACCTCGCCCTTCCTATAATAGGGCAGGCTGTAACTTCTTCCGAACCCGCCACAGTTGATCCGTCCACACTTCTGGACGAGAACGCAACGGCAGCAGACGACCCAGACGAAAATCTGGTCCCGCTCGATACCGAAGGTCCGGCACCGGATGGTACCAACTCTCCCACAATAACGACTAGTAGCGTCCCGCGGGCCGAAGATCTCTTGCTGCTGAACCCGGCGGGAAATTCACCGGCAACCGCACGTTTTTCAGACGCCTTAAATCCTCCAGCTGAACTGGCCCCGACACAAGAATCGTCTCGAAGCGCGACAGCGGAATATGCAGCCTACGATATGCCGATCGTCATGGACTCCTCGGTCCAGGCCCACATCCGCTACTTCAATACCGGCATTCATGATCGATTCGAACAGTGGCTCTTCCGACTCAGCCGCTATCGGCCATTGGTTGACAAAATCTTCACGGAATTTCACCTCCCGAGTGACCTCGTGTATCTCTCGCTGGTAGAGAGCGGGTTCAACCCCTACGCCTTCTCACGGGCCAAGGCCACGGGGCCCTGGCAGTTCATGCAGGGCACGGCCAAGGCCTATGGGCTCCGCGTCGATAACTACGTGGACGAACGGCGAGATCCCATCAAGTCGACGGTCGCTGCGGCACGCTACCTTCGCGATCTCTACGACCTCTTCGGTGCCTGGCCGCTCGCGATGGCTGCCTACAATGCCGGAGAAGGCAAGGTGATGCGAGCCCTCCACAAAGCCCAGGTCGAAAGTTTTTCCGAGATTTCTAAAACACGATTGATTCGACAGGAGACGAAGGAGTATGTGCCGCGATTTATGGCCGCGACGATCATCGCAAGGAACCCCGATCGATACGGTTTTACTCAGGAGTCTGCGGCTCCACATCAATTCGACGAAGCCATCATCACCCGAACCGTCCATTTCCGTGCCATCGCCAATGTGACCGGCATTCCCTATGAAGAGCTCCGGCTCTTAAACCCTGAGCTACGCCGAGACGCGACACCCCCTGGCGATGAGACCTACCACCTCAAAGTACCGGTGGGAATGAAAGCGAAAGTGGAGCAGCTACTTGACCGTATCCCAAGCTATAAGTTCCCCCAGATTCCCGAAAAGGCTCACTTTGCGGCAGCCGGGCCTTCTCGCTGGTATAAAGTTCGCGTGGGAGACACGCTGGGAAAAGTGTCGAAGCGGTTTCGCATCCCCATCAAGACGCTCAAGACTAAGAATAATCTCTCCAGCCCAACCATTCGCCCGGGCGACTTTCTCGTCATCAGCCGCTAACCCACATTCTTCATGACGGTTCGTCGCGAAATCGCTGAGCCTCTTCGCGAGCCAAGCGCGCGACATACTGATGAGCCAATGCATACGCGTACAGTACTGTGACGGTCTGAAAAACTGGCACGCCTATGGGCCAAATGATTCACGTAGCAGCGGATCGGTGAGTGCAACAGAAACGTTCGTGAATAACACTGACTGGATTCGATCTCCCCGTTCAGTCGATCCGCAGAGCAAATCAAACCGAGGTCAGGAACAACGACAAGCCTGAGCGGTTAGGACTTCTTCTTGCCAGTTGAGGGGGTGGGAGAGGCAGGACTCTTTTGTGCGGCAGCATTAGTCGGTGCCATCGGCATCGAAGCAGGCGTTGATTCCTGTGATTTCTTGACATCCATGATCTTGGTCCGAATTGTCGCCTCACTGGTAAATGGAGAGTTCGGATAGTTCTTGATCAGGTCCTGATAGTGAGCCAAGGCCCCTTCAGGCCGCGATTGAGACTCTTCCAGCCGCGCCAACTCAAACAACGCCTGATCTCGATTCAAGGTGCCAGGGGTCTCCAAAATGCTGGTCAATGCCTTAACCGCTAGGTCCCGGTCTCCCTTGAGCAAATACGCATAGGCCAATCGTTGTTGTACTAGCCCTGCCATTGATGGATTCGAACCATACACCATAAGAAATCGCTGATAGGCCTCAATGGCCGCACTCAACTCATTAGTCTGGACCAACGTATTTCCTAAATGATACAACGCAAGTGGTGCTGAGGGGGTTCGTGGATATTGATCGACCACTTGCCGATACCGTGCGATCGCTTCCTTGAGCGCATGATCAGCCTTCTGAGGATCGTTGGCGGACGGAGCGGTCAAAAAGCGCATCGCCTCACGTTCAAGGTCTTGAGCTTTCTGCGCAGCCTGGCGGTCAACATAGAAGACCCCTCCCACCACGGCAGCCGCAAGCACCAATACTCCCAGACCGACCAACAGGGGGCGCCGATAGTTCTGTAGTCGGTGCAGCGCATGGTCAAGCTCGCTCAGCATGTGAGCTTCATCGACCGGAAGAGTTTTCGACGGGATCTTAATGTGGTAGCTCATGGATAGATTCGTCGGAGAGAGCGGAACCCGTTTCTTCAAATTGTGTCCGCGCCTTATACTAAGGATCTCACAAGCTTGTCAATGAGGCAGCGAATCTCTTTCAGTTTTCAGAAGGCAAACAGATTCAATGTTCAATAAACAGCTAGATGAGTTCGCCTCGCGACATCTCACCAGACGGCTCACTCCGATCCATTCCGGCGTCTGCCCGGTGGTTGAGATGGCAGGACGCCAAATCCTCCTCTTCGCTTCAAACGATTACCTGGGACTGGCCATGCATCCGGAGGTGATTCAGGCTTCCGTCGAGGCGACACAACGATTCGGCGCCGGATCCGGCGCCGCACGATTGGTCTCAGGCTCATTACCACCGCATCAAGAATTGGAAACTGCACTGGCAGAGTTCAAGGGGACGGAAGCCGCCCTCACCTATAGCTCCGGCTACCTCGCCAACATCGGGACCATCCCCGCCCTGATTGGACAAGGCGGATTGATCCTGGCCGATCGCCTCTGCCATGCCAGCCTAATCGACGGCTGCCGTCTAAGCGCCGCCGACTTTCGCATCTATCGCCACAGCGATATGAGCCACCTGAAATCCCTTCTGTCCGCACGACGCCAAGCACGCCGCACACTGATTGTGACCGACGGCCTCTTTAGTATGGACGGAGACCTCGCGCCGTTGCCAGAACTCAGCCGGTTAGCCCAGGCTTATGAGGCCGACCTCTATATTGATGATGCCCATGGCACAGGTGTGATGGGGCCACATGGGCGAGGCACGGCCGAACATTTCGACCTTGAGGCAAGCATCCCGTTTCAGATGGGGACTCTGGGCAAGGCATTTGGCAGCAGCGGTGCCTACCTCGCTGGCTCCTCGACCTTGATCCAGTATTTGATGAACACGAGCCGGTCCTTCATCTTTACCACCGCGCCGCCGCCTGGCACGGCGGCCGCCGCCACGACCGCCATACAAATCATGCAACGAGAGCCGGAACGGCGGGCGCGCTTGTGGGCCAACCGAGAACGATTGTTCACCGGGCTGACACAATTGGGATTCAGCCTCTCCCCCAGCGTCAGCCCGATCATACCGATCCTCGTCGGCAGCGCCGAAACCGCGCTCTCATTTGCCAGATATTTGTTTACGGAAGGCGTGTATGCTCCGGCGATTCGTCCTCCCACCGTTCCAGACGCCACCAGCCGTATCCGTATCACTGTGACCTCCGAGCACACCCCAGGCCACATCGAGCAGGCACTCGCTGCATTTCAACGAGCAGGGCAATCCGCGGGACTGATCTGACCGAATCCGTCATCAGTCCGCACTGAACTGCCCGAGAATCTACGCAGAGACTTCCAGCTATTTCCTTGCTTTCCCATCACCCTGTGGCATCATGCACACCAGTAGGACTGAGGTCAGACAACCCAGTGCCCTATCCGTTCTCATCCTTTCTCACCGAGGAGTCCTCTTCATGGATATATCGAAGCTCCTGACCTTCACGGCAAAGGAGGGCGCGTCGGATTGCCATATCAGCGCCGGCGAACCACCCATGATCCGGATGAACGGAGACCTCAAGAAACTCGATCATCCTCCACTGACCACGGAAGAAACGCACTCGCTGATCTATGACATGATGAGCGATACCCAGCGGAAGAATTTTGAGGAAAAACGCGAATGCGACTTTTCCTTCGAACTGGGCGACATCGCCCGATTCCGCGTCAATGTCTTTGTCCAAAGCCGTGGACTTGGCGCCGTTTTCAGAAACATCCCCACCGAAATCATTCCGCTGGAGAAGCTCGGCATGCCTCCGATCGTGCGACAGCTCTGCGATCGGGAAAAGGGGCTGATCCTTGTGACTGGCCCAACCGGGTCTGGTAAATCGACGACGCTGGCCGCTATGGTCGATTACTTGAATGCCACATTCGAAGGCCACATCCTCACCATCGAAGATCCGATCGAATTCGTCCACAAGACGAAGAAGTGCTTGATCAACCAGCGGGAGCTGGGCGTGCATACGATGTCGTTCGCGAATGCGCTGAGGTCCGCGCTCCGTGAAGACCCGGACATCATCCTCGTGGGTGAAATGCGCGACCTGGAAACAATCCAGCTCGCGTTGACGGCTGCGGAAACAGGCCACTTGGTCTTTGGCACACTCCATACTTCCAGCGCGCCAAAAACCATCGACCGCATCATCGACGCCTTTCCCCCGAATCAACAGTCTCAGATTCGCACCCAAATCGCCGAAGCCTTGGAAGCGGTCATCACGCAAACCCTGCTAAAGAAAAAATCAGGCGGCCGTGTCGCCGCCCTCGAAATCATGGTCGCCACGACCGCGGTCCGGAATCTCATTCGAGAGGGCAAGCTACACCAGATCCCCGGGATCATGCAGGCCAGCCAGAGAGACGGCATGCAAACGATGGACATGGCACTAATGGATTTAGTGAATCGTGGAGTCGTCACGAAGGGCGAAGCCCAATCGCGCAGCATGAATCCCAACCTGTTCGGATCCGCCATGGGCGGCGCAGCCTAAGACACCACGCAGGAATAACCGGGGGTAGCGATGGATGTTCGCAGTCTCTTAAAAGTCATGGTGGATCAAGAAGCGTCAGACCTGTACCTGACCGTGGACTCGGCTCCCGCCTACCGCGTCCACGGCTCGACACAACAAACAGACGCGCCGCCGTTCACCAACGAACAACTCGAGGCCCTCGCGCTGGCGCTGATGCGCGGTCAGCAGCGCGGAGAATTCGAGGAAAAGATGGAAATGAACCTGGCCCTCTACTACAAAGAGCTCGGCCGTTTCCGTGTCAATGTTTTCCGGCAGCGAGGGAACGTCGGCTTGGTCTTCCGGCATATCAAAGCCGAGATCCAGACCGTTGATCAGCTAGGCTTGCCTCCAATTGTGAGAGACATCTCGATGACGAAGCGCGGGTTGGTACTCGTCGTCGGAGCCACCGGTTCAGGAAAATCCACCACCCTCGCCGCCATGATCGACCACCGCAATACCACCCATCCAGGCCATATCGTGACCGTGGAAGATCCGATCGAGTTCGTCCACAATCATAAGCGATCGCTCATTACGCAACGAGAAGTAGGCTTCGACACCCTCTCCTTTCAAAATGCACTCAAGAATACTCTGCGACAGGCCCCGGATGTGATTCTGATCGGCGAAATCCGGGACACGGAAACGATGGAAGCCGCAATCACCTTCGCGGAAACCGGACACCTCTGCATCGGCACCCTCCACTCGAACAACGCGAACCAGGCTATCGAGCGCATCATGAATTTCTTCCCGGTGGAGCGGCATGTGCAAATCTATCTCCAGTTGTCGCTCAATCTTCGCGCCGTCATCTCTCAGCGGCTCGTGCCATCCGTAGACGGCAAGCGGGCCCCTGCACTGGAAATCATGCTTGACACGCCCCGCATTAAGGATCTCATCAAGAAGGCCGAGATCGATTCGCTCAAAGAAGCGATGGAGCAAGGAGTGGAGGAAGGGTGCCAAACGTTCGACCAGGTCCTCTTCCAACTGTACAAAGAAGAACGAATCTCGCTCGAACAAGCCTTGATCAATGCCGATAGCGCCAACAATCTCCGGCTCAAAATCAAGATCGAAGGTCTGAGGGGGGACGATGCGGTCAATGCGCTGCTCGACAGAAAATCAGATGCCCCCGGGCAGACCGGTGCCTTTAAGATCCAGGGGGGAGCCTCAGGAAACGTGACGCCTCTGCGCAAACGATAGTCCCACCACCCTGCACGAATCCGACAAGGGCAATCGCGGTCACTGTGCGACGGGTATCCCTTGCAACTCAAGATACGACGCAATTTTCTCCAGCGCGAGCGCGCTAAGTTTCGCGCCATACCATGTCGGCATCGTGTGAGCCGGATATCCCGGCACGACAAACACCCCCGGTTCGATGACCGATTCGATCACATATTGATGCACCGACTGTGCTTGGCCCCTATACGATGGATCAGCCAATCGCAGGGGCCCCGTGGCGCCTAATAAGAGGGGTGGCCCCACGCGCCCATCAGCCCCAGGAATACCTGGAACGGTGTGGCACACCGCGCAACCGGCTCTCGTAAAGATCTCCGTGATCGGTTCGTCTCCCGTAACAAGCGGAACCATGTCAGGCACCAACGTTGCCACCGAAGAGGAATTGCTGGACTGGAGGGCCCACAACGTCCCCAGTAGCAACGCAATCAGGATGAGGGGTGTGATCAATCGTTCAGGCATGGAACCGGTCGCAGAAACAGTCTGACAAGATTGTGATGGGGTGAACCATTGTGGCTAATTAAACCTGGCAATCTAGACGTCGCCAACGTTTGCCGGCCAGACCAGGCCGACATTGCTCACTTCGTCGCATTCATGGCACAGCGAAATCCGATCGTCCGATCCTCATAGTCCGCCTCAGCTGAGAACCGCGCAGCGACACGCAAGGCAGCCGGCAAGTCCGCCCACGACCCACCTCGGAGCACTCGTTTTTCACCAGTGGCCGGGCCAGTTGGGTTTGCCTCAGGACTCTTCTGGTAGTAGTCGCGTCCATACCAGTCAGCCACCCATTCCGCCGCGTTCCCCGCCATGTGGGAGAGGCCGAAGGGACTCTTCCCTCCCTCTTTCAGCCCATGCCGCACACTCATGCCCTCAAGACCACTGGTGACCGCCACCAACGTGATGGCCTCGCTCACCCACATGCCTCGGTTATAGTTTGCAATGTCGACAAACGGCTGCATGTCTCCCCACGGGTACCGGCGCCCGTCGATCCCCCGCGCCGCCTTCTCCCACTCAGCCTCCGTTGGAAGCCGTTTCCCTGCCCATTGGCAATAGGCGGCTGCCGACTCCCACTTCATCCCAGTCGCAGGTCGATCTCCCACCGTCGTCGCCGCCTCATCGTCCCAGCTCGGAGGAGATTCGTGTTTTCCGGATTCCAAAAACTTTCGATAGAGGCTGAGGGTGACTTCATACTGATCGATAGAGAATGCATCCAGCGTGACGACATGATCAGGCCGCTCGTTTGGGAGACCGTCGTTACTCCCCATGGTGAAGGGACCGGCAGGAATGAGAACCATCGGAGCGCCATCCCGTCCTCGACCTGCCTCGGCCAAAACTGCGTTCCCGCTCTTCGAA